>Ga0214471_10000825_pt1 | contig 25125 bp, 21 predicted proteins | sample RVTome_5_FD_207665 | JGI IMG/M metagenome (GOLD analysis project Ga0214471, IMG submission 207665) | Soil microbial communities from uranium-contaminated site in the Upper Colorado River Basin, Wyoming, United States - RVT142D155 | ecosystem: Environmental > Terrestrial > Soil > Contaminated >... | reverse complement strand
CTGCCCAAGGTCCGGACCAAGTTCAAGGTCCTGTCGCGCAAACAGAAGAAGGCCAAGACCGCCGAAGGCGAAGTCGCGGAAGCGGTCCCCGGAGCCAAGGCCGCCGGAGCCAAGGCCGCTTCCTAGTCGCGGCGCACGGCGGAGGCTTTCAGGCCTCAGCCGCGCCGGGCTGGTTTCGAGAGTGCAGCGAGCCGACATGCCGACCGCCGACGTCTGGCTCGATGAGATCTTTCTTTCGCTGCAAGGCGAAGCGGGAGAAGTCGGCCGCTCGCAGATCTTCTTGCGGCTCGGCGGATGTCCGTTGCGCTGCGACTACTGCGACACGCCGCGTTCCTGGCAGCGCGGCGAGCATTACGAACGCCACGACCGCGACGCGACGACGCGTGGTCGCAACCCGCTCGACGCGGCCCGGCTCGAAGCCGAACTGGCGCGCGTCGCCGCGAGCCACGGCGTGGACGCCCGCGAGATCCCCATGGCGCTGACCGGCGGCGAACCGCTCGAGCAAGTCGACTTCCTCGCCGGGTGGCTGCCCGGCTGGCCGGCGCCCGTGATGCTCGAGACCGCGGGAATCTGGCCGGAGCGGCTCGCGCGCCTGCTGCCGTACTGCGCACAGGTCTCGCTCGACTGGAAACTCGCCGGCGCCCTCCGCGCCGGCGGCGAATTGGCCGCCGCGGCGGAGTGCGCGCGCTTGCTGCACGCCGCCGGCAGCGAAGGCTGGGTGAAGATCGTGGTCGGCGACGACGTCGACGAGGCCGAGCTGGCGGGCGCGCTCGACGCGCTGGCCGCCGCCGCGCCGGGAATCCGCTGCTTCCTGCAGCCGGCCACGCCGGTGGCGGGGGGGCCGCGCGCGCCGTCGGCCGGACGGCTGCTCGCTTGGAGCCTCGCTTCGCGCCGCCGGCAGCTCGACTTGCGGGTCCTGCCGCAGGTGCATCCCTTGATGGGGGCGCGATGAACGACGCCGAAATTCCCGCCCGCCGGCCGCGCGTGGCAATCGTCGGCCGCCCGAACGTCGGCAAGTCGACGCTCTTCAACCGTCTCGTCGGATCGCGCCTGGCGATCGTCGAGCCGACCGCCGGCGTGACCCGCGACCGCATGCTGGTGCCGGTGCGGATCGAGTCGCCCGATCTCGACTTCGACTTGATGGACACCGGCGGCATCGGCATCGTCGACCGCGTCGACCTCGCCGAAGCCGTCGAATACCAGGTGATGACCGGGGTCGAAGACGCGGACCTGGTGCTGTTCGTGGTCGACGCCATCGACGGCTGCACGGTCCTCGACGAAGCCGCCACCAGGCTGCTGCGCCGCGCGGGCCGTCCGCTGCTGCTGATCGCGAACAAGTGCGAATCGGGCGCCGCGCAGATTTCGGCGGCCGAGTTCGGCAAGCTGGGCCTGGGCGATCCGCTCCGCATCAGCGCCAAGGAAGGCATCGGCGCGGCCGAACTGCGCGAGGCCATGGCACGGCACCTGCCGCCCGCCGACCAGGTGCCGCCGGTCCCCGACGGCTCGGTGCGCATCACCGTGCTCGGCCGCCGCAACACCGGCAAGTCGTCGTTCGTGAACGCGCTGCTCGGCGAGCAGCGCGTGATCGTGAGCGAGATCCCCGGCACGACCCGCGACGCGATCGAAGTGCGCTTCGAGTGGGAAGGCCAGCCGATCACCCTGGTCGACACGGCGGGCGTCCACCGGCGCAGCAAGGTCGCCAACGCGATCGAGTATTTCTCGCTCACGCGCAGCGACCAGGCGATCCGCCGCTGCGACGTGGCCTTGCTGTTCCTCGACTTGACCGACCGGGCGGCGCGCCAGGACCAGGAACTCGCGCGCCGCATCCACGACCGGCACAAGCCGGTGGTCGTGGTGGGCACCAAGTCCGACCTCGACGACGCCACTCTCGCCGAGTTCCGCGACGTCGTCGAACACAAGCTGCCGCACCTGCACGGCGCTCCGGTGGTGCGGGCCTCGAACCTGACCGGCGATGGTCTCGCCAAGGTGATGCGCACCGCGCTCGAACTGCATGCGGAATCGGGCCGGCGGGTCGGCACGGGCGAGCTCAACCGCGCGATGGTCGAGATCTTCTCGGCGCAGAGCTTCCGCGGCCGGGGCGAAAAGCCGCGCGTCTACTACGCGACCCAGCTGCGGGTCGCGCCGCCGACTTTCCTCTTGTTCGTCAACCGCGCACCGCTGTTCGAGAAGGAAGTGCTGCGCGCGATCGCCAACAAGGTGCGGGCGAAGGTCGGCTACCAGCGGGTCCCGGTGCGGCTGGTGCTGCGCGAGCGGGAACGAAGCCCGTCCAAGAAGAACTAGAATCGTGGCGATGCGACTTTCTCGCTCCGCCCGCCCGTTCCTCCCGGCGCTGTCCGGCGCGGCCTTGCTGCTGCTGGGCGCGTGTTCCGCGCTAGGGGGCGGCCGCGACCCCGACGGCGGCTGGGTCAGCCGGCGGATCGAAGACGGGCCGCCGCGCCGCGACCTCGTCCGCGCCGCCCAGTGGGGCCTGGTGCGCGGCGACTTCCCGCCGGGCGAGACCAACGACCACGAAGGCTCCGTGAGCTCGGGCTGGGACGTCGAGCTCGCGCCCTACACCAATCGCGGCCGGCGGTCGCGCGCGGTCGTCGAGTACGAGCCGCTCGAACGCCCCGGCGGCTGGGAGGTGCGCGTGCGCGTCGAAGTCGACGTCAACGTCGAAAAACACCGCACGCTCGATCCGGTCGCCGCGGAGTGGGAAGAGAAGGGCTACGACCTGGAACGCGCGCAGACCGTGCTCTACCAGATCCTGGCTCAGCTCGGCGATCCCGCCGCCGGCACGAGAGGCAGACGGTAGATCCGGAAGCGGCGGCTCAACCGGCCGCCCAGGGTCTCGGCGAGACTGATCATCGCCTTGTTGTCTTCGAGCAGCCACGACATCTCGCTGGTCGGCATGCCGTGGTCGATCGAATACTTGCTGATCTGGTAGACCAGTGCGGCCTCGAGGCCCTTGTTGCGGAATTCGGGGACCACGCCGAGTGCGAGCACGCGCATGCGGTCGATCTTCTTGAGCAGCCGCGGCAGACGCAGGATGCCGAACGGGAACAGCTTGCTGTCGATCGCGTGCAGCGCCTGGTTGACGTCCGGAAGGCCGAGCACGAATCCGGCCGGGCGCCCGTCGTGGGTCGCGACCTTGGCGAGGCCGGGGTCGAGCAGCGGTTTCATCGAGCGCGCTTCGAACGCGAACTCTTCGCGGCTCATCGGCAGGAAACCCCAGTTCTCGCGCCATGCCGAGTTGTAGACCTCGACGGCGACGTCGAGTAGCCACGGCAGCTGGCGGCGCGTGATCGGCACGATCTCGAAACGCCCGCGCGACAGCGCGCGGTCGACGACCGCGCGCAGGCGGTCCATCGGGAACCGGCTGGCGTGAGCCTCGTAGGCAAGCAGGTCCTTGGCCTTGCACATGCCGGCGGCCTCGAACCAGTCCGCGTAGTGCCGCGGGTGGTGCGGCATCATCATGTACGGCATCTCGTCGTGGCCTTCGATCAGGCAGCCGCACTCGTGGTTGGTGTCCGGGTCGGCGGGGCCGAGCATCGCGACGGCGCCTTGGTCGCGCAGCCACTCCACCGCCCTGGCGAGCAGCAATGCGGCGACTTTCGGCTCGTCGGCGTCGAAGAAGCCGAACCAGCCGGCGGCCTCACCCAGGCACTCGGCATGGGCCGGCTCGAAACTGGCGGCGATGCGCCCGCGCGCGTTGCCGCCGCGGTCGCGCGCGATCCACAGCCGTTGGGCCATGGTGCGCAGCGCGGGATTGCGTGCCGGGTCCAGCTGTTTGGCGATCTCGCCGGTCAGCGGGGCCACGAAGTGGGGCGACGCGCCGCGGAACTTGCGCGCGAGGGCGACGAATCGACGCCGGCCCCGGCGGCCCCGGACGGTCTCGAGCTGAACCGGCATGGGCGGAGTGTCCGGACCGGGTCGTGGCCGCGTCAAGTTCGTGCCGCAGGGAGCCCTGGCGGGGAGATGGCGCTCCCCGCGCACGGTTAGGATGGTTGCCGTGGCCGCCGTCCTCCGTTTCCGCCGCCGCCAGGGGCACTGCAGCGCCTGCGAGAACGCTTTCGTGGAAGGCCAGACGCTGTTCTCGTTGCTGCGGACGGTCGAAGACGCCTTGGAGCGCGGCGACCTTTGCGCCACTTGTTTCGACGCCCGCGATCCGGCCGCCGACGTCTTCTACTGGCGCACGGCGCATCGCGAGTCCCGCGAGAAGGTCCGCGTCGACTTTCCCATGCTGCTCGCGGCCCTGGAATCGCTGGCGAACGACAAGCGCGAGGCCTGCCGCGACTTCCGCTTCCTGGTCGCGCTGCTGCTGGTGCGCCACCGGAAACTGCGTTTGACCGGCGTCCAAAGACGGCGTGGGCGCGAATTCCTGGTCCTGCGCAAAGTCCGCACCCAGAACCTCTTCGCAGTCGAAGTACGGCAGCTCGACGCCGCGCGTCGCGTGCGCCTCACCGCGATCCTTTCCGAATTGCTCGATCCCACGCGGGAGGCCGATCTGGGGGCGCTCCTGGACGCCGGCGTCGCCGAAGCCGCCGAATTGGCCGCGGCAGTCGAGAGCAGCGAGAGCGGCGTCGAGTAGAGCCGGCGGCGTTCCCCGGCGGGTGCCGGGTGGAGCGCTGGGGAGGACACGCCGGCCGGCCGTCCGGCGGGGACCAGCCCTAGCGCGAAACCCCGACCGGTTGGGTGGGAGCGATGGAAGTCTCTTTCCGGAAAGGAGTTGAACCACCATTCAGCAGTTTGGGGGTGGTGGATATTTCCGGCTGACAAGTGCCGGAAACGTGGCTATAACGGGAGGGTAATGGAGGAAGGTGGAGCCAGGGGGAGCCATCTGCCGCCAACAGGCGCGCCGCGCCACCCCCCGTCATGATCAACCTGTTTCTCGGGACCTACGAACACAAGATCGACCCCAAGGGTCGGCTGTTCCTGCCCAAGAAACTGGTCGAAGCGATCAAGGACGGCGAGGAGCGCCAGCAATTCGTCCTGACCATGGGACTGGACGAATGCCTGTATCTGTTCACGCGGCGCGGTTTCGTGGAACACGTGCAGCACCTGCGCCAGTCGCCGCACGGGCCGCAAGAGTACCGCCGCGTGATGCGCGGCATGGGCACGCTGTCGGTCGAACTGTGTCCGGATTCGCAAGGCCGGATCCACCTGCCCGAAGAGCTGCGCAAGCGCGCGTCTCTCGACACCGACGTCGTGGTCCTGGGTGCGGTCGACCACGTCGAGATCTGGGACGCGGCGGCGTGGAGCGGGAATGAGGCGGGTGCTTCGCACAGCACCTACCTCGACAAGGCCGATGGCTACTTTTCGAACGGAACGAACCCTCAAGGAGTGGAGTCGTGATTCTAGTGAGTCGAGATCTGTGTCGTTCGACCGGACCGCTCGGGCCTTCGCGCCACGAGCCCGTGATGGTCGAGGAAATCCTCCAGTCGCTCCAACCCGAGCGGGGCGGCTGCTTCGTCGACGCGACGGTCGGCGGGGGCGGCCACTCCTTGCGCTTGCTCGAGGCGAGTCCGCAGGTGCGCCTGCTCGCGGTCGACCGCGACGCCGACGCACTTGAGCGCGCGCGCGACCGGCTGGCCGCGCATGCCGACCGGGTGGAATTCGTGCACGCGCCGTTCTCTTCGCTCGACAACTTCGTGCCCGAGGCGTGGCGCGGCAATGTCAGCGGGATCATCGCCGACTTCGGAGTGTCGTCCGACCAGCTCGAGGACTACGACCGCGGTTTCTCGTTCTTGAACGACGGGCCGCTCGACATGCGCATGGATTCGCGCACGCAGAAGACCAGCGCGGCGGTGCTGCTCGCGCGGGCCAGCGAGGACGAACTGGAAGGCTGGCTGAGGGAATACGGAGAAGAGCGCTTCGCGCGCCGCATCGCCCACATGCTGGTCGAGGCGCGCCGCCACGGGCCGCTGCTGCGGACTTCGCAGCTCGCCGAGCTCGTGGCACGCGGCGTGCCGCGCGGCCGGCACAGCATCCACCCCGCAACGCGCACCTTCCAGGCGCTGCGCATCGTCGTGAATCGGGAGCTCGACGAGATCGAAGCCTTCCTCCGCCAGGCTCCGCGCCTGCTCGCGGCCGACGGCCGGCTGGCGACGCTCAGTTTCCACTCTCTGGAAGAACGGCGCGCCAAGCAGGCGATGCGCAACGAAGTGCGGTCGGGACAATTCGAGGAACTCGTCCGCGGCGGCCAGGAACCGTCGGCGGCCGAAGTCCGCCGCAACCCGCGGGCCCGCAGCGCCAGGCTGCGCGTGCTGCGCCGCAAGGGGGCGGACGCGTGACGGGCCGCGCCGGGGGGCTGCTCGCTCTTGCGGTCGTCGAAGTGCTGGCTGGGGTGGGGTTGCGCAACGAAGCCTTGTGCGCGCGCGGGCGCGCGGAGGCGCAGTTCCGGCTCCGCGAAGATTCCCGCCAGGAACTGCGCGTGGTGCAGGTCCTGCTGGCCGACATCTGCTCGCCGCAAGCCGTCGCGTGGCGGCTCGAGCAGCGCCGTCGCGACGCCGAACTCCAGCCGGAGCTATGACCCGCGACTGGACTCCGCTGCGGCCGCTCTGGCTGCTGCTGCCGCTGGGACTGCTGTTCGCCGCGTCCTTGACGCGGCTCGTCCAGTTGCAGGTGCTCGCGCCGCCCGAGCGCGCCGTGCACGCCCTCGAGCGGATGCAGTCCGAACACGTGGTCGACGCACCCCGCGCCATGCTGCTCGACCGCCTCGGCCGGCCGCTCGCGCTCGACCTGCCGCGCGGGCGGCTGGTGCTCGACCAGCCGTACCGATTCCGCCGCCATCGCGCGGGGCGCTACACGCCCGCCGAGGCGGCCGCGGAACTCGCCCCTCTCGCCCAGGCAGCAGGCCTCGGCTTGGACGAGCTCCTCGACCCCCTTCTTGATCCAGACAAGAATTACAAAGTGCTGGCCGGCGGGTTGTCCCCCGGGACTTCCCGCCGGATCCAGTCCATTCTCCGCCCCATGCCCGATGCCGGGCTCCGCGTGGAGACCTACTGGGAGCGCCACTACCCGCAAGGCCGCGCGCTGTCCCACGTGCTGGGACTGACGGGCTTCGCGGACGACGCCGAAGGCGTCCCCGTGCGGCGCGGACGCTTCGGACTCGAACTCGCGCTCGACGAGCGGCTGGTCGGCGCCGCCGGCGTGCGCCGCAACATGCGGGTCGGGGCCGGCCACGGCGTGAATCCACTGCTCGAAGCCGAAGACGTCGCCGAGGCGGCGCCGGTCCGCACCACGCTCGATCTCGCGCTCGGGTCCGCCGTCCGTGCGGAGCTCGAAGGCCTGGTGGCGGAACACAAGCCGAAGTGGGTCGTCGCCGTGGCGATCGACGCGCGCACCGGCGGCCTGCTCGCAACCTGTTCGCTGCCGGACTTCGACCCCAATCCCGGCGCCGCGTTCGACGTGGTCGAGTCCTTGGGCCCGGACGGCAAGCTGCGCCGCGAACTCGCCGGCATGACCGACTGGTCAACCCAGCCGTTCGAGCCCGGGAGCGTCATGAAGCCTTTCGTGGTCGCGCGCGCTCTCTCGCAAGGCGCGATCGGGCGCGAAGAGCGCTTCGAGCAGCACGGCGGCCACTGGCGGCTGCCGGGCCGCGTGATCAGCAACGCCTTGGGCGTCGAGAACCGGCCGCTCGCCTGGGACGAAGTCCTGGTGCAGTCCTCCAACATCGGCGCGGCCAAGATCGGCCGCGCGCTCGGCGTGGAAGGCGTGCGCGAATTGCTCGATCAGCTGCAGTTTGCCGCTCCGACCGGTCTGTTGCCGCACGAGAGGGCCGGCGTGGTGCCGCCCGACGAGCAGTGGCGGGCGTCAAAAGGCCGCAATTTCACGGTGCCGTCGGTGTCTTTCGGCCATCAATTCACCGTGACGCCGCTGCGCCTGGCGCACGCGTACGTGCGGCTGGTGCGCGGCGGGCCCATTCCGGCGCCCCACATCCTCCTGGAATCGGCGCCCGAGATGCTTCCGGCCCTGGTGACGCCGGAGGTCGCCGCCGAAGTGGTGGTGGCTCTCGAAGAAGTGGTGGCTTCCCGCCGCTGGCTGCCCGCATGGGACGATCTGCGCTGGGGCGGCAAGAGCGGCACGGTCGCAAAGATGCACGAAGACGGCTACACGTCGCTCTTCGTCGCTTTTGGTCCGATCGAGGACCCGGCGGTGGTGATCGTCGTGGCGGCGGAGAACCCGGCGGGCAAGCAACATTACGGAAGCCAGGTCGCCGGACCCGCCGCGGGACGCATCCTTCGGCGCGCGCTGGAGCTGCGCGGAATGCTGGAGCCGGCGGGACGCTTGGATCGCGCCTCTCCGCAAGCTATCGTTCTTCCCAGGTGAGCATGCGCTTGTCCGAGCTGGCGCGGAGTTTGGGAGGGCAGGATTCCTTGAGCGGAGTCGTGCGTCCCTTGGCTGCGCTGGCTGCGAGCGGCGGCGACGACCCTCAGTTGCGCCGGGCTTGCTTCGATTCGCGCCGCGTGCAGAGCGGCGACCTGTTCTGCCCGCTGCCGGGACTGCGCACCGACGGCCGCAGTTTCGTCGCCGAGGCGCAGCGCCGGGGCGCGCTCGCGGTCCTCGAGTGCGCGGCCCCGGGCGCCGCCCGGCTCGCCGCCCGTGCGGCGTGCGCGCTCGCCGGTCATCCGTCGCGCGAACTCTGGGTTGCTGCGGTCACCGGCACCAATGGCAAGACCACGGTGGTGCACTGGGTCCGGCAAGCTCTGCAGTCCTGCACGATTCCGACCGCGGCCGTCGGCACTCTCGGACTGGAGTTCGGCGGCGAACGGCTCGACGTGCATCTGACCACGCCGCCCGCCGACGTGCTGCAAGGATGGCTGGCCGAGGTGCTGGCGCGCGGGGCACGCGGGCTCGTGCTCGAGGCGTCCTCGCACGGGCTCGCGCAAGGCCGCCTCGAAGGCTTGTCGATCGATGCCGCGGCGTGGACGAATTTGAGCCACGACCACCTCGACTACCACGGCGACCTCGACGCCTACGCGCGCGCCAAGGCGCAGCTGGTGCACGGGCTGCCCGCCGACGCGCCGGCGTTCGTGCCGGCCGGCGATGCGCGGGTGGCTGCGGCGTGCCGCGGCACCCGGGCGCGGCTCGTGCGCTGGGGCCTCGACGTTCCCAACGCCGAACTGCGCGGCAGCGTGCGCGCCGGTGCCCCGGCGGTGCTGAGCGTTGCCGGTGCGTGGGGGAGCGCGGAGATCCCGCTGCGCGTCCCCGGTCGGCACAACGCCGAGAACCTGCTGCTCGCTTTCGGGCTCGCTCGCAGCGCCGGACTCGGCGTCGACGAAGCCGCCGCGGGGTTGTCCGCGGTCGTCGCGCCGCGCGGCCGGCTCGAACGCATCGCCGCGAGTTCGCCCTGGCGCTTGTACGTCGACTACGCGCACACACCGGCCGCGCTCGAGCGCGCGCTCGCCGCGTTGCGCGAGGAGTGGCCGCAGGCGCGGATCGGCGTGGTCTTCGGGGCCGGCGGCGACCGCGACCGCGACAAGCGCGCGCCGATGGGCGCGGCTGCGGCGCGCGGCGCCGACTGGTGCGTCGTCACGACCGACAATCCGCGCACCGAGGCGCCGGCCGCGATCGCAGCCGCCGTCGCGGCGGGAGTCCGGGCCGAACGCGGCGCCGCCGAAATCGAATTGGATCGGCGCGCGGCGATCCGCGCCGCCGTCGAACGGCTGGCGCCAGGCGACGTCCTGTTGATCGCCGGCAAAGGCCACGAGGACTATCAGGAGGTGGACGGCGTGCGGCATTCCTTCGACGACAGGCTCGAGCTCGAGGAGGCCGTGACATGCTTGGCATGACGGTCGGCGAGGTCAGCCGCGCGGTGGGCGGGCACTTCCAGGGCGAAGGCGCGCAGCCCATCGCCGGAGTGACGACCGACAGCCGCCTCGTGCGGCCAGGCGACTTGTTCGTCGCGCTCAACGGGGCGCGCACCGACGGCCACCGCTACTTGCGGCAGGTGCACGAGTCCGGCGCGGCGGCGGCCTTCGTGCTCGCCGACCGCGGCGCGCGCCCCGAAGGCCTTGCGACCGTGGTGGTGCGCGATCCCTTGCGCGCGCTCGGCGACCTCGCGCGCTGGCACTTGCAGCGTTTGCGGGCTCCTGTGGTCGGCATCACCGGCACCGTCGGCAAGACCACCGGCAAGGAGTTCGTCACCACGCTGCTCGGCGGCCGCAATTCCAACGTGCACGCGGCGCCGGCGTCCTACAACAGCGAATGCGGCTTACCGCTCGCGGTGCTGGGAGCCGGCACGGACACGCGCATCCTGGTGCTCGAGTACGGCGTCAATGCGCCGGGCGAAATGGATCGCCTGCTCCAGATCGCGCCGCCTCGGCATGCTTGGATCACCGCGCTGACCGAAGTCCACCTCGAGGGCATGAGCGATCTCGCCACCATCGTGCGCGAGAAGTCGCAGCTTGCGCGGCGCGTTCCCGAAAGCGGGTGCATCTGGCTGCCGCAATCGGTCGAAGCGCTCGTCGCCGGCGAACGCGCCGCGTGGTGCGGAAGAGTCGGCAGCTACACGCTCGACGGCGGCGCCGGCGCGGCGCAGATCCTTTCGAACCGACCCGGCGCCTGGCGCGTCCGCATACCCGGCATCGGCGATGCACTGCTGCCCGTGATCGCGCGGCACGAAGTCGAACTCGCGCTCGGCGCGCTCGGCATCGCGCAGGAACTGGGCGTGCCGGGCGACGTGCTGCGCGAGCGGCTCGGCCTGCTGCAACGGCCGCCGGGACGGCTCACGCGCCTGGACTACGGTCCGCTCACCGTGCTCGACGACTCGTACAACGCGAGTCCCGGCGCCATGCTCGGAGCTCTCGGCGTCCTGGCTGCCTGGCCCGGCGCCGGTCGGCGCACCGCGGTCCTCGGCACCATGCACGAGCTTGGTGCGGCCGCCGAGCGCCTGCACCGCCAGGTGGGGGAGCAGGTCGCTGCCAGCGAGATCGACCGGCTGGTCGCGGTCGGCCGAGGCGGCGCCTGGATCGCCGACGCCGCCCGCACGGCCGCCGGGCGGGCCGGCCGGGCGCTCGAAGTGATTCCGGTCGCCGACGCCCCGGAGGCCGCCGAGTGGCTGGCCGGGTGCGTGGAGGCCGGCGGAGTCGTCCTTCTGAAGGCCTCGCGGGCGGAAGGACTGGACCGCCTGTGCGCCCCGTTGGAGCGCGCCGCGCGGCACCTCGCGGCGGCCAGCGCCGCCGCCCTTGAGCCGCTGAGCGTGGCGGCGGGCGCAGCCGCGGCGTTCGTCTCCCAGGACCTGGGGAGAGCGCGCGCATGATCGCTTGGGTCGTCGAGTTGCTCAGTGACTTCTGGCAGCCGCTCCAGGTCCTGCACTACATCACCGTGCGCGCCGTGCTCGCCGGCGCGTTCGCGTTCTTGCTCGCCTTGTGGCTCGGCCGGCGCGTGATCGACCGCCTGCGCGAAGTCGGCGTGCACGAGAACGCCGGCGCGTGCGACAGCGCCGCGGTCGGAGCGATCGCCGTCAAGGCCGGCAAGAACCGCACGCCCACCATGGGCGGAGTCTTCTGGACCGCTTCGATCCTCGCGTCCACTTTGCTGTTCGCGCGCCCCGACGAGCCGCTGGTGCTGCTCGGCGCGGTCTTGCTGGTGGGGATGGGCCTGCTCGGCTTTCTCGACGACTGGGTCAAATGGCAGCGCGACAAGGGCCGCAATGGCCTGTCGCGCACCTCGAAACTGCTCGCCACGATCGCGCTCTCGACCTACGTGGCGGTCGTTCTCTGGATGCTCGGCGAACGCACCGGCCGGCCCGAGATCAGCAACATCTACTTCCCGGTGCTCAAGGGCCTGTACGCGCAGCCGGAGATCCTCGGTGCGTGGGGCTTGTTGCTGTTCGTCGCTTTCACGAGTTTCGTGATCCTGGCGACCAGCCACGCGGTCAACGTGACCGACGGCCTCGACGGTCTCGCCGGCGGCGCCGGCTTGATCTCCATCGCAGCCTTGAGCCTGGCCGTCTACGCGGTCGGCAACGCCTCGGTCGCGGGCTACCTGCACTTGCCGCACATACCTGGCGCGGGGGAGGTCGCCGTCCTCGGCGGGGCGGCGCTCGGCGCCACGCTCGGCTTCCTGTGGTTCAATTGCCACCCCGCCGAGATCTTCCTCGGCGATTCCGGATCGCTGCCGCTCGGCGCGCTGATCGGCTACATGGCGCTGGTCGCCAAGCAGGAACTGGTGCTGCCGTTCCTGGCCGGCGTGTTCGTGCTCGAAGTCTCGAGCAGCCTGCTGCAGATCCTCTGGTTCAAGGCCAGCGGCGGCAAGCGGCTGTTCTCCATCGCCCCCATCCACCACAAGTTCCAGCTCGCCGGCATGGCGGAACAGAAGATCGTGGCCCGTTTCTGGATCTTCGGCGCCGTGTCCGCTTGCGTCGGCCTGCTGCTCATCAAGGTCCGTTGACCACGAACACGGCAGACACCGCCCGGTCGGCTCCGGCGCGCGGCCATTCGCTCCCGGCGGCGCGGCGGACCGCCGGCTGGCTGCTCGCCTGCGTGATGTGCCTGGCGGTCATGGGCCTGATCGCCGGCGTCTCCACCGCCGCCCCGGGCGAGGCCTGGTCCAAACTGTCGCTGCACTGCCTGCACCTCGGCATGGGCCTGGCGGCGTTCCTGGCTTGCTTCTCGCTGCCGGTCGACGCGGTACGCAAGGCCATTCCCGGCTTGATCGTGCTCACCGTGATCCTGCTGGTCGGCATGCTCGTGACGGACAGCATCGGCGAGCGTAGCAAGGGTGCCGAGCGCTGGCTGTCGATCGGCGGTTTTCGCTTCCAGCCGTCGGTGATGCTGCAGTGCCTGTGGCCGGTCGTGCTCTCCTCGTGGGCCGCGCGCGATCCGCTGCGCTTGCGCCAGCCGCGCGAACTCTGGCGGATGATGTTCGGTTTTGCGGTGCTGATGGTGCCGGTTCTGCTGCAGCCCGACCTCGGTTCGGTGCTGATCCTGCTGGGGGTGAGCGGAATGACCTTGTTCTTCGCCGGCGCGCCGTTGCGCTTCTTGCGCTTGCTGGTGCCGGTGTCGGTCGCGGCGCTGCTGATCGCGATCTTCCTGTTCGACCACGTCGATTCGCGGCTCAAGGAGTTCCTCCACGGCAGTTCCTACCAGATCGAGCGCGCCGAAGAGGCCTTCGCCGCCGGCGGGCTCGGCGGTCGCGGTCCGGGCGAAGGCCTGCTCAAGCACGGCTACGTCCCGGAAGGCGAGACCGATTTCATCCTCGCGCTCGTCGCCGAAGAGTGGGGTCTCGGCGGCACCGTGCTGCTCTGGGGGCTGTTCGTCGCCCTCACCGTGTTCGGCGTGCGCCTCGCGCAGCAAGCCGATACGCGTTACGGCGCCATCTTGATGGCGTCCGCCACCCTGATGATCGCCGTGCAGGCCGCATTGAACATGGCGGTCGTAACGGGTGCCGTACCACCAAAAGGCCTGCCGCTGCCCTTCGTGAGCCGCGGCGGTTCCTCGATCCTGGCGCTCTCCGCCCTGCTCGGCCTTGCCCTCAAGGCCGCGCTGGAGGCGCGTCGTTCCCGAAAGTGCAGACCCGGAGTCGTGGAATGGACCGCGTCCAACGTTCTGGCCTCTTGACCCTCGTCCTGTTCGCCATCATCGCCTTCGCCGGCTGGCTGGTCGGTCCGCACAAAGCGAGCACCGAGGGGATCGAGGCCGAGCATGCCACCGCCGAAGCCGATGCGATGCCCGTGGCGGATCTCCTTCCTCCCGAGCAGCGCCGGTCGTTCTTGAGCGCGGAGGACTTCCGCCGCGAAGCGGTCCGCAATCCACGCACGGGCGTCGGGGGCCGGCCGGTGTTCAAAGACGATCCCTCCTTGCCCGCTGCGGCTTGGAACCGGGACGTCGGCGCGCCGGATGCGGCGCGGCGGTCCGGTCTGGCCGAGAGCGTGCCGCTTTCCTTGTCGCCGGCGATCGAGTCGGGCGCGGTGATCGCGCCGGCAGACGCCCGTGGAACGCGCTGGACCGGCGCCGCGCCGGTCGAACCAGCCCGTGCTGGAAACGGCAGCGCCGCGGTCGACGCCAGCGGCCGGTCGCGCGATGCCCGTTACGGCGAACTGGCGGTGCCTCCGCCGGCGATCCTGCCTTCCGCCGAACTGGCGCCGCCGGGCGCGCCGGAGCCGCCGATGCGCAAGTACGCGGTCACGAGTGGCGACAGCATGGGGCGGATCTCGCAGCGCTTCTACGGCACTGCGCGGCACGCGCAGATGCTCGCGGACGTCAACGGCATCCAGGACCCCTCGCTTGTCCGCGTGGGGCAGGTCCTGCGCGTTCCCTACCTGGACGGCGAGACTCCGGATCCGGCGCCCGGCGCCGACCGCGCGCGGATCCGCGAGGAAGCCGCGCCGCTTCGCGAACTGCCGCAGCGGCATCCGGGCGCCCGGCGCTACACGGTGGCGAGCGGCGACAGCCTGTCCGAAATCGCGGCGCGCTTCTACGGCACGCCGAAGCACTGGCGGGCCCTCGCGCGGGAGAACGGTCTTGGTGCGGACGGAGCCGTGCGCGTCGGCCAGGTCCTGGTCCTTCCCGAACTCGACGGGCTGCAGCCGGCCGGCGCCGAAGCGCAGCGTCGGGACGCGGACGGCGGTGCGGGCCCGGCCGCCGTGGTCCGCACCTACCGCGTCGGCGCGGGCGACACCTTGACCAAGATCGCCAAGAAGGTCTATGGCGACGCGAACCTCTGGACGCGCATCCGCGACGCCAACGGCATCAGCGATCCGTCCAAGATCCGCGTCGGCCAGACGCTGCGGATTCCCGCGGGAGGCTGACCGGACCGCTGCCGATGCCGCGCGCCGCCGACCTGCGTTTCCTGTTCGTGGGCGGCGGGACCGGCGGACACCTCGCCCCGGCGGTGGGGCTGGCCGAGGAACTGGAAGCACGCGGCCATCGGACGCTATTCCTGGGCAGCGGCCGAGCGGTCGAAGAGTCCTTCCTCGGGCCGGAGCGGCCGTGCCGGTCGCTCCACGTCGACGGCAGCCGGCTGCCGCGGGCGGCCGCGCTGGCTGCGGCGCTGCCGAGGGCGCGCCGCTGGGCGCGCGAGTTCGAGCCCCATCTGGTGGTGGGGCTCGGCGGTCTGACGGGCGCCGCCGCGCTGGCCGCGCGCCGAGGACGGCCGCTGGTGCTGCTCGAAGGCAACCGCGTGGTGGGTCGCAGCGTGCGCTTCCTCGAACGCTGGTCGGCGGCGACGCTCACGCTCTTCCCGGAAACCGCGGCGGTGCTTCGAGGCGGCCGCTGCATCGGTCCGGTGGGGCGCCGCGCCCTGCGCCGCGTCGCGAGCGGACCGGCGCGCGAGCAGCTCGGCCTCGACCCGCACGCGCCGCTGCTGATGGTCGCCGGAGGCAGCCAGGGAGCACGCGACCTCAACGATTTCGCCGCGGAGCTCGCCCCCAGGCTCGCCGCTGCGGGATGCCAGCTGCTCGCGCTCGCCGGCGCCGGCAAGGCCGAGAACTTGCGCCGTGCGTGCGCGGAAGCCGGACTGCGTGCGCGCGTCGAGGAATCCATGGGCGACGTCGGCCTGGCCTACAGCGCCGCCGACTTCGCGCTCACGCGCGGCGGGGCCGCCACCGTGGCCGAGTTGTGGCTGTTCCGGCTGCCGGCGGCGATCGTGCCGTACCCGCACCATAAGGACCGCCATCAAGAGCACAATGCCCGGGCTCTCGAGCCGGGCGTGTTCTTGATCGATCGCTTGGACGAAGTCGCGGGGGAGCGCGTCGTCGAATGTCTGCAGCAGCCGCAGGTGCGCGCCGCGATGGCCCGGCACCTGGTGGAGCACGCGCCGGAAGACGGCGTGCGGGCGGCCGCCGACTTTCTCCAAGAATTGGCGCGCGCAGAAGCGTAGGCTTGCGCCCGTGAGGACGCTCGTCCGCCCGAGCCGCCCCCGGCTCGACGCCCTCGCCGGACCCGCCGGCCGCACCGCTTATCTTGCGGGAGTCGGCGGCGTCGGCATGCGCGGGCTCGCGACCTTCCTGCTCGAGAACGATTGGGAGGTCTGGGGCGCCGATCGCAAGCCACCCGGACTCGGCGACCCGTTGCTGCTGGCAGGACTGCGCCTGATCGAGGAAGGCGCGCCGCCGCCGCCGGTGTCGCTGGCCGTGCGGTCCGCCGCCGTGCCTGCCGCCCAGGCGGGCTTGCGCGCCGCTTGCGCCGCCGGCGCCAGGCCGCTCCGATACGCCGAGGTGCTGGGCGAGATCAGCCGGCTGCGGCCGGTGCTGGCGGTCGCCGGTTCGCACGGCAAGACCACGTGCACGGGCTGGATCGCCTATGGCTTGCGCAAGAGCGGCATCGACGCCGGATATCTGGTCGGCGCCAACGTGACGCAGCTCGGGGGTTCCGCTGCGTGGGGCGATCCAGCCGCGCCGCTGGTCCTCGAATCCTGCGAGTACGAGCGAGGCTTTTTCCATCTGAGCCCGGCGGCGGTCGCGCTCACCAACGTGGACGCGGAGCATCCCGACACGTATCCGGGCGGATTGCCCGAAGTCCAGGCGGCATTCCGCGAATTCCTGGGCCGCGTGCAGCCGGCGGATCGCGGCGGGCAAGTGTTCGCCAGCCCCGAAGCGCCCGACTTCGCTGCCTCCACGCGCGCCGAATGGGTGGCCGCCGAGGCGCTCGAGCCGGGCGTGCAGGTCGGCCTGCACGGCGCTCACAACCGCCGCAACGCCGCGCTCGTCGGCGCCGTCTTGCGCGGACTGGGCCTCGACGAACTCCAAGTCGGTGGCGCCCTGCTGGGCTACCGCGGAGCCGCACGGCGGATGGAGGTCCTGGGCCACTGCCGCGGCGCGCGGGTGGTTTCGGACTATGCGCACCATCCCGCCGAGATCGCGGCCACGCTGCAGGCGGCGCAGGAACGCTGGCCGCAGCAACGGATCCTGGCGATTTTCCAGCCGCACCAGGCGCAGCGCTTCCGCGCCTACCGCGACCGTTTCGCCGCGAGCTTACAGGGCGTCGACGCGCTGCTGCTGCTTGAGATCCACCGCGCCCGCGATCCTGAGGACCTGCAGCCGAGCGTGGTCGAGTTGCTTCCGCTGCTCGCCAGCGCACCTGGCCAGCCGGTGCATCCGGCGGCCAATTTCGACGAAGCCGAGGAATGGGTGCGCGCGTGGGTCCGGCCCGGCGACGTGGTCCTTTGCATGGGCGCCGGGAGCGTCGATGAACTCGCCCGCCGCCTCGCTGGCTGATCGTTTTCCACTGCGCCGCGCCGAGCCGCTCCGCGACTGGACGACGCTCAAGATCGGCGGGCCGGCGGAGTACTTCTTCGAGCCCGATACGCCCGAGGCCCTGGGCAAGCTCTTGCACGAACTCGCGGCGGAGGGCGTGCCGTGGACGCTCCTCGGCGGCGGCGCCAACACGCTTGCGCCCGACGGCGGGGTGCCCGGCGCGGTGATCCACACCGGCCGCATGCGCCGCGTGTTCCAGGAGGATGGTCCGGCGCTCCGCGTGTGGCCGGGCGCGACGCTGCCTTCGTTGGCGCGCACCGGCGCGGCCAAGGGTTTCGTCGGGCTCGAAGCGTTGATCGGCGTGCCGGGCAATCTCGGCGGCGGGCTGGCGATGAACGCCGGCGGCGCCGGCTGGGGCCTCTGGGACCAGGTACGCGAAGTCGTGCTCTGGACGCCCGGTGCGGCCAGCTGGGAGGACGGCCTGGCGGTGCGCACTCCCGCCGAAGTCCGGCCGAGCTACCGCGACGGCAACTTGCGCGGCGCCGTGGTGATCGAGGCGGTGCTCGAATTCCAGATCGAGCATCCCGACAAGGTGCGCACCCGCATGGAAGAACTGCTGCGCCGCAAGAACGCCACCCAGCCGGTGTCGCTCGCCTCCGCCGGCTGCGCGTTCAAGAACCCGGCCGGCGACAGCGCGGGCCGCTTGATCGACGCCGCCGGCCTCAAGGGCGCACGCGAGGGCACGGTGCTCGTCAGCGAGCGCCACGCGAACTTCCTGGTCAACGAAGGCGGCGCGACTGCGGCACAGGTCCGGCGGCTGCTGGAGCGCATCGAAGGCGAGGTCCGTGCGCGCTTCGGCGTGACGCTCTCGCGCGAACTTGTGGTGCTGCCCGAGCCCGGCGAACCGGTCCGCGGCGGCTAGCGCGGCAGCGCGTCCGGCCGGTCGACGCGCAAGTCCTGTTTCGCGTTGACCGTCGAACCGGGAATCGCCGGCAGGCCGAGCAGACCGAGCGCGAGGTTGCCGGCGTCGGCGTTGCGGATCGGCGGCAAGGCCGCGCGGCCGGCGGCGGCCTGGCGCAAGCCGGGATCGCTGCGAGATTCCGGGTTGAGCGCGTAGAGCTCGCCGCCGGGGACGCCGTCGCCGCGCCAGACCAGAAAGGGGATCACGTAGTCGACCCACATGTCGGACCGCTCATGGCTGCGGTGCGGCGCGCCGCCGCCGTGGTCGGCGGTGACGATCACCGCGACCCGCCCCCGGAGCAGAGGGTCTTCGCGCACTGCGGTGAGCAGGCGGCCGATCTGGCGGTCGACGTGAGCGACCGACTGCAGGTAGAGCGAACCGGCGGTGAGATCCCAGCCGGCAGCATGTCCCGCGAGGTCGGGATCGGCGTAGTGCAGCATCACCAGGCTGCGGCCGCCGGCGCGCAGGTCGGCCAGCGCGGCGTCGGTCACGCGCGTGGCGGTCGCCGCGTACAGGTACGAGTCGAGCTTGCCGCGGCCCCCGTCCGCGCCCACCTTGTCGGGAGCGCCGTGGACTGCGTTCCAGGAGCGCGCGTAGAGAACGAACTTGGTCTTGGAAGCGATCAGGGCCGTGCGCAGGCCGTGGTCGTGGGCGACGTCGAACGCGCCGGCCAGGTAGCCGCCGTGCTGGTGCAGGGTCGCCTCGGGCGGCGGATCCAGATTGCCGGTCCAGCCGTGGCCGGCGACGCCGGAAGTGAGCCGGCCGGTGAGCATTCCGGTGTGGTTGGGCAGCGTGACGCTGTGTTGCGGATCGCAGCGGGCATTGAGCGTGGCGGCTCCCCCCAGCAGCTGGTGGAAGTTCGGCAGGTCCTGTGCGCCGGCGGCAGGCAGGGCGTCGCTGCGCAGGCCGTCCACGCTGAGGATGATCACATGGTCGAGCGCCGGCGCGGCGGGCGGGGCCGGCGGTGCCTGGAACAGGCCGAACAAGACGGAAGCGAGGGCTGCGACAACCAAGACGCGGCATTCTAGGTGTCCGCGGGCGGCTACTCTGTGCGCGTTCTGCACCCGACCATGACGCGCACCTCTCTCGGCGGCCTGTTCCTGTTCCTAGCCGGTGCGGTAGCTCTCGCCGCCGCGGTCCTGCTTCCCAAGGAGGATCCGCAGGGGCAGGGAGAGCCCGCCGGCGGCCCGCCGGGAGCTTTCCGCTTCTCGGTCACCACCGCGCCGGTCCACGCCGGTGCGGTCGAAGAGAGCATCGAGCTGGTCGGCGACGTCGTCTCGGCGCGCCGCTCCGCGCTCGCGTTCGAACGGTCCGGACGAATCCAGTCCGTACATGCCGAAATGGGCGACCGGGTGGTCGCCGGGGCCTCGCTCGCCAAGTTCGACGACGCGGTCCTCGAACAGGAGCTGGAGGCCGCGCAGGCCGACGCCGTGGCCCGCGTCGCCCAAGCCGAGTTTGCGGCGCGCGAAGCGCGGCGGGGCGAGGAAATGGGCCCCGACGTGCTTTCGCCCGCCGACCTCGACCGGCGCCGCACCGACGCCGCGGTGGCCAAGAGCAGCGCGACCAGGCAGGCGGCCGAAGTGCGGCGCCTCGAGGCCTTGCTGCACCGCGGAGAATTGCGCGCGCCGTTCGATTGCGCCATCGAGCGCCGGCTCGCGGTCGAAGGCGGCTACGCGCTCGCCGGCGCGCCGGTCTTCGACGTGGTGGACCTCGCGCGCCGCGAAGTCCACCTGCAAGTCCCCGCGCGCTACGCCACGCGGATCGCTCCGGGCGCGATGGTCCGTCTGCGCGCCGACGACGTCGACGGCTTCGCGCTCACCACCGTCCTGGCCGGCTTGGTGCCGGCCGCCGACCCGGGCTCGCGGACTTTCACCGGCCTGGTGCGCCTGGGCCCCGAGGACGACGCGGCGCAGCTCTTGCTGCCGGGCCTCTTCGTGCGTGCCGAAGTCGTGCTCGTGCGGATCGAGGGCCAGTTGGTGGTGCCCGACGACGCGCTCATCGAGAATCCGCGCGGCACCGTGCTGGTGGTCGCGCAAGCGGCCGCCGAAGCTGGCGCACCGCCGAACGCGGCCTTCGTGCCGGTGCGCGTCCTCGCCCGGCAAGGGCGGCGGGCGGCGGTGGCGCCGCTTGCGCCGGGACCGCTCGAAGACGGCGCCGAGGTCGTGGTGACCGGCGTCGGCAATCTCTTCCCCGGGGCGCCGCTCGCGGCCACCCCGCACGCCGACCCCGTGACCGCCGGGCACTAGTCGATGGATCCGGTCCGCTTCGCGGTTTCGCGCCCGTACACGGTCGCCGTGGGCGTGATCCTGGTGGTGCTGTTCTCGGTGCTGGCCTTTCGGCGCATTCCGGTCCAGCTCAAGCCCACCGTCGATCCGCCGATCATCCAGGTGCGCACGGTCTATCCGGGCGCCGGCCCGGTCGAAGTCGAGGAACAGATCACGCGCAAGCTCGAGGACTTGCTGCAGGGGGCCGAAGGCCTCGACAAGCTCAGCAGCGCTTCGATGGACGGCATCAGCACCGTCGCCCTCGAGTATGCATGGGGCGTCGACAAGGACCGCGCGCTGATCGACGTCATCAACAAGCTCTCGCAGCTCCCCGATCTGCCGCCCGACGCCGAAGAACCGGTGGTGTCCCTCAGCGGATCCCAGGGCGAGGGCAACTCGATGTGGATCCTGGTCCGCTCGCGCTATTCGCCGAGCCGGGTGCGCCAGCTCGTGATCGAGGAGATCGAGCCGCGCCTGGAGCGCGTCGAGGGCGTGGCCGAACTCATGATCATCGGCGGTGCCGAGCGCGAAGTGCGCGTGCTGGTCGATCCCGAGCGCCTGGCCGCGCGCCGCATCGGTTTTGCCGAGCTCGCCTCGGCGCTGCGCCGCGGCTACCAGGACCGCCGTGGCGGAACCGTCGAGACCGGCGTGCAGCAGCTGGTGGTGCGCACCGAAGGGCGCAGTTCCGATCTGGCGTCCATCGAGGAGATCCTGGTGCGCCGCGACGCCGCCGGAGTGACGCGGGTCGGCGACGTCGCCCGCGTCGTGGACGATCACAAGGAGATCGACAGCATCGTGCACAGCGAAGGCGCCAGCTCGGTCGTGATCGGCGTCGGGCGCCAGGTCGGCGCGAACGTGGTGACCATGATCGACGGCGTTTCGGCCGAGATGGAACGCCTGAACGAGCGCTTCCGTGAGCGCGGCCTCGACCTGGAACTGGTATCGGTCTACCGCGACACCACATATCTGCGCGAAGCGCTCGGATTCGTGCAGAGCAACCTGCTGCTCGGCGCGGGACTCGCCGTCCTGATCCTGCTGTTGTTCCTGCGTAGCGTGCGCAGCGTGCTGGTGGTCGGGCTCTCGATCCCGATCTCGCTGCTCGCGGTCTTCCTGGTGATGAACGCGATGGGCCGCACGCTCAACGTCATCAGCCTCGCGGGCCTCGCGTTCGCCTCAGGCATGGTGGTCGACAACGCGATCGTGGTGCTCGAGAACATCTTCCGCCACCTCGAGATGGGCAAGAACGCCCGTGAAGCGGCCGTCGACGGCGGGCGCGAGGTCTGGGGCGGCGTGCTCGCGGCGACCTTGACCACCATCGCGGTCTTCGTGCCGATCCTGGCTATCGAAGAAGAAGCCGGCCAGCTCTTCGCCGACCTCGCACTGGCGATCGCCGCGGCGGTGGCGCTCTCCCTGGTCGTCGCTCTCACGGTCGTGCCGACCCTCGCCGCGATCTTCTTCCGCCGCGGCAGAAAATCCGGCGAATCCGGCGACCGCGTCGCCAAGTCGCCGGGCCGGATGGTGCGTGCCTACGGCGCCGCGGCGGGAGTCCTGTCCGCGCGCGGCCGCGGTCCGGTGCTGTGCAAGCTCGGCTTGCTGCTTCTGGTCGTTGCCGGAGCCCTGTGGACGCTGCGCATCGTGCCGGCGGCGGGCTACCTGCCGACGGGCAACCGCAACTTGATCCTCTACATCGGCCAGCCGGTGCCGGGCATGCGCCCCGAAGCGGTCGAAGCGAACCTCGCCGGCCTGGAACGGTGGGTGCTCGGCAATCCCAAGATCAACCGCTACTTCCTGGTGGTGGCCGGGTCCTTCAACGGTGGCGGCGTGGTGCTCGAGGACGAGTACTCCGATGGCCCGGGCCTCGAGGCGTTCCAGGCCGAATTCATGCCGATCTGCATGGCGGTGCCGGGTTTCCGGTACTTGATCCCGATGCAGATGAGCTTGTTCCGCGATTCGGGCAAGCAATTCACGCTCGAGATCACCGGGCCCGACCTCGACCGGCTCGCGATGGTCGCCAGCACGCTCGAGGAGCGTTTGCAGGGCTTCCCCGGTCTGCAGCCGGGGCGCGTGCAGTCCAACTACGTGGAAGGCCGGCCCGAACTGCGCGTGCAGATCGACCACCACCGCGCCACGGAAGCGCGCATGTCCGTGCAAGAAGTCGGGCAAGTGGTCGAAGCGGCGGTCGCGGGATCGCGCGTCGGCACCTACAGCGAAGGCGGCCGCGACTACGACCTGCTGATGGTGGTGCCGCCCGAGCGCGTCAGCAGCGCCGAGGACCTGGCGGCCATGCCGGTCGTGACCCCGGCCGGATCGCTCACCACTCTGGGTTCGCTCGCGAGTGTGGAACGCGCGTCGGGCCCGCAGAGCGTGAACCGCTTGGAACGCGAGCGCGCGATCACCTTGACCGTGAACCTTCTGCCCGACGCCGCGCTGCAGCAAGTGCTCAACGAGGTCCATGCGCAGATCGTCCGGCCGCTGCTCGGCGAACTGCCGGCCGACTACCGGATCGAGCTGGGCGGCACCGCCGACAAGTTCTCCAGCACGCTTTCGGCGCTGATGGGGAGCTTCTGGCTGGCGATCCTGATCACCTACTTGCTGCTGGTGGCGTTGTTCCGCTCGTGGCTGAGCCCGGTGGTCATCCTGGTGACGGTGCCGCTCGCGCTCTCGGGCGGTCTGCTCGGCATCGCCCTGGCGAGCGCCAACAGCCCCAACGCGAGCTTCGACCTGCTCGCCATGCTCGGCTTCGTGATCCTCGCCGGCGTGGTGGTCAACAACGCGATCCTGATCATCCACCAGTCGAACAACTTGCGCTTGGCCGGCCAGGAACGTCGTGCGGCTCTCACCGAATCGGCGCAGTCGCGCTTGCGGCCGATCCTGATGTCGGTGATGACTTCGGTCTTCGCCATGCTGCCGCTGGCGATCGGCACCGGTTCGGGTTCCGAGCTCTACCAGGGACTGGCCGCGGTGGTCGTGGGTGGCCTCGTGGTGAGCACGGTGTTCACGCTCTTCCTGGTGCCCGCGCTCGTCAGCCTCGGTTGGGACTTCCAAGACTTGCTGCGCGGCGAGCGCGCGACCGCGCCGGCATAGGGGAGAGAGGGTGCCGGCGCCCGTGCACCGGCACCCGCTGGCGTGCTTCAGCGGACGCTGCCGCTGGAACCGGCGCGCATGCGGTCGAGTTTGGCGCGCAAGGCGGCGATTTCGCGGCGCATCTCCATCAGCAGAGTGTGCAGTTCGGCGTCGGCGTCCGCCTTGTCGGGCGTCGCGCCGTAGCCGAGTTCGCGCAGATCCTCAAGGCGACGGGAGTCAAAGACATCCTGCAGAGTGTGCACGCGTCCGAACGTGGAGCGAAGGTCGTCCGTCCCGCCGCCGGCCGGCGGCGCCAAGGGCGCATGCGGGGGATGCGGTGCCGAAGGTCCAGGCGGGACCGAAGGCGCCAGCGGCGGATGCGGTGCCGAAGGTCCAGGCGGGACCGAAGGCGCCAGCGGCGGATGCGGCGGGTGCGGCGGCTTGGGCGCCTCCGGCGCGTCCGGTGCGTCCGGTGCGTCCGGTGCGGCGAGGGGATGCGGCGACGGATGAGGAGCCGGTCGCGGTGCGCCGAACGCGCCGCCGGATCCACCGCCGATGCCGATCGTTCCGCCGAAAGGATCGTCGCCCTCGGCGTGCGGCGCGGCCGCGCGCAGGGCGTCCAGGTGTGCGCGCTGAGCGTCGAGATGGGCGCGCTGAGCGTCGAGATGGGCGCGCATGGTTTCGATCTCCGCCCGCTGGGCCGCCAGGCGATCCTGGCTGGCCCTCAATTCGGCGATCTTCTGCGCGAGGACCGCGCGATCGGCCGGCAATTCCGGGTTCCCGAGGTGTTCGCGCACCGCGGCAAGGTGCTCGTGGAGGTCGCCGATGGCCGCGGCGTGGGCGTCCGTTGCCGCACGCACACGCGCGAGTTCCTTCCCCTCAGGGGCGGGACCCGGCGGCGCCGGGCCGCGCGCGCTGGCCACGTTCTCGAGCGGCACCAGGAGTTCCTGGCCGACGCGCAAACGGTCGATCTGTTCGATCCCGTTCGCATCGGCAAGCAGCTTCCAGGCCTCGGGGCTGTCGAAGTAGCGCTGCGCGATCGAGTGCAGGGTTTCGCCCGCGCGGACCAAGTGGCGACGCGGAGCGGGGGCCGGCGCGCGCAGGAGTTCGGCGGCCTTCGAGGCCAGCTCGGCGGCTTCTTCCAAGCGCCCTTCGCGCGCGAGCTGCGCCGCCTTGGCCGCCAGTTCGGCGGCATGCTGGTGGACGTCCGGAAGGGCGGCCGGCCGCTCGGGCCGCGTGTCCTGGGCGGGGCGCGGGGGAGCGGGGTGCTGGGCCGACGCGAGCGGAGCTGTGAGCAGCAGCCCGGCGCCGAGGGAAAGCAGTGTGGTTCGATTCATCTCTGGATTCGGTTCTGGATGGAAGCAGGAGCGCGCGCGCCAGCGGACGGCGTCGGCCGTACGGCGTCCAGCTGGTGGCGCAGGTCGAGGAGCTTGATCAGCCGTGCCTGGAAGTCGGCGAATTCCTCGAGCCGGATCGGATTCGGATCGGTGAGCAGCTGCCCGGAGTAGGCGTCGCTCTCGGCGATCAGCGCGGCGAGTTCGACGTCGAGCAGCGCGAGAGTCTCGCCGAGCAAGGTGTCCCGGTCGTCGGCGGCCAGCTCGAGCCGGGGTGCGCCGGCGGCCGCTTCGGAGGAGGGGGCAACCGCGACCACGGCCGCTGGCGGGCCGGGCGCTTGCGCGCGGACGCCGGGCAGCACG
>Ga0214471_10000824_pt1 | contig 25142 bp, 21 predicted proteins | sample RVTome_5_FD_207665 | JGI IMG/M metagenome (GOLD analysis project Ga0214471, IMG submission 207665) | Soil microbial communities from uranium-contaminated site in the Upper Colorado River Basin, Wyoming, United States - RVT142D155 | ecosystem: Environmental > Terrestrial > Soil > Contaminated >... | reverse complement strand
AACTAGATGCCCCATTCCAGTAGAGTAGCAGTATCCGTTAGTTCGTTCCGCGCGGCTGGGCGGTAGCCGTCCCGACGGGTCGCTCGTGGTCAACAACCCGCAAGTCCCGCCGTTGCTGGCACTGCTCCGCGTCTGCTCGTAATATCTCACCGAATACAACGCTTCCCCCGGCCTCAATGACGATCGAACTTCTTGCTCTTCTCGTTCTCTCCATCTTTCTGATCTCGCTGCTGTATTCCTCCGTTGGTCATGCAGGTGCATCCGGCTACATCGCCGTGATGACATTGTTCAGCCTTACGCCGGAAGAGATCCGACCGACCGCGTTAGCGCTCAACATCCTGGTCGCCTCCATCGGGACGTGGCAGTTTTACCGCGCAGGTCACTTCGTTTGGTCGTTGTTCTGGCCGTTCGCGGTGCTGTCGGTGCCAATGGCCTTCGTCGGCGGGTATCTCGACATTTCGACTCATGTCTTTAAGCTCCTGGTCGGCGCGGTCCTGTTGCTATCCGCCGTTCAGTTGATCGTGCGACCGCCTGCCGAGGGCGATCCGAAGCCGCCCAACAAACCAGTCGCGATAGGAGCAGGTGCAGGGCTTGGGCTGCTCTCCGGACTGACAGGCACGGGTGGAGGCATCTTCCTAACGCCGCTCTTGATATTCATGCGGTGGGCAGGTACCAAGAATGCGTCAGGTGTTTCCGCACCGTTCATTCTGCTCAACTCGATCTCAGGCCTCACCGGCAACATCAGCTCGACGAATAACGTTCCCGCCGCTATCTGGCCGCTCCTTGCAACGGTCGCTATCGGCGGGTTCATCGGCTCATACGCTGGCAGCCGCAAGTTACCAACCCTTGCTATCAAGCGCCTGCTCGCTGCGGTTCTGTTGATCGCGGGACTGAAGTTGATCTTCACGTAGGCGCGGCAGCGGTGCCACCCTCCCGCCGGGCCAGCGGCCCAAGTTCATCAACCAGGGTATGTGTGGGATACTCGTGCTTCGATCGAAGTGCATCCGTAGAAACACGTCGTCGTCCCGATGCCTTACCGAATCGAAAGTATTCTCGAGTGCGGCAACCACCTCGGCGAGGGCCCCGTATGGGACGCCGAGACGGCGATGCTCTGGTGGCTCGACGGCACCGGCAGGCGCGTCGGCAAGCCTTCGATCTGGCGCCTGAACCCGCGCAACGGCGAGGTGGACAACTGGCGGCTCGATCACGACGTCGGCGCATTGGCAGTGCGCGCCAACGGCGAGCTGGTGCTGGCGCTCGATGACGGCTTCTACTTCTACGATCCGCGCACGCAGGAGCTCGAGCTCATCACTCTGATCGACGCCGATAAGCCCCGCACGCGGCTCAACGACGGCAAGGTCGACCGCCGCGGCCGCTTCATCGCCGGCGGCATGGACGACAAGGAGGAGCTCGCCATCTGCAGCCTCTGGCGCCTCGATCCCGATCTCTCGGTCACGCGCTTGGCCGACGGCATCATCTGCACCAACGGCCCCTGCTTCAGCCCCGACGATCGGACGTTCTACGTGGCCGATACCTTCGTCGACGAGTTCTGGGCCTACGACTACGATCTCGACACGGGCGCCGTTTCAAATCGGCGCGTGTTCGCCGACACCAAAAGCGGCCCCGGCGTGCCCGACGGCTCCACGGTCGACGCCGAAGGCTGCCTGTGGAACGCCGAGCTCATCTCGGGCGACCTGGTTCGCTACGATCCGGAAGGGCGGGTCGAGCGAAGAATAGGCATGCCCGTGCGCAATATCACCTCGGTGACGTTCGGCGGGGACAAGCTCGACGAGATCTATGTCACCTCGATGACCAGGGTGAAGCATCCGGCCGTGCACGACCGCTTTCGCGTCGATGCGAAGCCGCAGTTCGGCGCCGGCGCCTTGTTCAAGATCACAGGGCTCGGCATCATCGGAATTCCCGAGCCGCGCTTCGGAGGCTGAGCGCGTTGAGCAGCAAGGTCATCATCACCTGCGCGCCGACCGGTGCGATCCACACGCCGTCGATGTCGCCGTATTTGCCGGTCACGCCGGAGCAGATCGCCGCGGCCGGCATCGCCGCGGCCGAGGCCGGCGCCGCGATCTTGCATCTGCACGCGCGCGACCCCGAGGACGGGCATCCGACTCAGGATCCCGAGGTCTTCCGCCGGTTTTTGCCCGAGATCAGCCGACACACCGATGCGGTCATCAATATCACCACCGGCGGCAGCCCTCACATGACCGTCAACGAGCGTTTGCAACCGGCGTTGAGGCTCGCCCCCGAGCTTGCGTCGCTGAACATGGGATCGATGAACTTCGGCTTGTTTCCGATGTTGCAGCGTTTCAAGGAATTTCGCCATGCCTGGGAACGCGAGCATCTCGAGAACAGCCGCGATCTGGTATTTCGCAACACCTTCGCGGATATCGAGAGGATTCTGCGCGCCTGCGCGGCGAACGGCACGCGCTTCGAGTTCGAGTGCTACGACATCTCGCATCTCTACAATCTCGCGCACTTTCTCGATCGCGGGCTCGTCCAGCCGCCGCTGTTCGTGCAGAGCGTGTTCGGAATTCTCGGCGGGATCGGCAATCACCCCGAGGACCTCGTGCACATGCGGCGCACGGCCGACCGGCTGTTCGGCGCCGACTACGAGTGGTCGATCCTGGGCGCCGGGCGAAAACAGATCGAGCTCGCAAGCTTGGGCGCCGCCATGGGCTCCAACGTGCGCGTCGGTCTCGAGGACTCGTTGTGGGCGGGGCCGGGCCGGCTCGCGGAATCCAACGCCGAGCAGGTGCGCATGATCCGCCAGGTGCTCGAGGGCTTGTCGCTCCAGGTCGCCACGCCCGCCGAAGCCCGCGAGCGGCTGGCGCTCAAGGGCAAGGACCGCGTGGGCTTCTGAGGGAGCGGCCCCGCCGCGCTACGGATCCAAGGTCGCGAGGTACGCGACGATGTCCACCATGTCCTCGGTCGTGAGGTTGGCGACCGTCGGGCGCATCAACGCCGCCATGTTGCCTGCGCGATCGCCGTTCTTGAAATCGTTGAGCTGACGAATCGCGTACACCGGCGAGGAGCCGGCGATCGTCGGAATGTCCCCGATGCCCTTGAGGTCGACGCCATGACAGGCCATGCACGGAACTGTCTTGCCCGATCCGCCCGTAGTCACGAGCTCCTGGCCGCGCGCAATGCTGCCCTCGGGCACGTAGGCGATGAACCCCGAATGCGGGTGCCGCGCGGTTGCGAGCTCGCGGTCCTCGGGAAGCTCGATGGCTTTGTAGCCGAGCGGCTCGGTGCCGCCGTCGGGGTGCACGAAACGCATGCGGCCGTCGCCGATATAGGTCCGCGGCACGATGTCCGCCTCGATGACGTCGACTACCCAGTCGATGGGCTCGAGAGCCGAGAAGTACTCCGCGGCGGCGCGCACGTCCTCGTCCGAGATCGCCGCGGCGATGCCGTTCATCCAATAGCGATCCTTCCTGGAGCCGTTCTTGAAGTCCGCCATCTGATTGATGATGTAGTTCGCCGAATAACCGGCGAGCTGCGAGGACTCGGGGTGTCCCATGCCGGTGAAGCCGTGGCACGCGGCGCAGCCGCGAACCTCGGGACCGCGGCCGTGGGCGACGACCTCGGGCACGGGGCCGTGCCGATCCGGGAACCAGTCGGGCGGGTTCCAATGATCGTCGATCTCGGGTTGGGTGCGCGACAGCGAGCTGCCCGGCACGGTTCGCGGCACGTCGGGGTCGTAGTGATGGGCCGCGGGGATTTCCTCAGTGACCGACTGATAAGCCCATTCGAGGCCTTGCGCAAACGCCGCGGAGCCGGTGAAAAAACCTAGAACGGTCAGGCTGACTGATATTCTCATTGGGTACCCCATGGCCAACACGGCAAACGTCCATGGCGATCCGGCCCGCTGCCCGGGACAAGCCGGGGACGTCGCGAAAGACCGGGGACGTTACCGCTCAATGGAAAATGATTCAATAGCGAGCCGCTACTCCGCGAGCGTCCCGAGCAGGCCGATCAGCTCGTCCGGCGTCAGATAACCGCCGAGCTGCTCACCCGATTCGGCGAATATCGAGGGCGTGCCGCGGACGCCGATGAGGTTGCCGAGATCGTAGTGGCTCTGCACCGGTGTCGACTCGCAGGTTTCCTCCGGCACGCGGCCGCCGAGCTTGGCCTGAGTCAGCGCCGTATTCCGGTCCTTGGCGCACCAGACTCTGTCGGCCTTGTCCCAGGACTCGGTATCGGGACCGGTGCGCGGATAGAACAGATAATGGACCTCGATGCCGAGCGCGTTGACCTTGTCGATATCGCGGTGAAACTGGCGGCAATAGCCGCAGTCGATATCGGTGAAGATCGTGATTCGATGCTTCACGTCCTCCGCCGGCGGGCCGAAGACGATCTCGGTGGCGGAGTCGACTCCGGCCAGCAAGCCCAGTCGGCCTCGCGAGCGTCGTTTCTCCGTCAAATTGGCATTGGCGTCGAGATCGTAGAGGTCGCCCTGCAGCAGATAGCGCCCGTCCTTGCTGACGTAAGCCACGGAAGAACCGACGGCGACCTCGTACATTCCGGGAATCGGCGCATCGAGGATATCGCCGACTTCGATGCCGGGAAACTCCTCGGCCAGCTGTTCCTTGCTCAGAACCTGGTCCTGAGCCGCCGCCGCAAGGCTTGCAAGGCTCAACGAAAGCACGATCCAACTAGGCTTCACGGGGCTTTTTCCTCAGGGCGCCGACCGGATTGCTCAAGGGCTTAAGACCGGGCGGAGCCGACACTAGTTCAGTCTCGAGATGCGGGATTCTAGCAGATCCCGCCTCCGGTTCGCCTCAGGTCAGCCGCGCGGATGGTGGCGCGCGTGCAAGTCTTTCAGGCGCTCGCGGGCCACATGCGTGTAGATCTGGGTCGTGGAGACGTCGCTATGACCGAGCAACAACTGGACGACGCGGAGGTCGGCACCGTTGTTGAGCAGGTGCGTGGCGAAGGCATGGCGCACGGTGTGCGGCGACAGCCGTTTTCTCACGCCGGCTTTCTTGGCATAACGCTTGATGATGTGCCAGAACGCCTGGCGCGTCATACGATCGCCGCGGCGCGTCGGAAACAGGTAGTCGCTCTGCCGCTCGAGCAGAATCTCCACCCGCGGTCCCTCGATGAACTCACGGAGCCAATCCTGAGCCTCGTCGCCCAGCGGGATCAGGCGCTCGCGGTCGCCCTTGCCGATGATCCTCAGAACGCCCTGATTGAGGTTCATCTGGCTCATCTTCAGATTGATGAGCTCGGAGACGCGAACGCCGGTCGCGTAGAGGAGCTCGAGCATCGCCCGGTCCCGGTGCCCCAAGGGCTCGGCGACATTGGGCGCCCGCAGCAATGAGTCGACCTCTTCCTCCGTCAGAGACTGCGGCAGCGAGCGCCCGATCTTGGGCATGGCGATCTGCGCCGTGGGATCCTCGGAGATCACGCCCTCCCGCAAGAGATAGCGGAAGAAGCGCCGGAAGCTCGAAAGCTGCCTCGCCGTCGAGCGCGGTTTCGCACCGCCGTCGACGCGCCAGGAGATATAGTCCAGGAGATCGGACTTGGACGCGGCGACGAGGTTGATGCCGCGATCCGTCAGCCGCTGGGTCAGCGCCAAGAGATCCGCGCGATAAGCGCCGAGAGTATTCTCCGACAGCCCGCGCTCCATCCAGATGGCATCGAGAAACCGGTCGATGACTTCCTTCGGATCCTTGGGAAGCTCCGCGCTCACTTTGGCTTGTGCGTGTAAAAAGTTGTGGGCCATTATGCGTCTATCATGAACTCCGCCGACTCAAGCTCGGGCGATGGCCCCACCGCAGCCTCGCCTGCGGTAGCAGCACCATCGTGGTACCCGCCAAGACCTGCGGAAAACATATATAATTCAGCGTCTTGGTGTCCCGACCCTCTGCAATCCTTGCATCGGCCCTGGCTGCTGTCGGAGTATGCGTGAGCACTCATGAGGGCAGCGTGACCGGGGTCACATATCCCCGAGGGCGTTGACATAAATAGACTCCTGTCACAGAAATCCGTTCTCAAAGGGGCGTCATCCCTAGGGATCGGCCTGCCGCCTTTGACATAAGCGTGGAGGCTACCGCAACCACAGGAGCTCGGAAGCGCCTAGGCTACGGGCTGTATTCGTGGCTCGTACTGGTCGCCGTCTCGATCCCGGCCCTGCTGCTGCTGCTCGTGACCCCCGGCCGGCCGACGCGGCGTCGAATCACCCGTTTTTTCGCCCGGGCCTTCTTCCTGTTGACGGCGACGCCGGTCCGCGTCGAGGGTGCGCCTAGGCTGCCCCGCCGGCCCTGTGTCGTCATCGCCAACCACGCGAGCTATCTCGACGGTATCGCGCTCACGGCCGCGTTACCGCCGAATTTCACCTTCGTGGTCAAGAAGGAGATGGCATCGACGCCGTTCGCCGGTTTTCTGCTTCGCCGTATCGGCTCCGAGTTCGTCGATCGGCGCAGCGACAACCACCGGCACAACGCAGCCAGAAGGCTGTTCAAGGCTGCCGGCACCGGCGATTCCCTGGCGTTTTTTCCCGAGGGCACGTTCACCAAGGAGCCGGGCCTGCGGCCGTTCAAGCTCGGTGCCTTCGCTGCAGCTTGGCGGGGACGCCTGCCGCTGCTGCCGGTCGTGATTCGCGGCGCTCGGCGTAAGCTTCCGGCGAACACCTGGCTCCCGGCCCCGGGGCCGATCGCGATCACGATATGCCCACCGATCGCGTCCGATGATCACCAGTCGGCCGCGTCCCTGATGGCGGCCGCCCGGGCCGCAATGCTGTCGGAGCTCGACGAGCCCGATCTGGGACTGCTGGACGCTAGCGCTGATCCTGCGCCACTTGCTGTCGATCCCTGAGGTATTCAATCCAGGAATCGGCGTTGCGGCGCGCCGAGATCTCAGTCTCGCGCGCCTCGCGCAATGCCGCCAGGGCTTGGTCGTATTGGCCGAGCTCCATATGCGCCACGCCCTTGAGAATCAGCGCGTTGCCGGTTTCCTCAAGGCCTTGTTCCAATGCCTGCTGCGTCGCCTCGACCACACCCGCCCAATCCGCCTGCTCGTTCAGGAGCAAGGCCTTTTGCATGTAGAACTCACCGTCGTCCGCTAGCGGCGCCAGCTCGTCGATGACCTCGACGGCGCGCTCGAGCTCCCGTGCCGAGGTCCAGGCAGTGAGCAACAATTCGAGATTCGGGCGCGTCGGGCTCACCGTGCCGGCATCGATCTCGGCCTCGAGCAGCTTGCCGGCCTCATAGGGCAGCTCGAGAAACAAGTTCAGCTTCGCGAGATTGACCAGCTTCGCTTCCTCGTCGATCAGACCTTTCTTGTAGGCGACCGTGAGCGCCGCGAGCGCATTGCCGTCGTCCTCGAGCTCGAGATAGGCGCTGGCCAGCATCTCCCAGTAACGCGCCGTTTCCGGCCAGTGCAGCACCATCTCGCGCAGCAGATCTGCCGCGCTTTGGTAGTCGCCCAGCTCAAAATGGATCGAGAGCTCGAGCAGATACCAATCCTCGTGCGGAGTGTCGGCGCGGCGGATCGCTTCTTGCACATAGGGCAGCGACTCTCTCGGTTGCTCGAGCTGGCCGTAGCTGGTTGCAACGATCATGTAAGCCTCGGCCTGGACCGGTTCGGCGGCGTAACCGAACCATGCGTGCAGGGTGTCGATCGCGTCCTGGAAACGTCCTTCGCTCAAATACAACCCCGCGAGAGAGTAGAGCATGCCCTGATTGGCGTCGTTCGGCAGCGCGTCGATCCCGAGGCAGCGCTCGAACGCCTCGATCGCGCGATCGTAATCGCCTTGATTGGCGTAACAGAAACCGTAGGTCTGATAGACCAGCGCTTCTTCGTAGGGGCTCAGGCGCATCTCGCGAAGATCGTCCAAACGCGTGAGCGCGCCGTCGATATCCTCCATGCCGAGCAGCTCGTGGATCGCGTTGAGCCTGCGGTAGACGCCCTCCGACATCTGCACGCTGCGCTCCTCGCGAACGGCCGTGCCCACCTCTGGAAGGCCTTGCGCGAGCCCGCTCGCCGCCCATGGCAGGATAAGCACCGATACCATGCACAGATACGAATAGCGTGCCGGCTGCACGGTCGAGACCTCGAGTTGCGGCCTACTGATTGAGAACGAAATCGATGCGCTGCACGGCGCGTCGCTCGACTGCCACGCCGTCGACGATGCGCGGCTTGAATTTCCACCTCAGGATCGCGGCTCTGGCGGCGCTATCGAACAGTCGCGGAGGTTCCGATTGAAGCACGACGGGATCCGCCACCGTGCCGTCGGCGAGAATCGTAAACTCGACCTCGACCCAGCCCTCGGTGCCCTCGATCAGCGCTTCACGCGGCCAGCGCGGATCGATGCGCACGATGGGGATGACGTCACCCTCCGCAGTCGGATCGCCGGCGCTCCACTGGCCGATATACGGCCCGCTGCCCGTCGACACGGGCACCGAGACCGCGGGCATCTCGATGTCCAGCGCCACCGGCGGCGGCTTGTCGGTGTTCGAGATCCTGATCTGCGGCGGCGGCGGCCTGTCCGGCGGCGGCGGCTCCTCGGGCCTCACGCGTTCCTTGAGCTGGGTGATCTCGTCCTCGCGGACGCGCACGAAGTCGACGATGCCGCCGCTGCCGCTCGCGCCGTCGAATTCCTGCTCGCCTGATATCAGCGTGTGCATGAGCAGGAACAGCAGCAGAGCCACCGCTGTGCCCGCCCCGGCCGCAATGATGAATCGCATCGGCTTCCTCTTCCTACCCGGCTCCGGGTTGCGCCGCGATCGATATCGTACCAATTCCCCCGAGCCGAATCTGGTCCATCAAGTCGATCAGGATGCCGGAACCCGCTTGCTCGTCGGCGATGATCACGGCGCTGGACTCGGGGTTCTCGGCCAGAGCGGCCTCGACGAGGGCGCGTACCTGAGAAAGCTCCACGTTGCGCTTGTCCATCCAGATCTCACCCGTTTGCGAAATGGCGATCAGAACGTTGCCGCGAGCTTTCTCGGTCGCCGTCTCCGCAGTGGGACGTTGCGGGCTGATCCCCGGCTCCTTGACGAACGAGGTGGTGACAATGAAGAAGATCAGCATGATGAAGACGATATCCAGCATCGGCGTGATGTTGATCTCGGTCTCCTCCTCGACGCGTTTCCTTCTGACCGCCATCGCCGCTCCGGTCTTGCTAGCGCGCCTGCACCGCGAGCGACACGCGCTCGGCGCCGGCCACGCGCGCCTGATCGACGACGCGGACCAAAAGCCCGGCGTCCGCAAGCCGGTCGGCGATGACGACGACGGCGGCGTCGGGCTGCAGCGCAAGGCCGCTCTCGATATTGGCGCGAACGGCGCGGATATCCACCAGCCGTTCCTGGATGTATATCTGATCGGTTTCGTCTATGCGCACGGCGATCACCTCGGACTGCTGTTGCTCCTGCACGGGCGCGTTCGCCGGCCGATTGACGTCGATGCCGAACTCCTTGACGAACGAGGTCGTGACGATGAAGAAAATCAACATGATGAAGACGATGTCCAACATCGGCGTGATGTTGATTTGAGCTTCATCGTCACTGCGATGTAGCCGGCGCCTGCGCATCCTCGGAGCCCGCGCCGGTCAATGGACCAGCATGTCCTCTGCATGTCGGACTTCGTCGTTGGCGCGTTGTTCGAGATAGGTGGCGAGGTAGAGCCCCGACAGCGCCGCGACGAGGCCGGACATCGTCGGAATCGTCGCCGCCGATACGCCCCCGGCCATGAGCCGGGCATTGCCCGTGCCGGTAAACGCCATCACCTCGAACACCTGGATCATGCCGGTGACGGTGCCGAGCAGCCCCAGCAGCGGCAGGATCGCCATCAGCGTCTTGATCAGCAGCAGGAACCTATGCGCCTCGAGTGAGACTTCGGAGATCAGCTGCCGGCGAATCGAATGCTCCTGCCAACGGCTCAAGTTCGTGAAGCCGAACCAGGCGCGCAGCAGCTGCTCGAGCCGCCCGGGCAAAATCCGCTGGAAGAACCACAAACGCTCGATGATGAAGGTCCACATCAGGATCGTGACCGCCAGAATCGCCCACAGCACGTTGCCGCCGGCCTCGAAGAAGCTGCGTATCGCGACGTAGATGTCGACGAACACGGTCATCGTTCTATGATTTCTCGCCGCGCGCTACTTGCGGGTTCTCCGAGTGTCGCGCAATGATCCCGGCGCTTTGTTCCTCGAGAATCTCGACCAGGGTCTTGCTGCGGCTGGCGACGAGGCTGTGCAGCAATACCAGCGGAATCGCGACGATCAGGCCGAGCACGGTGGTGACGAGCGCCTGCGAGATGCCGCCGGCCATCAGCTTCGGATCCCCCGTGCCAAAAAGCGTGATCGCCTGGAAGGTCTGGATCATGCCGACTACCGTGCCGAGCAGGCCGAGCAAGGGCGCGACGGCGGCGAGCACCTTGATCCAGCCCTGCCAGCGCTCGAGCAGCGGCGCTTCGCGCAGGATCGCCTCGTCGAGCTTGAGCTCCAAGGTCTCGTAGTCGGTCGCTTTGTTGGCGTCGTAGACCATGAGTATCCGGCCGAGCGCATTGTCCTCGGCGGCGGTCGTGGCCTTGAGCTGCGCCTTGATGCCGCGCGAGGCCCTCGAAAGGCTCACTAGTCTCTCGACCGACACGAGCACGCCGAGCGCGCCGAGCACGATGATCACGTAACCGACCAGCCCGCCCTGCTGAATTCGCTCGATCAGGCCGGGCGCTTGGATCAACAGCCCGAGAATCGCCCCGCGGCTCGGATCGAGCGCCATCGGCAGCGTGCCGGAGGTCGCCTCGAAAAGCCCCGCGGCGAGGGATCGGAAACGTCCCGCGGGCTGCCGCGCCAGAACCTGCAGGTTGCCGCTCTCGGGCACGAACTGGAGAAACTCATCGCCGGAGATCGAGTTGAACACGCCGACGCGAATGACCTCGGTGTCGCTGCTGCGGCCATCTGCGGTAATGACGTCGGCGTTGAATCGCGCGACCTTGCCGCTCTCCGCCATTTCCTCGAGCAGCAACACATAGAGGTCGGTAAGATCCTCTATCGAAGGCAAGTCGGTGGCCTGGGCGAGCCCGTTCGCCAGCGACGAGCGTCCCGGCAGCTGCGCCGAAATCAACGAATTGTCGATGATGCTTTTGGTGTCCCCCGCGACCTGCCGCACGACGCCGAACAGCTCGCCCATGTTGCCGACCCGCACGGTCAAGGTCTCGCTCAACTCGCCGAGCTCGAGCTCGTTGGTGTCGAACTGCTGCTTGAGCCGCTCGCCGCGAGCGCGCTCCTCGGCCAGCTCCCGCCTTGCATCCTCGAGCAGCTGCTGTTGCGCGTCGCGCGACGTGATGAAGCGTTGCTCTCGCGCAAGGTTCTCCGCCGAGCGGACCTCGGCGTCTTGGCGCACGGCGCTCAAGAGCTCGTCGATGCTGCTCGGCGGCGCCTCCTGGGCGCCGGCCGCCGCGGCCAGCAGCGAAACGACGATCGCCAGTCGTGCGGGCGCGATCACGGCGATCCCGCGGCCTGCACCGGCAGCCGCAATAGATCCGGCGCCGCCTGCCGCCGGGCGATACGCAAACCCAGCGTCACAGCCGCGCGGTAGTCGTCGGGCAGCGGCTCCCAGGCGCGCGTTTGAGGATTGAAATACCCCGTGCTTGCACGGTCCGGCGTCTGATAGGCGAGCAACACGCGTCCGAAGCGCAATACATCGACCTGCGTTTCGGCGCCGTCGATCTCGAGCGTGTCGATGTAGGCCTCGATGGTGCGGCCGAACTCGGTCTCGATGAGATACGCGTCCATGAGCTGGCGATACTTCTCGGAGATCGTGATTTCCGCGTCGTCCATATTGTCCCGCAACCGCCGAGCACGCTCTATGCGCTCGCGCAGCTGGAACGGCGTGTCCAGGGCAATGAACCGCTCCAAGACGTCGATCATGTCGAACATCAGCGGCACGATACCCTGCTCGACGATGACGAAGTCGTCGAGCTGCTGAAGAATCGATGCCTTGGAAGCTTCCTGGGAGGCGACCAGCGCCTCGAGGTTGTCGTTGTAGACGCGGGCGCGATCGAGCGCCTGCAGGGTTTCGCGATAATCGCCGAGCAGCTCCGCGGTCTCGTCGGCGAGCTGGGTGATTCGAGTCTGGGAGCGTGCGGCGTCGGTATCGCTCTCGACCTGCTCACGAAACGTTTGCTCGAGCGTCTCCTGTGGTCCCTGGGCCAACGCGCACGGCAGCAAAAGAAGCGCCAGAGGAAACGAGGCCACGCGCAGGCGTCGCAGTGATGCCTGCGTTAGCCCCCCAAGAGCTACCATCGGCAACCCCTCAAATTATTGTGAGGCTCAGCCTCCACCCGTCATCGGACGTTAACAGAAGCCAACTGGCTTAGACAAGCAAAGCGGCGCGGCCCGGGTCCGACGATATTTCCCCAACCCTATGAAACTCAACAATAATCGCTGGGGCACTGCGCGCCTCTTCACATCGCCGAGTAGTTCGGGCCGGAGCCGCCTTCGGGCGGTTGCCAGTTGATGTTCAGCGCCGGGTCCTTGATGTCGCAAGTCTTGCAGTGCACGCAGTTTTGCGCGTTGATTTGAAAACGCGGCGCGCCGTTCGTTTCCCGCACGATCTCGTACACGGCGGCGGGGCAATAGCGTTGTGCGGGCTCGTCGAATCGCGGCAAGTTCACGGCGACGGGCAAGAGAGGATCCTCGAGCCTGAGATGATTCGGTTGATCCTCGTCGTGATGGATGTCGGAAAGATAGACCGAGGACAGCCTGTCGAAAGAGATCACGCCGTCCGGCGCGGGATAAGGAATCGGCGCCGCCTCGGCGGCAGGAATCAGCTTCGTGTGATCGGGCGCGCCGTTGCGCAACTTCAGCGGTGTGCGGCCCCGCAAGACGTTGTGCTCGACGAAGGCCAAGCCGGCCCCGAGAAAAGTGCCGAATCTCGCGATCCCGGAGCTGAAGTTGCGCGCTTCGTGCAGCTCCCTGCCCACCCAGGAACGCCGGACCGCGGCATCGAAATCCGCGTCCTGACCCTCGTGAAGCGCCGCGAACGCGGTTTCGGCCGCAAGCATGCCGGATTTCATCGCCGTGTGTATACCTTTGATCTTGGCGCCGTTCAGCAGGCCCGCCTCACAACCCACCAGCATGCCGCCCGGAAAGGCCATGCGCGGCAGCGAGTAGAGCCCCCCCTTGTTCACCGCCCGGGCGCCGAAAGCGATGCGTTCGCCGCCGTCGAGCACGTGGCGAACCAGCGGGTGTTGCTTCCAGCGTTGAAACTCCTCGAACGGCGAAAGATGGGGGTTCGCATAGTTGAGAGCGACGACGAACCCCAGATATGCCTTTCCGTCGCCGGCGTGATAGAGAAACCCGCCGCCCTCGGTACGGTTCTCCAGAGGCCAGCCGAAAGTGTGAACGATGCGCCCGGGCTCGTGCCTGGCCTGCGCCACCGACCAGATCTCCTTGAGACCGAGTCCGTAATGCTGTGGATCGCGGCCCGCGCGCAGATCGAAGCGTCGCTCCAAATCCTTGCCGAGGCTTCCTCGGCAGCCTTCTGCGAATATCACGCGGCGCGCGCGCAGCTCTATCCCGGCCTGGAAGTTGGGCTTCGCGGATCCGTCCGCCGCGACGCCCATGTCTCCTGTGACGACGCCGGTGACGCAGCCGCCATCGTCGTAGCACACTTCGGTGGCCGCGAATCCCGGGAAGATATCGCAGCCGAGCGCCTCGGCGCGTTGTGCGAGCCACTTGCACAAACGCCCCAGGCTCACGATGTAGTTGCCGTCGTTGTGCATGACTCGCGGCACCAGCACACGCGGTACGCCGACGGCGTGACGCTCGTCGGCGAGCCAGTGGACCGCCTCGTCCCGCGCCGGCGTAGACAGCGGCGCGCCGAGCTCGCGCCAGTCCGGAAACAGCTCCTCGAGCGCTCGCGGCTCGAGCACGGCGCCCGATACGATATGGCCGCCGATCTGAGAGGCTTTCTCGAGCACGCAAACGCTCGGTTCCAGGCCCTTGGCCGCGGCGAGCTGACCGAATCGACATGCCGCCGACAGTCCCGCCGGTCCGGCACCGACGATCACGATGTCGAATTCCATGACGTCTCGCTGCATCGGCGTATCGACCCGGAAAACGTGCCGCGCCCGGCGCCCCCGGCCTCGGGGACGTGGCAGCGGAACCTGTAGAAGCGCAGGCCGGCATTGTAACATCGCACCGCCACTAACCTGGGGAGGACCATGTCCGAGTTGCTCTGGCAACCGTCGGCACAACGCATCGAAGCAAGCAATATGCGCCGCTTCATGGACGAGGTCGGCCGGGAGAACGACTATGCGACGCTCTACGAGTGGAGCATTCGCGAGCCGGCCGAATTCTGGGGCGCGGCGTGGGACTTCTTCCGGATCCGTGCCGCGTCGGAATACCGCTGCGTCGTCGAGGACTTCGATCGCATGCCCGGAGCCCGTTGGTTCGAAGGCGCGACTTTGAATTTCGCGGACAACCTGCTGCGACCCGAGCATTCGGCGGCGGCGATCGTCGCGTACGACGAAGCCGGTGCAAGGACCGTGCTCGAACGGGATGAGCTGCGCAGACAGGTCGCGAGCGTCGCTCAGGCGCTCTCGGCGTATGGTGTCGGCCCCGGCGACCGCGTCGCGGGTTACTTGCCGAACTGCGCCGAGACCGTCGTCGCGATGCTGGCCACTGCGAGCCTCGGAGGCGTCTGGTCGGCATGCTCGCCGGATTTCGGTTTGGAGGCCCTCATCGATCGGCTGGGGCAAATCGGCGCCAAGGTGCTGTTCGCGACCGACGGCAGCCGGTACAACGGCAAGACCATCGACACGCTGCCCGTGGTCGAGTCGCTCGCGCGCGAGCTGCCCGATTTGCGCAAGGTCGTGCTCGTCGGCAAGACGAGCCGGTGCGGATCCGCCGCAAGCCCGGCTCAGGCCGTGCGCTTCCAGGATTTACTCGAGTCGGAGGTCGCGCCGGCCTATGTCGCCGTGCCGTTCGCGCATCCGCTCTATATTTTGTACTCCTCGGGCACTACCGGGACGCCGAAGGCCATCGTGCACAGCGTCGGTGGAACGCTGATACAGCATCAAAAGGAGCACGTTCTGCACACGGACGTCATGCCCGGGGACGTCGTGTTCTACTTTACTACCTGCGGCTGGATGATGTGGCACTGGCTGGTGTCGACGCTCGCGAGCGGCGCTACCGTGGTCCTGTACGACGGCTCGCCGTTCTACCCGGACGCGGGGAGGCTGTGGGAGATCGCCGAAAGCGAGGGGCTCACGATTTTCGGGACCAGCGCCGGTTATTTGAGCGCCTTGGAAAAGGCGGCGTTCAAGCCCGCCCGGAACGTCGACTTGAGCGCGCTCAAGGCCATTCTCTCGACGGGCTCGCCGCTGAACCCTTCGAGCTTCGACTTCGTCTACGAGCACGTCAAGCACGACGTGCAGCTGTCGTCGATCGCCGGTGGGTCGGACCTGATTTCCTGCTTCGCCGTCGGCAACCCGATACTGCCCGTCTACCGCGGCGAGTTGCAGTGCCGGGGACTCGGAATGCACGTCGACGTGTTCGACGAGCAAGGGCGATCGATCAGATGCCAACGGGGCGAGCTCGTATGCCGGGCGCCGTTCCCGTCGATGCCGACGGGCTTTTGGAGTGACCCGGACGGAAGCCTCTATCGCAAAGCCTACTTCGATCGCTATCCGAACGTCTGGCGGCACGGCGACTACGCCGAGCTCACCGAGCATGACGGACTCATCATCTACGGTCGATCCGATGCGGTGCTGAACCCGGGCGGCGTCCGTATCGGCACCGCCGAGGTCTATAGAATCGTGGATCGCCTGCCGGAGGTCGCCGAGAGCGTAGTCATCGGCCAGGATTGGCAGGGCGACGTCAGAGTGGTCCTGTTCGTGCGCCTGCAACCCGGTTGCACGCTCGACGATGCCCTGGCGACCCGCATCAAGGACGCGCTGCGCCGCGGTGGCAGCCCGCGCCACGTTCCGGCGAAGATTCTCGAGGTCGCGGATATCCCACGGACGATCAGCGGCAAGCTCGTCGAGCTCGCGGTTCGCAACGTCGTGCACGGCCGCGCCGTGCCCAATCTCGATGCTCTCGCCAATCCGCAAGCCCTCGAGCATTTCCGGAACCGCCCGGAGCTCGAGTGAATGAGCACGCTGACCGAGCGCTATCGACGCCTCGTCGAGCAAGGCCAACTCGCTCGCGACGCGAGTCAGGCTGACGCCGTCCGCGAGCTCGATGCCGCGCGCGAGCGCTTGCTGGATATGCGGCCGAAGCCCACCGGCTGGCGCGCATGGCTCGCACGCGCACGCGGCAACGAGCAACAGCCTGCGAAGGGGATATACCTATGGGGTCCTGTGGGAAGAGGCAAGACCTTGCTCATGGACCTGTTTTTCGCGAGCCTGCCGTTTGCCGACAAGCGCCGCCAGCATTTTCATCGCTTCATGAACAGCGTACATGAACACTTAAAGCTCGTCCGCCAGCATTCTGATCCGCTCGAGCTCGTCGCCGATGCGATTGCCAAGCAAACACGAGTGATTTGTTTCGACGAGTTTGCGGTGGCCGATATCGCCGATGCCATGATCCTCGGGAACCTGTTCGCCGCTCTGTTCGGTCGCGGCGTTGCGTTGGTAGCGACTTCGAACACCAAGCCGCAAAGTCTCTACTCCGGAGGGCTGCAGCGGCAGCGCTTTCTGCCCGCGATCGAGCTGATCGAAGCCAACACCGAGGTCGTGCTGCTCGACGGCCCGCTGGACTATCGCCTGCGCGTGCTCGAGCGCGCCGATGTCTATCAGCATCCCATCAGTCAAGCAGCCGAGCGGAAGCTGGTGGAATACTTCAATGCGATCGCCGCCGAGGACGGCAAGGCCGCCGCGCACATCAACGTTCTCGGCCGTAGAATCGCTTGCCGCCGCGAAGCCGACGGCGTCGTCTGGTTCGATTTCCCGGCCATTTGCGACGGCCCGCGAAGCCAGGACGACTACATCGAGATCTCGCGCTGTTATCACACGGTTTTGATATCCAACGTTCCGCAGCTCACGGCGACCTCGGAGAACCAGGCACGTCGGTTCATCTCGCTCGTCGATGAGTTTTACGATCGCAAGGTGAAGCTGATCTTGTCGGCCGCGGTGCCGCTGGCAGCGCTCTACGCGGGAAAGCGCCTGCGGCTGGAATTTCAGCGGACCAGGAGCCGTCTCGAGGAAATGCAAAGCCACGACTACCTGGCGCTGTCTCATCTGCCGTGACGCTGGCGTACACTGAGCCCGGAACCGATCTCAGCATCCCCAATGACCCAACGACTCTCTGAGGACAGCCGCGAGAAGATCGAAGCCGTCGTTCGACAGTCCCGCAGGCTGCGCGCCGAACGACTGCCGGTGGGCCGTGCCGACCTGCTGCGCGCCTATCTCGGCGACGTCGCCGAGGAGGACCTGCTAGGCGGCGATGCGGCTTACCTCGCGAACGTCGCCTTGAGCCATCTGAGCTGGGCCGCGAGCCGTGCGCCGAAAACGACCAAGGTCCGGGTTTTCAACCCGGATCGCGAGCGAGACGGCTGGCACTCCGACTATACGGTCGTTCAGACCGTCAACGACGACATGCCGTTTCTCGTCGATTCACTGACCTTGTGTCTGAGTGAGCGCGGACACGGCATCCATGCCACGCTGCACCCCCGCCTCAACGTCGATCGCACGCGGGCCGGCAGGCTCAAGAGCCTTGGACCGGTCCAGCGCAACGACCCGGGCGGCAGCGAATCCTTCATTCACATCGAGATCAACAAGGAGCTCGACCCCGGCGATCTCAACGGGCTTCGCGAAGCGCTGGAGTCGACGCTGCGCGACGTGCACGTGGCCGTCGAGGACTGGCAACCGATGTATGCCGCCCTCAGGGCAAGCTGCGCCGCGGTGCGCGCCCAGGCCTCGCGACAGACGGGCATGCTCGAGGAATCCTGCGCGCTGCTCAACTGGCTCGCGGACGACCACTTCACACTGCTGGGCTTGCGGGAATACCGGCTGCGTCGCGGCGGGCGGACGGACCGGCTGCTGCCGATCCGCGGCAGCGGATTGGGGATACTCCGCGAAACCCCGAAAGTCCGTGCACCGAGCATCGAGCTCGTGGGCGCCGCCCGGCGCGAGCTGCGCTCGCGGAACCCGCTGGTCATCACCAAGTCGCTGCGCCGATCCAGCGTGCATCGCAGCGGCTATCTCGATCAGATCAACGTCAAGGTGTTCGACGAGAGCGGCCGGCCGAAGGGCGAGCGGCGCATCCTCGGCCTGTTTACGTCCGTTTCCTACAGCGCAAGCGTGCAACAAATACCGCTGGTGCGGCTCAAGGTCAGCGAGGTCATGCGACGATCGGGCATAGAGCCCAAAAGTCACCGAGGCAAAGCGCTACAGCATATTCTCGACACGTTCCCCCGAGATGATCTCTTTCAGATATCCATCGGCGATCTAACGCGCATCAGCCTCGGCGTTCTCAACCTCCAGGAACGCCACCAAGTCCGGCTGTTTTGTCGGCGCGACATCTTGAGCCGTTTCTATTCCTGCTTCCTCTATCTGCCCAAGGATCACTACAGCGCCCAGGCGCGGCGCCGCATCGAAAAAATCCTCCTGGAGGAGTTCCGGGGCAGCTCCATCGACACTCGGGTGACGATCTCGGAGTCCTTGCTGGCGCGCCTCGAAGCAACGATCCGAGTGCCTCCGACCCTGCGGACGGCGCCCAGGCTCGCGGATCTGCAAGCGAAGCTCGTGAAGGCCGTGGAAACCTGGAGCGATCAGCTTCGCGCGGCGTTGCTCGAGCGCCTGGATGAAGTCGCGGCCTTGGATCTCTACCGGCGATTTTCGGCGGCGTTTCCGGCCAGCTACCAAGCCGAGACCGGCCCGGCTCAGGCGAGCGCGGACGTCAGCAAGCTCGCCGCGCTGCTCGACGCCGGGCGGACGCTCGATCTGTCGCTGGTTCGCTCGGCGGACGGGGACGAGCCGCGGCTGCGCTTCACGATCTTTCGCCGCGGCGACGCCGTCCCGCTGTACACCTTCGTACCGATACTCGAGCGAATGGGAATGCTGGTGCTGAGCGAGAACCTGCATCGGGTCGAAATTCCCGACGGACCTGCCTGCTGGATTCAGGTATTCGAGCTCGCGCCCTCTGCGAGCCTGTACTTCGACGCCGAGGAGCTCGAACCCCGCGTTCGGGACTGCTTCGCCGCGGCGCTCGACGGCCGGGCGGAGAACGATCGCTTCAACAGCTTCGTCGCGCTGGCCGGCTTGAGCTGGCGCGAAGCGTCGCTGCTGCGGGCGTACTGCAAGTTCCTGTTGCAGACCGGCATCTCATTCAGCCAGATCTACATGCAGCAGGTCTTGGCGCGGCACGCCGAATTTGCGCATGCGCTGATCGCGCTGTTTCACGCAAGATTCGATCCCGATCTCGAGAACCACGCCCGTCACGAGATCGAGCAATCGAGTAAGAGGACGATTTCCGCCACGCTGGAGAGCGTGACCAATCTCGACGATGACCGCATTCTGCGCGCGTTTCTCGGCGTGTTCGAGGCCACTCTCCGAACGAATTTCTATCTCGACGACGGGGGCGAGCCAAAACCGTCCATCGCCTTCAAGCTCGACCCGAAGCGCGTCGTCGAGCTGCCGAAACCGCGCCCGATGTTCGAGATCTTCGTCTACGCTCCGCGCGTCGAAGGCGTGCACTTGAGATGCGGTCGAATCGCGAGAGGCGGATTGCGCTGGTCGGATCGCCGCGAGGATTTCAGAACTGAGATCTTGGGGCTCATGAAAGCCCAGAACGTGAAGAACACCGTCATCGTGCCCGACGGTGCCAAGGGCGGCTTCGTCTGCAAGCAACTCCCCGAGAACGATCCGGACGCTCTGCGGGCCGAGGTCGTCGAGTGCTATGAGATTTTCGTTCGCGCCTTGCTGGATCTGACGGACAACGTCGTCGCCGACCGTGTCGTGCACCCCGAACGTGTGCGCTGCCGCGACGGCGACGATCCCTATCTCGTCGTCGCTGCCGACAAGGGCACGGCGACGTTCTCCGACCTCGCCAACGGGATTTCGGCCGAGCACGGATTTTGGCTCGGCGATGCCTTTGCATCCGGTGGCTCGACCGGATACGACCACAAGAAAATGGGCATCACGGCCAGAGGCGCCTGGGAGGCGGTCAAGAGGCATTTCCGGGAGATCGGGATCGATCCCGAGCGCGAAAGCTTCACGGCGATCGGCATCGGCGACATGAGCGGCGACGTTTTCGGCAACGGCATGCAGATGTCGCGGCACCTCAAGCTGCTCGCGGCGTTCAACCACCTGCACATCTTTCTCGACCCGGATCCGGATCCGAAAGCGAGCTACGCCGAGCGCGCGCGGCTCTACGGAATGCCGAGATCGAGCTGGGAAGACTACGCCCGCGGTAAGCTTTCCACCGGAGGCGGGGTCTTCTCGCGACGAGCGAAAGCCGTTCAGTTGCACCCGGCGGCGCAGAAACTGCTGCGTATCGACAAAGCCTCGCTGACACCGCCGGAGCTGATCAAAGCGATTCTCAGGCTGCGCGTCGACCTGCTGTGGAACGGCGGCATTGGGACCTACGTCAAGGCCGGCACCGAGTCTCACGCCGACGTCGGGGACCCGTCCAATGACGCCGTTCGCATCAACGCCAACGAGCTCGCCTGCAAGGTGGTCGCCGAAGGCGGTAACCTCGGCTTGACGCAGCCCGGCCGTATCGAGTTCGCGCTGCATGGAGGCCACATCAACACCGACTTCATCGACAACTCCGGAGGAGTCGATTGCTCCGACCGCGAGGTCAACATCAAGATCCTCCTCAATCAGGCCCTCGAAAACAAGCGGCTTTCTCGTTCGAAGCGCAACCGGCTGCTCGCCGAGATGACCGAGGAGGTCGCCGGGCTCGTGCTCGAGGACAATTACGCCCAGACCCAGATCTTGAGCATGATGAGCACGCGCAGCGTGGAGCGACTCGGCGAGAACATGCGCTTGATGCGGGAGCTCGAAAGCGGGGGCCTGCTCGACCGCGCGCTCGAGCACCTGCCGAGCGACGACGCCATTACCGACAGGCAGAAGGGCGGCAAGGGCCTCACGAGACCCGAGCTCGCCGTGGTCCTGAGCTACTCCAAGCTCGCGCTGATCGAGCAGATCATGGAAACGGACCTTCCGGAAGACCCGTACCTCGACGATGAGCTCGGGCGCTATTTCCCGGCCACACTGCGCAAGCGTTTCTCGGCGGCTATGCGCTCGCACCGGCTCAGCCGAGAGCTCGTCGGCATGCGGATCGCAGGCGGAATCATCAATCACATGGGGGCCTCGTTCGCATTTCGCGCGATGGAGGATACGGGATCATCGGTCGCTCAAGTCGTGCGGGCCTACGCGATCACACGCGACCTGTTCGAGGTCCGGCCGATGTGGGCTGCGGTCGAGGCTGCGGACGGACAAATTCCTGCGGAAATCCAGTACGATCTCATGTTCGAGATCAGTAGAATGATGCGGCGAGCAGTGTATTGGTTCTTGAAACGCTACCCCAATGAGCTCGAGATCGAGCCCATGGTCGCGAAATGGAAGCCCGGCGTCAGCGTGCTCATGAAAGACATCATGAAGCTGGAGTCTCCGCCGGGCGAACGGCGTTTACGCCGGCAGATGCAGCAACTCACCGAGATCGGCGTCGACGCGCGGCTCGCGCATCAGATGGTCGCGCTGACCGCGTTGACCCAGAGCCTCGAGATCATCGAAGTAGCCCGCGATCATGAGCTCGAGGTCGCCGATACCGCGCGGCTGTACTTCGAGCTTGCTCGGGGACTGAAGCTGGACCGGATCCGCCAAGCCATCGAGGAGCTCGAGGTCGAGGGGCGTTGGCGTGCGATCGCGCGGGCTACTCTCAGAGAGAATCTAGCTCAGCAGCAAAGCGCAGTGCTGCGAAAGGTCCTCGCCAATCGAGGACGACACACGCCGCGCGAGGCTTTGGGCGCCTGGCTCGTCGAGACCAAGGACGAGATCCACCGGGTGCGACAGATTCTCGAAGACATGGAAGCCTCGGGCGGTCTGGATTTCGCGACGCTCTCGGTCGCGATTCGCGAAGTCGAGCGTTTGACCTGACGTGGCGCGGCATCCGCCTGCGACGCCACGGTTGATCTAGTCCCGTTTAGCCCGAACAATACGCGCCATGAACGCTAGGGCCGAACATCCGGGGCGCCTGGTTCTGGTTCGGCACGGCCAGAGCGACTGGAATCTCGAGAATCTCTTTACCGGCTGGACCGACGTCGACTTGACCGAGCAAGGCAAGCGCGAAGCGGCGCTCGCGGGCCTTACGCTCAAAGCGCAAGGCCTTACATTCGACCTCGCCTTCACATCCGTGCTTACGCGGGCGATCCGAACGCTGTGGATCATTCTCAGCGAGATGGACTTGATGTGGATACCCGTGGAACGAAGCTGGCGGCTCAACGAGCGCCACTACGGCGCCTTGCAGGGCCTCGACAAGGCGGAAACGGCGGCGAGGCACGGCGAAGCGCTGGTCAAGATCTGGCGCCGCAGCTATGACATCGCGCCGCCGCCGCTGGCGCTCGACGACCCGCGCCACCCGCGGCACGACCGGCGCTACCGGAACCTGAGCACGACGGAGCTTCCGGCCACCGAGTCTCTGAAAACCACGCTCGATCGCGTCAGACCCTATTGGGAACAGCGCATCGCGCCGGAGCTCATCGCCGGCAGGACCGTCCTGGTCGTAGCTCACGGCAACAGCCTGCGAGCGCTCGCAAAGATGCTCGAAGACATCTCCGAGCAGGACATCGTCGAGCTCAACATACCGACCGGTGTGCCCCGCCTCTACGAGCTCGATGCATCGCTGCACCCGACCGTCGCCCGCTATCTGGGCGACGCCGCCGCCATCGAAGCAGCCGCCAAGGCCGTCGCCGATCAGGCAAGCGGATAACGACGCAGCCCCGAAGCCGGCGCATCGACGGCCTCGTGTATGCTTGCAATCTTCTCGAGGATACCCAGAGACCCTTGCCCCATGCTTTACGATCTTGGTGAGCATCGCGTGAAGACCAGCGGTGACGAATATTTCGTCGCGCCGAACTCCGCCGTCATCGGCCAGGTGACGCTCGGGCGCGAGGTCAGCATTTGGTTCAACGTCGTGCTCAGAGCCGACAACGATCGCATCGACATCGGCGCTCGCAGCAACATTCAGGACGGCTGCGTGTTTCATATCGACCGGGGCGCTCCGGTCACGCTCGGGGAAAACGTCAGCGTCGGCCATTCGGCGACCGTGCACGGCTGCACGATAGGCGCCGGATCGCTGATCGGAATGAGCGCCACGATCTTGAGTCACGCCGTGATCGGCAAGCAATGCATCGTCGGCGCGCAAGCCCTCGTCACCGAAGGCAAGGAGTTTCCCGACCGCTCTTTGATCGTCGGCATGCCGGCACGCCGCATCCGCGACGTCACCGACGAGGAAATCCAGCACCTCGAGTGGATCGTCGAGCACTACGTCGCGCGCGCGCAACGCTACAAGCGGGAGCTGACGCCGCACGTGCCGGGCTAGGTGGCGGGGCGTTCGGTCTCGGACCAGATTCGAATCAGGCCTTCCTGCCCGCTCGATGCGACGAGCTCGCCGTTCGCCGCGAAGAACTGACCGAAAGCCAGGCCGCGGGCGCCTGAGGCGTTCGGGCTGACCATGGAATAAAGCAGCCATTCATCGACGCGGAACGCTCGATGAAACCACATCGCGTGGTCGAGGCTCGCCATTTGAACGTTACCCTGCTCCCAATGGATCCCGTGGGGCAAGGTTGCGGTGCCGAGAAGCTGATAGTCGGAGACATAGGCCAACAGAATACGATGCAGGCCGGCATCGTCCGGCAAGCGATCGATGGCCTTGAGCCAGAGGTACCTGACGGGCTTGCGCGGTTCCGCCGACAGCAGATCGACGGCTTCGACCGGGCGCATCTCGAACGGTCGCTCGCGCGTCAGGAACCTCCGGACCTTCTCAGGGATAGCGCTGGCCCTGTCACCGACGAGCTCGCGCAAATCCTTGAGCGTTTCCGGGCCGGGAACGTCCGGCATCTCCAGCTGGTGCTCGAGGCCGTGCTCGGCCTTCTGAAACGATGCAGCCATGTTGAAAATCGGCCGCCCGTGCTGAATCGCGACCACGCGGCGGTTGCTGAAGCTGCCGCCGTCCCGCGCGCGATCGACCTCATAGACGATCGGCGCCTCCACGTCACCCGGGCGCAGAAAGTAAGCATGTAAGGAATGCGCCTGCCGATCTTCGACCGTGTAGCTGGCGGCTGACAGCGCCTGCCCGAGCACCTGCCCGCCGAACACGCGCGGGCTGCCGATGTCCCGGCTCTGGCCGCGAAAGATGTTGTCCTCGACGCGTTCGAGCTCGAGCAGGCTCAGGAGATCGTCGACCAGCGGGTGTCGATCTGCGGTCACTAAGACGGTGTTCGGTTCAGACGCGCGATCAAGCTCGACGTGTCCCAGCGCCGGCCGCCCATGCCGACGACGTCGGCATAGAACTGATCGACCAGAGCCGCAAGCGGCAGCTCGGCGCCGTTGCGCCGCGCCTCTTCCAGACAGATGCGCAAATCCTTGCGCATCCATTCGACGGCGAAGCCGAAGTCGAACTTGCCTTCGGTCATGGTCCGCCAGCGATTCTCCATCTGCCAGGATTGCGCCGCGCCCTTCGAGATGACGTCGACGAGCGCTTCGGCGTCGAGCCCCGCCAGACGGGCGAAGTTGAGCGCCTCGGCCAAGCCTTGCACGACGCCGGCGATCGCGATCTGATTCACCATCTTGGCGAGCTGTCCCGAGCCCGAGTCGCCGATCAATCGCATCGTCTTGGCATAACACGCAAGCAGCGGACGGGCGCGCTCGAAAGCTTCTTCCGCGCCACCGACCATGATCGTCAGAGCGCCGTTCTGGGCACCGGCCTGGCCGCCGGACACCGGAGCGTCCAGAAAGTCGATCCGACGCGACCGCCCCGCGGCCGCGATCTCGCGGGCAAGTCCTGCGGAGGCGGTGGTGTGATCGATGTACAGGCTTCCGGCTTTGAGACTATCGAGCAAGCCCCCCGGGGCCAGCACGACCGCGCGCAGGTCCGGGTCGTCGCCGAGGCAGCTGAGCACGATATCGGCGCCCTCGGCCGCATCGGCGAGTGTGGACGCGAGTCTCCCCTGATA
>Ga0214471_10000823_pt1 | contig 25152 bp, 33 predicted proteins | sample RVTome_5_FD_207665 | JGI IMG/M metagenome (GOLD analysis project Ga0214471, IMG submission 207665) | Soil microbial communities from uranium-contaminated site in the Upper Colorado River Basin, Wyoming, United States - RVT142D155 | ecosystem: Environmental > Terrestrial > Soil > Contaminated >... | reverse complement strand
CGAATTCCATCTCTGAACAGATCCGGGTCGAAATTGGGGTTGGTACCTGCCACAGTAACTTCTTAGGACGTCAGCCAGAAAATATCGCCCAACACCAGGGAATCATGTTGCGCAGAAAGGGCGTCGATGTAGAAAGATGCGGTCGCTCCTCCAATGTCCGACAGTCTGTTGATGGCGATCTTCAGTTTGTTGTTCAGGTTGTCCAGCACGGCTCGAAGGACCTGAGCGGATCGTTGTGTTTCAAACTCTGTGGGACCGGCCGAAGCTTTAAACGTCGTCAAGATGTTCAACAGTTTCATCTCGACGATTTTTATTCCGGCGACCAAAACTATGATCTGTTGAAGATCTCTCGTCATCTCGGTTGTTCCACTGTTCGGAGAGATCTCTCCGGAAGCCTCTGTGAATGCGGTCAACATTCCCAAGAATCGGATTTCCCAAAAAGCAGAAGACAGCCGTTCAATGCCCTCATCGTCAGAAATGGATATGTCCTCAGATCCAGGCTCATTCACCTCTAACCGTAGAACGGGAACCAGAGTAGAAAGTTCTACCGACATCAGATCACCTTCAGTTTTCCGACGTTTTTCACAACAACCTCACTGTCCAGGGTGACCCGAACCCAAACGGTATGAGTGCCAACAGCTAAATCTATTCCGGATGGGGTAGGATCTTCTGTCTGGCCCACAATTATTTCCGCAAAGAATTTCTCTTGATCTACATCTGAACAAAACTCTCCAGTGTTCCAAGAATCCGGATTCCCACTTGAGACAAAAGCGAACTCGACATCTCCTGTCGTAGGATCAACCAGTTTACCATCCTGGGTTGCTGCCACCTGTACTCTTAGGGTCTCCCTGGAAAGGGACGAGATCGTAGTTGGAGTCACTGTTCCCATCTTCCATTTGGCCTCAAATCCTGACACGTCCACATTAACTCACCGGATCTTCAGAAATGGAAATAGAGTGGTATTCAAATGAAACAAATGTGACTCCCGTAAATTTGATCCGGGCACGATAAGTTCCAGAATCTATCCCCGTAGTGTCCCATATGTAGGTCCATCTCGGAGTGGAATCTGAATCGTAGGACATGGCTGTTTCAACCAACACTTCGGTTCCATCTGAATCGAAGATGTTGATGGTGACACTTGTGACGTCACGGTCTGATAGCGGAGTCTTTCCATCGAACTGTTTGGCTGATCCAGCAACCTGGATGTGTTCACCGGGATAGATCGGCATCAGGGTTCTCGATCAATTGCTTCGGAGTCTGTAAACTTGGAGTCGTGGAATTCGGTTGTGGTCGTAACATTTGTCGAGTCTGCCATCGTTAACACCTCCACGAATCTGGTCGTTGAAATTATTTCTCGGATCAGAGTGGAAATTTTTTGTTCGATAGTGGATAGGCCGGTATCCACATCTATGTTAAATGTTTGAACAATGAGGTCGGGAACTGATGTGGAGAGGGTTGGAATGATATCGTCGTGAGAAATCCCTAACGGAACTGTTCCAATTTGAACAAGGGTTCCCAAACCTGATGTCGTAGAAGATTGCGGTAATTCTTGGATATCTGCGCTTTGGGTTAGGGGTAAAGGAATTATTTCGACAGTAACCATTGGTACAATTTGCCGGACTGAGGGATAGAGGTCAAGCAGGAGAGGCATCTCAATCCGCCTCCGTGTAAAGTGGCCCACCCAGTCTGAGTACGGGTCGTCCATCTACCAGAATGAACGATGGACCATCGCCAACCTCAGGAGTACCACCAACGCCTTGCGGTACCAGGTACAGGTTGGCGTCGACCCCGTTTAACGGATCGCCTGGGGTGACTGTTCCGACGTCCACGACGCTGATCCCGCGGTCGGACACGTCGGCGTGCTGCACTCCGCCGATCTCGGTGAACGCATACATCAGGTACGACTGGACGTCGAACAGGTCACGGTCAAATTGCCAGATGCCGTTGACGTCGGAGAACGTGGTCTGTATGTGCCGGTCATCGGCCAACCGGATGAGCCACACTTCGGCCCCTTCGTAGACGGCGCCGTCGGGATCGAACACGAGCCCTGTCAGTTCTTTGAATCCTGCGAAGTTGATGACGTCGCCTGGTCCTTCGACGATGGAACGGCCGTAGGTGATTTGGCGGGCGACCGCGTCGACTGCGGGCGCAAGTTCGGTGATAGATCTGGCACCGGTGAACGAACGGGTCACCGCGTCTGTTGCCGGGGCTGATTCGGTGATCGCCCTTGCACCAGTGAACACTCGCGCTATGGCGGCATCGGCGGGTGCTGCCTCAGCAATGGCTCGTACGAATTCGCCTCGACGTGTGACGGTGTCTGCTGCTGGTGCTACTTCGGTGATCGAACGGGCACCAGTGAACGAACGGGTCACCGCGTCTGCCGCTGGGGCGTTCTCGGTGGTCTCTCTGACGGCCGTGTAGATCCTGGTGAGTGCGTCATCAGCGGGTGCTGCCTCAGTGGTTACCCGTACAAACTCACCTCGCCGGGTAACCGTATCGGCAGCAGGCGCACCCTCGGTGATGGTGCGGGCACCGATGAACGAGCGGGTCACCGCATCTACCGCTGGTGCTAATTCGGTGATTGTCCTTGCACCGGTGAACACTCGCGCTATGGCATCGTCAGCGGGGGCTGCTTCGCCGGTGGCTCGGATGGCGGTGTAGACCCGAACCAGCGCATCGTCGGCTGGTGCTGATTCGGTGATCGAACGGGCACCGGTGAACGAACGGATCACGGCGTCTGTCGCCGGTGCTGATTCGGTGATGGCTCTCGCACCGGTAAACACTCGCGCTATGGCATCGTCAGCGGGTGCTGCTTCGCCGGTGGCTCGTACGAATTCGCCTCGACGGGTCACTGTGTCAGCGGCAGGCGCATTCTCGGTGATGGCTCTAGCACTGGTAAGCACCCGGTCCACGGTGTCCGCTGCCGGAGCAGTCTCGGCGACAGAGCGTCCATATTCGACGGTGTAGTCGGGGATGGCAATAATCCGGGCAGGGATGCCGCCAGGCTCGTTGTAGGAGAAGATCGCTTGGTTCTGGCCGGGGCCACCGGGTGACCCCGCAACCAACGTTTGGATGGCGGTTATCACAGCGATGTAGTCGCCGCCGAGCATGGTTTGTGCTGCCACACCCGCAGCGGAGAAGTTGATGCCCGCGTCGGATGTTGTGATTGTCTGCCCGGCAGTGGTCTGCCGGACGACCTCACCGATCGACCAGTTCGCTTCATCGTCGACGCTGCCGCCGGTGTGACGTGCCCTAGCGATCGCAGACGTGAACCGGGCGTTGAAGTTGCTGTCACCAAGGTTGCCGCGGCGACGGATGGTGTGCTTCCAAGTCCATGTTCCTGATGCGATCTGGATGGCGTCGTCGTCATCCATCCCTTCGCCGAAGAAATCTTTGACCTGACCAGCCAAGGTCCACCAACGGTCGAAAGGACCCGACTGTGTGGCGGCTGTGAAGGCCGCAGTCAAACTACCGTTTGGGCTGCTGCCACCATAATCGGCCCTGGGATTGAACCAGTGGGTGTGGTTTGTCGCAACCAAGGGCCACGTCACGGTGGTAGCCGAGTTGGTGGCCCCGCCTTGGATGTCGCTCAGCGTGTCCCACGTCGCTCGCACACCCGAAGACGTGGACCGGAAATAGAACACCGGGACGGTACGCGCCACGTCACCCTCCAGCGAGCCGTTCAGTCCGAGCGTCGGGGTGTTCCCACCCTTTCTCGTCGGGATAGACCTCCCAGTCCTCCGATGGGGGTCTGAGCGTCACCCGGAAGTTGCGGTCGTCCTTCTCGACAACCACATCGGTGTCGGGGTTGTTGGTATCAGCCGGGTCCGGTGCGTCCTTCTCCAACTGGCCCACAATCCGCTGATATTCGGCGTCGTCGACGGCCTGAAGAACAATGGTCCGGCTGACCGACACCATTAGGCGATGTCGACCGTAATGGTGTTCTCCAGCTTGTCGCCCGCCACCAGCGTGGGAGGGCTTGGGACCAGCGACTCGAACGGCATCGTGCCAGTGGACGACGCGTTGAACACGGCGTTCTTGTTGATCTCCCTCGGGGTACCGTCGCTCGATGTCCACTCGAACACAAGGGTGTAGGTGGTCGACGCCGCCGAATGGCTGTAAGTGGCCTGCGATCGTTCCAAACCACCGCCGCTCAACTCGCCCGTCAACGCCGTATCACCTGCTGCGGGAGCATCAGAATTCTCGGTGATCGCCAGGAAGTCGGCCGGACGCATGTTCCCTGTCCCGGCGTTGACCTCCGTCCCGTCGCCCATCACCCGAGATTGGAAGTCGCGTCCAGCGTTCGTACGCAGTTGCAACGCCACCGCTCCAACAACCAGAGCGCCCCACAGAACTGTGAGCAACCCGGCGATCGTCGGTGGCAACACTCGGGGCGGCTTCTTCCCCGCCGGGTCGACCATCCAGTCGTCGGGACACGTGTCGTCGGGCCGATAGGTCTCCTCCCAGCCGGTCTCGTCATAGGTGGTGAACACCTCGACCAAGAACGCTGTGAGTCTCGGGGTGTCGGCCACGATCCACGCCGGCGGCTCTGTTGAGTTTGCCGCCCACGACATCTGCACCAGCTTCGCGATCTGCGGTCGGGGAGTACCGTCAGGAACGCGGATCTCGGTGATCGACTGGCCGTTGACGGTCGACAGACCTGTCAGTATCCGGTCCTCCGACACTCGTGCCGCCAACTGCTCATCGGTCTGATCGTCGAACCATTCGTCGGGATCGTGACCGGTCGGCGGCCTCAGCAGACGTCGGGCCTGAGCCCGAACGTCGGCTTCCACCGGACGTCGTGTCCGTTCCACCGGTGCGGTATTACCCATCAAGATGTACATCTCGGGTTTGCTCCTATCAGGTAGATGATTCGATCGTGTAGTGGACGGTGAACTCGACTTGGGCGGCGGCGTCGGTAACGAATTCCAGTGCTTCGTTCTCCGGAAGATCCAAGAGGTACAGGCGGGGTGTGATGCCGATAGCGAAGCCGCGTTCGATTTCGGAGCCTCCTGAGCCTCGGAAGATGAGTACGGGGAAGTTGGCGGCGTCGGGGGCGGCGATGGCGGCGAGGTGGTGCAGCCGCAGAGCGAATCCGGCGCCGGGAGCTGCCACGGCGGTCGTAGTGCCAGCGGTGGTGCGCGTCCCGGTGGCGGCGAGAACCGTGGGGCGGGTGAGTCCGATGGTGCCATCAGACGCGAAGTCGAGTTCGTCGCCGCCGGAGTCGATGAGGCGGGTCGGTAGTGGCCATCGTTCGCCGGTGGGGACGGGATGGTCGAGGGTGTTGATCTCGTGGCGGATCGCGGACGGCATCGGAACGGATGCTACCTACGCTGCGTACGCCTCGATGGTAACCGATGCTGGCGTGAGCCCGGTCCTTAGGCTGGGAACGCCGCCATCGTCGCGACACCGAACGCTCCGCCTACCTGTAACTGTGCCTCGCCTGATCCGGAGACCAGGCGGTGACCCCACCGGATCGTCAACGCGCCCGGCGTAAGACCGGTCACCACAACGAACCGTGTGATCGCGTGGTAGTTGGCTGATGTGTTCGTCACGAACACGCCGGCGGATAGCTCCGAATCGTCGGCGGCGTCGAGCACCGCCCACTGCACCGGCTCTAAGTTGTTGTCGGTGTTCGCTGCGGTGGCGAGCATCACCAAGATGTTGCCCGACGCCGGGACTTCGATAGGCAGATCGAAGCGGTCGCCGCCGCCCGACACGTCGTCGACCGGCACAAACGACGATGAGCCGGTGGTGTAGATCTGAGCGGTCGACTCCTCCAGAACCCCGAGCAGACCACCGCCCGACGAGCCACCAACATCGCCGGGTAGCCAGATGCCCGTGCCGGCGTCGAACAGCAAACCCTCTCCGTCGGACACACCGGACGTGTCGACGTCGGACAGATCGTCCAACGTGTCGACCGGTGCGGCGGCCACCCAATCCGCCCCGTCGTAGGTCAGCGCGTCGCCGGTGATCACACCGGCGGTGTCGACGTCGGCGAGGTCGGCAAGCTCGTCGGGGTGCCCGAACGCGGCTTCGTGCGCGGCGACCGCTGCGCCGCTGGCCGCTTCTGCGTCGCCGGTCGACGCGGTCGGCGACGCGATCTGTGCTTCTGTGCCGCCCAGCGTTCCCGGCGACATCGTCTTCAACCACCGCGACCATCGCTCTTCCATCTCGAGGGTCACATGGTTCAGCGATGGGACGAACACCGGAGCACCGTCGGCATCTTCGGACACGGTGAGAGCGCGGACCCGCCAGCGGGTGAGGGTGCCTGCGCTGTCGGGCGCCAAGATCCAGTCGCCGGGACCGAAGTCGACGTAGGGGCGGTGCCCTTCGATGTCTGCGACGGTGAGCGTGATTCCTTCGACGGGCTCGGCTACGCGGTCGAACGCGGCGGTTGTCGCGTCGGTGATCTGTTGGAACGAGTTGGCTGAGCCCAAAGCGAGGAATGCTTCGCGGCGTCCGTGGCTGGTGATTGAGCCGGCTCGTTCGCGTTCTTGCCAGCCGGCTGGTGTTTCGACCAACAGCACGTTGCGGATGGCGCCTTCGCCGTCGACTTCGGCCTGGTGGATGTTGTGGGCGGGTCGCAGGATGACCGGTCCGGTGTCGGGGGTTTGGATGGACCGGTCGACGCCGCGTTCAACATATGCGGAGAGGTTGAGGGTCGGGGAGATCGAGACGTCTATGGCGAGCTCGGTGAGTTTGTTGATGAGGGCGAGCCCGTCACGACCTGCCTTCTCGATCAGGTCGAGGGTGGTGGGCCACGGTTCGAGTTCGGAGTCGTCCGTAGCGTCGAAGTCGTAGGTGATGCCAACCAGGGCGCCTCGGGTTTGTGCTTCGTCGATGAATGTGGCCAGCACGGTGCCGGGGGTGGCTCCGGTGAAGTCGCGGTCGACGTCGCCTGTGATCCCGCCGTCGGGGTAGAAGACTGCGGCTTCGGTGAGGGCTAGTGCTCCGGGGCCTGAGATGTCGATGGTTCGGCCGTGGTCTTCGTCGGGTGGCGCTGGCCGTGTCTTCTTGGTTTGGATGACGAAGGTGAATCGGTCGATGCCGTCGAGCCGGAACCTGATCAGGTTGCCGTAAGCCAACAGGGTCGGGTCCGCTATCAGCTTGTCGTGTCGTTCGGAGATCGAGAAACGGCCGAGCCCGACGCCGTTGAGTTCGTCGATCCATTCGCGTGCCCAGGTGCGGTCGAGGACGGCCAACAGGTTGGCTGGGGCCTGGCCGTCGTAGACGCGGACTTCGATGCCGGTACGGACCGCGGGTGACGGTTCGAGAACGGTGAACGGTTTGGGGTTGGAGACGCGCAGGGTCATGCTGGTTCGTCGTGTTCGACGGTGACGAGACCGGAGGTGGCGCCGGTGGGAACGATGGCTCGGATCTCTTCGTGTTCGACGGTGACGTCGTCGTTGTTCTCGTCGATGTGGTGGGTGGGGTAGGTGTCGGTGGCCGCAATGGTGGCCCACGAGATGATGGAGCAGCCGAGCGTGTTGAGGAGCACTTGGGCGGCGGCGTAGGTGCCTTGGGTGGCGCCGAAGCCGTGGCCGACCACTTTGTATTCCCAGCCTTCCCTGCCGAAGTTGGGGCGTAGGTACCAGATGTGTGGGGTGGGGACGTCGCCGGTTTGGAAGGTGTAGATGTAGCCGGTGGCGGCCTGGTCGTGTTCGGCGTCGACACCGACGTTGGCGGTGACGGTTTCGGCGGCGGCCTGGTCGTGTTCGATGTCGACACCCGTGTTGAGGGTGAGCGTTTCGGCCGTTGATTGGTCGTGGGAGATGTCGACGCCGACGTTGATGTAGAGGTAGCCGAAGGCGGGGGCGTCGGGCGACACGGTGATGGTGGGCGGGTCGGCTTGGGCGGTGGCTTCGGCTTCGGGCGGCTCGATGGTGATGGCCATGTGGGGCGGCCTCCCTAGGTGATGGTGACGGTGCCCCACCCGTCGGCGGGTTGGGTGATCGTGAAGTTCTCTGCTACGGGGGAGCTGTCGGCGTCGAAGTCGATGAGCAGGATGAGCGGCCGGGTCGCGTCGCTCGCTGGCGACGCGTTGTAGATGACGGCGTATCGGGCGGTGAACGTGGCGGTGGCCCACGACACGTCTGCAGACTTGAGGGAGAAGATGTTGGTGCCGGCGGCGTATGGGGCGGTGCGGCCGGTGAGTGCTTCGCCGCCCGCCGTGTAGGCCGTTCCCGTGATCTCGTCGGCCGAGACGTCGTCGAAGTAGTCGTCGGCGTCGAGATCGGGCGTGTAACCGGAGTCGAGCAGCGCCATCTTGATCGTGTCGCCGGTCCAGTCGATCTCCTTGTTGGCGAGCGCGACGAACCCCAGCCCGTACCAGTTCGCTCCGACCGCCATCAGACTGTCTGTCGGGTCAGGCCCATGACGCAGCCTCAGCGGTGATCCTGGCCCACCACAGGCCGAGGTCGGCGGTGGCGGTGAGGTTGCGGCGCACAGTGATCACTTCGGACAGGGCGCCGGGTGACAGGTTGCCGAGCGCCTTGGTGGCGGTGAACGTCGGGTTCGATGGTGTAGAGAAGGTGTGTTGGGATTCGAGGCTGTCGGTGGGTGCAGCGGTCAACGATTCGATGGCGACGGTGACGCTGTTTGCAGTGAGTGTCGAGCTGTTGTTCTTCACACGGAACGTGTTGTCGGCCGAGCTGCTCCTGGGTGTGTCGCCCCAGTCGAAGTAGGGGCCGTCGGTAGCGTTGTCGTCGAGCGGCTCGTCGGCGCTGGGGTCCCACAGCCGCAGCCGGTCGGGTGACTGGGCGGCGGGGATCGTGCCGTATAGGTGAAGACCCTGCCATCTGTGCTGGGAGCCAGTCGGGAGTCCGACGAACCGCAACGCTTTCACCCCAGCATCAGTGATCGCCGTAAAAGCGTCCCGCGCTTCCTCCTTATCAAATGGACCATTGTCGACCCACGCCGAGCTGATCTCCACCCACGACCCGTCCAACCCATTGGTGGTATCAACCGACTTCTCAAGCGCCCCCGTGCCACTGTCGAACTGGGCGACGAAATAGCCAAGCATGTCCCGCAGCTCTGGAAAGATGACTGCAAGAGCTATCGTGTGGTCCTTAGAGACGCCGGTGTTTTGAAGGACGCTGGTCGTCTCATCGTTGAGAGCCACTCGATCCGCACCGCTCAACTCGTACGCGACGCTCCCCAAGCTGAAGTTGACGACGGTCGCGGTGCTGCCGTCGCGGTCGTATGCGAAGCGGGGGCCGGGAGCGTCGGAGTAAAGGCCTGCCATCTAGATACCTCCGAGGGGACTGGCGGATTCATCCGTCAGAGAAGTCACGGGGTCACAGTACCTTCACGAGAACGGCGGGTAGTGGTCGAACGTGACTGTCACATCGGCACCGGTCGGTGCGACCTCGATCGTGTTGTTCCCCGGCACCAACGGCAACCAGCGTTCATGCCCCGAATGGTCGACCAAACCGACCACCGACACCGAATCACGAACCGCTGTGAACGCAGCCGTGTCGATCACCACGTCGTCGGTGGTGTCACCGTTGAAATCCAGGAACGTGCCACCCGTCGAGTCCCAGGTGAGGTTCGACATGCGCACGGTCGACGTCGCACCACCCTCGATCGTGATGGTGACCGCCATCTGATCGGCCGTCCCACTGTTCGGCACGACCACGTTGGTGGGTACACCATCGGAGATCGACGGCGACTCGGTCGACGACACGGTCTCGGACCGCCACAGACCGGCAGGGATGACCAGGTCGAACACGCCACGCACAGCGGAGGGACCCAGCGGGCCATGCTCCCAGTTGACAGCGTGCACATCGGCGATGCGGGTCGTCTCGTCGGGCAGTGTGAGGCGGGCCACCACCAGACCGGTCTCAGTGTTCTGCCGGGGCCTGAACACGTCCCGCTTCAGCTCGTCGAGGTTGTCGACGACACCTTGGCGGCCATCGGAGGTCGGATCACCGTCGGAATCGTGGGAACCGACCACCAGCATCGCCACCTGATGGGACACCGAGGCACCCAGGCGGCGGGCCACAACCGCGTCACCCGCAAAGTAGGGGACAGCCCGATCAGCGCCACGGCTCCCAGCCCCGCTGTAGAGCACCTCGAGGTTCGTGACCTCCCACGCCGCGGTAGCCAACGGCACACCGTCGACTTCGAGGTACTCGGCACGGTTCGCGGTAGGCATCAGGTGCGTCCTGCGAGGAGCCCTTGGCGTCGTAAGGCGCGGGGGATGGTGATGGATGCGGGTTCGGGGGTCGGGTTGATGATGGTGATGTCACCCATCCTGTCACCGCCCCCAGCGGCGAGCTGGTCGAGTGGGAGCGGGGCGACCGCAGCACCCGTGGGCAGGAACAGGGTTTCTTCGCCTTCTTCGCCGACTCGGAACAGGCCGCCCGCGGTGACGGTGCCGCCGTGGGCCAGGCCGGGCAGCTTGCCCAACAGGCTGGCACCGCCTGACACGATCCCGCCGATCGCGCCGGCGACCTCGTCGAGTGGCCCCAGCATGCGGTCGATTGCCCCGGTGACCGCATCAGCGATCTTCCCCATGATCTCCTTGATGAACTCCCATGCCGCCTGGAACGCCTCCTTGACGGTCGCCCATGTGTCCGAGATGAAACTGCCGATCGCTTCGAAATGGCCCAACAACACGGCTGGCCCAATCCAGTTCTGCCACAGCCCGGTCAGGAAATCGAGCGCACCCCCAATCACCGACTTCACCGTCTCGAACGTGATCGAGATCACACTGCCGATCGCGCCGAACACCGTCGCGGTCGCCGCTTTGATCGTGTCCCAGTTCTTCACGATGATGAAAGCAAGCAGAGCCACAGCGGCGATAGCGAGCCCGATCGGCGACGCCAGGAACCCGATCACCACGCCCACAATCTTGATCAGCGGGATCAGCTTCGCACCGATCACCAACAGAGGCCCCAGCACGGCAAGGAGCCCGACAACGCCGACGATCACAGACAGCACCGGGCCCGGCAGAGCACCGAAGATGTCCACAGCAAAACCAATGATGTCGACGATCGCGGAGATAGCGGGCAGCGCATCAATGAGCACTTCGGTGAGTGCTTCTGCGAGCGGGAGCAGCTTGATGCCCAGCTTGCGGCTCAGCACAGCGAACTGGTTGCCCAACGTCCGTGAGTCTGCTTCCGCCTGGTCGATCGTTTCCGATGAGTTGGCGAGGCTGGCGACCAGCTCGTCGACCTCGAACCGGCCTTCTCGGATCGCGGCCCCCATGTCCGGGCCGGCCCTAGCGCCGAACAGATCTCCCGCCAGAGCGGCGGCTTTACTGGCATCTTCGAGCGCGGCGATCTCAGCAACGGTCCGTCGGAACGTTTCTTCGAGCGGTTCACCGGCGCGGGCCATCTTGCCGAGCGCGATCCGCAGTGAGCCCATGACGAGTTCGGCGTTGACGCCTTCCTTCTCGAACTTGCCGAACAGTGCGGCGGCGACGTCGAAGTCGAAGCCGAGCTGGCGCAGCGGTGCACCGAACTGGACGAGCTTCCGGGCGAGATCGGTGACCGGCACGCCGGTGGCCTGCAATACCCGGAACAGGAGATCGAGTGTGTCAGCCCCATCCTCGATGCTGATGTCCCAGTCGCCGAACACACGGGTGGTCGAGGCGATGATTTCGCCGAGGTCTTCGCCGGTGATCTTCGCCAGCTTCAGGCTCTTGCTGGCCAACGTTTCGAGGACCTCGCCGGTGGCACCGGTCCGGGAGTTCAGATTGGCGATCGCGGTAGCGGCATCGTCGAACGAGCCGGGGAGATCGACGGCGACGGTCTTGAATGAGTCGACGAGGTCTTCGAGGACCTCGCCGGTGGCACCGGTAGAGACGCGGATGGTGGCTTCGGCTTCTTCGAAGTTTTTGCCGAGGGCGACCAGTCCGGCACCGGCCGCCAAGATCGGGACAGTCAGCCCCTTCGTCAGACGTTTCCCGGAAGCGACCATCGCGGCCGTGGTGGTTGGGGCGACGAGCCCGGCGGTCGCCGCCTGAAACCCCGGGCTTAGCCGGGGGCGGAGATCAACGAACGCGGTACCGGCGGAGACAGGCATTGCCGGTCATGTTCCCACGTTCGGCCGCCGCTTCGGTGAGTAGTGAACGTGGCCACCGAAGAACGCCCGGATCTGCGCCGGCGACGACACCGTGGGCGGCCCCGAATCGGTGCCCGACGAGGTGGGCCGGCTGTGCCGGTCGGGCCGTGGGATGCGGAGCGGTCGCATCGACGGCCGCCGCTTAAGCGGGGCGACCCCGATCACGGCCCGTGTGTTGCGGTCCACCAGCTCGGCGATCAGCGTGAGGAGGTGATCGGTGGTGGACCACGGCCCCACGATTTCTCGGGCGAGCGCCGAGTCGGGAGGCAGGTTGCCGACGAGTACCTCGAATCGTCTGACGGTGATCGGATCGGCAAGCAGGTCGAGGCTGTAGTACCGAAGGAAGTCGGCCTCGAGCGGTCCCCAGTGTTGGGCTAGGAGCCGTCCGAGGCTGAGGATTTCCCCATGCTGTAGCCGTAGGCGATGAGGGCTTCTTCGAGCACCCAGCCGAGGTCTTCGATGTCGAGGTCCCAGTTCTTCAGCAGCTCGTCGCCCAGCTCTTTGCCGAGCAGGCTGCGGATCGTGTCGTTGAACACGGCGAACGCTGCGACGGGGTCGATCTCTTCGCCGGCTTCCTGCTTCGCGACGACGTCCGCCAGCATCCCGGCGTGGTCGAGCACCGCTACGGACAGCTTGGGTGGGAGGGGGTAGGTGGTGCCGCCGATGGTGAGTGTTGGCGGGTCGACGCTGGTGGTCTTTTCGGTGCGGGCTTTCAGTCTGGCGTCGAGGTCGATGTTGGCCATGGCCAGTGGTCTCCTTGGGTGAGGGTGGCGGGGGGGTCGGGCCGACGCCGCCGAAGGCCCGGCCCCGCGCCTGTGGTGGGCGGATGTTAGGAGGCTGCGAACGCGTCGTCGTCGGTGTAGAAGTTCCAGGGGTCGCCGGTGTCTGAGCCGATGATGCCGAGGCTGATGGGCAGGTCGGCGGCACCGGACCGGACGAGGTTGGTTTCGACGTTGTCGGTGACGAACATCTTGGCGCAGGTCACCCGATAGTTGTTGTCGCCGTCGGCCCATGCCAGTACCACGGCCCGGACGTCGAGGTCTTCGGGGTCGGGCGGCGCGAACTTGAACCCGTTCGCGGTGGAGCTGAACGTGCCGCCACCGAACGCCAGGGCGAAGCTGTCGCGGAACCATTGTCGCAGCACGAACCCGATGGTGAAGTCGCGTTCGGTGACGATCCGTCTGGCGGGGTAGAAGAGCTGCCACACCGGGATCGATTCGACGGTCTTGGCGTCGGTGAGCGTGGCGCCGTCTTCGGACGTGTAGCCGAGGTCGATGAACGCTGAGTCGAGGGCTTCGTCGATGTCGTCGGGGAGGGTGGTGCCTTCGGGTGCGACGGACAGGGTGCCGTTCGCGCCTACGACGATTTGGTCGACGTCTTTGGGCATGGGTCAGTCTCCTTGTGTGGCGATCGTGTGCATCGTACCTACGTCGGGTGGATGGTGAGCGCGACACCGAACAGGTAGCGGGGGGTGCCTTTGTCGGGGTCGGGCTGGTAGAGGAGACCCAGGTCGTTGACGGCGTCGCTGATGACACCGCCGGTGTGGGTGGTTTCGGCGGCTCGGAGGATGGATGCGAGGGCTTCGGCGGCGGTGTCGCGTGCAGTCTGTTTGGTGGCGGCGTAGCAGTCGACTTGCAGGCGGGGACGGTCGAGCCAGCCTTGGGGGTGGAGCGCGGTTCCGCCGACACGGAAGACGCCGAGGAAGGGGAGTACGTCGTCGAGGTTGTCGGGCAGGTTGGTGCCGATGGTGGCGGCGGAGAGCGCCGGGTCGGCCCGCATGTGGGTCACGATGATCAGTTCAATGTCGGGGCCTGCTCGAACATTCATCGGATGATCCGGTCGAGTGCTGGCCGCAGCGCGGGGCGGGCGTCGTGCTTGATGGTGCCGAACTCCCAGAAGTGGGACCGCCAATCGTTGGCATTGACCCGTCCGATCAACTGGCCGTCTTCGGTTCCGACCTCAGATTCGATGCCCTTGCGGAACCAGTCGAACGGCGCCAGCCGCCGGGCCTCTTCGGCCACTTGCTCAGTCACCTCGTCGAGCATGTCTCTGACCCCGCCCGTCCGCAGGAACGCCTCCTCGAACCCAGGCTTAGGCACATACGCCGGCAGCGGTCGAGCCACAGCTCAGCCCTCGAACCGTTTCACAACGAACTCGACGTGATGCGCACCGTGACGGCCGTCCATCAGATCGGGCGGGCCATCGACCTCGAACGTGGTCCCATCATCGACGATCAACGAACGGCCATCGATCGCCGTGCCCGCCGGCACGAAGTACAGCCATCGTTCGGCCTGCTGATCACGACGGCCCACCAGCTCGTCACGATCGACCTGCTGACGGCGAGCCCGCACCGACACACCAGACCCCGCAGCCAGCACCCTGTTGCCGTACGCGTCGGCTGTCACCTGATCTCGGGGCGTCACCACGATCGTCCGATTCAACAACGCCGCGAAGCTCACGACCCGACCGGCTCATATGTGGTCCACCGATCGACGGCGAACCGGTCCAAGATCATCGCCTCACCACGGGTGATGCCGACGGTGCCGCCGTCACCGGCGAACGTGTAGGCGTACCGGCCGATCGATTCCTGCTTGATCCCTGATGGATTCTCGACAAACCGGGTCGCCGCCCCCAACGTGGGGCCTCGCAGCGGATCGAGATCGGCGTGACCATGGTCGTAGGTGACCTGCACCGAGCGGCGCTGCCGGGGCCAGTTCCGGCCGACCCGCTCCAAGATCCCGAAACGATCCCACTCGAAATCGACGAACTCCTCCAGCACCGTCTCGACCCGGCTGGTGGTCCCGGTGATCTCCGTCACAGTGTCGACCGAGGTGACGTGGAGCTGATGGAGGAACAGGACCGGGCCACCCGTCGCGTTCAGCAGGACGGTCGAGGTGGCGGGCTCGAGAGTCTGCTGGGTGTAGGAACGGACAGCGTCGGACGCGAGACCGAGCGCCAAAGCGGCCAGGTCTCCGTCGACGGTGGTCCCGAGCAGGTCTTCGAGCTGGGCTTGGGTCGCGAAGTCGCCCACGTCAAGACCCGTCGGACATGGCACCGCCAAGAGCTTCGATCAGCGACGGCCGCGGGCCCTTCGACCGGATCTGCTCTGCGATGAGTGCTTCGGTGCGGCGGTCGGGGTCGTCGCCGACCCATTCGAGGATGCCGCGGACGGTTGTTGGCATGTCGGTGTCGGCCTGATGCTCGTCGTCGAGGTTGTCGTCGGGCGGTTCGGGGGCCGGGTGGTCGACCGGTCCAGCCGGGGCTGGGGCCGGCGAGGCCGGTGGGTCCTGCTTCTTGTGGCGCGGCGGGGCGGGCCGATAGCCGCGCCTTCGGGCAGCGTCTGTGCCCATCTTGAACACACGGCCGGTAGCAGGATCCTGCCAACGACCCAACGAACGGTCACGAGACCTGGGAGCCATGGTCACCTTTCTGAGCGGTTCGACGTTGATGATCGACATCGGTAGATGCTCCTCGATGGCGGCCACGGCCCGAGCGGTCGCGGTGCCGTCGCGGACAGGGTAAACGACATCGATGATCTCGGCGCGACGATCCGCCACCTCTGGAGGATCGGCAAGCGCCGTGTGGATGGCGTCGAGCAGCCTGTCGGGCTCGTCGACCTGGACGCCGACGTCGGCCGCATCCCAAAATCGTAGGCCGTGGGAGACGGCACGCCGATACCACGGGGCGTTCATGACGACAACAGGGCGGCCGGTCGACGCGAACTCGAAGAGGGTGGAGCTGTTGTCGACGGCGTAGCAGTCGGCCCGGGCGAGCACTTCGTCGAACGTTTCGACGGGTTCGATGCCGAGCTCGATCCACAGCGGGCGGAGCAGTTGGTAGATGCGGGGGTGGCCGTGTCCGAGGATTTCGATGTCGCCGGTCCGGTTGGCTTCGGCCAGCGTGGTGAGGGCCGGCCGGTAGTGCGCGAATGCTGAGCGGGTTTCCTCGACGACGGCGCAGTCCCAGTGGAACGAGATGGCGACGGTGGGCCGGGATCGAGAGGTTCTGGCTTTGGCGGCCGTGTCACCGCCGGTGTGCCAGCGGTCGAGGCGGGGTGTGCCGACTACCACGGCGGGGGTGGCGGGGTAGTGACGCCGGTTGGCCCGGGCAACTGCCTCGTTGGGGCACAGGAACAGGCGGACGTGGTGACGGGAGGGGCCACCGGCGTAGCTTCTCTGCCGGATCGAGTAGGTCTGCCCGGAGCCGTGCTCCATCAGGATGATGGGATTCCCCGCGGCTCGACGCATGTCGCCGTAGGACGCGACGAGCACAGGGTGTCGACCCCTGGTGCGGCGTGTGGCGCGCATCGTGGCGTTGAGACCGTAACTTTCGGCGCGTTCGACCAGTCCGAACCCTGGAGGCACCACCAGCTCGGCGAGGTCGACGCCGACGCACACGGGTGCGAGATGATCGAGGAAGTGTGGCTCCGATGCCAGAGCGTCGATCATCGCCAGATGTGGCGGCATAGAGCCATGTCGGCGGTCTGCTGGGCAAGGAGATCGGGGCGCGCTCGTCGGGTGGCACCGGAGCGGTGGGTGACGCCTAGCCCGTCGACGCGGCCTTGCCAGCCTCCGGCTCGCCGGATCAGCCGCACAAGGTCACGATCACCGGAGTAGAAGCGGAGCTGTTCGTCGATGGGCCGCATGCCGGGCTGGTCCCAGTGGCCGGCGGCGACCGCGAACGCCCAGCCGGTCAGCCCTCCGTCGCGGGCGAGGCCACGGGTTTGGGTGATGCGGCCGGTGGGTGCGCTGTCGGTGTGGTCGACTTGTTGGTCGATGTGGGTGGCCCACCAGACGGGATGGTCGCGGATCGGGTTGATCAGGTCGGCGATGAATCGGTCGGGGATCGTGATGTCGTTGTTCAGGATCACGGCGATCCCGTCGTCGTCGGCGGCGTGGCTGATGGCGAGGTTCCAGCCGCTGTAGAGGCTGGCGGTGGGGATCCGGTCGAGAGCAACCATTTCGACGCCGTCGACGAGATGCATGCGGGTCACCCAATCGCAGGTGTCGCTGTCGGTGGATCCGTGGTCGATCAGCATGAGGCGATGCCAGTCGTCTCGCTGGTCGAGGAGTGATGCTACGAGTGGGGCGGTGAGGTCGACGCGGTCGGTGAAGGGGATGGCGATGGTGACGGGGCCGGTCATTGTGCTCCTTGGGTGAGGGTGGCGACGGCGTCGGCCATTCGTCGGTGGTGTTCGTGGGCGAGCTCGGTCCAGGTGGTCGGCGCGGTGGGGTAGGTCGGGGTGGGTGGGGTGGGGCGTCGTTCTCGGGCGGTGAGCGATCGGGCGATTTCGTCGGGGCGACGCCACACCGGGACCACGATGAGGTCGTCGATGCGACGCAGGTGGGGTAGCCACGCCGGCCAGGTGATGCACAGCCGGGGGTCTTTGACCCCCCACGAGCCACCGGTTTCGCGGCCGGTCAGGTAGTCGGCGAGCCGTGAGTCGAGCGCGATACCCGCCGTCTTCACCGCCCCCTCTGGTGGCGGAGCGAACCACACGCCGCCAGCCATCGTGAGCAGACGGTTGTTGAGCCGCACGAATGCTCGGTCTTCGTAGTGGCCGGCAGGGTTCGATGGTCCGCCGCCGATCAGGTCTGTGCCCATCGTGACACCCACCGAGTGGAGGCCGGCGGCGATGAGACTGGTGGCTGATCGGTGGCAGCCCAGCACGACGACCCTCTTCACAATCCGCAGTTTGCCAGTCGGAACGCGAAGCAGGCACCGACCCCTGAGCGGAAGGCCGGTGCCTGCTGTCGCTCTCCCTCACCCGGGAGACTTTCGGCGGTTCAGGAGGTCAGGTCGATCTCCACGAACGCGGCGGGCCGGATCACACCGAACGCGGCACGCATCTCAGCGAGAATCGCGATGAGGTTCCGCACGAAGAAATCCTCATGCGAATCAGAAACAGCGATGTTCGCCTGCTCCCGATCCCACAACACCGCGAACCGCCAATCGGCGAGCAGCCCGGTACCGGCCGGCACCGCCTCGGACTCGATGCGAGGCACACCCCACAACGACTGGACACCCATCGCCGCGGGACCACCGAAGTGGAAAGCCCCGTCGTCAGTCTTGAGGAGGTCGATGGTCTCGTTGTCCTCGGGGTTGAAGACGTAGGCGTTGGGTCGGACACGACCGACGGTCTTCGCGATCGTCTTGGCCTTGCGTGTCGTCGTGAGCAGGTCCGTGTTGAATGCCTGGACCTGTGTGCCTGACGTTTCGAGGATGCCGGTGAAGTTCTCGCCCGTCCCGTCACCGGCCACGATCTGATCTTCGAGCTCTTCGTCGAGCCCGTAGGTCAGGAAGTTGTCGATGAGCGTGCGGACCTGCCCGGCGTCGGACAGCGCCCGCTTGGTGGCAGGGATCCAGTGAGCGATCGTCTTCACGGTCTCGGTGACCCGTTCCAGCGTGATCGACGACTCGGCCTTGGTGCCGACCACATCGCCGGAGCCGTCGCCGGCCGATGAGCCGGTCGCCTCCGCAACGGTCGCCGCCGCGTTCGTCACGGACGTGACCCGTGAGAACTCGACGGTGTCGGACTCGGTGGTGCCGGAGGTGATGAGGTCGGCGATGACGAGCGGCCGCTGCCAGGTGCCCATGTCGAGCAGACCCCGGAAGTCGGTGTCCACAAGCGCGCCGGCCTTGTCGTCCTCGGAACCCGAGACGATGTCCTTCCATGCCCGTCGGGCGAGCGCCCGGAACTCGCGCAGCCCACCGAACGACACCGGCGGCGAACCCGCCAACCGAACGTTCTGCGGGATGGAGCCGTCAGGCGCGACCGACTTCAGCCACGTCTGCCATTCCGTCGAGTTGACGAACCGCTCACCGAGCGTCCGACCCTTCCTGGATCGGTCACCGGCGCGTTGCGCCAGCGGCGTCGGATCGCCGTCGGACGCGAACAGCGAAAGGTCGCGGAGCATGTCGACGTCGCCGTCGATGCCCTTGGCCTTGGTGTCGGCGTCGCGGGCCGCTTCCATTGCGGTGGTCAGCGCGGTGCGTTCCTCGGCGGTGAAGTCGCGGTTCTCGTCTTCGGCCTTCTTGGCGATGCCGCGGGCCGTCTCGATGTGCTTCGCCTTGTCGGCCTTGTAGGTGTCGCGGCGCTCGGCAAGCGAGGTGGGGCCGTCGCCGCCTGAGACCACGGGGACTCGCCGACCGTCGAAGTCGACCCATTCGTTGCCTTCCCGGCGCGGATAGGTGCGTGCTTTCATGATGCCCTCCTTGGGCGATCGTTGGTTGAGGGTTGCCGGGACTGTGCCGTCGTCGTGGCTCGTAGGGTTCATCCGGCCGAGGATGAGAGCCTTGGCTACCGAGACGCTCGGTCCAATCGCCGATGCTACCCGCCCAACTATCCCGCCGCGGGGGAGGGTGGTGAGTCAATCAGCGAAGCTGAGAAGGTCGAGCTCGATCTTCTCGGTATGGCTCAACCCGCCAGCCTTGGCCGCCACAGGCTTCACCACGGGCTCTGTTGCCGCGCCATGCCGCGCCTTCTCATGCCTATACATCGGCCTGTCCAGACGGCGAGTCGTGCCCACTAGCTCTACCCGGACCGGCTCCGCGATCGACTCGACACCATCATCGTCGGTGACGATCGACGCCTCAAAATAGTCGCCCTCACCCATCGGGTCGTTCCAACCCTCTACCGAGAACAGCACACGGTCGGGCCATGTGGCTTCCAGCCTCGTCAGATAGTGGCCACCGGCCCCGATGTTGTTGGAGCGTGCCCACTCGTCGACCTGACCGAACAGCGCCTCTAGCCGTTGCTCGACCGACCCGTCGAACGTCGGACGCCGCGTCTTCGTCTTCACATCCGGCGTATCGGGGTCGACGGCCTCGGTGTGATGGGCGGCAGTATCCGCCGTGAGGCCGCACAGGATGCAACGGTCGTCGCCGTCGTCAGCAACGAAGGTGTGCGGCGGGATCGTCGTCTCGCCGGCGCGGGCCTTGACCCGCTCCGCGAGTGCGGCAGGGTCGATGTCGAGATCAGCCAGCGAGGCGAGCAGCGTCGCGGGACCTGACGCCTTCACGTCGACCAGCGATGTCAGCGGGTTCGCACCCTTGAGGGTGGGGCCGACCTCGATCAGGTCTGCGGAAACGACCTCGTTGCGGCCGTCCTGGCCGATCTGCTCCTCCAGCACGTCGAACGCCCACGAGAACTCGCGGATCGTGCGGCCTCGCAGCCGACGCCACAGCCGCGACGGCGTGTCCTCGTCCATGTAGAGCTGGCCGACCACATGCAGCCCGCCCAGGTTGCGGATCTCGACTGGCAGCCGGGGATCCCCAGGCGGCACCGCGTTGATGTTCGCCGGGTCAACCTCACCCACGTGCGCGTCGAGGTCGTCCCATCTGTGCGAGAAGATCACCGGAATCGGGTCGGTTCCCGCCTTCCAGCGGGCCAACGACTCGTCGAGCGACGACGCCAAGATGCGTTCACCGTGAAAATCGACGTTGCCGAACACCGCGACCCACGCCTCGAAACTGCCGTGATCAGCGTTCTCGCCGGTCAACGCCTTGACGGTGCCGGTCCGGATGATCCGTCGAATGGTCATCTTCAGTCTCCTCGTTCAATGCTCATCGAACATGTACAGCCTGCCCGCTCGTCGGCCGGAAGACCCGGATCTCCCGGCCATCGTCCCCCGTTCGAGAACTCGTCGCCGACCGGGACCGTCTCACCGTCGAGTTCTGGGTGGCGGCTGTTCCCAGAGTTCACTCCCCACACCTTGACCATCACACCGGTGGCGTCGTTCTGCCGGCCCACCTCCAGCGCGGCCCAGCCCGACACCATCGTCGTACGGGATATCGCGATCTGCGAAGCACGTGACGACTCGGCCACATCGAACACACCATCCGCCCACGCCAACGACGACAGATCCTCATCCACAGCCGGAGCCAGGCGGGCCGCAACCAACTGCGACAACGTCGCCGCGTTGATCCGCCCAGCCGCACGAGACCCCGACTCGACAAGCCAACCCTCCGCACGGTCCGCATCCCATTCGACATCGAGAGCTTCAGCAGTCGACGTTCCAACATCGCCGGCCACCTCGATCGCGAGCCCCCCGAGCACACCACCAAGCTCGGTATCCCACCGTTCGAGCTCGAACGCGTCGGTCAGATCCCAGCCGGCGCCGAGCCGAGACTTCAACGCCTGCCGCTGACGAGAGAAGTACGACACCATCAGGTCGAGATGCTGATTCGCCCACGACCGTGGCCCCGCCGGCAGCTCCTCGATCGACTTCCGGGCGACGGCCCGGCCCCGGGTGGGCGGCGTCGCGTCCGTCGGCGACGCCTGACCACCCACCAGCACGTTGAGCGGCACCACAAGCCCATCGGCGCCGTCGATCGGTGGCAGATCAGCCAGGGTGCGGGCCTCGGAACGCAGCATCCACGGCGCACCGGTCGCTGTTTGCAGCGCGGCGACACGTTCCTCGAAGTTGGCGCGCAGCTTCGAGTCGATCTCGAAGCGGATCTGCACGTCGTCGACATCGTCGAACAGGTAGAGCAGTTGTGCTTCAAACGCCTGCTCCATGTCGACGATCCACGGCCCCAGCGTGTCCTGGTACAGCGCGCTGCGTTGTTCCCGCATGTTGGAGAAGTTCGCGTTCTCCAGGATGCCGACATGCGCCGGCTGGATGTGAAACGCCGCGGCGGACTCCTCACGCGTCAACCGGCGAGCACCCAGGTACTCGGCCTGGCGCGGCGAGAACATGGCGTCCTTCCACACCATGCCGTCCTCGAGGATCGGGGTGCCGCCCTCATCGGACCCGCCGGCCCCCCACGACGATGCCCACCCCTCACGGAAACGATCAGATGCCTCCGTCGACCACGTGCCAGCTTCGAGCGGCCGCTCGATCACACCAGAGATACGCGCACCGTTCCGCCAGAACTGCTCACGCCACTCGCCGGACGCGTCCTCCTCGGCGAGCACTCGACGCAACGTCTCCAGCGGCGAGAGCCCGATCCGTGGGTCCTCGGGGTTGTAAATCGGGAGGTACAGCACTTTGTCGGGCTCGACCGGGAGTTTGCGGCGGCCGCCGATCAGGAACCGGTCGATACCCCAAGGCGTAGATGCCTCCATGTCGACGAGCTCGTGGGGGATGTGGACGAGATCGATCTTGTGTCCGCCGTCGACCTTGAGGAACGCGGCGGCACCGAAGATCGACATGTCTTGCACGGCCCGGTTGACGAACGCGAAGCGGGTGAGTGGCGGCTTGTTGAGCGTGTCAGGGTGAGCGAGGGTCACCGCGAGCGGGTGTGCGGGGTCGAGACGTTGCCGTTCGACATCGGAGACGCGTCGCAACGCGCGCAGCACGACCTGCCCCAGGTTGCGTCCCAGGAACGAGACCACGGTGCGCACGTTCGGCTGCCGCCGATAGAGCTGCGCATACGACACGGCCCGACCGGAGTAGAGGTTGACGCCGCGGGGCAGACCTAGCCGCGGTGTGAGTTGGTGGCTGCCGATCCCGGCGAGCTGGCCTTCGGAGACGACGGTGGCCACAGGTTCAGCTCGGGTCGAGGACCTGGATGAACGACACCCGTGCCCGCTCCACCACCACGACCCCGTCGACGGGAGTGGTGTCGCCGCGTTCGTGGATCTTGGCGTCGGCGAGCTCTAGCAGCGGCCCGGCTTTGCGGCGGAGCACACCGGAGAAGACGGTGCTGTCTGTGAGGTTGATGACGACGCGGCGCCTTAGCGCGAGTCGGCGGTAGGCGTACACGTCCGCGAGAGTAGCGAGCCTGATCGCCCTGTCACGTGTTGGCTGCGGTATGCAGCCTCTCCAGGTCCTCTTCGAGCGCGACGAGATCGACAACATCGAGGGCAGGCAGCGACCAAACGCTGATCGGTACCGCTTGGGACCGGGTTCCGATCGGCAGCCGAGACGGCATCGCATGATCGATCGAGCCCGGGACCGGCAGCATCAATCCGAAACGCGTCAGGCTGCCGATCGTGTCATACAGCTTCCGAGCCTTCACGCCGAGTGCGCCAGCGACATCGTCGACGGGCACCGCCTGGCCGTGCCGCCGACATCCGTAGCGCAGCAGTGCCATCGACGTCGGTCCCAACCTCGGCAACCAATCCTCTTCCGCTCGCGGCGAACCAACTGGCGAACCAACGCTGGGCACAACGAGAAACTTGATCATCTGCATAGCTACCTCCTCGATCGGATCATTCCGCATCGCCGCCCCCGTCCTGGTCGAACGCGCCGCTGATCTCCTTCTCGTCGAGAACAGCGATCGTCGCACACGGCCACTTCACCCACTCATGCACCAGATGGGAGCAAGACCGGCAGAACGGCGGACCATTGGACGGGTCATGTTCCCAAACATGGAGGGCTCGTACCCGCCCGACGGCCGCTTCAAGCGCAGCGACCTCCGCAACCAGTTCGTTCACACCCCCCCACCAAGCATCGCTCGCCGCTAACTCCTCTGCCAACCTCTCCGCTAGACCCATCACTCAACCTCTTCTTCCAGCCGGCCCAGCCGGCCAGGATCGCGAACCAGCGCCCAGACTCGGCGAGCTCCTTCTGCGGAGCGAAAAAGCCGCACGTTGCGGACTGGTTGCTCACGGCTCTCGGCCCAAGCCTTCAAGTTGAAGAACTGCTGATTGATGGAGCCGGGTACATCGTCGGTCCGGCTCACGGGATGCCACGACAAAGCGTCCCACTCGGCTGCTGCCAGTCTCTGCCAGATCCGGCTCCCGTATTCCTTCTCCAGCACGGCTGCTTCATGCGGGTCGATCGACTCCCATTCCAGCCGATAGCGCCAGCCATCTGCGGTGCTCGCCTCATCGACCATCACCTCGCCGCAGATGCAGATGTCATCTCCAGGCTTCGGAGCCAGGTAGGCACCGGTCCAGAGTGTGATGTGTCCTACGCCCCTACCGTTCGGGCAGATGTAGCTGGTAAACGGTGCGAGATCAGAGGTCATCAGCTTGCTCCTTTGGTTGGTGGTTCCGGTACATGATCTGATGCAAACGCTGCCGAGACATCCCAGCCAACGAAGCCACCACCGACACCGCGACACCGGCAGCGATCATCTCCACCACCAGCACATCACGAGCCCGGCGTACGCGCCCGGCCTCCTCTTCGATCGTCTCGAGCTCGTCCACGAGCCTGGCCAATTGGTCGGCCATCTCAGGATCGGGTTGTTGGCCTGACTGTCGATTTCTGATGCCGCTGGGCAGAAGTTTGGCCGCGATCTCAAGAATGCATTCGGCGACTGTCGCACAGGTTGCGCCGTCCTCGCCGACACGCCCCAACCGGTAGCCGTCGTCAGCCCGACGAATCGTGTGTCGTGTGGTTCCGTGGATGATGTCGAGGCTGTCGGTGCCGATCCGGCCGGCGATCATGCCGGGAGGGTTGAGCCGCTCGAACTCGTCAGACGGATGCGGCAGCGTCATCGGGCTCCAGCGGGCCGAGGGTGCGATGCTCGTTGATCTTGGGGAACCATCCGGGGAAGTTGGCGTCTTTGTCATCGGTCATCCTCGCCCCCCTCCCGGCGCGGCGGTCAACTTCATCGGTCCTCACCGATCATCGCGGCGGCCACGAACGCTCGGCGTGCGATCCACCAATCAAGGTCGTCTACTGCGCCGACCCACTCGGGTGAACTGACCGGGTTGGCGTCCACAGCGGCCCGTGCTGCGAGGATGCCGTCGATCGCTTCCGCTTCGAGCGTCGCCCAGTGCTGTCTGGTGCTCATGGTGTCTCCTTGTTCGGAAGCACGACCCGGGCGTCGCCGTACACCCGGGCGTCGCCGAACACCTGGGCGTCGTCGTACACCCGGGCGTCGCCGTACACCTGGGCGGCGTCGGACACCCGGGCGTCGCCGAACACCTGGGCGTCGCCGAACACCCGGGCGTCGCCGAACACCCGGGCGGTGCCGGACACCCGGGCGTCGCCGTACACCCGGGCGTCGCCGTACACCCGGGCGTCGCCGAACACCTGGGCGGTGCCGTACACCCAGGCGGTGCCGTACACCCGGGCGTCGCCGAACACCTGGGCGTCGCCGAACACCTGGGCGGCGACGGACACCCGGGCGGGGCCGAACACCCGGGCGGTGCCGGACACCCGGGCGTCGCCGGACACCCGG
>Ga0214471_10000821_pt1 | contig 25259 bp, 18 predicted proteins | sample RVTome_5_FD_207665 | JGI IMG/M metagenome (GOLD analysis project Ga0214471, IMG submission 207665) | Soil microbial communities from uranium-contaminated site in the Upper Colorado River Basin, Wyoming, United States - RVT142D155 | ecosystem: Environmental > Terrestrial > Soil > Contaminated >... | reverse complement strand
CAGCTCGTCCAAAAACCCCCTCAACACCGCCGGCGCGATCAGCGACGGCGTGCCGCCGCCCAGAAAGATCGTGCCCGACGGCTCGCGCATCTCGCCCGCCCGCGCGCGCGCTTCGACCAGCACCGCGTCCAGGTACGGCTCGACATCGGATGCCGCTCCCACGTAGACGTTGAAGTCGCAGTAGGGACACACCGACAGGCAATAGGGCACGTGCACGTAGATCCCCTGCCGGGGCGCGAGCGTGGCCACGTGCGGAACCATCACTCCGGCTCCTCGATCTCACCGACCTGCAGCGCGGCGATGAACGCCTCTTGCGGCACCTCGACGCTGCCGATCTGCTTCATGCGGCGCTTGCCCTTCTTCTGCTTCTCCAGCAGCTTGCGCTTGCGCGTGATGTCGCCGCCGTAGCATTTGGACAGCACGTCCTTGCGTTTGGCCTTGATCGTCTCGCGCGAGATGATCCGGCTGCCGATCGCGGCCTGCACCGGCACGTCGAACATCTGCCGCGGGATCAGCTTGCGGAGCCGGTCGACCATGTTCCGGCCGTAGATCTGCGCCTTCTCGCGATGCACGATCGCGCTGAACGCGTCCACGGTGTCGCCGTGCAACAGAATGTCCACGCGCACCAAGTCGGCGGCCTGATAGCCGACCGGCTCGTAATCCAAGGACGCGTAGCCGCGCGTGCGCGCCTTCAACTGGTCGAAGAAGTCGAAGATGATCTCGCTCAGCGGCAGCCGGTACTTCAACTCGACGCGATCGGTGGACAGGTAGTGCATGCCGTCGAGCACGCCGCGCCGCGTCATGCACAAGTCCATGATCGTGCCGACGTAGTCGGTCGGCGACAGCACCATCGCCGACACCATCGGCTCTTCGATCCGCTCGAGGCGCGACGGGTCGGGCATCTCGCTCGGATTGCGTACGCCCGACTCGGTTCCGTCGGTCATGTACAGGCGATAGGCGACATTGGGCGCGGTTACGACCAGCTCCAAGCTGAACTCGCGCTCCAAGCGCTCCTGCGTGATCTCCATGTGCAGCAGCCCCAGGAAGCCGCAACGGAAGCCGAAGCCGAGCGCCTTTGACGTTTCGGGCTCGAATACCAACGATGCATCGTTGAGCTGCAGCCGGTCGAGTGCGTCGCGCAGTTGTGGATAGTCGTCGCCTTGCGCGGGATACAGGCCGGCGAAGACCATCGGTTTGGCGTCGCGGTAGCCGGGCAGCGCCTGCGGCGCGCGCGCGCGAGCGTCGGTGACGGTGTCGCCGACGCGGGCTTCGCGCACATTCTTGATGCCGGTGATCAAGTAGCCGACCTCGCCGGCGCCGAGCGAGTCCACCGGCACCGGTTGGGGCGTGAGGAATCCGATCTCTTCGACGTCGTGCTCGGCTCCGGTCGCCATCATCCGCACGCGCCCGCCTTTGTGGATTTCGCCGTCCACGACACGCACGTAGGTAATGACGCCGCGATACGAGTCGTACATCGAGTCGAAGATCAGCGCGCGCGTCGGTCCCAGCGGATCACCCGACGGCGGCGGCACCTTCTCGACGATCGCCTCCAGCAGCTCGGTCACGCCTTCGCCGGTCTTGCCCGACACGAAGATGATCTCGTCGTCGGTGCAGCCGATCACTTGCTTCAATTCGTTGGCGATCTTTTCGGGTTGCGCGGCCGGCAGGTCGATCTTGTTGATCACCGGGATGATCTGAAGGTCCGCTTCGATCGCCAGGTGCAGGTTCGCCAGTGTCTGCGCTTCGATGCCCTGGGATGCGTCCACCAGAAGCACCGCGCCGTCGCAGGCGTTCAGGGCGCGCGAGACCTCGTAGGAGAAATCGACGTGGCCGGGCGTGTCGATCAGGTTCAGGACGTAGGTCTTGCCGTCCTTGGCCTCATAGTTGATCCGAGCGGCCGCGGCTTTGATCGTGATGCCGCGCTCCCGCTCCAGGTCCATCGTGTCCAAGTACTGGGCGCGCATCTGCCGGTCGTCCACGGCATGCGTGACCTCGAGCAAGCGGTCGGCCAGCGTCGATTTCCCGTGGTCCACGTGGGCCACGATGCAAAAATCACGCTGAAGTCGCTGGTCGGTAGGCATCGGCGCGCACGAGTCTATCGTGCCTGGTCAGGCAAGGTTCCCGACCCGATCCCGGCCATGACGCAGCCCCGGCCGGTCTGGTACACTCCCTCGCTCGTATGGCCAACATCAAGTCTCAGATCAAGCGGAACCGGCAGAACGAACGTGCCCGGCTTCGCAACCTCGCCACGCGCTCGCGGCTCAAGACGCTGACGCGTCGCTTCCGCGAGGCGCTCACCGCCGGCGACATGGACACAGCCCAGGCGACGCTGACCACCGTCTGCCGCGCCTACGACAAGGCAGCAACCGCCGGCGTCCTGCACGCCAACAACGCCGCGAACCACAAGTCGAAGCTGCAGAAGGCGTTCAACGCCAAGTCGGCCTCGGCCGCCTAACGCGAACCCACGATTCCAGGCCCCGGCTAGTGCGGGCGCCGAGGCGTTCTCAAATCCATTGGATTTGAGACGCCATCGCGGTTAGCTGCGCTGCCGTATATGGTCCGACGAGGTGAACCACCACACCGTTCTCCATCCACATGAGCTGCCCCAACAAGGAATTGTCGAAGGTCATGTACGAACCCCCACCAAGCCCAGGATCCTCTCCCCCAACACCGCCGGATCTCGCATTGGATGGCTGAGAAGAGTCGCCTCCCGTGCAGGAAAAGCCAGGACCGAGCTCGTTCACCCACGCTGTATGGCTTCGGACCGTACCCATCGCAAGCCCCGTCGGGAAGTCATCGGACGCGAACACATCTTGAAGGTCCGGAAGTTCCGTAGCACTTGAGATGGGATCTTGCCACGTGGCCTTCTTACTTACACTCATCCAGATGTTTGCACTGTAGACAAGCCCCACCTGACGTTCGGCAAGCGGTGCTTCTATCCACGTGGCGTAGACCTGTCGAAGCGTCAGAGATACCGAGACAAGGGCGCCACACGGACTCGCGACCACCATTGCCGGGAACGTCGGTAGAGAATAGTCAACCCGCGACTTGGCATCAACCAGCGTTGTAATCTCGCCTGGGATCGGTGCATCGAGATGAAAGGCGCGCGGGCCGAGCGACGCGCGCTCCTGCCCACGGACTGCAAACGCGCCAACAAGAGCTAGCGGCACGAGGGTCAAAGCCAAAGCCCTTCGCAGGGACATGTAGGCCTCCTAGTTCATCTGACACGCGCTTTGTACAAAATTGTCCGTCCGGGCATCTGCTCGGAAAGCATCCGGATTCTCAAGGGTGAATCCGAAGTGCATTAGCGTGTCGCATGCGTAGTGGGTACCCGTCCAATCGAACCACGCCAGGGACCCTCCCGACGGCTTGGCGTGGTCCATACTCCAGACTCGTGTGTCTCCGGAGTCGCACTGGTTCTTCCACTCAACAGCTGCATATGCAACGCCGCTCCGGAAGGGTGGAGCCCTATTAACGTTTGATGGATAAAAAGACCCGTCCTTCTTGAAGCGATATCGAGCCTTACCGTTGATTGTGGCTTCTTCCATACTAAGGTAGTGCTCTCCAAGTAGATGATCGCCGGACTCAATGTCCTGGACGTGCTGCGGATTCCCTAAATACTGTCGCGCATGGAAGATGCGCTTGGGAGAACTCTGCCCGAGGGGGCTCCGCTCTTGCTGCCATCCGTACTCCAAATAGTTTTGTGCATCTTTGATAATGTAGAATGACTCAACGTGCATGCTATTCGTCTGCAGCGTAACAACGCGCACTACCAAGCGGCCGCCAACACCCCGTATGCCGACGGCATTGTTATGCCCGCGGGCGACGATTGAGAAGTTGCCGGGGGACGCTTCTTCGCAGAACCCATGGCTTGCAAGAGCTATTTGGGGGATAAGAATCACGGCAGCAACGATGCCTTGGACGAGCCAAAGTGAGATGGATGTCGTACGAACGGGGCGACGAACACTTAGGGTGGTCAAATAACCCCCCCCGCGCGAAACTGCGCCATAGGTGATAGGAACCAAAAAGGCAAAAGCAACGTAGTATGGCTGACTCTTCCCGTCAAGGACGGGCTAACGTGCGGCTATCTCGTCCACGAGCAGTTCCAGCACCAGCGGGTCGTCCTCTTCGCTTTTCATCGCCAGGTCCGCGTCGGACATGACGCGGTAGGCGCGCGCGATGCGCGCCGGCGTGAAGCCGCGGGCTTGTCGCATCGCGCGCTTCACCGGTCCCTCGCCTTTCAGGCCGAGGTCCTTCGCGATCGCGGCCGGCGCACGGCCGTCGCCACCGGCGACGAACGCGATCACCCGCAACTGCCGCCCGAGCGCCGCGAGCAGCCCGATCGGGTTCTCGCCCTGATCGAGCAGGCCGTGCAGCCGCTTGCGCGCGAGCGGCAGGTCGCGATCGAAGACGGAATCGACGAACTGATACACCTTCGATTCGACGCCGGTGAAGCGCTCCTGGACTTGGTCAATCTCGATCGTGGCGGCCTTGGTCGTCTCGACGAGCCGGTCGATCGCGGCGGCGAGGTCGCGAAGGTCCGAGCCGACCGATTCGACCAGCGCGGCGGCGGCCGGCCCGCTCAGGCGGCGGCCCTTTTCCTTCGCGCGGCGCACGGCCCACTCGGCAGCCTTCCACGGCGGCACCGATTCGGCCTTGACGATCGCATTCGCGGGAAAGCGCTTCGCGAGCTTCGAGGCGGCGACCCCGGATGCCATCAGCACGAGCGCCACGCCCTCGGCCGGGTTCTTCGACCACGCCTCGACCGCGTCCTGCGCGTCGGCGTCGAGGGTCTCGGCGGCGCGCACCAGCACGAGCCGACCGCCGCCGAACAGCGACTGCGTGTCGAGCGCGTACAGCAGCGCCTGCGGATCGCCGGGGTCGATCTCCTCGCCGGCAAGGCCCTCCGCGGCCGCTTCGGCGCGCAGACGGTCGAGCGCCTCCGACGCTACGAACTCGTCGGAGGCAAGGATGAGCGTCACCGGTCGCATCACGCAGCATTCTAAACCGCCGCTCCCCCACCGCTCAGGCCGGCTCCGCATCCCCCGCAGACCCTATGCAACCAAGTTGCAGGAGAGGCTCGCCGATCGCCCCGGGCAACCAAGTTGCAGATGAGGCTCGCCGACCTGCCTTTTCCAACTTAGTTGCACAGGGGTCGGGGGGAGGTGGGCAGCACCCCGCGGGACCGGACGGCACGCGGCGGCGGGCAGAAGGATTCGGCGCAACTGCTGTCGCCCGGCGAAATCGTCGAGATGTGGGTCAAGATCTCCCCACGGCCGCGACAATCGTCGGCCGGTCATTCGCCCGGCTGACCGGCGCTCTCTCTACGGCAGGCGAACCTTGACCGGATCGAGATCCAAGTACTGGGCGTTGCTGGCGACGCCCGACGGCGGCACGATGGCGACCCAGCCGGTCTTGGCGAGCGGCGGCACCACGAAGGTCACGCTGGAATCCGACCACGACACGATGCTGCTGCCGGCAATCGTGGTGACCTGACCCGAGCCCTTCAGCACGACCGCGCCCGGCGTCGCGCCGAGCCGGCGGCCCGAAAGCGTCACGGTCGAGCCGGGCAGCGCCTTGGACGGCGATGCCGAATCGATCCCATAACCGAACCAGACCATCTTGCATTCCATCATCGGATCGAACGCGCTGACGCCGCGTCCCCAGTCCATGTCGTAGAAGCCGGGGCCGCCGTCCAGCGGCATCGTCTCGGTCCAGCGGTATTGCCACACGCCGGGGGCGATCACCCGCACGCTCGGCGCGTCGAACACGCCGCGCTCGCCGTGATGATCGTGACCGTAGCCCTCTTCGTGCTCGCCGTCCACGAGCGGATCAATATGCGAACGCACCCACGGCAGCGGCGCGCCGTCGAACGGAGACGGATACGTGCGCGACAAAGCGGAGACCTCGATCGAAATCGATGCGCCGGCCGTCGCGTACGGGATGTAGACCTTCTGCTCGCCGAGCGTGCTCTGCAGACGCACCTTCGGCGACAGATCGACGCGTCCGGTTGCGCACTGCTTCGCGCCGGTCGTCGAGTTCGCATAGAACGCGTCGGCCTGCCCGACGATCTGATAGCACTGCGACGCGGACGACGGCAACGGCACGGTCGCCGCATACTCGCCGGCGGCGTTCGTGGCGACGGTGACGTTGTAGCCGTCGGCGCGCTGGACCAGGACGCGGTACTCGGGAACAGCTTCGAAGCTTGGGCCGCGCACGGCCCCGCTGATCGTGATGCAGGCAGGCGCGGGACAAGGGTCGGCGGCGCGCGCGGCCGACGGCGCGAACAGCGCGGCGGCGACGGCGAAGACGCACAGCAGAATGCGGCGGCGAGCGGGCATGGCGAACCCCCAAAGCGTTTCGGACGGGTGCGCCGCGAGAGCGGCGCTGCGGGCTATCGGCGTTTCGTCGTCCGCCCGGGCAGACGGTTCGCTCAGAGAAAACGAGCGAACCGCAAGGCGTTTCACTCTGCGTCAAAGTCGTCCGATTCGACCGGGATGCGGAAAAACAACTCAGGCAGGACGGGTCGCGACGTGAAAGCCGCCGGCCTTGCCGAGCGTGACGGTCACGTCACCCTGCACGTCGGTGCGAAGAATGCGCATCCCGAGCTCGCTCGCCCACCGCATCGGCGCGATCGCCGGATGGCCGTAGCGGTTCGCACCGACGCTGACCAGCGCCAGCCGCGCGCGCGTCGCCGCATAGAACTCGCGCAACGCACGCGCCGATCCGTGATGCGGGACCTTGAACGCGACGCAGCGCAGCTCGTCTTCGCGCTGCAACAGCACGTCTTGGCCGTCTTCTTGCACCTCGCCGCCCAGCAACGCGCACGACGAGCCGTATCGCACGCGCAGCACGATCGAGTTGTTGTTCACATCCGAGTCGGTGCCGCGCATCATCTCGACCGGACCGAGCACGTCCACCGTCGCCTCGCCCAGCGCGAATCGGGCCGGCGCGCGAACCACGACGCGCGGAATCCCCCGACTCGCCAGACGCGTCGGATACTCGCTCCATCGTTTTGCGGTGTCGTCGCTCGGCTCCTGGCCGGCGTCGATCGCGCGGCCGATCGACGCACGCTCGATCGCAGCGAACAGCCCGTCCAGATGATCGGTGTGCGGATGCGTGAGCACCAGCATGTCGATGCGACGCACGCCGTGCGCGCGCAAGCGCTTCAGCAGCAGGTCCTCGTTGGGACCGCCGTCCACCAGCATCGTGGCGCCGCCGGGCGCGCGGATCAGCGTCGCGTCGCCCTGGCCGACGTCCAGCGCGATCACGCGCAAGCCGCCGGGCAGGACCGGCGCGACGGCACGCGACCATATCGCGAACGACGCGACGATCAGCACACCGATCAGCAGCGGCGCGAAGCGCAGGCGGCGCATCCGCACCGCGCCGAGGATGAGCGCGACCGACGCCGCGACCGCAACCAGCGCCGCCGGGCCGTCGGGCGTTTCGATGCTTGCGTTCGGGATCCGCGCGAGCGTCGCGGCGACGCTCTGCATCCACCACAGAAACGGATACGCGGCAAGCGCAACGATGCGTCCGGCCGGCTCGAAGACACCGGCGAGCGCGGAGGCCACGAACCCGATCACGGTCGCCGGCCCGACCGCCGGCACAGCCAGCAGGTTCGCCGGCAACGCGACCAGCGACGTCTGATGGAACCGCAACGCGACCAGCGGTCCGACGGCCAGTTGTGCGCCCAGCGAGATCGCGATCGCGGCCGCGATCTTTCCGCCGCCGAGCGCCCGATGCAGGCGCGGCGCGATCGCGAGCAGCCCGAACGTCGCCAGCGCCGACAATTGAAATCCGCCGTTGTGGACCAGCATCGGATCCCACACCATCAGCCCGAGACAGCCGGCCGCAAGCGTGTGCAGCGACGCGGCGCGCGCGCCGGCCGCCATCCCGCCCAGCGCGATCGCCGTCATCGCCCCGGCGCGCAGCACGCTCGGCTCGAATCGCGTGATCGCCATGAACGCCAGCGTCGCCATCGCGAGCACGATCAACCTGGTGCGCGGACCGGCGCGCACGAATCCCAGCACGACCAGAATCGCACCGAGAAACATCGCGAGGTTCCCGCCGCTGACGGCCAGCAGATGCGACAGGCCGGTCGCGCGAAAGTCGGCTTCGACGTCGGGATCGAGCCCGGCGGTGTCGCCGACCGTGACGCCCAGCAGCAGGCCGCCTTCGCGCTTGGGCAGCGCGCGGATCGCGGCTTCGGCGGCGCGCTGCCCGGCGGCGCCAACGGCAACGATCGGATTCGCGGACCGGCCGGCGACGTCGAACGATCGCGCGTAGGCACGCGCGGCGACGCCGGCATGGCGTAGCGACCGCGCCAGCGATGCCTCCAGCGCCGCGGTCCTGGGTGAGGCGGGCGGCCGCTCGACGGGTGCGAGACGCGCGTCGATGCGAAGCAGGTCGCCGGAGCGCGGCCATCGCGCCGGTGGCGGGCGGATCGTGACCTGGACACGCTCGCGGACGCGCATCGGCCGCGCGTCGATCTCGGCGAAGCCGACGCCCAGAAGGAACCGCAGCGATCCGCCGGATTCGCGCGGCCGTTCGAGCACTTGGCCGTGCAGGGTCGCGTCGGCGCCGGCGCGGCCGCCCGCATCCAGCGCGGCCCGGTCCAGCGCAACGAACCGCAACCCCGCCAGCCCGAGCGCCAAGGCGAAGGCGGCGGCGATCGCCGCCGACCAGGCGACGGCATGCCGGCGGCGTGCGGCGACGGCGCCGGCGACCAAAAGCGCGACGCATAGGACCCCGGCGGCCACACACGACCGAACACCCGGATGAAGCGCATCGGCCGCGACCGAGCCGAGCGCGAACGCCGCGGTGAGCGCGATCATGCGGACGCTCATACCGTTACGTACTCCTCGAGCGCCGCGAATTTCTTCTCGCCGATCCCTTGCACCTTCATCAGGTCGCGGATCGTCTTGAACGGTCCATGCTTTTCGCGATAGTCGATGATCCGCTGCGCAAGCGACGGCCCGATCCCCGGCAGCTCCTCCAGTTGCGGGGCCGACGCGGTGTTGATGTTGATCTTTCCGCCGCCCGCTCCCCCGCCGCCGCCGGAACCGCCGCTGCCGGCCTCGGGCGGCGGAGTCTCACCGCGGCGGGGCACGTAGATCCGCTCCCCGTCGGTCAGCGGCCGCGCCAGATTGATCGCGTTGGCATCCGCCTCGCCGGTCGCGCCGCCGGCCGCACGAATCGCGTCGGCGACGCGCGCGCCCGCCGGGAACTCGTAGACACCGGCCGCGCGCACCGCGCCGGCGACGTGCACGAACAGCGACGCGGCGACGCTGCCGTCCGGCGCGGGCGTCTCGATCGGCGCGAGCGAGGCGGACGCCGCAACGGCCGGCTCGGCCGGCGCCGGCAACGCGCGCGCGAACGCGAAGACCCCGCCACCGACGACCATCAACGCCAACAACGCGAGCGCAGCCAGCTCGCGCGGCCGGAATTCGAGCATGCGCGCAAGCCGCTCTCTCCAGCCGAGCGGCTCGAGGGCCGAGGTGTCGGACGTCACAGACACCAACCGACGCTACGGGGCCGAAGGCGCCGTGTCCCGTCCGGGAAGACAGAGCAGATCCGGACGCAACCCGCGCGGCCCTGATAGAAAGACGGTTCACATGACCGCCCCGAAGAACCCTTCGCCCGACCACCTGCGACACACGTGGTCCCAGTCCGAGCGGGCGGTCCCGCGCACGGTCGTGCGTCCGCTGCTCGCGTTCCTGCAGCTCGAGGCGGCCGGCGGGATTCTGCTGCTCGTCGCGACGGTCGCGGCGCTGGTGTGGGCAAACTCACCCTGGCAGTCGAGCTACGAATCGTTCTGGCACACGCGATTCACGATTCGAATCGGCTCGTGGGCGATCCAAGAGGACTTGCAGCACTGGATCAACGACGCGTTGATGGCGCTGTTCTTCTTCGTCGTCGGCCTTGAGATCAAACGCGAGCTGGTCGGCGGCGAGCTGCGCGACCCGCGCGCAGCGGCCTTGCCGGCGATCGCAGCGCTCGGCGGGATGATCGGTCCGGCGCTGATCTACGCGGCGTTCAACGCGGGAGGAGCGGGATCGGCCGGATGGGGCATCCCGATGGCGACCGACATCGCCTTCGCCGTCGGCGTGCTCGCGATCGCCGGGCGGCGATTGCCGACGTCGCTGAAGCTGTTCCTGCTCGCCCTTGCGATCGTGGACGACATCGGCGCGATCTTGGTCATCGCGATCTTCTACTCGGGTGGCGTGTCGATGATCGCATTGGGCGTCGCGGCCGCGCTGCTCGCGCTGATCGTGGTGCTGCAGCGTCTGCACGTCCGGTCGCTGCCGGTCTACGTGATCATCGGCACCGGCGTCTGGCTGGCCGTCTTCGAGTCGGGCGTTCACGCGACCATTGCCGGCGTGGCGCTCGGCCTGCTGACGCCGGCGGCCGCATTCCAGCGGCGCGCCGCGGTCGTGAAAGCCGCACGCGACGTCGCGACCGACGCCGATCGGGAAGAGGGCGAGCCCGACGCCGACGCCCATCACTGGCTCGGACTGTCTCGGGTTAGTCGCGACGCGATCTCTCCGCTCGCGCGACTCGAGAACATGCTTCATCCGTGGACCTCGTTTCTGATCGTGCCGCTGTTCGCGCTGGCGAATGCCGGCGTCACGCTCAGCGGCGACACGTTCGGATCGCTTCCGTCCAGCCGCGTCGCGCTCGGTGTCATCGCCGGGCTCGTGGTGGGCAAGATCGTGGGCATCTCGCTGTTCGCGTGGCTCGCGACCACGTTCAAAGTCGCGCGACTACCGGCCGGAGCCCGCTGGAGTCAGGTCGTCTCCGTCGCCGCCGTCGCCGGCATCGGCTTCACCGTGTCGTTGTTCATCGCCGGTCTCGCGTTTCCGACGAGCGCGCTGCTCGACGAGGCGAAAATCGCCATCCTCACCGGATCGCTCATCGCCGGCGTGGCCGGCGTCGCCTTCCTGCGCATCTCGGCCGGCAAGAGCGACTAACGTCGCTCAGTGCTCGTGCGTGGGTCCATCCGCGGGCTCGTCCTCATGATGCGTGCTGTGGACGTGCTCGCCGCGCTCCTGTGCGGCATGGGCCGCCGTGTGATCGTGCGCGTCCGGCCCGTGCGGCTCGCCCGGGTCAAGATGCACGTCAACCTGAGCGACGCCGGGCATGTCGTGCAGGATCTGATGATGCAGATGCTCGGCGACATCGTGCGCGTCGGCGATCGTCATGTGCTCGTCCACCGCGATGGTCAGCGACACGTACAGCGACCGTCCGGCCCAGCGCGCCTGGCACCGGCCGACCGCCTCGACGCCCGGCATTCGCCGCGCGATGCCTTCAATCGTGTCGATCACAGCGGGATCCACGGCGTCGAGCAGGTGGCGCAGCACGTTGCGCGTCGCCTGGATCGCGACCCACACGATCGCCAGCACGACCACAAGTGCGGCGACCGGGTCGGCCCATTCGGCTCCACTGCGCACGCCCAGCAACCCGGCGACGGCGGCGATGGACGCGATGCCGTCGGTCAGCGCATGCTTGCCGTCGGCGATGAGCGGCTGCGAACCGATTCGCTTTCCGACGCCGATCTTGTAGAAGCCGGCGAATCCGTTTGCGATCAAGCCCGCCGCGGCAGCGACAATCGCGAGCCCGATCCGGTCGACCGCATGATCGCCGCCCAGTTTACGCACCGCTTCGAAGGTCGCATACGCAGCGCTCGACCAGATGACCAGAACAACCAGCACACCCGACAGGTCCTCGAAGCGCTGATAGCCGAACGTATAGCGGCGGTCGGCGGCGCGGCGTGACGCGACGAACGCGATCGACAGCGCGATCGTGGTGAGCACATCGCCCAGATCGTCCAGGCCGGCGGCGAGCAAACCGACGCTGCCCGACAGGAAGGCGACCACCAAACGCGCCACCGCCGACACGCCCAACGCGATCGCGGCGATCCAGATCGCCCGAAGCCCGGCGCGCGTTCCTTCGGCGCCGGTCAGCGCCGCCGGATGCGCGTGGCCGGCACCCACGGCTAGTCCCGCGCGACGATGTTGACGAGCTTGGGCGGCACCACGATCGTCTTGACGACCGTCTTGCCTTCCAAGAAGGCCGCGACCTTCTCGCTCGCGCGCGCGAGCGCCCCCATCGCGTCTTCGGCGATGTCGGGCGCAACTTCGATCTTGTCGCGCACTTTGCCGTTGACTTGAACGACCATCGTCAGCGCGTCGCGCGCGGCGAGCGCATCCGACGCGTCGGGCCAGCGCGAGCGATGCACGCTGCCCTCGCCCCCGAGCCGCTGCCACAGCTCTTCGGTCATGAACGGCGCGAACGGGGCCAGCATCTGAACGAGCGCACGGACGGCTTCGGCCACATCAGCATCGGCGGCGTCCCCGCCGAGCTCCATCAGGTCGTTGGTCAGCACCATCAGCTTCGAGATCGCAGTGTTGAACTTGAATCGTTCCATGTCGTGCGTGGTTGCCGCGATCGCGCGATGCGTGCGCCGGCGCAACTCGGCTTCGCCGCTCGCCGCCCCGGCGGCGGCGATCCGCGCGGCGTTGTCGGTCGCGATCCGCCACACGCGCGACAGCCACCGGTAGGTTCCCTGCGGCGAAACGTCGGCCCAGTCCACGTCGTCTTCGAACGGACCGGCGAACAGCATCGTGATACGCGCCGTGTCGGCGCCGTAGGCCTCGACGATCTCTTTGGGCGCGACCAGGTTGCCGCGCGACTTCGACATCGCGGCGCCCTCCATGATGACCTGGCCCTGGTTGAGCAGGTTCGGGAACGGCTCGACGAAGGGCACCAGACCCATGTCGTGCAGAACCTTGACGAAGAAGCGCGCGTAGAGCAGATGCAGGATCGCGTGCTCGATGCCGCCCGTGTACTGATCCACCGGCATCCATCGAGCGACGGCGCCGGCATCGAAGACCTCATCGGACCGCGGCGAGCAGTAGCGCAGGAAGTACCAGGACGAGTCCACGAACGTGTCCATCGTGTCGGTTTCGCGTTTGGCGGGCTTGCCGCACACCGGGCAGGTCGTGTTGACGAAGCCGTCGTGACGCGCCAGCGGCGACTCGCCTTTGAGCGAGAACTCGACGTCGTCGGGCAGCAGCACCGGCAAGTCGGCTTCGGGCACGGCGACCTCGCCGTGCTCGTCGCAGTGGACGATCGGAATCGGCGCGCCCCAATAGCGCTGCCGCGAAATCAGCCAGTCGCGGATCCGGAACCGCACAACACCGGTGCCGAGCCCTTGCGCTTCGAGCCAGTCGATCACACGGTCGATCGATTCGGGCGCCGGCGTTCCGTCGAACGTCCCCGAGTTCACCATCACCCCGTCGCCGGCGAACGCCTCGGTCATCGCGTCGCCGTCCAGGCCGCTGCCCGGCGGCTCGATCACCACGCGCACCGGCAGGCTTTCTTGCCGCGCGAACTCGAAGTCGCGCTGATCGTGCGCGGGGACGGCCATGATCGCGCCGGTCCCGTACTCCATCAGCACGTAGTCGGCGGCGTAGATCGGAATCTTCTCGCCGTTGACGGGGTTGATCGCATGCGCGCCCAGCGCGAAGCCGCGCTTGGCGCGGCCCAATGCCTGCCGGTCGATCTCGCTCGCGGCGCGCGCTTCGGCGACGAATGCGTCGAACTCGCCGCTGCGTCCGGCGCGGTCGGCCAGCACGCGCGCTACCGGATGCTCGGGCGCCATCACGAAGAACGTCACGCCCCACAGCGTGTCCGGCCGCGTCGTGAAGACCGTGACCTGATCGCCGGTCTCGTCGATGGTGAAGCGCACGTCGGCGCCGCGCGACCGGCCGATCCAGTTGCGCTGCATCGTCAGCACACGTTCGGGCCAGTTCTTCATCTCGGCCATGTTGTCGAGCAACCGCTGCGCGTAGTCGGTGATCTTGTAGAACCACTGGACCAGATCGCGTTTGACGACCGGCGTCGAGCAGCGCTCGCACAGGCCGCCGACGACCTGCTCGTTGGCCAGCACGGTCTGGTCGGTCGGGCACCAGTTCGCCGGCGCGCCCTTGCGATACGCCAGCCCTCGTTCGAAGAACTTGACGAACAGCCACTGCGTCCACTTGTAGTACTCGGGATCGCAGGTGTTGAATCGCCGCGACCAATCGAAGCTCATGCCGAGCCGCTTGAACGAGGCGGCCTGCTGCTCGATGTTGGCGTAGGTCCATTCCTTCGGGTGGATGCCGCGCTTGATCGCCGCGTTCTCGGCCGGCAGGCCGAACGCGTCCCAGCCGATCGGATGCAGCACGTTGTCGCCGCGCAACTGGCGATAGCGAGCGATCACGTCCCCGCCGCCGAACGCCTCCAAGTGACCCATGTGCAAATCGCCCGACGGGTAGGGAAACATGTCCAGCGCATAGAAGCGCGGCCGCGAGTCGCCGGGGTCGTCGGTCGCGCGGAACGGCTCCGTTCGCTCCCATTCCTCGACCCATTTCGGCTCGATCGTGGACGGATCGTATCGATCGTGGTCGGTCATGATCGCGCCAGTGTAGCGGAGCAGTCCGGCGATTCACGGCCCATTCGCGGGCATGCCGATAGAGTGACCGCCCGGAGGGCGCTCCGGCCCGGGGCGCCCCGAACCGACGGAGAAACGGAAGATACGATGAAACCGGAGAACGTCTACGACTTGACCGGAGCCGACGACCCGCGGCTCTCCCCGGACGGCCGCACCGTCGCCTACACGGTCTGGTCGATCGATCGCGACGACAACGAGTATCGAAGCGCGATCTGGCTCGCCGCCGCCGACGGCAGCAGCCCGCCGCGCCGCTTCACCTCGGGCGCGCATCGCGATGGCTCGCCTCGATGGTCTCCCGACGGCTCTCGGCTGGCGTTCACGTCCACGCGAGGCCAATCCAAGGATCCCAAGGCGCAGCTCTACGTCATGCCGTTCTCCGGAGGAGAGCCCGAGAGGCTCACCGACCTGAAAGAAAGCGTCGAAGACCCGTCGTGGTCGCCGGACGGGGCAACGCTGCTGTTCGTTTCGCGCGTTCCCGATCCGGCCTACGAACAAGACGACGAGCGCCGGCGCGCCCCGCGGCGATTCACCCGGCTGCTGTTCAAACTGGATTCGGTCGGATGGACGGGCGATCGCCGCCAGCACCTGTTCACCGTCGCGGCCGGCGGAGCCTCCGAGCCGGCGCAGATCACCGACGGCGACTTCGAACACGCCGATCCTCGCTGGTCGCCCGACGGAACGCGCATCGCGTTCTCGTCTGCCCGCGACGACGACTGGGACACAGACGCCGTCCGCGACCTCTACCTCATGGACGCGACCGGCGGCACGCCCGAAAAGCTCACGGCCTCCGACGGCGCGGCATCGTCGCCGTCGTGGTCGCCGGACGGCACGCGCATCGCCTATCACCTGTATCCGGCCGTCTTCGACGATCCGCGCCACACCCAGATCGCCGTCGTCGACCTCGCGACGAAGCAACGAACCGTCCTGACCGGATCGCTCGACCGGAACTGCGGGCCCTACCCGCCGCTGCGCGAACCGATCTGGGACGGCGAGGATGTGCTGTTCGCGATCGAGGATCGGGGAAACACATCGCTTTGGCGCGTTCGCGCGGACGGGTCGGGCAAGCCCGAGCCGGTCGTCGAAGGAGACCTGATGCTGACCGGCGTCGACGTCGCGGGCGGAACGATCATTCACGCAGCCGCGACGGCGACGACGATGCCCGAGATCTTCCGCGGCGACGAGCGGCTCACCCGCGTCGGCGACGCGCTCGTCGAGCGGCTTCGCCCGCAGGCGCCCGAGCGGTTCACCGCGACGTCCGCGGACGGCTCCGAGGTCGAAGCATGGATCATCCGGCCCCGCGACTTCGCGCCCGGACGGCACTACCCGACGCTGCTGAACATTCACGGCGGGCCGTTCTCTCAGTATGGCAATCGGTTCTTCGATGAGTTCCACGTCCAATCGGCGGCCGGCTACGCGGTCGTGTATTCCAATCCGCGCGGATCGTCCGGCTACGCCGAGGCGTGGGGCCGCGCCATCCGGCCGGCGGAAGGCTCGGGATGGGGAACGGTGGACTTCGAGGACCTGATGGCCGTGATGGACGAAGCCGAGCGGCGCTACGACTTTGTCGATCCCGAACGCACGGGCGTGCTCGGCGGCTCCTACGGCGGCTTCATGACTTCGTGGATCGTGGGGCACACGAACCGGTTCAGCGCGGCGTGCTCGGAGCGTTCCGCCAACAACTTCATCTTGGAAGGCGGCTCCGCCGATCTGGGCTGGATGTTCAAGGGCGAGTTCGGCTCGACCTGGTTCGAAGATCCCCAGGCGTACCTGAAGATGTCCCCGTCGACCTACGCGGCCGGCATCACCACGCCACTGCTGATCCTTCATTCCGAGGACGATCTTCGCTGCCCGGTCGGTCAGGCGGAAGATCTGTTCACGATCCTGCGACTCGCCAAGCGGGATGTCGAGATGGTGCGCTTCCCGGCGGAGAGCCACGAGCTGTCGCGATCCGGATCGCCCGTGCACCGCGTGCAGCGATTCGAGATCATCCTGGAATGGTTCGCCCGATATCTGAGGCCGGGAACGGCATGAGCGACGAGATCATTGTCGCCGCGGACGGAGCGGTCCGCGTGGTGACGATCAACCGACCGGCCAAACGCAACGCGCTCCACATCGATCTGCGCCGCGCGCTCGCGACGACGTTCGCGCGGCTCGGCACCGACCCCGACGTCGGCGTCGTGGTGCTGACCGGAGCCGGCAGCGCGTTCTGCGCCGGAATGGACACCACCCAGTTCGGCGGCGACGACGACAACCGGCGAGCGCTCTTCGAGTCGTCCTACGGCTTGTTCGAGTCGCTGCGAACGATCCCCAAGCCGGTGATCGCCGCGATCAACGGACCGGCGCTCGCGGCCGGCTTCGGCCTGGCGGCGCTGTCCGACATTCGCATCGCCGGCCCCGACGCGACCTTCGGCATGCCCGAGGTCTCGCTCGGCTTCGCCTCGTCGTGGGGGACGCTGATGCGCGTGCTCCCCGACCAGCTCGCGCGCCGGATGGCGTTCACCGGTGAGACGATCGACGCGTCCACCGCGTTCGCCTGGGGCCTGGTGATGGAGATCGCGCCCGACCCGGTCGCCCGCGCGATGGAGCTCGCCGCGCTGCTGGCGAAGAACCCCGTGTCCGGCTTGGAAGGATCCAAACGGCTGATGATCGAGGCCGCCGACCCGGCGATCCGAACCGCGCTGGATGCGGAGATGCGAATTTTCCACACTTCCTTGTTCCGCCGGCGGTGAAAGAGCGTCCCCCCGCGAGTGTCGTGATTGGTAGCGCGCCCGGCTCGGGCCGCCGCTCGCCAGGGAAGGCCAGGGAGGATCGTCATGAGGAAGCTCTTCATCGCGCTTGCCATCGCCGTATTCGGAGCAGGGTCCGCAGGCGCCGCGACGGACGTGGCCGCCGCCGCGCAAGGAACCGGCACGCTCAAGTACTCGACGGTGACCTGCACCGCGCCGCTCGCCGTCACGTTCAACGTGCGCAGCAACCAGGCCGCCGTTACCGAGACGTGGGGTTCGGGAAACCCGGGCGTGGAAGCGTGCGCCATCGGCATGCTCACGTTCCAATACGAAGCCGACACCACGCCGTATCCCCCGGTGCAGCAGTGTCTGCCGGGCATCTCGATCTCGACGGGAGCGCCGTTCACGCTGAACCAATCCGGCTCGACCTACACGCTCCAAAGCACGTACCGGCTCTGCAACGGCAAACAGGTCGTAGACAGGATCGTCGTCACGGTGCAGCCCGCACGGCTGGTCTACGCGCACACCCTCACGGAAGCGGGAGTAACGTTGGTAAACGTGTCGGCAAACCTGCCGCGGCTCGCCTGACCCGCGCGACGCAAGCATAGGAGGTGACCATCCGAGATATGATCGTCGCACGCCATTAAGGGAGACTTCCTTGACTACGATTCGCCTTGTTTCCGCCGCAGAGCCCGTCAGCGTCGACGGGCTAACGGAAATGGCCGAAGATTCGTTCGGCGATCTCGTCAAAGCCGTGGTCGACATCGACCAGCGCGTTATGGCGATCGGCGGCGAACTCCACGCCGACGAAGAACAGTTCTTGATTGAGAAGGGATCGAAGCAGCCGAACCTCTGGGGCATTAACCTCTACCCCGCGGAGCACGGCACCGAGAACTGGCTCGAGTACGACTCAATGATCAACCTCCGACCGAGCCAGAAGAACCGCTCCCGCTCGGTCGAGGACCCCAAGATCCGCGCGATCATCGCCGAGATCGTCGAGCAGCTCGTGAGAACTCATGGCTGAATCGACACTCCACGCCGGCCTGGCCGGAGGCCGCTGGCAAACGCTCACGCTCGTTGAGCAGCTCGGCAACATCGGGAGCGAAGTGGGCCGCGCCATCCGCGCCAAGGCCCAAGGCAACCCGGAGCGCATGCAAGCCGCCCTCGACCGGGCACTCGAGCTGTTTGACCTGACGGTCAACGACGAGCGGTGGATACACCGCCTCAAAGAAGTCTTGCGAGCCCGTGAAGTCGTCTGCGACTTCATCGCCGGCGACAACACCTACAACACCACCGGCGAATCACTCGATGCCTACTTCCTCCCCTTCGCCATGGCGGCCAGACGCAAGACGTAGGCCGTTACGGTCGAGCGGACGACGGGTTGTGCGTGATGCGGATGCGCGTGAGCAGCATGAGCAGCGGGATCGCGAAAAGAGCGGTTGCGATCAGGAACGCGGGCCGGGACAGCGGGGGTCGGGTGACGGACGAGTCAACACCAGCGTGCGATCCGGCGCGACGCCGGTCGCGACCGCGCCCTCGAAGCGCGAAGCGTCCAGGCCGCTTCGCTGGGTCGTCGTATACGTGCCCAGGACGCGCGCATGCGGCCCGATATGGTCCGCGCTGTAGAGACCGACGCATCCGTCTTCGTCGTCGGCTTCGCTCACGACCCGTCCGGCGTCGGGACGGGTCTGCCCATACGGCTCCTGCTCGTGGTCGGCCAGGATCAGCCGCCCGGTAGGCAGCGACGCGGCGGAACCCTCAGGATTTGCCTGATCGCTCGTTTGCATCGAGCCCGAACGTTTCCCGGGCCGTCATCGTCCGTCCGCGTATGAGAGCCTGCTCTGCGACCTCGGCCCCCGCGGCCGCGCATGCGCGATCGATTGCCTCGCCGCATACAACGCCTAGTCGCGGGAGACGCTTCCCGCCGTGAAGGCTGCGTGCGGCTTCCGCCGCGCCGAATAACGTAAGCGCCCAGATCGGATCTTCGGAAAGACGAGCAAGGACGTCGATGACCTGGGCCGCGTCCCAAGGGCTCTTCAAGACGGCGAACTTCCCCGCCGCGTGCGCAAGCTCAGCCGCTCGTGCCCGATCGCCCTGCTCTGCTGCCCGCTCAGCGCCAACGTAACGAGAAATGACATTCGCTCCGAGCACTTGCGACAGCCTCGACCGCCGGGCGTCGGCCAGAGACGACTCGGTCCCAATCAAGTCTTGATCGTCGTCTGGGAAAGATCGACGAAGATCGCCGGACGCGACACGGAGCATCTCTTGAAAGAGCGTGGCGACCCACCTCTGTTGCAAGCGGCGCGCGAGGACTCCGGCTTCATCCGCAATGCGCTCGGCCTCCTCGACGTTGCCGGCTTCCAGCTCGGCGCGCAGTGCGGGCCACAGGAATTCGATCAGCGTTCCCTCGCCGTCGGTCCCGGCGAGCATCCGACGCGCTTCAACGACCCGAGCACGAAGGGTTGCCGGGTCGCCGCGCAGCCACGCGATCATCGCTTGGGTCCGGAGCGCTTCCGGCAACCCGAACAGATCCTTGATCTCTCGGAAGATTTCGATCGACCGCTCAATCATCGGCACGGCCGACGCAAAATCACCTGCGTAGTACAACGACTCGCCAAGATTGTTGAGCTCAATCGCCTCAGTCCAATGATCGCCGCATTCGCGAGCGATCTCGATGGCTTCCCTGTGGAAGGGGGCGCTATCGTCATGGTCTTCGACCCAAGTTCCAAGCACTCCCAACGTCCATCCCGTCACTTGGCCGTCACCGCTCCGGCGCGCATAGTCCAGCGCCGTCTCAAGCATGCGAAGCCTGCTGTCGAGATCTCTCGACGACCATCCCCTTGCCCACAAGGTGTAGGCAAGGCCTCGCAGATCGCCGGCCTCGCGCTGGATTCGTTCCGCTTCGTCGAGCAGCTCGTCCGCGTTTTCTGCGACGCCGCGGAACGCATTCAGAAACGCGATCGCCCAACGGCATCGCGCGCCGAGCGAGTCTTTCGGCCAGCCCGCCGCGGCCGCGGCGCTCCGTAGCCATGCCGAACCTTCGCCCCAGCGACCACGCAACCACCACCATCGCCACAAGGCAGTGGCCACGGCAAGCGCTCGCTCCGCATCACCTCGTTCGAGCAGCGCCGACAGCGCGGCGATAGTGTTTTCGGCCTCGGCGTCAACGCGCGCAAGCCACTCCGCTTGATCCACACCTTCCAGGGGAGGTTCGGCAGCGATCGACCATCGCGCGTAGAACGCAGCGTGACGAGCGACGGTCGCTCCGGCATCGTCAGAGTCGGCGAGCTTCTCGCGCGCATACTGCCGAATCGTTTCGAGCATGCTGTAGCGCATGCCCGTCGCGGTCTCCGCCGCGTTGACGAGCGATTTGGCTACCAGCCCGGAAAGCAGCTCGTAGACCTCCGAGTCCAAACCTTCGGCGCACACGCCTTCCGCCGCGTCGAGCGTGCATCCGCCGACGAAGACCGACAACCGCTCCAGCGCAACCCGCTCTTCCGGCGAGAGCAGCTTGTAACTCCAGTCGATGGCGGCTCGCAGCGTCTGCTGGCGTTCGATCGCGCCCCGGCCCGCGCCGCGCAGAAGTCGAAACCGGTCGCCGAGCCGATCGGCGATCGCGGCCGGATCCATCGCGGACATCCGCGCGGCCGCAAGCTCGATCGCCAGCGGAATGCCGTCCAATCGAGTGCAGATGCGGGCGACGTCCGCCGCATTTCCGACCGTGAGCTCGAATGCCGGCATCAATGCCCGCGCTCGCTCGACGAACAACCGCACCGAGTCGGTCGCCGCGATCTGATCGACATCTCCTGCCTCCGGCGGAAGCCCAAGGGACGGCAACCGGCGGGCGACCTCGCCCGCAACCGCCAGCGGTTCGCGACTCGTCGCCAAGATCCACGTCGAAGGAGCGTCCCGAAGCACCCGGGCAACGAATGCCGCCGCGGCATCGATCAGATGCTCGCAGTTGTCGAGCACGATCAGCATTTCTCGCGCGGCGAGGAAATGAACGAGCCCCTCCTCAAGCGTGCGCCCTTCCTGATCACGAAGCGAAAACACGCCGGCGACCACCTGCGCAAGCGCGTCCGGGTCCGACAAGGGAGCCATCTCAACGAGCCACGCCCCGTCGGCGTATCGGTCGGCAGTTCGGACGGCCACCTCCAGCGCCAATCGCGTCTTGCCCGACCCTCCCGAGCCGACCAACGATACGAGCCGGCCGGCGGCGAGCGCATCGACCACAGCGTGGATCTCGCTTTCGCGGCCGACGAGCGTCGGAAGATGTTGCGGCACGTTTGTACGCAAGGCGTCGAAGGTTCGCGGCGGCGGGAAGCTATCGAGCAGATCTGGGTGCAACACCTGCAGGAGCCGAACTCTTTCCGGGATGTCCTTCAGCGTGTGCTCGCCAAGATCACGCATCTCGAGGTTCGCACGCCCGGCCATCTCCCGGCACGCGCCGGTGATAAGAATCTGCCCGCCGTGCGCGGCGGACATGACGCGCGCGGCAAGGTGCACCGCCATCCCGGCGTAGCTGTCCTCATGGATCGCCGCCTCGCCGGCATGAATGCCCATGCGAACGCGCAACGGCTCCACAGGCCACTCATGCCGGGTGAGCGAGCGTTGCGCTTCAACGGCGGCGAGCACCGCATCGCTGGCGCGTTCGAAGGCAACGAAGAACGAGTCGCCCTCGGTGCTTATCTCAATGCCGCCGTGCTCAAGGAACGCCCTGCGAAGCAAGTCGCGGTGTTCCCCAAGAATCCGAGTGTAGGCGTCACCCAGCGTATCCAGCAGACGCGTCGACCCTTGAATGTCGCTGAACAAGAACGCCACGATGCCGGCCGGAAGCTTCACCAGAAAACCATCCCCCTCGTACTCGCGAGGAAGTATAGAACCCTCGCTGAGCAGCGACGTCGTGGCTTCGTGGTCATTCAAACCGAACGAGGCGAAAGCGTCCGTTTGGTCAGCGCTAGATGGGCGACCTCGAGGATTAGCGCGCTTCCTCGGTCGAGTCAGCTCCGAAGGGCACGTCGGTCTCGTTCATGCGTCAAGCACTCCCTCCAAGCCGCCGCGACATCGCCCGCGTTCTGATGACGCTGAGACTCGAATTCAGCGGACAGACGATCCACGTAGCCCCCACCCGCGCGCCCGTCTCTCAAGACCCGGCGAACAAGATCAATCGTCTGGGAACGCTCACTCAACGGTCAGCGTGCGGCTGGCCAGCACACTTCCGCCGTCAACCCAGTCGATGCGGAGCTGGTGAGTGCCCTCGGAGACGGTGATGGGGATCGAGAACCCGTCTCGCCAGTACTCGGCGTGGACTTCGGCGACGCCCGCGTGTACGCCGTCCACATACACGATGACCTGGCTGGGCGTCAGAGGCGTGCACCCATCGGCGCCGATCCCGGGGTACCACGGGCAAGCGTCGACGTCGTTGGGTATGTCGTCGAAGTCTTCATCTGGAGCAGACAGGCCGCCGAACCCGCCGTCGAGTGGTGTGACGGTGATGGTCAGGGTGTAGCTGGTGACTGTGTTGACGAACGTGGGTCGGACTCGGATGTCGAGCTGCCCGGTCACATCGGTGAGCTCGATCGTCTCCGGGTTCTCCGAGGTCGCACCGGCGGCGCCGGAGTCGATGCCCTGGCCCGTCACGAACAGGTCGAGGTCGCTTTCCGGCGGGAGCGGGAAGACGTCCTGCCACTTCAATTCGAACGCTACATCGGCGTTGGTCAGGTCGAGCGTGTACTCGTGGCTGCTGTCGATCTCCGACACCTGATCGGTCACCCCGAGTGTGGACTGCTCCACCTCGAACAAGCCCCGGTGCTCGACCGTGAGCGTGCCTTCATATGGCGGGGGCGCGTCGGGAGGTGTCGGACGCGGCGCGGCGGCCTCACCGTTGATCTCGTACTCAACGGTCCCCGCGACCGTAAGGACGCCGTCGTCGGTCGTGGATTCATCCGCCGGTGATGTCACCGTCAGCAACGGCACGATGCTCGCGGGCGCCGGATCGGGCGTCCAGTCGGTCCGGGCACCGGGGATCAGACCCAGATCGGGCTGCGGACAGTCGGTGGCCGAGCCCGTGGCCGAGGCATAGTGATGGTCGCGAGGATGCTGAACCTGGAGCGGGTTGAGGCCGTCGGGCGAGCCGACCTGATCGTTGGCCTCGAGACGGTCCTCTCCATCGACAAAGCCGTCGCCGTTGACGTCGAGATATCTGCTCATGCGGAGGGCGAAGGTCTCGACGTCGAGGGTCGACACGCATTTGTTGAGCCCTTCGGGATCGGTGTTGTACGACATGATGTCGTTGGTTGGAACAGCTCCCCATCCATTGCCGAGGATGGCCTCGCCTCCGTCGCCGACGTGGCCGAGTGTCAGGCAATGACCGAACTCGTGTGACACCAGATCGAAGAGATTGAAGACGTCGATCATCGACGGTTCGGGGTCGACGGCGCCGTTGATCGCGAAGCACACGTTCCCGCCGCCGCCGTTCTCACCATTTTCACCGCCACAGTCCTCGGCGTAGTAGGTACCACTGCGGGTCTCGTGGTGGCTGTCGAAGCCGGGGAGCGCTTCCCACGCTTCGAAGTCGAGCGGGTTCGATACCGGATGGCACGGCGCGTCGCCGTCGTCGGTGAGGCCCACGCGATGCGCGAAGTCCACCGGATCGATGCCGATGCCGACACCACCAACAGGGTTGCTCGCGATCACGACGATCTCAGGATCGACCATCGGGTAGGTCGTGAACTCGCCGCCTTCGCCTTCCAGGCCGATGGAGTCGATCGTGACGTGAAAGTCGACGCCTTCGGCGAGCCAGTCGAGGCCCATCTGGTCGGCGAGGGTCCCGAGCCCGCCCTCCCACATCTCCACCGACTGTCGCATGATCCGCATGTCACGCTCGGCGGTAGGCGATACCGGCACCATCACAAGCACGTCGACCTGCGGGGAGTCCAAGCCGTTGAGTCCGGTCGCCATGCGGTAGCACGAGTTGTGCTCGTTGTCGGCGGCATTATCGCGGGTGCAGGCAGGAGGAAAGTTGTGTTTGCCGAAGTACGGCCCCCCGTACTGGTCGCCGAGGTCAGCCGTGGCCAGCGTCGGAACGACAACGGCGACCATAAGCACCAACGCACCCAAGATCGAAAGCTTGCGCAAGATTCTCCCCTCCAGACGTACTGCCACCCGAGCCTGGGTGAAACTTCGCCCCGAGAAGAGGATTCTCCTTCTATGGAATACTCAATCTCGTAGTCATGCTCGCCACCAGGCTCGCCGTCGTATTCGCGGCTCTCGTCGCGGTCCCAGCCGTGTGGTGGTTCACGCTACCCGCCGGCACCGACCGATCCCTTGTGAAGCCCTCTGTCCGCGCGTACGTCGCCAGATTCGCGCGATGGATCTGCGCGCGCCCGGTGCTTTGGGCGATGAGCTGGCCGCACATGCTCGAGCGGTTCGTTCGCGGCGACGCGCCGGAGTCCGCGCCGCATACGGTCGTGTGGCGCGACGGGCCCGCCGAGCTACGCCGGTATTCCGAGTCTCCCGGACCGGTCGTGCTCATCGTGCACGCGCTCGTGTCCGACGCGGCGATCCTTGACCTGACTCCGCAGCGCAGCCTGGTCCGGCATCTCCGCGAGCAGGGCTTCGACGTGTTCCTGCTCGACTGGGGCCGCGCGAGCCGCGCGCAGAGGGACGACGGCTTCGAGCAATACGCGGCGCGACTGCTCGAAGCGGAACGGCAAACGCTCACCGCAGCGGGCGTGAAAGAGTTCCACCTGGTCGGCTATTGCGCCGGCGCGATGCTCTCGTTGATGCGGCTCGCGTCCCAACCCGCCGAGCACGTTCGGACATTCACAGCGCTCGCTCCACCCGTCGATATGGACGTGCCCGTCACCGGCGGCATGGGCGTCGTGCTGTCCGCGAAGTCGCTCAAACCCGTTGTCGCGCTCGACCACCGCGGATGCGTACCGGGACAACTCATCCGCGAATCGTTCCACATCCTGCGCCCAAAGGTGCTCGCCAGCATGCGCGCGTTGATCAGCAATCGCGACGACGCGCACTTC
>Ga0214471_10000820_pt1 | contig 25277 bp, 23 predicted proteins | sample RVTome_5_FD_207665 | JGI IMG/M metagenome (GOLD analysis project Ga0214471, IMG submission 207665) | Soil microbial communities from uranium-contaminated site in the Upper Colorado River Basin, Wyoming, United States - RVT142D155 | ecosystem: Environmental > Terrestrial > Soil > Contaminated >... | reverse complement strand
CCGCGCCACGACGTCGGCTGGCGCCTTGGCGAGGAAGCGTGCGTTGTCCAGGGTGCGCGCGACCGCGGCGAGCTGGGTGTCCAGGCGGGCCACCTCGTCGCGCAGCCGGGCGCATTCGCGCTCGACGTCAATGGCGTCGCCCAGGGGCACGAACACCGCGGAGCCGTCCGTCAGCACCGCGTGCGCGCCCACCCCGCTCGGGGGCGCGCCCAGGGTCAACCCGTCAATCCGGGCCAGCCGCTCGATGGTGCGCTGCTCCGCGTTGCAGGCCTCCGTGGCCGCCAGGGTCGCGGGCTGCACGAACGTCCGGACGGTGTGGCCCTGCGCGACCCCGTACTCCGCGCGGATGTTGCGCACCGCGCTCACCACCTCCCGCACGAGCGCGAATTCCGCCTCGGCCTCCGGATCGCGCAGGGCGGGGTCGGGCCGCGGCCAGCGGGCCCCGGCCAGCACCGGCTCGCGCTCGCCGGGCAGCGCCCCCCACAGCTCCTCGGTCACGAACGGCATGGCCGGGTGCAGCAGGCGCAGCACGGTCTCGAACACGTGGGCCAGAATGGCCCGCGCCACGTCGCCGCCGGGCACGTCTCCGTAGAGCCGTGGCTTCACCTGCTCGACGTACCAGTCGGCCAGTTCGTCCCAGACGAAGTGATACAGGGTCCCCACGGCGTCGTTCAGCCGGAACCGCTCGAGCGCCTCGGTGGTCTCGGCCACCGCGCTCTGGCAGCGCGACAGGATCCAGCGGTCCGCCAGCTCGAACTGCTGCGGATCCAGGCTCGAGGTGTCGAGCGTCGGGCCCGACAGGTTCGTGAGGATGAACCGGCCCACGTTCCACAGCTTGTTGGCGAAGTTCCGGCCGGCCGCGAAGCTCGTTTCGAGATCGGCGGGATCGAGGATCACGTCCGTGCCGATCGCGGAGCCCGCCAGGACCGTGTAGCGAAGCGCGTCCGCCCCGTAGCCGCGCACGACGTCGAGCGGGTCAATGCCGTTGCCCCGGGACTTCGACATCTTCGCGTGGTTGGTATCGCGCACGATCCCGTTCAGGAACACCGTCGCGAACGGTCGCGCGCCGAGAAAATGGTAGCCGCCCATGATCATCCGGGCGACCCAGAAGAAGATGATGTCCGGCGCGGTGACGAGCGTGTGCCCGGGGTAGAAGCGGGCCAGGTCGTCGGTCTGCTCGGGCCAGCCCAGCGTCGCGAAGGGCCAGAGCCACGACGAGAACCACGTGTCGAGCACGTCCTCGTCCTGCCGGACGGCCGCGCCGCACCGCTCACAGGCGGGCGGTGCCGCCTCCGCGACCGTGATGTGCCCGCACCCGTCCGCGTCACAGTACCAGGCCGGGATCCGGTGCCCCCACCAGAGCTGGCGGGAGATGTTCCAGTCCCGGATCTCGGTGAGCCAGTGCTCGAATACCGCGCCCCACCGCTCCGGGACGAACCGGACCTCCCCCGCGCGGTACCCGGTGAGCGCCCGCTCGGCGAGCGGCTGCATGCGGACGAACCACTGGTCGGACAGGCGCGGCTCGACCACGGTGTCGCAGCGGTAGCAGTGCCGGATGCTGTGGCGGTGGGGTTCGACCTTGGCGAGCTGCCCCGCGGCCTCCAGCTGCTCCACGATCCGGCGCCGGGCGGCGTAGCGGTCGAGCCCGCGCAGGTCCGCCGGCACGCGTTCCACGTCCGCCATTGTGGCGTCCGGCGTCATGATCCCGGGCCGCTCGCCGTCCGGGTCGAGCATCCGCGCGATCTCGTAGTCGTTGGCGTCGTGCGCCGGGGTCACCTTCAGCAGCCCCGTGCCGAACTCCCGCTCGACCACCGAACTCGTGGCCACCGGAATCCGCACGCCGGAAAGGGGGATGGCCACCGTGCGGCCCGCCAGCCCCGCATACCGCTCGTCCTCAGGGTGGTACACGACCGCGACGTCCCCGAACATGGTCTCCGGCCGCGTGGTAGCGACGACCACCCAACTCCCCTCCTCCCCGGCGGTCGCACTGCCCTCACTGCCCCGCTGCCCCGCTGCCCCGCTGCCCCCCTGCTCCGGCTGTAATCGGTACCGCACCCAGTACAGCCGCCCATCCGTATCCCGAAACTCCGCCTCCTCGTCCGAGAGCGACGTGTGGCAGCGCGGGCACCAGTGGATGACGCGATAGCCACGGTAGATCAGGCCGTCGCGATGCAGGGCCACGAACACGTGGCGCACCGCATGGGAGTAGCCGTCGTCCAGCGTGAACCGTGTCCGGCTCCAGTCGCACGAGGCGCCGATGGCCTTGAGCTGGTCCAGGATGGTTCCGCCGGTCTCGCGCACGTAGGCCCAGACGCGCTCGACGAAGGCGTCGCGTCCCAGGTCCCGCCGGAGCTTGTTCTCGCGGGCCAGGATCCGCTCCACGACGTTCTGCGTGGCGATCCCGGCGTGGTCGGTGCCCGGCAGCCAGAGCGTCTCCCGGCCCCGCATCCGCTCGAACCGGATCAGCAGGTCCTGGATCGTGTTGTTGAGCCCGTGGCCCATGTGGAGCCGGTCGGTCACGTTGGGGGGCGGAATGACGATGACGTAGGGCTCCGCGTCGCCGGTGCCCCGCGGGGCAAAGACGTCCGTCTCGAGCCAGCGGCGGTACACGGCCGCCTCGACGGCGGCGGGATCGAACTGCGGAGCGAGCGGCCGCGTGTCCGGCATGGGAGGCAACGCGGGCCGCGTCAGATGGGCCGCAGGTGCGGTGCGGACCGGGGCGGTGTGGTGCCGCGCAGCATGATCCGGTTGACGACCACCTCGACGCCGGGCACGGCCCGGGCCACGTCGCCCGCGACGCGCCGCACCGTCGCGTCGGACACGACGCCCGTCAGCTCCACCAGACCCGGTTCGGTCACCTGCACGTCCAGGTCCAGGTCGCTCGTGGCCTCGTCTTCGCGCAGCGCCGCGCGCACGGCCTGCGCGAGGTCGTCCGCCGTCGGCCGCGCCGTGCGACCGAGGCGACCGAACGTGTCGCGCACCCGCCCCCGGTTCACGGCGCCGATGGCCCCGCCCAGCGCCATGCCGGCCGCCGCGCCGACTGCGAACGCCCCTACGGCGGTGAGCACGATTCCCAGGATACTCCCCGTGCGCGCTTCGTCGTCCCGCACCCTGCCTCCTGAAGTGGCATCCCCCCATGGGGATGACTACAATTCGTCGCCAACACAGTGAAGAATGCGCAAAGGGTGAAGCCAAATCAACGGACGGATGCGGACCACGTGGGGATGCCGGATACGATTACCATCACGCTGCCGGACGGCGCGACCAGAACGGTGGCCGCGGGCACGCCCGCGCTCGCGATTGCCGAGGGGATCGGGCCGCGGCTGGCCAAGGCCGCCCTCGCGGCGCGCGTGGACGGCGAGATCTGGGATCTGGCGCGGCCCATCCGCCGCGACGCCCGGCTCGAGCTGCTGACCGACCGGGACCCCGCCGCGCTCGACGTCCTCCGCCACTCCACGGCGCACGTGCTTGCCACGGCGGTGCGCCAGCTGTTCCCGGAGGCGCACATCGGGTTCGGTCCGCCCATCGAAGACGGCTTCTACTACGACTTCGAGGTCCCGCGCCCGTTCACGCCGGACGATCTGGCCACCATCGAGGACAAGATGCGCGAGGTCGTGGCGGCGGATTATCCGTTCCAGCGCGAGGAGGTGGACCGCCCGGCCGCGGAGCAGCGGTTCCGGGGCGATCCCCTGAAGCTCGAGCGCCTGGGGGAGTTGCGCGACGATGAAACCATCTCCGTCTACACGGACGGGCCGTTCGTGGATCTGTGCCGGGGGCCGCACGTGCCGAGCACGGGACGGATCCGCTTCTTCAAGCTGCTGCACGCGGCCGGTGCGTACTGGCGGGGCGACGAGCGGCGGCAGATGCTCCAGCGGATCTACGGAACCGCGTGGTTCAGCCAGCAGGATCTCGACGCCTACCTCCACCAGCTCGAGGAGGCGCGCAAGCGGGATCACCGGGTGCTGGGGAAACAGCTCGACCTGTTCTCGATCCAGGAGGCGGTCGGCCCGGGGCTCGTCTTCTGGCACCCGCGGGGTGCGATCATCAAGTGGCTGCTCTCGCGCCTCGTGGAAGACGATAACGTGGCCTGCGGCTATGACCTCGTGTATACGCCGAACATCACGCGCGAGGAGCTTTTCCACATCTCCGGCCACTTGCCGCACTACGCCGAGAATCAGTACCCCGCCATGGCCGCAGGCGCGGGCGAGGCCGAGGACGTGCGGTATCGGGTGAAACCGATGAACTGCCCGATGCACGCGCTCGTGTATCAGAGCCGCCAGCGGAGCTTCCGGGACCTGCCCATCCGGCTCTCCGAGGTCGCCAACGTCTACCGGAACGAGAAGTCGGGCACGCTGCACGGCATGCTCCGGGTGCGCGGGTTGTGCATGGACGACGCGCACATCTTCTGCACCCTCGACCAGGCCGAGGACGAGATCTTCCTGTGCCTCGACCAGGTAGACCGGTTGGTTCGCCAGACGTTCGGGCTCACGCTCGAGTTCGAGGTCTCCACCCGGCCGGCGGCAAAGCTGGGGGACGACGAAGCCTGGGAGCGCGCCGAGCAGATTCTCCAGCGGGCCCTCGAGCGCAAGGGGATCCCGTTCGCGATTGACGCGGGCGGCGGGGCGTTCTACGGACCGAAGATAGACGTCAAGTTCAAGGACGCCATCGGCCGGACCTGGCAGGGGCCCACCATTCAGCTCGACTTCCAGCTGCCGGAGCGGTTCCAGCTCGAGTACACGGGGGCGGACAATCATCCCCATCGGCCCGTGATGATCCACCGGGCCATCTGGGGCACCCTGGAACGGTTCATCGGCTGCCTGATCGAGCACTTTGCGGGGGCGTTCCCGCTCTGGCTGGCGCCCATCCAGGTGCGCGTGCTGCCGATCACCGACGACCAGGCGGATGCGGCGCGGGCCGTGTGTGATCGCTATCGCGCGGCCGGCATCCGGGCCGAGGTGGACGATCGCAACGACACGCTCAACTACCGCATTCGGGATGCGGAGTTGCTGAAGGTCCCGTACATGGCCGTGATCGGCCAGCGGGAGATGGACCAGAGGACGGTGGCCGTCCGGGTGCGCGGGGCGGGGCGGAAACAGGAGATCATGCCGGCCGACGCGTTCCTGGAGCGGCTCCGCGGCGAGATCGCGAGCCGCGCGCTCACGCTCGGCGCGTCCGCTTGAGGGCGACTGCACCCCACCATAGCTTCACGTGTGGTTGTGAGGCCCGTGCGCGCGCGGAGTGGCAGCGCCGCGCGCCTCCACATGCACCAATTGCCGCCGAGTGGTCCCGTGTCTGATACCAGCCGCATCCCCGTCATCGTCGCCGCCTCCCGGACCCCCGTCGGGCGGTTCCTGGGCGGCCTGAGCCGCCTCACCGCGCCGCAGCTTGGCGCCATCGTCGTGAAGGAAGCGGTGCGGCGCGCCGCCGTGGACGCCGCCGCCGTGGACGAAGTCATCATGGGCCACGTCGTGCAGGGCGGCAGCGGCCAGGCCCCCGCCCGCCAGGCCGCCATCCACGCCGGACTGCCCGGCACCGTCCCCGCGATGACCATCAACAAGGTCTGCGGCTCCGGCCTCAAGGCCGTGATGCTGGCGGCCCAGGCCATCAAGGCCGGCGACGCGCAGTGCATCGTGGCCGGCGGCATGGAATCCATGTCGTCGGTCCCCTTCTATCTGTACGGCATGCGGGACGGCGTGAAGTTCGGCAATCAGAATCTCATGGACGGCGTCATTCACGACGGCCTGTGGTGCGCGTTCGGGAATTGCCACATGGGCAGTCACGCCGAATACACTGCGACCAAAGCCGGGATTACGCGGGAGGCGCAGGACCGATTCGCGCTGGGCAGCCATCAGAAGGCTGTCGCCGCCATGGACGGCGGGAAGTTCAAGGCCGAGATCGTGCCGGTGGAAATCCAGGGCCGGAAGGGGACCGCGGTTGTGGACACCGACGAGCCGCCGCGCCGCGAGACCACGCTCGAGGCGCTGGCCAAGCTCACGCCGGCCTTCGAGAAGGGTGGTTCGGTAACGGCCGGCAACGCACCGGGCCTGAACGATGGCGCGAGCGCGCTGGTCGTCACGTCCGAGGCGTTCGCCAAAGCGCACGGCCTCACGATCCTCGCGCGCGTCACGGCTTACGCGACGGGTGGCGGGGAACCCAAGGACCTGTTCTTCGCGCCCATCGTGGCGGTGCAGAACCTGATGACGCAGGCGGGGACCACGATCGGCGACTACGACCTGATCGAGGCCAACGAGGCGTTCGCGGTGCAGGCGCTGGCCGACGGCCAGGGGCTCTGCTGGGACTGGGCTCGCGTCAACGTGAACGGCGGGGCCGTGGCCATGGGCCACCCGATCGGGGCGAGCGGCGCGCGCATGCTCACCACTTTGCTGTACGCCCTGGCGGACCGTGGCAAGGCCACCGGGCTTGCCACCTTGTGTCTCGGCGGCGGCAATGCCGTTGCCCTGAGCGTGGAGCGCGTATGACGCAGACTGCACGAGCGGCCGGACTGATGGCGGTGCCGGCGGCGCTGCGGCAGGCAACCGCGGTCATTGCGGGCGCGATGCTGGTGGCGGTCGGGGCGCAGGTGAGCGTCCTGCTGCCGGGGACACCCGTGCCGATGACCTTCCAGGTGCCCGCCGTGCTGATCGTGGGCGGGCTGCTGGGCCCGGCGCTCGGCGCCACCAGCCTGGCCGCCTACCTGCTGCTGGGCGCGGTTGGGCTGCCGGTGTTTGCGCCCGTGGGGCTCCCGGGGCTGGCCCGGCTGTTCGGCCCAACCGGCGGGTATCTGCTGGCGTTGCCGCTGGCCGCGGCCGTGGCGGGCCTGGCCGCGCGACCGCCGCGTGGAGTGATGCGGCTCGCCGTCGGGTTTGTCCTGGCGCTCTTCGTGGTCCACGCCGGCGGCATCGCCCAACTCGCGATCCTGGGCGGTGACTTCCAGACGGCGTGGCGGTTGGGATCGCTGCCGTTTCTGGCGGGGGACATCGCCAAGCTCCTGCTCGCGGGGCTGGTCGTGGGGCGGTTCGGCGCCCCCGTGCGACGCGCGCTCCTCTGAGGGCGCGCGATTTGTCTTGGGCCCGGGCGCTGCCGGTCGCGCGCGCGGTGCTGGCCGCCGGCGCCTTCTACGCGGCGTTCGTCGCCTTGGCGCTCGCCGCCGAGTGGGCCCAGGGTCTTGCCGTGGGACCCGGGACCTGGTGGCGGACCGCCGGGCGGGGCCTGATCGGGCTCGCGGCGCCGCCCCTCGTGGCGGCGGGGCTGGTATACACCGGGTTGGTGTGGGGGGTGGGGCAGCGGCCGGAGACCTGGGGCATGCCCTCCTGGAAGGCGGCGCTGGCGGGTGCGGGGCGGGGGCTGGCGTGGGGCATGTGCCTGGCGGCGCTGACCGTCCTGTTGTGTCTCGCGGGCGGCGCCGAGCTGCGGTGGCAGTCCCCGGGTGACGAGCGGATCCTGGCCGTCGCGGCGCCGCTGGCGCTGGGGCTGGCGGGAGCGGCGCTCCTCGAGGAGCTGCTGTTCCGCGGGTTTCCGCTCAGCCAGCTCGCACGCGCCACGGGGCGGGTGGCCGCCGGTCTGCTGATGGCGGCGCTGTTTGCGTGGGCGCACGCCCGGAACCCGGACGTCTCGGGCGTCGGGCTGGCCAACATCGGGCTCGCGTCCCTGCTGCTCGCCGCGGCGTTCTTTGCGCGGGGCGGGCTCGGGACGGCGGTTGGCCTGCACCTGGGGTGGAATGCCGGCCTGGTGTTCGGCGCCGACGCGCCGGTGAGCGGGCTGCGGTTCGGGTTGCCGGGTCTCGAGTACGCGCCCGGCCCGCGGATGTGGTGGACCGGCGGCAGCTTCGGGCCGGAGGGAGGCGTCGCGGCAACGTTCGTGCTGGGGACCGCACTCGCGTGGTGGGTACGCGCGGCGGCGCTCGTCGGGGGTGAACGGGAGAGGGAGGTGGCGGCATGACACAGGTAGCGGTCGTGGGTGCCGGGACCATGGGGAACGGTATCGCCCACGTGTTCGCGCAGCATGGCCACGCGGTCACGCTCATTGACGTGGATCGCGGACAGCTGGAGAAGGCCCTGAAGACGATCCGTGGCAACATGGACCGTCAGGTCAAGAAGCAGACGCTCACCGAGGCGGACCGCGACGCGGCGCTCGCCCGGATCGCGCCAGGCACGGACCTCAAGGCCGCGCGCGGCGCGGCGCTGGTGGTCGAGGCCGCGAGCGAACAGCCGGGCGTCAAGTTCGAGATTTTCCGGACCCTGGACGGGCTCGCCGGCGCCGAGACGATCCTCGCCTCGAACACGTCGTCCATCTCGATCACCGAGATCGCGGCGCAGACGGGGCGGGCGGACCGGGTGATCGGGATGCACTTCATGAACCCGGTGCCCGTCATGACGCTGGTCGAGGTCATCCGCGGGCTCGCGACGTCCGATGCGACCACCGCGACCGTGATGGACCTGGCCCGCGCCCTGGGCAAGACGCCCGTCGAGGCCAACGACTATCCGGGCTTCGTGTCGAACCGGGTGCTGATGCCGATGATCAACGAGGCGATCTTCTGCGTCATGGAAGGGGTGGCCGCGCCCGAGGCGGTGGACACCGTCATGAAACTCGGCATGCATCACCCGCTGGGCCCGCTGGCGCTGGCCGATCTCATCGGCCTCGACGTGTGCCTGGCGATCCTGGAAGTCTTGCACCGCGGGCTGGGCGACGACAAGTATCGTCCCTGCCCGCTGCTGCGGAAGATGGTCGCCGCCGGCCGACTGGGCCGGAAGAGTGGCCGCGGCTTCTACGACTACAACAAGTGAGACGACCGTGGGGATGAAGCGGAAGGTATCCACGCAGAAGGCGCCGCGCCGCAAGGCCCCGGCCACCGCGGCGGCCCGCAAGTCCGTCGCGCCAGCCACCAACCCGCACTCGACGGACGTGTTCGAGCAGCTCGCCGTCCACCGCCACGAACAGGTCAGCTACTGGTACGACCCGCAGTCGGGGTACCGTGGCGTCATCGCCATCCACAATACGGCGCTGGGGCCGGCCCTGGGGGGCACGCGGTTCTGGCACTACGTGAGCGACGCCGAGGCGCTGAACGACGTCCTGCGGCTGTCGCGCGGGATGACCTACAAGTCGGCTGTGGCGGGCCTCAACCTGGGCGGCGGCAAATCGGTGATCATCGGCGATCCGTCCATTGACAACAAGGAGCGTGAGGGGGTCTTCCGGGCGCACGGCCGCCACGTGGAGTCCCTCGCGGGCCGGTACATCACGGCCGAGGACGTCAATACGAGCCCGCGCGACATGGAGTGGGTGTTCGCGGAAACCAAGCAGGTGGTGGGGCTCCAGGGCCGCTCCGGCGATCCGTCGCCGGTGACGGCCTACGGGACGTTACGGGCCACGCAGGCCTGCGCCAGGTTCCTGTGGGGCAGCGACGACATCTCCGGCAAGACGGTGGCGGTGCAAGGGGTGGGGCACGTGGGGTACTACGTCTGCAAGCTGCTGCACGAGGCCGGCGCCCAGCTGATCGTGAGCGACGTCGCCGCCGACCGCACGAAGCGGGTCGCCGACGAGTTCGGGGCCAAGGTGGTTTCGCGGGACGCGATCTACGGCGTGCGGGCGGATGTCTTCGCGCCCTGCGCGCTGGGCGCCGTGATCAACGACGATACGCTCAAGGTGCTCCGGGCCCCCATCGTCTGCGGCGCCGCCAACAACCAGCTGGCCGAGGAGCGGCACGGGGACGCGCTGCAGCGGCGCGGGATCGTGTACGCCCCGGACTACGTGACCAACGCCGGCGGCCTGATCAACGTGAACGCGGAGATCGAGGACTGGTCGCTCGAGCAGTCGCACCGGAAGGCGGGCGAGATCTACGACACGGTGCTCCGGATCCTCGAGATCGCGCGCGAGGAGGGGATCCCCTCGTACCGCGCCGCCGACCGGCTGGCGGAGGAACGGGTCAAGCAGGCGGAGCGGGCCAAAGCCCTCCCGCACCGGATCTGAGGTGACGATGCGCCGGCCCCCGCTCGACGACGTGGATCCGCAGATCGCCGCGCTCATCCGGCGCGAGGTCCAGCGGCAGGAGGACGGGCTCGAGCTCATCGCCAGCGAGAACTTCGCGTCCCGCGCGGTGCTCGAGGCGATGGGCTCCGAGCTCACGAACAAGTACGCCGAGGGGTATCCCGGCAAGCGGTATTACGGCGGGTGCGAGGTGGTGGACGACGTCGAACGGCTCGCGATCCAGCGGGCCCGCGACCTGTTCGGGGCGGCGCACGCCAACGTCCAACCGCACGCCGGGGCGCAGGCGAATCTCGCGGCGTATTTCGCCGTGCTGAAGCCGGGCGACCGCATCCTGGGGATGCGGCTGTCGCACGGCGGCCATCTGACGCACGGCGCCTCGGTGAACGTCAGCGGCCAGATCTTCGAGGCCGCGCAGTACGGCGTGGATGAGGCAACCGGGCTGATTGACATGGATCGCGTGCGGGCCCAGGCGCGGGCCGTCCGGCCCCGCATGATCATCGCCGGGGCCAGCGCCTACCCCCGGGTGATTGATTTTGCGGCGTTTCGCGACGTCGCTCGCGAGGTGGACGCCGTGCTGCTCGTGGACATGGCGCACTACGCGGGCCTGGTGGCGGGGGGCGTGTACCCCTCGCCGGTCCCGCACGCCGACATCGTGACCAGCACCACCCACAAGACGCTGCGGGGGCCGCGCGGCGGGTTCATTCTCAGCACGGAGGCCTGGGCCAAAGCCGTGGACAAACAGGTCTTCCCCGGCATGCAGGGCGGTCCGCTCGAACACATCATCGCCGCCAAGGCCGTGGCGTTCGGGGAAGCGCTGCGGCCCGAGTTCCGGACGTACGCCGCGCAGATCGTCACGAACGCCCGGGCCCTGGGGGTCGGGTTGGCGGAGCGGGGATTCGCCCTCGTCTCCGGCGGCACGGACTCGCACCTGCTGCTCGTGGACCTGCGGTCCAAGGGGCTCACGGGCAAGGCGGCGCAACAGGTGCTCGACACGGTGGGCATCCACGTGAACAAGAACACGATCCCGGGGGATCCGGAATCGCCGTTCGTGACCAGCGGGATCCGGCTCGGGACCGCGGCCCTCACGACCCGCGGCATGGCCGACGGCGAGATGCGGCGCGTGGCCGAGCTGATTGACACCGCGGTGGCCGGGCGGCAGGACGACGCGGTCCTCGAGCGTGTACGGCGGGACGTGCACGAGCTCACGGCGGCGTTCCCGCTCGCCGGCGTCGCCGTCAGCGCCGGCTGACTCTTGCCTCCGGTCGCGGGGCTCTTCACTTTGGAGTCGTGAGCGAGCTGCAGCTGGCCGAGGACCTGATCGAGCGCGTCGCCTCGACGCACGGGCGCTATCCGCCCCCGGCGTACGCGTTCGTGCTGGCCGCCCTGGAGTACTGCCAGGTGCGGCGGCCCGCGCGCGGCCACATCCCCGGTGACGTGTTCGCGTGGGCCTGCCGGGACTTCGCGCTCGAGCAGTTCGGGCTCACGTCGCGCACCGTCCTGACGCATTGGGGCATCCACCGCACGCAGGATATCGGGTGTCTCGTGTACCACCTCATCGGCGTGGGACTCCTGGTGTGCCAACCGGAGGACCGCATCGAGGATTTCGACGACGTGTTCGATTTCGCGGAGGCGTTCGAGCACGCGTATCCGTGGGTCGGGGTGCCGCGGAACGGGGGCGGACCGTCGTCCGCCGAGGCGGGAAGGGGGTCGTGATGGAAGGGCGGGAATGGCCGGCATGCCGGAAATGCCAAGGGGGAGTCCTGGTCCCGCTGTCGGACTACGGACGGGACGGGGCACCGATCACCTACAAGGCGTGGGTGTGCACCAGCCCCGAGTGCGGGTTCAACCTGCGAATTGACAACGGCGAGATCTCGCTCGGTCGGGCAATCGGCCAGAGCTTCAAATAGTCCGCGGCGGCGCGGACCGCCTCATGCCCACCTGTCCGGTGATCCCCGTGCTCACCGCCGCGGAGGCCGCGGCGTGGGACGCGCGCGCGCGTGTCGAGGCGGGCATTCCCGGACGCGTGCTGATGGAGGCCGCGGGCCGGGCCGCGGCCGCGGTCATCGCGCGGGAGCGGGCCGGGCTCCTGGACCGGGGGGTGCTGGTGGTGGCCGGCCCCGGCAACAACGGGGGCGATGGCTGGGTTGTGGCCCGCGCGCTGCATGCGGCGGGCGTCCGCGTGTGGGGCACGGACCTCCCCAAGGAGCGGTCGCCCGACTGCGAGACCAATCGGACCCTTGCGCTCGCCGACGGCGTGGCGTGGGTCGAATCCGGGGAGCGCTGGCCCGCGGCGGGCGTGATCGTGGACGCGCTGCTCGGCACGGGTGCGAGCGGCGCTCCGTCCGGGCCCCTGGCCGAGCTGGCCAGGCTCGTGGCGGCGCACGGCGCGCCCGTGGCCGCGATTGACGGACCGACGGGCCTCGATCTCACCACCGGTATCGCGCATGGCCCTATCCGCGCCGAGCTCACCGTGACGTTCGGCGGGCTGCGCCGCGGCCATCTGCGCGCGCGCGACTGGGTGGGCCGGGTCGTGGTGGTCGAGATGGGGTTTCCCCCGGCCGACGCCACGTGGCCGCGGTTCGTAACCGACCACTGGGCGCGCTCGGTGCTCCCCGGGTTCGCGCCCGCCATGCACAAGGGCGACCGCGGGCGCGTGCTGATCGTGGGGGGCGCGGTCGGCATGGCGGGCGCGGCCATGCACGCCGCGCGCACGGCGTTTGCCTGCGGGGCCGGACTGGTCAAGCTCGCCCTGCCCGAATCCTCGCTCCGCGCCGCGCAGGCCAACCTCCCCGACGCGCTCACCGTCACGACGGCGCTCGGTCCCACGCTCGAACCCGACCTCGCGGAAGCGCTGGACTGGGCCGACGCCATCGTACTGGGGCCCGGCCTGGGGCGCGGCGCGGAACGGTCGGCGTTCGCGGCCCTGGTCGTGGAGCGGGCCAACGCGCCCATCGTGCTGGATGCCGATGCGCTGCACGTCCCCGGCCTTGCGGCGGTGGGTGACGCCCCGCGCGTCCTGACCCCGCATGCCGGCGAGTTCGCCGCCCAGTTTCCGGACCTGGCAGAGCTGGCCCGGGACGATCCCTTCACGGCGCCGCTGGCCGCGCTCGAAACCATCGCGGGCGGCCCCGCGGCCGGCCGGGCGGCCGTGCTGCTCAAGGGGGTCCCCACGGTCATCGCCGGCGCCGAGGGGCGCCGTGTCGTGGGGACCGGGAATCCGGCGCTCGCCACCGGCGGGAGTGGCGACCTGCTGGCCGGGACCATCGCCGCCTTCCTGGCGCGCGGCCTCTCCCCGCTCGACGCGGCGGCCCTCGGCGCCTACGTCATGGGCCGCGCGGCCGATCTCATCGTGGAGCGCCGCGGCGTGCGGGGTACGCGGCCGGACGACGTGGCGGCCGCCTATCCCGCCGTCTGGGAGGTGCTCGCGCAGCCGGTGGCGCCCACGCCGCCGGTCCTGCTGACGCTCCCCCCGCCCGTCACGTCGTGATCCGGGGAGGCTTCCTTCTGCTCGCGTTCGGCGCGGCGGGCGCCGGGCCGCTTTCGGGTCAGGCCCGGCTCTGGCGCGAGGACGAGCGCGTCATCATCACCGATCAGCAGATGGTGTACGCGGTCGCGGCCACCGATGCCCGGGTCTACGTCGCCACGACCACCGGACTCGCCATCTACGATCGGCGCTTCCGCCAGTGGGTGCCGCCCGTCACCGCGGCCGACGGGTATCCGCGGGAGCGCGTGACCGCGGCGCTCGCGGACCCGGCGGATGACGCCGTCTGGCTCGGCACGGTGTCCGGGGTCATGCGCTACCGGCCCGTCTTTCGGAGCTTCGATGACTACCTGGTCCCGGGTGGCGTGCGCGACCTGGCGTTCGACCGGGACGACGCCATCCAGGGCATCTACCTCCAGTCGCCTGCCGGGTGGCAACTGCTTCCCCGGAGCGGCTTCAGTCCGGCGCCGGCGCCACCGCCGCCCGCCGGCCGGCGGATCGCGCCGCTCGCGCCGGAGCAGCTCGAGGCGCGCATTCCCTACCTCCGCACCATGGGCGGACAGGCCCTGTTCGACGAGCGGCTCCGGCAGTTCCACTTCACGAGCGCGGCCGTGGTACCCGGCACGGAGGAGTACTATCTCGGTACGGACGGCATGGGGCTCGTCTTCGTGGACGCCCTCATGGCGCAGTTTGAGCCCGTGCCGGCCGGGCTGCTGAGCCCGGGCGCGGGCGCCGTGCTCGCGGTGCGGGACGGCGTCTGGGTGGGCTCCGACGATCAAGGACCCCGGTCCGGACTCACGTTCGTCTCGGACGATCTCCAGCGCTTCTCGTACGAAGAGGGGCCGCGCGGGACGGGGTTCCGGGCGTCGGTGGTGCGCGGGCTGGCGGCGCGGAACGGGGAGATCTGGGCGGCCACCGACCAGGGGATCGTCCGGGTCGAGCCCGGAGGCATGACGCGCCGGCTGCAAACCGTGGATGGACTCCCGGACGACGACGTGTTCGCGCTCGCCACGGGGGCGGCCGGCACCTGGGTTGCCACCGGGCGTGGCGTGGTGCTGGTGCCTCCCGATTCGGTGGTCGTCGCACGGACCGAGGGCCCGCGCGTGCCGGCCCTGGCGATCGCGGCCACCGGGGATTCGGCCTGGGTGGGGTTCATTGACGGTCTCGGCCTGGCCGCTCCGGACGGGCAGGTGTTCGTCGCGCCGGGCACCGATACGCTGCCCGATCTGCGTGAGGCGATCGTGGCCCTGGCCCGTCTGGGCGACACCGTGATTGCCGCCACCGTGGACCGGCTGCTCTGGCGGGCGGGAGCCGGCCCATGGGTGGTCGGCCGGATTCTCGGTGAAGTGGCGCCCATCTATGCGGTGGCGGGCGACGCGTCGGGCCTGTGGGTGGGTGGGCGCGGCGGGCTTGCCCACGTCCGCCTTGCCGCGGGCGCCGTGGTGCCGTTTCCGGTGCCGCGGGACGTTCCCGCCGCGGTCCGCGGCATCGCGCTGTCGGAGCGATACGTCTGGCTGGCCACGGAGGCAGGGCTCGTGCGGTTCAGCCGGGACGCGCTCACGCCATGACGGGAAGCGGCACGCCGCTCGGGCCCGGCGGCGAGTTCGACCGCCTGCGCGCCGTCTTCCGCCGCCTGGGGCCGCGCCTGCGCGGCGCGGGCGACGATGCCGCGCTGATCACCGTGGACGGCGCGCACCTCGCGCTGTCCTGCGACCTGGCCATCGAGGGCCGCCACTTCCGGCTGGATTGGCTCACGGCCGAGGAAGTCGGCTGGCGCGCCTGCGCCGCTGCGCTCTCCGATCTCGCGGCCGTGGCGGCCGAGCCGCTCGGCGTGCTGGCCGCGGTGGGGGTCCCGGAAGGCCGGGATGGGGAGTTCCTCGAGCGGCTCATGGACGGCATCGCGCGGGCGGCGGATGCCACGGGCGCGGTCGTGTGGGGTGGCGACCTGGTCCGGGCCCCCCACGTCACCGTGGACGTGACGGTGGTGGGCCGGGCCGACCAACCCGTGCGACGGAGCGGTGCGCAGCCGGGGGACGGCCTGTGGGTGACGGGTCTCCTGGGCGGGCCGCGCACCGCGGTGAGCGCGTGGGAGGCGGGCCGCACGCCGCCTCCCGATGCCCGCGACCGGTTTGCCCATCCCGTCCCGCGGATCGCGGAGGCCGCGTGGCTCCGGGATCATGGGGCCACGGCCATGATTGACCTGAGCGACGGACTCGTGGGCGACGCCGGGCACCTGGCGGCCGCGTCGGGGGTGGGGCTGGTGGTTGAGGCGGAGCGAGTGCTGGTGCATCCGGCGGTCGGGGCGGACGAGGCGGTCGTGGTGGCGCTGGTTGGGGGGGAGGAGTATGAGTTGCTGGTGACGTTGCCCGAGGGGTTTGGGGAGGCGGAGGGGTTCGGGCGGCGGTTCAACCTGCCGCTCACGCGCATTGGTGGCGTTGCCGTGGGCGAGGGCGTCCGGGTGCTGCGAGACGGGCGGCCGATGCAACCGGGCCGTGGGTTCTCGCACTTCTGACCGCGCGTACATTGCGGCCATGCTGACGCGTCTCTGGTGCTCGGTCCGGTACTACGTCGCCATTCTGCCGCTCACCATCTGGCATGCCTCGATTGCCGTCGGCGCGGGGCTCCTGCGCGTGAAGTGGCGGCGGGGCGGGATTTACGACTGGACCCAGTCCACGTGGGCCCGGCGGCTGACCAGGGCGGCGGGGACCGGGGTAACGCTGGTGGGATTCGAACGCGTGCCGCGGGATCGCCCCGTGGTCTACGTCAGCAATCACCAGTCGTGGTTCGACATTCTGGCGCTGGCCGGCACGGTTCCCGGGACGCTCCGCTTCGTGGCCAAGAAGGAAATGGCCAGGATCCCCCTGCTCGGGCAGGCCATGAAGGCCGCCGGGCATATCTACATTGACCGGCAGAACCGGGCGCAGGCCATCGAGGCATACGAGGAGGTGGCGGCCTGGATCCGCGACGGGCTCTCGACCGTCGTCTTTCCGGAGGGCACGCGCAGCCGCACCGGCCGGCTGCTCCCGTTCAAGAAGGGGCCGTTCGTGCTGGCGTTGGCGGCCCAGGTGCCCGTCGTGCCGGTGTACGTGTCCAACACATTCCAGATTCTTCCCAAGGCGCACCTGCTGCTCCGGCCCCAGCGCATCACGATCTACTTCGACGAACCGATTCCCACGGCGGGAATGACGTACGACCACCGCGAGGAGCTACTGCGCCGGTCGCATACGGCAATTCTGCGGATGCGGGCCGCGTCCGCGGACGCGGTTTTCGATCGGTAGCCCGCACCCGGTCCCGCCTTTCCAACGCGCGCGGCGGGCGTAGTTTAGTCACATCATGCCCCCTCTCGCCGCAGTCACCGAGCGCCTCTACCAGGCGTTCGCCGAGGTCGCCCGCGGGATGAAGCTCCGCGGGCAGGATCCCGGCCTCGAACTCGCCGGCCGGTTCGGGGTGCGGGGCTTCGTCGCGCGGCACCTCGAGGGCGGGGATGCCCCCGAGGCGCTGGAGGAGCCCCCCAAGGCGAGCGAATGGCTCGAGCGCGGGGCTATGCTGCGCAAGGAGGCGCGCGCGGTGAGCCGCGGGCTCGCCGAGGCCGGCGTGCGCCACTGCTTCTTCAAGGGTGTGGCCCTGCTCGGCCGGTTCTACCGGCTCGACGAACGGCAGCTCGCGGACATTGACCTGATCGTGGACCTCGATCACTACAGCGAAGCGCTGGCGGCCATCCACGGGCTCGGCTTCACCGAGCTGCGGTCCAGCGGGGCATGGGTCCCCGCCGCCCGGCGGCCCGGCGTCACCCTGCATCGCGGCGATCTCGATGAGCAGGAGGGCCAGGGCGAGGTCCTGATAGACCTGCATTGGGGGCTCGAATCGCTGGCCACGGTCCTGCCGGACGAGGAGCTGATTCTGCCGCCCACCGTCTGGGCCGGCGTGGGGCAGGAACGCGGGCTGCCGACGCTGAGCGACGAGCATCATGCCGCCATCGTGCTGCACCATCTCGTCCGCCATGACATGCTCCACATCCGCGGGCTGCTCGACTTCATTCTCCTGTGGCAGGCGATTCCCAACCAGGGCGGCCAGCAGCTCACCGACCTCGCGCGGCTGCTGGGCGTCGAACGCGCGCTGCGCGTGGTGGGGCGCGTCATGGTGGATGAGCTGCTGCTGTATCCCCTGCGCGGCGTGCCGCTGGGTCCCGGGGACTGGCGCGGGCGGGTGGCCCTGCGACAGCTGCGGCTCAAGCCGTGGCTGGCCTGGGCCGCACGCCAGGGAAGGCAGCGCGCGTCGCACATGACGGTGACGCGATCTCTTTTCTGGCGGCGGTTCCTCATGGCCGACGCCCCCCGCACCGGGCGGCTCCTGCGCGAGCTGGTGGCTCCGCCGCGCGAGTACCTGGAGTGGCGGTGGCCCGATGCGCCCTCCGAAGGGCGGGCCTGGGGCAGGCACCTGGCGGCGGCTCTCCGCGCCTGAGCGGACCGTGGCTCCCACGAACAGTACCGATGTTGTACCGTTCCCCCGTCCACCGCCGACCACCCACGCTCCGCAATCACGGCACACGCCTTTCACGAGACCGCCATGAGCACCATCATCGAAGTCACCGGACGCGAGATCCTCGATTCGCGCGGGAACCCCACCGTCGAGGCCGAAGTCACGTTGTCCAGCGGCGCGCACGGCATGGCCGCCGTGCCGAGCGGGGCGTCCACCGGCGAGCACGAGGCCGTGGAGCTGCGGGACGAGGACCAGGACCGGTTCCTGGGGAAGGGCGTGCAGGACGCCGTCAAGAACGTCAACGAAGTCATCGGCCCGCGTCTCGAAGGGTTGGATGGGACGGAGCAGATGGCCGTGGACTACGAGATGCTCGATCTCGACGGCACGCCCAACAAGGGCAACCTCGGCGCCAACGCCATTCTCGCGGTCTCGCTCGCCACGGCGCGCGCGGCGGCGGAGCATTTCGGGATGCCGCTGTACCGGTATCTCGGCGGGCCCATGGTGCACGTGCTCCCCGTGCCGCTCATGAACATCCTGAACGGCGGCGCCCACGCCTCGAACAACGTGGACGCTCAGGAATTCATGATCGCGCCCATCGGGGCGGACACGTTCCCGGACGCGCTTCGGATGGGCGTCGAGGTGTTCCACCACCTGAAGAAAGTGCTGGCGGCGCAGGGCCTCTCGACGGCCGTGGGCGACGAGGGCGGGTTTGCCCCCATGCTGCCGTCCAACGAGGCGGCGCTCGACGCCGTGGTCGCGGCCATCAAGGCCGCGGGCTACGCGCCTGGTGACGACGTGGCCATCGCGCTCGACGTGGCCGCGAGCGAGTTCTACGCGGACGGCGTGTACACGTTCAAGAAGGGCGACGGCTCCAAGCGGCGTTCCGAGGAGATGATCCGGCTGTACGAGCAGTGGTGCGACGCGTACCCCATCGTGTCCATCGAGGACGGGCTGGCCGAGAGCGACTGGGACGGCTGGACCGCCCTGACCGAGGCGTTGGGCGCCAAGATCCAACTCGTCGGCGACGACGTCTTCTGCACGAATGCCGACCTCCTGTCCAAGGGCATTGACCAGGGGGCGGCGAACGCCATCCTGATCAAGGTGAACCAGATCGGCACACTCACCGAGACGCTCGAGTGCATCGAGCTGGCCCGGATGTCCGGATACGGGCAGATCATCTCGCACCGGTCGGGAGAGACCGAGGACACCTTCATCGCGGACCTCGCGGTCGCGACGTCGGCCGGGCAGATCAAGACGGGCAGCGCCTCCCGCACGGACCGGGTCGCCAAGTACAACCAGCTGCTGCGCATCGCCGAGCAGCTCGGCGAGATCGCCGACTATCCCGGCGGCGCCATCTACGGCCGGTGACGCGCACCCGCCTGCTCGCCACCGTGGGCATCGTGGGCGGCCTCGCCTTTGGGGTGGCCGGGGGCGAGTACGCGACGTGGGATTGGTGGCAGCTGCGCGGGGACGTGCGCGCGCAGCGCGCGGCGCTCGACAGCCTGCGGATCGAGATTGACAGCCTCGAGATCGAGGTGCGGCGGCTCGAGCGCGATCCGGCCACGCAGGAGCGGGTGGCGCGGGAGCGCTACGGCATGCTCCGGCCCGGCGAGATCATGTTCCAGGTGGAAATCCCCGAGGAACCTTGAATGGGAGCATGGGGCCGGGCTAAACTTCCATCCCGCCCATCCCGCTTGTCCCGCGGGGGCGTTGAGTGGCAGGGCTCGGCGGAGTAGCTCAGCTGGTTAGAGCAGCGGAATCATAATCCGCGTGTCGGGGGTTCGAATCCCTCCTCCGCTATTCGCAAGCGTCTCAGCGACCTGAGTGTCGCTGGGGCGCTCTTGCTTTGGACCCTGTGCCGCCCGCAGCCGCTGGCGGTCTGCGTCGAGGTACCGGTCGGACGCGTAGCCCAAGTGACGATCGGTCACGTCCTCGCGCGCGGCGTTTTCCCCGGTCCGCCCCCGGAGGCGCGTGCGCGGGATGCCTGCTGGTGCCCATCGCCGCCGGGGCGACCGGGGGCGTGGCGGCGACCCCTTCGCCGGTCCTGGCAGGAAACTTGCCAACGTCTTTGCAAGGTTTCTCTCCTGGACTCGCGACGAGCGCCATCGCTCCCATGGGCGATTGGGGTCGCCCACACGCCGGAACCAACAATGACTCTGCCACCGGTCGCTTCGCACAGGGGCGTGGTTCGACAGGCGACGTCCCTCGGGTTCGTGGTCCTCCATGCCGCGGCCGCCGCCTTTGCCGTCGTCACACTGACCCGACCGGCGCTCTTCCGTGAGCTCCTCGCGCTCGGCGTCGGGACCACCAACTACAACGTGGTGCGGGCACTGATCCCGTACGCGGCCAGCGTCATCCTGCTGCTTCTGGTCGCGGGACTCGCACTGGTGGAATCGCGAAAGGCGGCCCGGCGGTGGCGCAGGGCGGAGGCCGAGCCGGATGTCTTTCTGCGGCTCCGCGTGCTGTTCTACGCCGCGGCGGCGTGCGTCATGCTCAGCGCCTTCGTGTGGTCAACCCCCGAATCGTATGTCGGACCTTTCAGGCTGCGGTATCCCATCCTGGGCTCGGTGACCGCGGCGGGCGCGTACGGCCTGTTCGCGCTTTGGTATGCCCTGCTGCCGCGCCTGCGACGGTGGATTCCCGCCGCCGGGCGGCGCGGATTGGACTTGGTCGCCATGAACGCCTGCCTCACGCTGCTCCTGGCAGAAGGCAGCCTCCGGGTCCTGGCGCGGGCAGGCGCCTCGTCACTGTTGGTCACCGAGTCCGTCCCGCTCCAGGTTCGACGCGACGCGCACCGCCAGGCCCCGGGGACCAGGTGGTTCGGGTTCCCCATGAACCGGGGTGGTCACTACGACACCGAGTTCGTGCCCTCGTCCGACGTTCCCGGTCCTCTCGTGGTCAGCATCGGTGACTCGTTCAGCTACGGAGCGGTTCCGCACGCCTATCACTTCACGACCGTTGCCGAAGACGAGCGCCCGGGCGTCGAGATCTACAACATGGGGTACTCCGCCATCGGTCCCAGTGACTACCTCCACCTCCTGCAGCAGGAGGCCCTGCCCCTGAAGCCCGATCTCGTCGTCGTCCACCTGTTCGTGGGAAACGACATCACGGACGGCCGCACCCCTGCGGGTCCGCCGCGGTGGTACGACGGGGACAGCTACCTCCTCGCGGTCGTGTGGCATCGCCTGCGGAACATGAAGCGCTCCGGTTTTGCCAACGTGGGGCAGGGCGCCCTGCCGTCCGACGCGACGCGCGAAGCACTCGTGGCCGCCTTTCCGTTCCTCGCCGATCCCCTGCTCGAACCCCCGAGCGTTTCCGCGGAGGTCTTTCGCGACCTCGCGCGCACCAACGCCGAACGGGTGTGCCTTGCGCGGGAGACCGACGCGCAACGGTTGGCCTACGAGGGGTTCTTCCAGACGCTCGAGGAAATCGTGCAGGCGGCGGGGGATACTCCCCTTGGGTTCGTGCTGATCCCGGAGGAGTTTCAGGTCGAGGACGACGTGTGGGATCTGGTCGTACGGAGCGGCAGCCCACTTCTGGACCGCGACCTTCCACAGCGAAGGACTGGCGCGTGGCTGGAAGCGCGTGGCGTGCCGGTACTTGACCTGCTACCGATCCTCAGGGACGTGGCGCCGCTGGAGGACGGGCGCCGACACCTCTATCATCTGCACGACTTGCACTTCAACGCCAGGGGCAACGCCGTTGTCGGCCGGGCACTTGCCCGCTTCCTGGGACCCCTACCCCCGGCACGCCTCCCGCTCCGCCTCACGTTCGCAAACGGCACCATCCCCCGAACCATGCGGTCGGGATGGATCCGCGGCGGCCCGGCCGGTGACGAGCCGTTGGTGTGGAGCGATGGTTTGGAGTCCCTGATGACGATTGCCCTTCCGGCCCGCCGCGACATCCAGATGGACATCGAGGTGTCTCCGTTTGTGTTTCCGGACAGTCCGGAGCAGCGCGTGACGATCTTGCTCGATGGGATCACGCTGGGAGACCACGTGCTGCGCCCCGGGCGCCACCGGTATTCGGTGATCCTCCCAGGGAGCCTGCTCACCGGCTCAACGAGCACGCTCGCTTTCCGGTACGCCTACGCGCAGGCGCCCCGGGACGTACGTCCGGATTCGCTGGGCGTCCCCCTGCTGGCGATCGGGTGGCATGGCCTGCACTTCGCCGAGCGGCTGCCCTGATGCCGCCGGGCCCGGCGCCCGTGTGCCACGGACGCGGTTGGGTGAGACCATCCTGGGGCTTCTGTCCGAGGCGGGACACGGGCGTCCACCACGTCGTGACGCCGGACGGCTGAACGGTCGGGCTACCCCGGCGGCGTCGCCGTCAGCACGGAGTTGGCCACGTAGCCCACGACGCCACCGCCGGCATGCAGCTCCCACCACCCCTGACGCATCTCGCGCACCTCGACCGCGCGGCCCGGAGGCAGCACCCGCACCACCGCGGACTCCACCGACCGCGCCGCCCGGACGTTGGTCCACTCCGTCGTCCAGCGGGTCACCACGCCCCGGGTTCCCACGGGACGACGTTCCGATGCCGGGGCCGTCGTGTCGGCGGCCACCGACCGCACCGGCGCGGGAGGCACCGCGGTGGCGCCGCCCTGGACGGTGGTATCGGGCGCCGCCACCAGGATCGGAGCAGCGCTCGGGTCGCCGGCATCCTCGGCGGGCAGGGCGGGGAGGGGAGCGGGTGCCGGCGTGCCCTGGTCCGAGGCCGCCGGGCGCCCGCCCCCCCGCGTGGCCTCCAGCAATGCCTCGAGCAAGCCCGATCGCCAGATGCCCACGCCGGCCGCGACCGCCACCACGATGCCCGCGACGCCGATGGCCACCTGCCGCGCGATCCGGGCGGCGCGCACCCGGTGGCCGCAATAGGGGCAGAGCGTGACGTCCCGCTCGATGTGCTTCCCGCAGCGGCCGCACGCCCGCAGCGCCCCCCAATCGTGGGTCTCGAGGGGATTCTGGATCAGCACCCGCCCGCAGCTGGGGCAGGACGAGGCGACGTCGAGGGCGCGCTGGCCGCAGCCGGGGCAGCGGATCATCACCATGCCCGCGAATCTAACGTACATTCCGCGCCGCATGCGACCCGCCGCCCCGCCCCGCCCGATCGTGGCCGGGCACGTTGCCCTGGCCGGCGCGCAGGTGGCGTTCGGTCTCCTGCCGATCTTCGGCACCATCGTGTTTCGGCCCGGGGGACTCTCGCCCCGCGTGGCGCTGGCCCTGGCCGGGCTGCTCCCGCTGCTGTTCGCGAGTGGACTCCGGTCGCTCGGCGCGTACGGATTCGGCAACCTGCTGATGGTGGCCAACGCCTTCTGCTACTCGACCTTCCTCGTCCTCACGAAGCCCCTGACCCGGCGCTACCCGACGCTCGTCATCCTCGCCTGGGCCTATCTGTTCTCGCTGGTGGGGCTCGTCGTCTTCCTGCCGGGCCAGCGACTGGTGCCCGCGCCGCACGCGGCCGCCGCGTGGTGGGGGATCGCGTACATCGTGATCTTCCCGACGATCGTCGCGTACATCCGGAACGTGTTCGCCCTGGCCCGCCTCCGCGCGTCCACCACGGCGGTGTACGTGTACGGCCGGGAAACCCGTGCTGGCCGAGCGCTGAGCGGGACCCGCCCGATCAGACGTGCGCGGGCTGGGCCTGCCCGGCCACGTGCTCGCCGATCAGGATCTTGCTGATCTCTTCGCGCTGGATCTGGTTGGTGCCCTCGTAGATCTGCATGATCTTGGCGTCCCGCATGTACTTCGCGATGGGGTAGTCCCGCATGTAGCCGTAGCCGCCGAACACCTGCACGGCGTCGGTGGTGACCTGCATGGCGACGTCGCCCGCGAAACACTTGGACATCGCCGAGTAGATCGTCGGCCGCTCCTTCGGATTCGAGTCCACGTAACGGGCCGTGGCGTACACGAGGGCGCCCTGCGCGATGCCCACGGCCTGGGCGGCGACGCCCGGGCGGGAGGCGTCGAAGGTCCGCATGGCCACGATGAACATGGCCCGCTGCTCCTCGGTCAGGCCGTAGTCGAGCACGGGACGTCTCCGCGTGCGCCCGCGGTCAGCGGGACGCCAAGGCGTCGGGGAAGAAGTAGGGTTCCTGCACCCATGCCGCGCCGTCCTGGAACAGCAGGCGCACGTGATCGTCCGGGTGGCGGTCGTCGAACGAACGGATGTCAATCGAGCCGTGCAGCGTGCCGGCGCCCGCGAGGGCCACGAGCCGGTCCACGAGCAGCCGGGGATCCAGGTTGACCTCGCGCAGCTCGACGTCCACGGTCCCCGCGCGCTTCGCGGGCTTCGCCCGGAAGTCGCCCTCGGGATAGAGGCCCTCGTACGTGTCCGCGACGCGTTGCAGGTCGCGCACCGCCCCGGCGGCATCCGTCGCCCCGAAGGTCAGCGCACCGTTCAAGCGGCAATACACGCCTTCGATCGGGATGACGTGGGCGTCGTACGCGCGCTTCCGCGACGCGGCGAAGTCCGGATGGGCCCAGTCAATCCGAACGCCGCCACCCGGCTGCACGCGCATCCGCACGAGATGCGGGCTGTCTTCGGTGTGAACGTGAAGATCACCACCCTCGATCTGCCCGTGGAGGGCCACCGGGATCTCGGCGAGCATGCGCACCAGCTCGGCCGCGATCGTCGGCAGCGTGGGAGCGGTGGTGGGCTGGACGTGACGGACCACGATCGCCCCGGCCGGGGCGTCGAACTCGAGCCATTCGCCGGGGAGCGCGGCGAGCCGCGCGGTCACGTCGCCGGGCACCGACCCGACGCGGACGCGGCCCTGACAGCCTTCCTCATAGAACATGCGGCGTTCCTCGCGCGTGGGTTGCCGCGGCCCCGGCCGGACCGGCCGGAACCGCTCCCCAGGCAAATAGATGAATCGGCGTGAAGAAACCGCAGGAAGACTCTGAAGAAACGGTGAACGAGCTGCGGGGACCTTACTCCGGCCGCTCCGTCGGGCGTCGCGGACCGAGTCGGCGCTCCCCGGAGCGGCGCAGCGCCGACGCGCGCCGGTCGGGCGTCGCGCGGCGGTCCGCCAGGAGCCCCGGCGGGAGGGCCGGGGATACCGTGCGGCGGCGATCGTCGCCGCTCCGGCGCTCGAAGCTGGCGCGCCGGTCAACGAGGATGCCGGACGGGAACCAGAACTTCCGGCGGGCCGTCCAGCGCCGATCCTCGGGCTGATCCATGTAAGCTCTCCCTCATCAAGCGCTTGGCGTCCCACCCCTGCTGACGGGCCCCAACATGCGAAACTGATGCCAGAAACGCCAGTTGGGCTTCATCCCGGGCTTCATGGACCCTTCCTCCGGGGTTCACGCGGGGTTCAGCCGGTTCGCTCCATCATTCG
>Ga0214471_10000819_pt1 | contig 25278 bp, 24 predicted proteins | sample RVTome_5_FD_207665 | JGI IMG/M metagenome (GOLD analysis project Ga0214471, IMG submission 207665) | Soil microbial communities from uranium-contaminated site in the Upper Colorado River Basin, Wyoming, United States - RVT142D155 | ecosystem: Environmental > Terrestrial > Soil > Contaminated >... | reverse complement strand
AGTCGTCACGATTCCGCCCAACTCAACCTTGTTACCCTCGTGGCTGGCTTTGATCGAGCCAAGCGGTGTAGTCTGCTCGCTTAGATAAACCTTAAACGAGGCCAGTGGGTGATCTGATAAATAGACGCCGAGCAGTTCCCGCTCCCACTGTAGCTGCTCCTTAGCCGCCGTCGCGGCCGGGGGCTGATCGAGCTTAAGCGCACTTAGAGCCCGGGCACTTTGGCCGCCAAACATATCTATCTGACCGCTTTCGCGTTCTTTCTGAAGCTTGGCACCGACGCCGACGATCTTGTCGAGATTAAACAGCAGGGCATCACGCTTACCAAGCGAGTCAAATGCGCCGGACTTGATCAGACTTTCCATGGTTCGCCGATTAACCGCCCGGGTATCGACTCGCCGGATAAAATCCTCGATCGAACTGAAGGCCCCGCCTTTTTCCCGGGCCAGCAGAATGTCTTCGACGGCTCCGATGCCGACGTTCTTTATCGCCGCTAAGCCGAATCTGATCTGACGAGTAGTCTGGACTACGCCGAATTCCAAAAAAGATTCGTTGACGTCCGGCTTTAAGACTTCAATGCCCATTTCTCGACACTCGGTGATATCCAGCGCCAAGCGCTCTGTGTCATTAAAGTTACTGGTCATTAACGCGGCCATAAAAGCGTCCGGAAAATGGGCTTTAAGATAGGCGGTTTGATAGGCGATCAGACCATAGCAAGCGGCGTGTGATTTGTTGAAAGCGTAGTCCGCGAAGCCTTCCAAATCAACCCAGAACTTCTCGGCGATTTTGCTATCCACTTTTTTACTTATGGCGCCCTTTATGACCCGATCTTTCATTTGGGCCATTAAGTCTCGCTTCTTTTTACCGACAGCTTTTCTGAGCATGTCGGCCTCTCCGCCGGTAAAGCCGCACATATCTTTGACGATTTGCATGAACTGTTCCTGATAGATCATTACTCCGTAGGTGTTTTCTAAGGCCGGCTGCATCAGCCGATGGTCGTAACTGACCGCTTCAGACCCGTTTTTTCGGGCGATAAACTTATCCGTCAGGCCAGCTGTCAGTGGACCCGGCCGGTACAGCGCCACCATAGCGATGATGTCATCAAAAACGGACGGTTTCAGTTCCTTTAAGTAGCGCTTCATTCCAGACGACTCCAACTGGAAAACACCGGTAGTATCACCTCGGCTTAATAGTTCATAGGTTGGTTTGTCATCTAAGGGAATGTCGGTGATATTGACTTCTTCTTTATAAACTTTGCGCACTATTCTCAGCGAGTTTTTCATGATCGTCAGATTGCTCAAACCCAAGAAATCCATCTTCAGTAACCCGATGTCTTCAATCGGGTTCATCGAATACTGGGTCGCCACAACGCCTTTTTGGGCCATTTCCAGAGGCGTGAATTTGACGATCTCGTCCGGCGCGATTACGACCCCAGCAGCGTGAACGCCGTGGCTGCGGATTGTTCCCTCCAGTTGAGTGGCCAAATCAATTACCCGCTTGGCGGTGGGGTTGGTTTGGTACTCTTGTTTGAGTTCGGCCTCTTCAACGATGGACTTGGCCAGCGGTATGTGCCGGCCTTGCACTGGTGGCGGCACCATTTTAGCCAGACGGTCGGCCTCAGCGTAAGGCACCTCCAGTACACGCGCCACGTCGCGAATAGCATTTCTAGCCGCCATAGTGCCAAACGTCACGATATTGGCTACCCGGTCACGGCCGTATTTTTCGGCGACATAGGCGATGACTTCATCTCGGCGGTTGTCTTGGATATCGATATCCATATCCGGCATAGAAATCCGATCTGGATTCAAAAACCGCTCAAACAGCAAGTCGTACTCCAGCGGGTCGATTTCCGTGATTCGCAGGGCATAAGATACGACCGAGCCAGCCGCCGAACCGCGTCCGGGTCCAAACACAATACCTTGCTCCTTACCCCAGCGGACGAAGTCCCAGACAATCAAAAAATAACTTTCAAAACCCATCCGGCTGATCGTATCCAGTTCAAATTCTGCCCGTCTGATGATGTCCGGGCTTAGGCCCGCCCTAGCCTTGTCGGCCGATAATTTTTCAGCCCGTTTAGGATCGATCTGGCCGTACCGAACAGCCAAACCTTGCCAGGTTTTAAGTTCGAGATATTTTTTTTGAGTCTGGCCGGCCGGGACTTTGAATGTTGGTAACAGGATTTTACCCAAACTGAGTTCAACATCGCACCGATCGGCAATCGCCCTGGTGTTTGTCAAAAGCTCGGGTGAATCCGACCAGCGTTTTAAAATTTCGGCCGGTGCTTCGACGAACAAATCCATGTCTTTTAGGCTCATCCGGTTTTTGTCATCAAAATATGCACCAGTCTGAACGCATAACAGCATCTCGTGGGCTTCCTGATCCTCGGGCAACACATAATGAGCGTCGCTAGTAACCACCATTTTCAGACTTAACTCTTTTGCCAGACTTTTCAGCTGACGATTAACGCTGGCCTGCTCCGGCCACTGATGTCCGTGGTCTTGCAGCTCCAGATAATAACGGTCGCCGAATACGTCAGCGTACCACTTCGCCGCGGCTTTGGCCTTGGCGTACTGGCCCTGACGCAAGGCGTCGCCGACTTCACCACCGATACAGCCGGACAGTACAATCAAGCCGGCTTGGTATTTCTTCAGTAATTCACGGTCGATCCGTGGTTTGTAATAAAAACCCTCTATGTGGGCAACTGAAGACAGCCGTAGCAGATTTTGATAACCTTCATTATTCATTGCCAGCAAAATCAAGTGATAGATTTGCTTATCGGCTTGGGGGTCTTTATCGGTGTGGCGGCGAGCGGCAACATACGCTTCCAGGCCGATCAAAGGTTTGATCCCTTCAGCTTTAGCCTGCTGATAAAATTCAATCGCGCCAGACAGCGTGCCGTGGTCCGTTACAGCTACGGCTTTCATGCCTAGAGACTTAACCCGCTCGATTAGTTTTGGAATTTTGGTCAGTCCGTCGAGCACCGAATAGTGGGTATGGTTGTGCAGATGCACAAAATCAGCCGGTTTTAACCGGACCGCGTGAGCCGTCTTAGTCGATGTCTCTACCCCCTGTTTTGCCATAGAACTGTCTAGTTATTATAGCCTAGCCTGGATCTAACGGGCTTCAATCGAATCGCGCACGGTCTGGACCAAATCGCCAATTAGCGGCAATTCGGTGAATAAAGATAAGATATATATAATCGAGGCAACCGCTAATGAGCCGCCGAGCGCCGCCCCCAAGCCGAACACCACGCCGCGCCAGAAGTTTATCCGGTAAATCCGCCGCTGATCGGCGTAGCCGCTAGCCACCACGTTCTCAATCGACCGGCCGATGCGCTCGTAGTCCTTGGCCCTTAGTTGCCGCTCGTCGTCCATTAAAAATTATTTAAATTATTATATTTTAAGTTTGTCCGAATTCGTCTTTGACGTCCGCGGCGGCCCGTTTGGCGGCACGCTTAGTTTTGTTGGCATAACGCTTAGCGGTACTTTTAGCCCGCCTGGTCTGTTTGGAAACTTCGACTTTCGCCTGGTTGTATTTCTTGCCGGCTTCCCGCTTGGTTTTAACCGCCCCTTCTTTGATATCTTCCCGGGTCTCTTTGCCACTCTTGGGAGCAAACAATAATCCGGCGATCGCCCCGGCGATCACGCCAAGAATCCCCCATTTTGCGCCTGTTCTGTTAGCCATTACTTCTTCTCCTTTTTACCTTTTTTTGCCTGCCACCCCTCGACAACATTAGCCACGATCCGACTGAATACCGCCGGGCCTGCCGTTTTCTGAAATATCCTGGCCGCGGCTTCCACGCTGTCGGCTGCCGCTCTGGCCTTTTCGCTGATTTCGTGCACCCGTCGAGAAATCCTGATTAAGTAGACCATGAAGATAATCCCCAGCAACAAGAACCCGGCCAAGGCGATGGATAGAATTACAACCAGTATCTCAAACGCGTCCATTTAGGACTCAGTATACCAGCTCGGCGCGCTGCGTAAGAACGTTCTCTATTAATTGGACGGGGGACCGCCATTCACGGCCTTATCTTCCGCCTCAGTAGGTTTCGGGCGGTCCTAGGATTGATCTGCGTGGCTGATTTCATTACCTGGCCGACTAAATACCCAACCGCCTTTTCCTGGCCGGCGCGCACATCGGACACCGCCTGGGGATTAGCCGCTATGACTTGGTCGATAACCGCTTCGATTTCACCAGCTTCGGTGCTGTGCAGCAGTTTTAAGCGTTTAGCCTCGATACGCATACTCTTCCCCGGTTTGGCCTCGCTTGCCAATCGGTAAGCTGCATTCGAGCTCAGTTGGTCCTCGGTTTTATACATGGCGGCTATGTCTTTTAACTGCGCGGCTTCGGGCAAGCTACGGCTGGCGGGCGCGGCCAAATAAGCCGACAGCAGCCAATTGGCCGTAAAAGCCGCAGTCAGCTGGTTGGTAGCCCGGCCGACCGCCAACAGATATTCAGCCAGGCTTTGGCCGTCGACGATGTTTTCCAGCAGTGCCTCCGTGCCGTTGGCGCTGACGCCCAGAGACTTGAGCTGCTGACGGATTACCGCCGGCATGAGTTTTAAGCTTGTTTTTGCGGTTTCAATCTGTCGGGAAGTGACTCTCAGCGGCGGTAAATCCGGCTCCGGGAAATAACGGTAATCGTGGGCCTCCTCTTTACCGCGCTGGGCGACAGTTTTTTGCTTGGCCTCATCCCAACCGCGCGTTTCCTGGATAATTGGCTGGTTTTTTTTCAGCAACTCGCTCTGGCGCTTGATCTCATACTCCGCCGCCCGTTCCACGGCCCGAAAAGAATTGAGGTTTTTTACCTCGGCCCGGACACCCAGACTAGCCTGGCTTTTCGGTGCCAGACTGACATTGACGTCAAATCTCATATGGCCGTGGTAGAGGTCGACGTCACTGACTCCGGCAAACTTCATCAGCAGATAAAGCTCCTTGGCGTAGGCCTTGGCCTCGGCCGCTGATTTGATTTCCGGTTTGGAAACGATTTCCAGCAGCGGCGTGCCGGCCCGGTTTAAATCTACCAGCGAGTAGTTGGCTCCCGGCGGATGCGCTAATTTGCCGGCATCCTCCTCTAGGTGGGCTCGTTCAATACCAATGGTCTTGGTCTCGCCTGCGACGTGGATATCTACTTCGCCCGGCCCGATTATTGGCTCGTCATACTGGGTTATCTGATAGCCTTTTGGCAAGTCCGGATAAAAGTAGTGTTTGCGGTCAAATTTGCTGAACTCATTTATTTGCGCCTTGAGCGCCAATCCAGCTTTAATCGCCAGCTCGACCGCCCCTTGATTCAGATATGGCAATACGCCGGGTAAACCGAAACAGATGGCCGACACGGTGGTGTTGGCTGGCGCCTGTCTGGCGTCATTACTAACGCGGGCAAACAGCTTGGTTGCGGTATTTAACTGGACGTGGCATTCGATGCCAATCGTCGGCGTGTAGTCGGTTTTCATTTGAGTGCCCCCAGGCTTTTAAGCGATTTGGCAAAACCGTTTAAAGCCCGACTAATCTCGGCCGGTTTCGGATGGGCGTCTTCGTGGGCCAACTGGTTGCGCAGTTTATGAGCCGTCCAAACGTCATTTTGATTACCCAGCATCTGGCCGGCCGATTTCAGGCGATCGCCCATGGTTTGGCCGCGAAGTTTTAGATCCTTAAGTGCGTGGTCGAGCAGTTTATCGGCTTCGATCACGGCCAGCCTAGCCCCGGCCGCACTGGTGCGCTTAAGGGTTTCGATTTCTGACCACTTCCGGCGGTAGTATTCCCGGTTAAAGCCGGTCGTTATGCGCTGCGTATAGTTAACCAGCCAAAGTAAAAAGATAGCGCCGACAACAATTGCGATCAACTCAATTGGCATCTTACAGTACCTCCACGGCCTTGGCCGCCGCTAGCAATTTGGCGTCTTGCCGCTGTGGCGCCATTAGCTGCAGGCCGACCGGCAAGCCGTCGCTTAGACCGACCGGCAAGCTGATAGCCGGATTGCCGACTAGGTTGGCCGCTACCGTCATGATATCGGTTAAGTACATCGCCAGCGGATCTTGGCTGTTTGTGCCTAGTTTAAAAGCCGTAGTTGACGCTGTCGGCCCAACTAGTAAATCAACCCCGCTAAAGGCCTCAAAAAACTCCTCGATCAGCTTTGTCCTAACGGTCTGGGCTTTCTTATAATAGGCATCGTAGTAGCCACTGGATAAGACGTAGGTCCCGACCATTATCCGGCGTTTGTTCTCAGCGTTGAAACCCTGGCTGCGAGTAGCTTTATACAACTCGTCCAGGTTGCTTCCTTTGGCTCGATAACCATATCTAATTCCGTCATACCGGGATAAATTGGAACTGACTTCGGCCGGCATGACAATGTAATAGACCGCTAAGGCCAAACTAACCGACGGGATGGACACCTCCTTAATCGTCGCGCCCGCGGCTTTCATCCGTTTTATTGCATCCCGAACGACAAGGTCGACTCCCGGTGCCAAACCGGCGTCAAAATAGTCCTTGACCAGGCCGATTTTCAGGCCTTTAAGGTTGCTGGCCGGCCGGTTATAATTTTTCTCCCGATCAATAACCGTCGCGTCTTTGCCGTCCGGACCAGCGATAATATCCAGAATCAGCGCAGAGTCCTCGACCGACGTGGTCAACGGGCCCATGACATCAGTGCTGCTGGCCATGGCCACAACACCGTAACGCGGCACTAAACCGTATGTCGGTTTTAGCCCAACGACGCCGCAAAAACTCGCGGGTAGGCGGATCGAGCCACCCGTATCACTGCCGACGGCGAATGGCACCAAGCCCAGCGCTACGGCCGCGGCCGAGCCGCCGGAACTGCCGCCCGGTACGCGTGTCTTGTCGACCGGGTTAAGGGTCGGCCCAAAATCGGAATTTTCTGTACTGGAACCGTGAGCAAATGCGTCCATATTGGCTTTGCCGACTAAGATTGCCCCTTCGGCCTCTAACCGTCTGGTTACCGTCGAGCTAATCGGCGGAACATAGCCTTTTAAAATCTGGCTGCCGGCGGTGGTTTCGAGGCCGGCTGTCAGAAAATTATCTTTGGCGATATACGGCACTCCGGCCAAACGGCCAGCCGCCTTGCCTGATTTGATTTTTTGGTCGATCGTCCGGGCCCGCCTCAGAGCTGATTCCGCCGTCACGCTGATCAAGGCGTTGTAGCTACTGCCAGCCGCTATAGCCTTTAAGGCTTTCTTAACTAATGAGGTGGCGGACTGCCGGCCACTGCCGACGTCACTCGCCAAGGTTTTTAGCGGCGACCATTTCATAGGATTTTTGGCACCTTAATCTGGCTACTGGCCGTGTGGGGAACTTGGTCCAGCAGCGCCGAACGAGCCATCGTATCCGCCGTGTCACCATCCGGCCGGTTGACACTGTTCAACCCGGTAACTTGCGACGTCGGCTCAAGTCCAATCGTATTCGCGCTACCCAGCTGCTCCACGTAGGCTAGGATTTTGCTCAGTTGTTGCCGATACTCGGCGACATCGCTATCGTCAAGTTCGATTTTCGACAAATTAGCTAAATGCCGGATGTCGTCATCGGTTAAGTTGGCCATTGGCTTAAATTATACCGTTTCAGCCTAGCTTTTGCTTAATGTCATCGATAAAATCCCTCAGCTCGGCGGCTTTTTCGAACTCCAGATTAGCGGCGGCGAATTCCATCTGACGGGACAGGTCGTCAATAAGATGGTGGTATTCGTCCTTGGGAATTTTGCTGAGATCAACTTTTGGTTTGTCTGCGGCTGGCACGATATCACGCAGCCCGCCCTCGACGGATTTTTGGATGCTTTGCGGCGTTATCCCGTGCTGCTGGTTGTAATTTTCTTGCCGCTGTCGGCGACGATTCGTCTCGTTGATAGCTCGATCCATCGATTTGGTTTTATTGTCGGCATACATTATTACCCGGCCAGCTACGTGCCGGGCCGCCCGGCCAATAGTTTGGATCAAGGCCGAGTCGCTGCGCAGAAAGCCTTCCTTGTCGGCGTCGAGTATGGCTACCAAGCTGACCTCCGGTAAGTCCAGGCCTTCTCTTAGCAGGTTAATCCCTACCAACACGTCGTAAACACCCAGCCGCAGATCACGCAGGATATCAGTTCGCTCCAGGGTATCAACGTCCGAATGCAAGTATTGGACTTTGATATTGATGTCTTGCAAGTACTCGCTCAAATCTTCTGCCATCCGCTTGGTCAGGGTCGTGATCAAAACTCGCTGGCCCTGTTCTACTGTCGTTTTAATCTCGGCGATCAAATCATCGATCTGGCCGGCCGTCGGGCGGATATCAATCGCCGGGTCTAGCAGTCCGGTCGGGCGGATAATCTGCTCGACCGGCCGGGGCGTCCGACTAAGCTCGTATTCACCCGGGGTGGCTGAAATGTAAACGACCTGATTGATATGTTTTTCAAACTCGGAAAAATTAAGCGGCCGGTTGTCCAGCGCCGAGGGCAGACGAAAGCCATGCTCAACCAATACTTCCTTTCTGGCCCGATCTCCGTTGTACATCCCCCTTACCTGCGGCACACTCATATGTGATTCGTCGATTAGCAACAGGAAATCATCCGGAAAATAATCGAGCAGCGTCGCCGGTTGTTCGCCCGGTTGGCGGCTTGTCAAATAGCGCGAATAGTTTTCGATCCCTTTGACAAATCCGGTTTCTTCCAGCATCTCCAAATCAAACCTCGTCCGCTGCTCTAATCGCTGGGCTTCGAGCAGTTTACCCTGACGCTTAAACACGGCCAGACGATCTTTCAGCTCGGTCTTTATCTGGGCTAAAGCACCGTCTAATTTTTCCCGCGGTGTAACGTAGTGCGAACCAGGGAAGATTTGCAGCTGCTTGAGTTCCTTTGTAACCTCGCCAGTTAATGGATCAATCTCCGTAATCCGCTCCAACTCGTCGCCAAAGAACTCCAGCCGATAGGCCATGTCCTGGCTGGCCGGTATTACATCGATAACGTCGCCTCTAACGCGGAAAGTACCTCGCTGGAAATCAACATCGTTGCGCTGGTACTGAATATCACCCAGGTGACGCAACAGTTTATCGCGCTTGCGCTTTTCGCCAAGTTTTAATTTGATCGACAAATTGCCGTAATCTTCGACCGAACCGATGCCATAAATACAACTCACGCTGGCTACGATAATCACGTCCCGCCGGGTCAGCAGCGAGTCGGTGGCAGCGTGGCGCAGCCGGTCGATCTCTTCGTTTATGCGTGAGTCTTTCTCAATATAAGTATCCGAGCTGGGGATATAAGCCTCTGGTTGGTAATAATCAAAATAGCTGACAAAATAATGCACTGCGTTATCTGGAAAAAAAGCCCTAAACTCGGAGAATAACTGGGCCGCCAGGGTCTTGTTATGCGACAACACCAGCGTCGGCTGCTGGGTATTGGCGATAACGTTGGCCATGGTAAAGGTCTTACCAGAGCCGGTAACACCCAGTAAGGTTTGTTCCTTTTGCCCCGAGCTGAGACCCTCGCTCAAGCTGGTAATAGCCGCTGGCTGGTCGCCGGTTGGTTGGTAGTCAGATTTAAGTTTCAGTCTCATCCTACTAGTCTAGCAACTGGCCGGATGAAGCCGAAGTTCAATCAGGACATTATTCCTTGGCAAAGATCGCGTCCCGCACCTTACACTTGGCGGCCTCGTGGAAGATAGCTTTGTCGTGGGCATATTGGGTGTCCAACATAGCCGTAATCCGCTTGATCAAGCCCCGCGGTTCATTGTCAAATATTACACCCTCTGATCGCCGCTTGCCGGCGGCCTTTAAGATATTCTCGATTTCCATACTGACACCGCCGGCGCCCATCAAAAAGCCGATCGGCTTGCCCATTTCCATGCTGATGGTAAATTCGTGCAGAGTACCCAACCGCCCGCCAATGCTAACGACCGCGTCGCTAGAAGCTACCAGCAAGCTGTCCCGGCCGACGTAATGCAAGCCGGTATATAAAATGACGTCATAACAGCCGGTTGGCAACCGATACTTCTTGACGTGTTCGATTTTACTGGCCGCTGGTGACAATCCGACCGACTGACCACCGGCTTCCTTAGCTCCCAACGCGGCAAAATCGGGCAAGCCAGTGGTCGCTCCGGTCAACAACATGTGACCGGCGGCGGCAATGGCGGCGCCAATTTTATAAGCCATATCTCGCCCTTCAGCTACGCTTGCGCCTTTGGCCGATCCCGACACGCAAATTTGGTAAGCCATTAAATTTTCTCCGGCATGATCATTTCGTTATCCAGCTGCTTGAGGATTTGCTCCTCCAAAGTCTTGCTTCCCATATAGCGCATGAATATCTCATTCCACAGGCTTTCCCGGAAGTGATAGATTTCTCGCGATTCAAAAGGCGTCTGATTGGTATAACTGGCGGCCACGTCCATCATGTTGAAGGTCAACGGCCGCTTATCGGGCATCAACCCAACGTAATCCAGGCCCTCCCAAAACTTTAATTCGGGGTCGATCTTATAAAGCGATTGTTCGGCTTTGCGCCAATGTAAGTCCTCAGGCTGAACGTGGGGTTCGAATATCTCCGGATGATAGTCATTTTCCGATTTGCCAAAGTAGCGTTGGATTACCCGCCAGTGGATGTTGTGCCCGGCCATAATCGGACCCATGTCCGGGTCGGCGATTAAGGTTTCGACAAAAACCTCGCCAAAATTCGGTTTAACCTGTTCCAGCTTAAAAAAAGCGCTATAAAGCCGGATCTCGTTGGTATAGTGGAATAACAGTGATCCAGCCCAAATCGACAGACCAGGCAATGTTCGGACTTTGACTGGCAGCATTAAGATAACACCGAGTTCTTTTAGGTGGGTTATGTTGTGTTTTTTGTGCTGCACGAACTCAGCGCACAAGTCGGCCCAACGCTCGTGCGGCATTACGATGATCTCGATTTCCCTGGTCTCAAAATCCGACGGCCGAACGCTTTTATATTGGGTGTTAAAGTTGTTCAGCCATTTGGCATCTTCCGCGAACCTGAGCGCGCCATAGATCTCCTGCAAGTTCTCTTGCTTTAACATCGAGTCAACCGAGCGGTAACCTAAGTGTTTCATGATTTTCTTAGGCGGGGTTTTGCGCAAAAACTCCCTGGCAACCGATTTCTTTAATACCCAACAGCTGCGATTTAGTTCGAATTGATCAACCGCTGCCTTGATCTTAGGGATCAGCTTAGTCGGCGATTCGCCCGGATTGGCGCCCAGCCGGACAGCCAGGTGATCGTCATGGCGCTTAATTAGACTTATCAAGGCGGCGTAGATCTCTTCTCCGGTCGAATCCTTCGGATCGAGTCCGAGCTTGGCCACCGCGGCGTGGGATTTTTGAACGATATCCGCTTGCAGACGAATATCTTCGTTTTTGTGTCCGCTAGCGACCTCCAGTTGCTTTAGGCTCAAGCTAAATAACGGTTCTTTAGCATTAAGCAGTTGGGACAAAAGTTTTGGCATTAATGTTTGTGCTTTAAATTAGCCTTACAATAACATGAATTCATCTGTTTAAGAAGCCGCTACTTAGACCACCGCCAAGTTCAAGTCTCCTCAGAAATTACTATTTGACTTAATTGACTTAAAAATCGTTTACCTCTAGCGGCATGTCATGCAGGACCACGTCCTTATCCAATATGCCAGCCTTAGCTCCGATTTGGCCAACTACCGACGTCGAGTTGGCGCTGGCAAACTTGACGGCCTCGGCCAAACTTTGTCCCCTGGCCAGAGCCGCGACTAAGCCGGAGCCGAAGGCGTCGCCGGCTCCGGTCCGATCGATCACCGGTACATCCTCATACATCCCGGCCGCTACGATAATCTCCCGGTTGGTAGCGGTAGCCCCATTAGGCCCGTCGGTCATGACGACTATCGGAGTCATATCGCTGGCGTGGCGGACGAGTTGCTGGTCGTCTTGCCCCGCCACCAGTTGGCCGATCTCATCTTTATTGACGATCAGAACTTGGCAGCTTTTGAGTAGCTCGCGCAGCTGATCGGCCTGGGCTAATTCGCCTTTGCCGGGATTAATCGCTATTCTGATATTTCTCGATTGGGCCCAGCCGATCAGACTCTCAAGCGCGTCCATGGCGCCGGCCAGGCTGGAAATATACAGCCAGTCCGCTTCGGTTGAACCCAGCAAAAAGTCGTCCGGTTTAAAATCATCGGATGATCCGCGAAAAGTTAGAATCGTCCGCTCGCCGGTCGGTGCCAGCAGGAGCGTTGAGTAGCCGGTCTTAACTCCGGCGTCAGTCTTAACCAGCGAGGTATCAACACCATTTTGATGCAGATCGTCAAGCACCATCCTAGCGGACACGTCCTCGCCCAACTTACCTAAGAATTTAGCGTGTAGGCCTTGGCGGGCAAAGGTAACTGCCGCGTTAGTCGCACCGCCGCCGGTGGCAAATACCACACCGCCGAGTTCATACTTTTCTCCCAATTTAAATTCTTCCACCAACTGGCCGTCTTCGTTTTGCGGTTTAAAGACATCTCCGCTCAAAAACACATCCTGGACGGCGGCACCAACGCTTAAAATCGTCGATACTTCGCGTTCGAGCACGGCTAAACCACCGCCTTTCCGGCGGAGCCGAACATGTCAATTTTTTCTTCCACCACCCTAGTCACGGCGATCTTAACTTGCTCCATCAGTTTCATAACGGCAAACTCATCCGGGTTGGCCTTGAGTTGCTCTTCAAGCGCCGTCCTAAAGGCAAATCTCATGTCGGAATTAATATTGATCTTGCTGACACCGATCTTAACCGCCTCTTCGAAGTAGTGCCCCGGTGTACCCGACCCGCCGTGCAAGCTGATATTGCAACTGATGGCGTCACGGATTTGTTGCAGTAGTTCTAGATCCAATTCTTTGGGCGCCGGGTATTTGCCGTGCAAATTGCCTACCGCCGCCGCAAAGGTATCGATACCGGTCGCCGCCACAAAGGTTTTGGCGCCCTCTTCAGTGGAGAAAGTTTGCTTGATCTCATCATAATTGATCTCCTCCTGATGGACGTTTGAGCTGCCGCCGAAATAATGCGGCTCACTTTCGACCAATGCCCCCGTAAATCTGGCATACTCGACGACTTCCCTGGTAGCGTCGATAATTTCCTCGTCGCTGGCATCGTGTTTGGCTTGTGACACATCGATATGGATAAATTCATAGCCGGCGTCAATCCCGCGCTTGGCGTCTTCAACGGTCGGCGAATGATCCAGGTTAATAAACAGTTCGATACCAAATTGAGCTTTATAATTGTCGACCAAATCGCGCAGATTATCGAGACCGATCGCCTCCACTTCGCCGTGGCTGACTTCCACCATCGCCGGCGATTGTTTGTTTTTTAAGGCTTGGCAAACCGCGATCAAGGTTTCCTGGTTGTCGACGTTAAACGCGCCGACGGCAAAGGCCTGTTGTCGCGAGCGCTGCATCAAATGCCTGGCTTTGAGACAGTTATCCCGGATTTCTCGTATGCTTTGCCCCACCGCCGCGCTCCTACTGCCTGCCCAGTTCGGTTAACAGGCTATTGACCGCCCGGGTAATACCCTTACTGTCCAGGCCGAATTTTTCAATCAGCTCGGACGGATCGCCGGACTCGCCAAATCGATCCATCACCCCGACTCGCTTCAGCGGTGTCGGTTGGTGCTCACTAAGAACTTCGGCCACCAATCCGCCCAAACCGCCAGCTGCCTGGCCTTCTTCGGCTGTAACCACCGCGCCGGTTTTCTGGGCGGTTTGAATAACTGTCACGGCGTCGAGCGGTTTGATTACCGGTACGTGTACAACTTCGGCGTCGATGCCTTCTTTGTATAAGGCTTCGGCCGCCAGCAGCGCCTGATAAGTCATGGTGCCGGTGCTGATAATACTGACGTCCTGGCCGGCGCTTAAAACGTAGGCCCGCTTAAGAGAAAAGGGTGTCCGCTCGGTCGTAAAGACCGGGGTCGCTTCGCGGGCCAGTCGCATATAGGCCGGTCGGCTGTCTTCAGCTAGCGCCAGGGTGGCTTTAGCGGCTTCGACTGCGTCACCGGGAGCAACCACTACCATGTTTGGCATGACCCGCATCAAAGCTATGTCCTCCAGCATTTGGTGGGTGGCGCCGTCCGGGCCGACCGATACTCCAGCGTGCGATCCGATAATTTTGACCGGTTGGTCATTGAGTGCAATCGTCGTCCGGATTTGCTCCCAATTGCGCCCCGGATTAAAAGCCGCGTAACTGCTAGCAAACGGTACCTTGCCCATGGCCGCCATGCCAGAGGCAACGGTCACCAAATTTTGCTCGGCCACGCCGATTTGAACGAATCGCTCGGGAAACTCATTAGCAAATAGATCCATCTTAGTCGAACTGGTCAAATCAGCGCATAGCGCCACGACCTTTTCATCCCGTCGACCGGCCTCCAACAAACCACGACCAAAACCACTTCTGATCGGCTCGGTCTCAGCCTTGGCCAGGTCCTGAATTAAGTACATGCCGGTCATTATTCGTGCTCTCCCTTAATCTTGCCGCCCAGGCTGCGCAACTTGGCCAGCGCTTCTTTAGCTTGTTTGGAATCGGGTGGCGCTCCATGCCAATGGAAGTCATACTCCATAAACGGAACTCCTTTGCCCGGGATGGTGTGGGCGATGATGACTGCCGGTTTTTCGACGATTGCCCGGGCCATCGCACAGGCATCGATAATCGATTCTATGTTATGCCCGTCGATTTCTATGGCGTGCCAACCAAAGGCTTCCCACTTGGCTTTCAAGTCCTCAAGCGGCATAACCGATTCAGTCGGACCGTCAATCTGAATGTTGTTACGATCAATGATAGCCGTTAGGTTATACAGCTTGTTTTTAGCGATAAACATGGCGGCTTCCCAGTTGTTGCCCTCGTCCAATTCGCCGTCGCCCAGCAGACAATAGACCCAACGCTTGTGGTTGTCGTCCAGCTTCAGACTAAGCGCCATACCGGCCGCTTGACTCAAGCCCGCGCCCAGTGGGCCACTGGTAGTCTCCATACCGGGCAGCTTGGTCCGTTCGGGATGTCCTTGCAGCCGGGAACCAAGTTTTCTCAAGCTCATGAGCTCTTTTTTTGGAAAATAGCCGGCGTTAGCCATGGCGGCGTAGCGCACCGGTGCGCAGTGGCCGTTACTCAAAACCAGGATGTCGCGCTCGATCCAATTGGGATCCTTTGGATCGTGCCTTAGGATATTAAAATACAAGGCGGCAAATATATCCGACAACCCCAACGGTCCGGCCGAGTGGCCGCTGCCGGCTTCTTCCAACATTTTGATAATGTCTTGCCGGATGGTGTTGGCCATGTCTTCCAGCTGAGACAAAGTTAACTTTTTATGATTGGCCACAATTCATCCCACCAATTTTGTGCATAATTCTCGCTTAAAAATTTGGCCTTTTAAACTTTATTTACTATCTGTTGCAGTATAGCATAAGCGGCTGCCGGATCAGCCGCTTTTTGGATAAACCCGCCGACGTTGATAACGTCGACGCCAGCCGCCGCAAGGCGGGCGATATTGCCTTCGTTGACGCCGCCGTCCCAACCGATTTCAATCTCGGTGTTAACCGCCCGAATGAGTTCGACTTTATTAAGCTGAGTAAGGTCGGCCTCTTCGGCAAACCGGCCGAGCTCGCCGGCAAAGATTAGGCAGTGGTCGGCTTCTTCCAACCAAGCCCGGACATCGGCTTGGTTCGGGTCCGTCTGCGGCAACAGCGCCAGACCCAGTTTGACATCCCCGGCCCGCTCAAACACTCCCTCAACCTCGCCGGCCTCGGCCTCGGCGTGGACGATAATAAGATTCGGCCTAAGACCAGCAGCGGCCTCCAAAAATTCGCCGGGACGGCGGTACATCAAGTGCAGATCGACCCGTTGCCCATCCCGCCACTGGACTTGCTCAAGCGGTAGCGTTGTCACCGGAGCGAAATCGCCGTCACTCAGATCGATTTGTAATCTCGGACTCAACGCCTCCACCCGCCTAATTTGCTCGCGGAAAGTCTGGGAGTTGTCCGCCAGCACGGTTGGACAAATTATTGCCATATGGACTAATTATACAAAAGCTTTTGCTTTAGTCGCCGTAGATTTCGTCGATTTCTCTAATCCGCCGCTGGTGGCGGGCCGCGCCGGAAAACGCCGTATTCAGCCAAGTTTCGACAATACCAAAAGCCACACCCTCATCTTCCTTGAGCAGTCTGGCGGGCAGGCTGAGGACGTTGGCGTCGTTGTCCACCCGGCTCATTTTAGCTTCGTTGGCATCCCAAACCACTGCCGCCCTGATGCCGCGGAACCGATTAGCCGCTATGGCCATACCCTGACCGCCGCCGCAAACCAGGACGGCCCGGGCCTCCGGGTCTTCATCGCCTAGAATCTTCAGCGCCGCCATTTGGGCAAATTGCGGATAGTCGTCGTTGGCATCGAGCCGCTTGTTGCCGACATCTTCGACCTCGTATCCGTGGCTGCTCAGATAGCCGAACAGTTTGTGCTTCAGTTCAAAACCCTGATGGTCAGAGCCGAGATAGATTTTCATTTGGCGTCTAATAGTTTTCCAGAATCAGCTACGACCTCAACCAATCGGTGGCTGTAGCCCCATTCATTGTCGTACCACGCCACGACTTTGACTAGGTTGCCGTCGACCACGTCAGTCAGGTTCAAATCGACAATCGCCGAGTGGCTATCACCGATAAAATCGCTGGACACCAGTTCTTCTTCAGTCACGGCCAAAATTCCTTGATAATACGGCTGCTTTGCGGCCTCAGTCAGCGCCCGGTTGACCTCTTCTTTGGTGACGTCCTGTTTAAGCAACATCGTGATATCGCTTAAACTCACCACCGGCGTTGGCACCCGCACGCTCAGGCCGTTAAATTTGTCTTTCAGCGTCGGCACCACCAGTGCGGTTGCAATCGCCGCACCGGTCGTCGTCGGAACGATATTCTCGGCCGCCGCCCGACCTTCTCTTAAATCCTTAGCAGGACCGTCCTGCAGCACTTGGCTGGCGGTATAGCTGTGGACGGTCGTCATCATGGCCTTGGCTATGCCAAAGCTGGCTTCCATTACGTTGACCACCGGCGAGATACAATTTGTCGTACAGCTGGCATTAGAAATAATGTCGCCGCCGTCTTTTAAAGTATCGTCATTGGCGCCCAGTACGACGGTGTGCGTGCCTTCGCTCTTAGCCGGCGCGGAAATTACTACCCGCCGAGCGCCGGCCTTGATGTGCAGGCTGGCGTCTTCGGTCTTGGTAAACCGGCCGGTACTTTCAATCACCACGTCGACGGCCAGTTCTTTCCAGGGCAGCGCAGCCGGATCCTTCTCGGCCAAGACTTTAACGCTCTGTCCGGCAACTTTTAGGTGGCCGTCATCGTATTCAACGGCTTTATCATAGGCGCCATAGTTGGTGTCGTGCTTGAGTAGGTAGGCCAGCGTCCGGGTATCGGTTAAATCGTTAATCGCCACGACCTCCAAATCGCTGCGCTCAAAGGCGATTTTAAATGCGTTGCGGCCAATCCGGCCAAAGCCGTTAATCGCGATCTTTGTTTTCAATCAGGTGCCCTCCCATGCTGTAGGACCTATTGTATGGGCTTATGCCCTGGCGCGCAAGAACCCCTAAAACCCTTATAATAAAGCTATGGATTCCCAGCAGCTGTTGGAGTTGGCCCAGCCACACTTTGATCCCGCCCAGATTAAACGCTTAGCCCAAGCCATCGATCTGGCTCAGGCCAAGCATCGGGGCCAAAAGCGACTGTCCGGCGAAGATTATTTAACCCACCCGCTGAACGTGGCCGCCATTTTAATCGAGTGGCGGCTGGGTATTGATACCATCATCGCCGGAATCTTGCACGACACCTTGGAAGACACCGATACCGCTCCTGATGAAGTCAAACAAGCCTTTGGCGACGACATCGCTTTTTTAGTCGACGGCGTCAGCAAAGTCTCAAAAGCCAGAAGCGGTATGAGTGATATCAGTTCTTACCGGCCACAAACCGCCGACAACCTGAGCAAGCTGCTGATCGCTATTAGCCAGGATGTCCGGGTGCTACTAATCAAACTAGCGGACCGGCTGCACAATTTGCGCACCCTCGAACATTTGTCGACAGCCAAGCGCACCAAAATCGCCCGGGAGTCGTTGAGCGTTTTCGCCCCGTTGGCCGATCGCCTCGGCATGGGTCGGGTCAAAATCGAGATTGAAGAAATCGCTTTTAGCTATCTGAGCCCCAAAGAATACAATCGGCTGCAGGGCTTGCTCAAAAAGCGTGTCGGCCGGGCCCAAAAGTATCTGAACCGGGCCCGGCGCGAGGTTTCGGCCGAACTGGCCAGACAAGCTATCAATTTTTCCGTCGATGGCCGGATTAAAAGTATTTACAGCCTGCACAAAAAACTACAAAAAAGCCCGATCGAGGAGACTTATGATCTGATGGCACTGCGGATCATAGTTGACAGCAATGAAGACTGCTACCGGGTGCTCGGTATTTTACACGCCATGTACCAACCGATGATTACTAAAATCAAGGATTACATCGCCGTGCCTAAACCCAATGGCTATCAAAGCCTGCACACCACCGTCATCGTGCCAGCCGGCCAAATCGTCGAGTTCCAAATCCGCACTCAGTCGATGCACGAGTACGCCGAGCGAGGGTTGGCCGCCAGCTTCCATTACAACGAGCAGAAATTAAGCAAAACCTACGCTTTGCGCCAAAGCCAGACGCTGCCGCGTAACTTGCGCTGGATTCTGGACTTACAAGAGACGGCCCAGCGTCTGATGGAGGGCGAAATTAGCCCTGGTAATCTCGAAGTCGATATTTTTTCCGACCGCATCTTCGTCCACTCGCCCAAAGGCGATATTTATGATTTGCCGGAGGGCTCGAGCGTGCTAGATTTTGCCTTTGCCGTCCACAGCGATGTCGGCCGTCATGCCTTTGGCGCGCGCGTCAACAACAAAATCGCCAAGCTCGGTACCACCCTCAAAAACGGCGACATCATCGAGGTCTTAACCCGCTCATCAATCAAACCGAGCAAAGACTGGCTCAAATACGTCGCTACCGCTAAGGCCCGCCAAAAAATCCGATCGTTTTTAAATCGTCAAAACTAGATCAACACACCGATCAGCAGCAACGCCACGATATTGAGAATCTTGATCATCGGATTGATAGCCGGACCGGCCGTGTCCTTGTAGGGATCGCCAACCGTGTCGCCGGTAATGGCCGCCTGATGGGCCAACGAACCCTTGCCGCCGTGGTGTCCGTCTTCAATGTATTTCTTGGCGTTATCCCAAGCGCCGCCGCCGCTGGTCATCGAGATGGCGACGAACAGTCCCGTCACAATCGACCCCACCAGCAAACCGCCTAGCAGTTGGACGTCGGCTCCTTCTTCCAAAACCGACCCGGCCAGCACCACGACGACCGGCGCCAACAGCGGCAGCAGCGCCGGCACAATCATCTGCCGAATGGCCGATTTGGTCACGATATCGACGCAGCGGCCGTAATCCGGCTTAGCCTCGCCGCTCATAATGCCCTTAATCTCCTTAAATTGGCGCCGAACTTCCGCCACGACTGATCCGGCTGCCTTGCCGACGGCTTCCATCGCTAGCGCCCCAAATATGTATGGCAGCAACCCGCCGAGAAACAAACCGACCAATACGTACGGGTTGGATAGGTCAAAATCCAGTGCGCCCTGGGTTTCGCCCAGCTCTTGCACGAAGGCGGCAAACAAGACGATGGCCGCCAGGCCGGCGCTGGCAATGGCGTAGCCTTTGGTCACGGCTTTGGTCGTATTGCCAACCGCATCCAGCGGGTCGGTCACTTTTCTAACTTTGACCGGCAGTCCGGCCATTTCGGCGATACCGCCGGCGTTATCGGTAATCGGCCCATAAGCGTCGATTGTCACGATGATACCGGCCATACTGAGCATGCTCATGGTGGCGATAGCCACGCCGTAAACGTCGGCGGCAACAAAGGCCGTGATGATACCGGCGCCGATTAGCAGTGCCGGTAGGGCCGTCGATTTCATGCTGACAGCCAGGCCGGTAATAACGTTGGTGCCGTGTCCGGATTCGGACGAGCGCGCGATACTTCTGACCGGGCTGAACCGGGTGGCGGTATAATACTCGGTGATTACCACCATGCCAGCCGTAACCACCAGCCCGACTAGTGCCGCCGCTACTAAATTGCTGGTAGGATACAGGCCGTTATCCGCCATCAGGGCGTCGGTCACAAAGAAAAACGCCACCGCCGCCAGGCCGCCAGCCAGCGCCAAACCGGTATACAGCGCGTTCATGATATTTAGTGAGCGACCGAGGCGGATTGCCCAGGTACCGGCGATAGAAGCCAAGGCGCCAACGCCGCCTAGTACCAGCGGGTAATAGACCGCCGAATCGTAACCGCCAAACACTAAACCGCCGAGCAAGATCGCCGCCACCGCCGTGACGGCGTAGGTCTCAAACAGATCCGCCGCCATGCCGGCACAGTCGCCGACATTATCACCGACGTTGTCGGCGATAACGGCCGGGTTTCGCGGGTCGTCCTCCGGTATGCCGGCTTCCACTTTGCCGACCAAGTCCGCGCCGACATCAGCCCCTTTGGTAAAAATACCGCCGCCCAAGCGAGCAAAAATCGAAATCAAACTGCCGCCGAAGCCCAGACCGATAAGCGCAGCTGAATCCTCTGTTAAATACCAAAAACCGGTGACGACGAGCAGGGCCAGCCCGGCTACCATCAGACCCGTTACGCTGCCGCCGCGGACGGCCACTTTAAGCGCCGCTTTCATCGAGTGTTTGGCCGCTTCGGCCGTCCGGACATTAGCCCGGACTGATACATTCATACCGATGTAGCCGGCCAAGGCCGATGCTACAGCGCCGACTAAGAACCCCCAGGCTGTGGCTGCGCCCAGCCAGGCGTATAAACCGACAAACACCACCACCGCTACCAGCGCGATAGTACGGTATTGGCGGTTTAAATAAGCTTTGGCGCCTTCCTGAATGGCCGCTGCAATCTCTTTCATTTTGCTGTCGCCGCTAGGCTGTTTCACCACCCAGATGGCCAACCAGCTGCCGTAGGCAATCGCCGTTAAGCTGGCTAAAAACGCGAACATCAAATATCCGTTCATGCCAATCCCTTCCCTTTTTACCCTTGTCGCTTTGCGGTTAATTTTATCACAAACCGTCGCTTAGACCGTCAGCATGTAGCCCGCCATGGCCACCATGGCTACGTCCTCAACCAAGCTGACACTGGATAACGGCAATTTAATAATGTTACCCAGGCAAGCACAGTACACGCCTCGGCGGCGATGGTAAATTTCCTGGATCACGCCGATCGAACCGACGCCCATTGTCCCGATTACCGCCAAGTTGCGGACAGTCGGCAGCAAATCAAACATAAACGATAGGCCTAATATCAGCTCGATGAAGGGATAGGCCCGGGCATAGGCCCGGCTGCGTTTGGCCAGCAGATCATAACCGCTAAACATGAGCGTAAACATGTTGTAGCCGATAAACTTAAAGGCCGAGAAGGTCACCAAAAACACTCCCATGAACCAGCGCAAAAATTCGGCCAATTCCCCGCCGCCGGCGAGACCAGCCGTCAAAGTGATCAGCCCCAGCACGCTGGCAAACTTAATATACTCGGCTAAACTCGACTGGCTGGGCGGGTGATGATCATCTGCCATAGCGGTAGCTCAAGTCTAGCAATAATCAGCCTAAGTTTGGTTACTAACTTTTTAAGTAAGGCCCAAAAAAAAACCGGCAAAGATGCTAGGCTTATAAGGACTATGGGACTCATTAAAAAGATTATCAAAAAGACTATCTGGCGCGGATTGACTACCAAAGGTCGCTAAACTACCGCCGAATGCGGTAGCCCAGCCCTAAGCGGCGTCAATTAAAACGCATCGGATTAAGTTTTTTCTTACTAGCCTTAATAATTGCTTGATAAATGTACCGTGCCAAATCGCTGTTGCGAGCTTTGGTTGGGAGAGCATTGCTGCTTCTCCCAACCAACAAAGCTCAGTCGCGGCCAGCGTAGGGGTCGAACGGATAGGCCGTATAAGCGGCTTCCCACTCAGCGTCGGAAATGGGCACAAGTTGGTTGAGTCTGACTGTCTGGGAGTCACGCAAGTCGATGTTGACCTCGGCCGGTAACTGTCCGTCGGCCACCAACTTGACAAACGCGTTCTCGCAGGCCTCCAGGCCATCACGATACCCGCGTGTCCAGTGGCCAACCCGCTCGTCCACGCTGCCATGCGTTGCCACGCCGATTTGCTGTTTCTCCGCTTCGGATAGCAGCCCCCAGAGACCGGCCACCTGGACCGCTTGAATGACGTCGTCTGCTTCTTCAAAGCCGTTGTTGGCAAAGAAATTGGCGGCAGCACCAGCCATGCAGTCGGCCTGGTTCTCGGTTGCTACCAAGATGTCAGCCAAGACCCTGAGGTCGGCGTCTGTCCCGGCGGCATAGAGCTCCTCGACTCGCTGGTTGGTCAGATCAACAATGCCAATGGCCGAATTGCCCTGAAAGGCGTGACCCCGTTCGTGGGCGATGGCCAAGACAAGTCCGTAATCGCCAGCCTCACTCGAGAGGATGTCCCAGGCGGCACTGACTCCGATGTATACCTTCTGGTCGTTGTGGCAGTACAGCAGTGTCCAGTCGTCTTGAGGACCGCACTCCGTCTGTAGCGTCTCGCCGGGATGAACCGTGACGTATCCTCCGGACCAGTCGATTGTCTCCGCCAGGGTTTGCTGATAGACCGTGGCGTAGAACAACGTGACGTCCAGGTGCATCTCGTGGATAGCCTGCCAAGTCGTCACGCGGACGAAACAACCCTCGTACGAACCGGCTGTTTCTGGTACCAAGCAAGGCGCCGGCTCCATCGACGGTTCATACGCGACCCCAGTAAACGGACTCCCGTCATCTTCCTCGTCACCACTGTCTTCGTCAAAGCCTGGAATGTCGACGAGCGTTGTGGTCGGTAGTGGCGGCAACGTAAGCGTGGTTGGCTCTTCGCCTCCGACGCAAGCCGACCCGACCAAGAACGGCAGAGCCAGCATTAGCACGAAACTGCGTTTCATCATCATCGCCTTCCTCGGTTCTGCCAAACATAGTAGATGCCCACGCCCAGTCCAATCAGGACTAGTAGCATGAAGAAATCCACGTCACCCATCCGGAAAGCTTGCCGGAAGCCCTCCCATAGTCCCCGGCCGGCTCCGGCCTGCAAGACAACCATCATCTCCTCCTAAACTAAATAGGTACTGCCCGCTTTTTATGTGTGCGGACTTGACACGGTACTAGTATCAGTATACAACGTTAATCGTTTCCGGCCCAAATTCGTTTTGCCCTTGGTAATTAACCCCTCGTCGGGAGTCGGACCCCACCTTATCTTCAGCGGTGCCACAACCACCTAGCTTAATCTCAGCCGCCGGTCCGCTCTTATTGCCTAGCCGTCCCTCAAATGAAATGGCTTAACAGCGTGAATTCTCGGGTCAACCCATCTTAGTACTGACTCGATGTCCCTATACTCTGCGGCACTCAGCGGCGGCGGTTCGGCCTGCCCGACGTTCTTCGCCAGATCTTGGATAAATCCGGCTTTGTCCCAAGCTGGTTCGTGGTCAATATGAATCATATCTCTCTTAACGATTACCGGTTCTCCAGCTTCGTCGAAATATATTTTACATCGTGCAATATGGCCTATCCGATCGGTGCCCTCATCAACATTTAGCGCCAAATACCGCTGGCACGGGAGGTCATTTTCAAACTCAATCGGAAATTCAATGTCCAGTCCATACCGACTGGCTGGACCAAATAACGATTCGTCATCGTTATCAAGCGGAGCCTGGCAACTAATTGTCTCCCCGCTTTTAAGCACAAATTCGGCATAAATACTGGGGTAAATTATGCCTGCGAATTCCGGCTTACGATAGTCCTTAAGTTCATCCAGGTCATAATATCCGTCTGCAACCAGCCGCGTTATGTGCTGTTTTATAACTTCCCCAAAACTGGGTTGAGGTTCCATCTCAGCTGGCATGGTTAATCATTATGAAATGTATTAACCGAAGAAGCAATGTCTGGCCAGGGCAATTATCCCTTGACAACACGGACTTAGTTTGCTAATATTAGGGGTATGAACAACAAGTTTACTGTAAGACAATTCAATTATCGGTTTCCCGATGATGACGCCTGCCTTGAGGAAATCAAGGTTATGCGGTTTGGCGAGATGCTGGACTGCCCTAACTGCGGTAAGAACAACAAATTTTATAAGATTGAGGGTCGCAAAGCGTATTCCTGTGGCTTTTGCCGACACCAAATCCACCCGTTGGCTGGCACTATCTTTGAAAAGTCCAGCACTCCGCTACAAGATTGGTTCTATGCTATCTACCTTATGGCTCAAACCCGTGCTGGAATATCCGCTAAACAGCTTGAGCGTATGCTCGGAGTTACCTACAAAACGGCGTGGCGAATGTTCCATCAAATACGCAAGCTAATGGCTGACGATGAAGATATGCTGTCAGGAGAGGTCGAGGTTGATGAAACCTACGTTGGCGGTAAAAGTGATGGTCGTGGCCGGACTAAAGGTCGTCATATCGGCGACAAGGCCGTGGTTATGGGTATGGTTGAACGGCAAGGCCGAGCTAAAGTCCGGCACGTCAAAAGCTCTGGTTCACGCTCTTTGATACCCGAGCTACAAGCTGGTATTAAAGGCGGCAGCCAGATTTATAGCGACCAATATCCGGTTTACATTAATCTGGACAAATTGGGCTACAAGCACGCCAGCGTCAATCATCAGACCAACTTCGCCATCGGGCTAACCCACACTCAGAATGTTGAGAACCTTTGGTCGCATATTAAGAGGGGTATCATAGGTGTTTATAGGCACGTTGACCCCAAATACTTGCAATCTTACGTTGATGAGTATGCTTTCCGCTACTCGCACCGGAAACAGCCACACGGAGCTATGTTTGACAGTATTTTAAGCCGTGTCTGTTGACACGGGGGTCAGCCAGGTTTTATAATTAATAGTATAGGCTAAGTGCCTCGTATATTGGTATAAACATCGGGCCGCATAACCCCAAAAGTGATAGAAAAATGCTTTCCGCATTTAACGGGAGGCGTGGATTATGCAAATTCTATCACGCCACGCCTACCGTTAGGTGCGGATTTTCAGTTTACTACTGTTTTACTAAAACTAGATTCAAGCAACTTGGTGGAAGAAAAATAGAAAGGAAGCTGAGATAAACACCTAAGAAATGGCGGGGTGACCGAGTGGCTGATGGTGCCGGTCTCCAAAACCGGTGTGCCTAGTGTAGACAACTTTCATCGGTTGATGCACGTATGGGTACCGAGGGTTCGAATCCCTCACCCGCCGCCACGCTTGCT
>Ga0214471_10000818_pt1 | contig 25279 bp, 24 predicted proteins | sample RVTome_5_FD_207665 | JGI IMG/M metagenome (GOLD analysis project Ga0214471, IMG submission 207665) | Soil microbial communities from uranium-contaminated site in the Upper Colorado River Basin, Wyoming, United States - RVT142D155 | ecosystem: Environmental > Terrestrial > Soil > Contaminated >... | reverse complement strand
CGAGCCGGGTGAGCGCGGACTCCTCGTCCTCGTAGAGCGTTCTGAAGACCTCCTCGGACAGAGTCTTGAGCTTCTCCGCGTGGCCGACGAGCCGTCTCTCCGCGAGCAGATCTTCGTCCTCCCCCGCGCGGGGGGCGGCCTTTTCGATCTCCTCGAGAGCTTCCTCGAGCTCGCGCTTCCTCTTTTCTCGTTCTTGCCCGCGGCGCTCGACCCTCGCGATCTCCGCTTCGAGGCGCCTCCCCTCGCGGAATGAGTCGCGCGCTTCGCGGCGATCCTCCCGGGATCCTCCGAACCGATCGAGGAGGTCGAGCCCGGCTTCGGGCCTCAGAAGAGAGGAGCTCTCGCCCTGCCCGTGGATGTCGGCGAGGTACGGGGCGATCTCTCGGAGGAGCTGCCGCGCGGCGGCGACGCCGTTGACCGTGACCTTGCCTCGTCCTTCAGTCTGAAGCTCTCTCCGGATGACGACTTCGTCCTCGACCTCGACTCCAACGTCCTTGAGGCGGCGAGCAAGGGAGCGCGGCATGGGTTTGAGCTCGAACCCCGCCTCGACGACGGCCGCGTCCGCCCCGCTCCGTACGAGGTCACTCGATGCCCTTGAGCCGAGGACGAGACCCAGGGCGTCGATGAGGATGGACTTCCCCGCCCCGGTCTCGCCCGTCAAGAGGTTGAGCCCGGGCTCGAAGTCGACCTCGAGACGATCGATGACCGCCACATTTCGGATCCGCATCCACCGAAGCACGAAATCACCTATATCACAGCGCCTCAAAACGTTGACAGGCTACAAATCCTCGTGGTAGCGTGGCCTGCGGCGTACCGTATCTTGTAGACGACAACTAAACAGACCAGAGGCGAGCGCTCGACTCTTGCAGACTATACCCTCGACCCCGATACCCGCTCTCAACCCCTTTCAAATCGTTCTGGACTCCGGTCCGATCGTGATCGCGGTGCTCCTCATCCTGTTCGGGTTCTCCCTGGTATCCTGGGCCATCATCTTCAGCAAGTGGATCGTGCTGAGTCGCGCGGAGTCCCATTCGGACGCGTTTCTCGAGATCTTCCGCCGCAGCAAGAAGTTCTCGGAAGTCCACGGCGTCTGCCACCAGCTCCGGACGAGCCCTCTCGTGGGACTCTTTCTGTCGGGCTATAGCGAGCTCAACTATCAGCTCAAAGCTCGAGGGGCGAGCGAAGGAAGCGAAGGCGATTCCGCCCGCATTCACAACCTCGAGAGCGTCGCGCGCGCGCTGGTTCGAGCCTCGAACACGGAGATGCTGAAGCTCGAGAGCCGGCTTCCGTTTCTCGCCACCACCGGTAGCGCCACTCCGTTCATCGGTCTCTTCGGAACGGTGTGGGGCATCATGAACGCGTTCCAGCGCATCGGAGTGACTCAGGCGGCGAACATCAGCGTCGTTGCCCCCGGGGTGAGCGAGGCCCTCATCGCGACCGCCGCCGGTCTCGCGGCGGCCATCCCCGCGGTCATCTTCTATAACTACTTCGTCAACTGGGTGAAGCGGCTTTCGACCCAGATGGACGATTTCTCGCTCGAGTACCTGAACGTCATCGAGCGGAACTTTACGTAGCCGACCGAATATGGGAGCCAACGTTTCCGGTGGGGGCTCGGGAGGCCGGGTCTCCCGGGGGATCTCCGCGACGGCGATGCTCCTCTCCCGTCGCTCGACGGGCGCGAACCAGACGCTCTCGGAAATCAACGTGACGCCGTTCGTCGACGTGGTGCTGGTGCTCCTGATCATCTTTATGGTCACTGCCCCGATGCTGATCCGGTCCATGGACGTGAGCCTCCCCTCGGCCACGATGCGCCGCGATCAGGCGGAGGAGCGGACCATCGTCACCCTCGATGCCCAGGGCCGGACGTTCATCGACAACCGGGCGGTCAATATCGAGCTCCTCGAAGAGCAGATGAAGATGAGAGTGGAGGTCGAGGGGCTGAGACTCGCCTACCTGAAAGCCGACGAAAGGCTACAATACAGGCAGATCATCCGGGTGATGGATCTGCTGAAGCGGGCGGGCGTCGACAACGTCGGTCTCGTCTACGTCTACCCCGAGGAGAAGGACGGGTCATGAGGGTCGCGCGAGCGGAGCGGGATCGCTTCCGGCAAATGCTGGTGTGGTCCCTCGCGCTCCACGTCCTCCTCGTTTCCGCCGTGACCCTGGCCGCGGCCCTGAAACCTCACTCGAGCTCGCTTCCGCCGCCGGACGCGGTCTTCATGAACGTCTCCCTCGGTCAATCCGGTCCGGTGTCCGGGGCCGGAGGCGGAGCGACCCAGAGCCCGCCGAAGCCGACTCCCGAGCCGCCTCCTCCGGAAGAAAAGGCACCTTCGGTCGTTCGACCCACGAAGGAAGTCCGCGACGAGGTGCCGCTCCCCGACGCTCGAGTGCAGAAGAAGACTCCCGAGCCGAAACCCGACTCCGGGCTCCGCGGCGCCGATGCCGCGAGCGCCGCCTCCGCACAGCTCGCCGGCGGCCCCGCCCTTCCGGGTCTCGGGCTGGGCGGTGCGGGCAGCGGCTCGCCCTTCGACCAGGACTTCGAGTACGCCTATTACGTTCAGCAGATGCTCGCGAGAATCCATCAGCGATGGCAGCGCACCGCCGTGAGGGGCACCGCGGTCGTCGTCGTGCGCTTCACCATCGCCCGGGACGGGAAAGTCATCGATGCGTCGATCGAAACCTCGAGTGGGCTCTCGATTCTCGATCGGTCCTCGCTCCGGGCGGTGATGCTCGCGGACCCGATGCCGCCCCTTCCCAACTCCTATCCGCGGGATCAAGTCGGGGTCCATCTGCGATTCACCTATACGGATCGACTCTGAAAAGGACAACGATGAGACATTTGTTGAGAGCTTTCCTGGTGATGGGCGGCGTCCTCGTCGCGCTCGCGCTGCTCCAGAATCGAATCCACTCCGCCGGGACGATCCAGGAGGAGAATCTGCAACAGCCGGGTTTGCCTGGCGGGCCTGGTGGGGGCGACTGGTACGTCAACATCGCGCGCCCGGGCCGTCCGGTCACCATGGCCATTCCGGATTTCGAGATCGGGACTCCGGACGCGGCGGAGGCGGGAAAGACCCTCTCCGAAGTCGTGTGGAACGACATGGAGTTCGCCTCGATCTACCGGCTCATTCCCAAGAGGCTCTACAGCATCGCCGGCAATCCAGCGGACGCGAAGAAGATCGACTTCTACCAGTGGGAGTCGATCGGCGCCGACATCCTGATTCGCGCGGTGAGCGAGGTGCAGCGCGACCGGCTCGTGACCGAGGTCCGGATCTACGCGGTGCTCGCGCAGGAGATGGTTTTTGGAAAGCGCTACGACGGACCGCCCTCCGCCGCGCGCCGCATGGGCCACCGGATCGCGGACGACATCCTGCTGCAGGCGGGAAACTACCGAGGGATCAATCAGACGAAGCTCGCGTTCGCGAGCGACCGCCGGGGAGAGCAGAGCAAAGAGATCTACCTCATGGACTACGACGGCTTCGACCAGAAGCCTCTCACCGCGAACAAGTCCTTGAACCTGACGCCGACCTGGTCGCCGGACGGCCGCGCCCTCGCTTACATCTCGTACCGCACCGGACAGCCGTCGCTCTACCGCGCGTTCATCTATGAGGGCCGAGGAGACACCATCGTTTCGGGCGGCGGGATGACGTTCTCCCCCGCCTGGTCTCCGGATGGAAAGCTCATCGCCTTCACCTCGACCCGGGACGGGAACTCCGAGATCTACGTCTCCAACGCCGACGGGAGCGACATGAGACGTCTCACGCATCACGCGGCCATCGACACCTCGCCCGCGTGGTCGCCCACCGGGCGGGAGATCGCGTTCACCTCGGACCGCACCGGAGCTCCGCAGATCTACGCCATGGACACCGAGGGGCTGAACCTGCGGCGCATCTCCTTCGAGGGGAGCTATAACGACTCCGCGAGTTGGTCCCCGTCCCGCGAGTATAGCGAGCTTTCGTACGCGTCCAGGATCGAGCGCGGACCGTTCGATATCGTGATTTACGATTTCCAGACGAAGCAGACCCGGCAGCTCACGACGGGTCGAGGAAGCAACGAGAGCGCGGACTGGTCTCCGAACGGCCTCCATCTCGTCTTCACCTCGACGCGCACCGGTACGAGCCAGATCTTTTCGATGAACCGCGATGGGTCGAACCAGAGGCAGCTCACCCGGGAGGGCAACAACACCACCCCGCAGTGGGGTCCGGTGCCGGGGCAGGATTCATGAACCGATTCTCCAAAGGAGAAAGCATGCGTTGGATTTTGGGGATTTTGTGCGTGTCGGCGCTGAGCTCGTCGCTCGGCTGTGGCGGCAAGAACGATAGAGCTCCGGCGACGACCTCCGGAGGAGCGTCGAACCTCCCGCGCGCGACCGCCACCGTGCCTTCACGTCCGACGACGGTCGCGGAGACGGACCCGATGGGGAGCGAGGATGACAGCCTCTCCAGCGTTTCGGATCCCGACAACATCTACGGCAGAACCCTCGACGAGATCAACGCCGACTCGCCCCTTCGGGATGTGCCGTTCGACTTCGACAGCGCCGTGCTCCTGGAATCGGCCCGGCCGATCCTCGATCGCACGGCGGAGTGGCTTCAGTCCTACTCCACGGTCACGCTTCTGGTCGAAGGCCACTGCGACGAGCGGGGCACGGTCGAGTACAACCTCGCCCTCGGGGAGCGGAGGGCGACGGCGGCCTACAATTACCTGGTGAGCCTCGGAATCCCGGCGAGCCGACTCAAGACCATCAGCTACGGGAAGGAATTTCCGCGCGATCCCGGTCACACCGAGGGGGCCTGGGCGCGGAATCGAAGGGCTCATTTCGAGGTAACCTCCAAGTAACGAAAGGAGGAGGGCGTGAAGCAAAAGACTCTCTGGACCTCTCTGGCGCTCGCCCTCGCGGTCGCAGGGGCTTCCGGAAGGGATGCGGGTGCGGCTCAGAAGAAAGAAGACATCATCCTCGCCGAGCTTCGTCAAATTCAGGCACAGCTCGCGCAGCTCCAGACGTCCCATGCTGCCCTCAAGTCGGTGGTCGAGGCCTTGAGCGCGGGAGCGACCGAGCAACAGGACTCGCTCCGGAGGACGTTCGCGGACTCCAAGATCGTCCTCGAGCGCGTCCAGCAGGACATGTCCATTCTCTCGGAGCGGGTCGACGAGACGAACTCACGGCTCGGCGGTCTCCGGGAGGATCTGGTCACTCTGCGCCAGAATCGCGAGCCGCTCGTCCTCCCGGCAACGGAGCCCGTGCCGACCGAGGCCGGTTCCACGTCGGGTCAAGCGCGCCCCGTGGCGACGCCCGCGCCACCCCCGGTGATCACCGGCGGTCCGGGTTACATCGACATCTATAACGAGGCGAGAAACGACTACACCCAGGGGCGCTACCCTCTCGCGATCTCGGGATTCAAGGACGTCCTCGACCTCGACAAGAAGGGCGACCTCGCCGATAACGCCCATTACTGGATGGGCGAGAGTTATCTCGCGCAGCGGCAGCACGATCTGGCTCTCGGCGAGTTCGACAAGATCATCCGGGACTACCCCCAGAGCAACAAGCGCCCCGACGCCTACTTGAAAAAGGCGATAACCCTCGAGGAGATGGGACGCCGGTCGGAGGCGAACGTGATGTACGAGCTCGTGATCGAACAGTTCCCCCGAACGGCTCAGGAGCGGGTGGCCCGGAGGAAGCTCGAGGATCTGATGCGGACCGTGCCGAAGCAGCCCTGAGGCGGTACGGAGGTCCGAGCGGTTTTTTGTCGTCATAAGTACCCAGGAGGAGCAAATTCATGAGGGGCGTAAACAAGGTAATTTTGGTCGGGAACCTGGGAAGGGATCCGGAGGTCCGTTACACTCGTGAGGGAACCGCCGTCGCCAACCTGAACCTGGCGACGACGGAGACCTGGAACGACGGGAGCGGCCAGCGCCAGGAGCGCACCGAATGGCACCGGGTCGTCGCCTGGGGGAAGCTCGCGGAGATCGCCAAGGAGTACCTGGGCAAGGGAAAGCAGGTCTACATCGAAGGCCGGCTGCAAACGCGTTCCTGGGAGGACAAGGAAGGCGTCAAGCGGTATACGACGGAGGTCAAGGCCGATCAGATGGTGATGCTCGGAGGTCGCGGAGGAGACGGGATGTCGTCCCGCGATTCTGGGCCGCCGCCGCCGGAGGCCTCCGATCTCCCTCAGGAGTCGTTCCGGGCTACCGAGGACGACGTCCCGTTCTAGCCGAAGCGCTTCGGCGGGTCCGCCGTAGCCCGGAGGACGTAGGCGGAAGCACTGGGTTAAGAGCGGTGTGAGGCTACGGAGAAGAAGCCCCACACCGCTCGCTCGACCGACGTCATTGCCGGCCGAAGCCAGACTCTAGCCATTCGTTCGCCGCCGGTCTGTTAGCCAGACCATGTGGATTCCCTCCCCGGGAAGGCTTCGGTACAATGGAGTTGTCCCCCACAAAACCCGGCGAAACGAGATCGAAACCTCATGGAAATGACCCGACCCGCCCACTTGCGCCCTCGTCCCACTCCGCGGCCGGCCCCCCGCTCCCGCCCGCGGCCCTGGCTCTGGATCTTGATCCTCATCCCCGTGGCGCTATTCGCGTCGCTGGGCGCGATCGTCGGGCTCGGCGCTCTCTTCAACCTGACCGGAACCAACGTCGCGCTCGCGGCGGGTGAACGGGAGCTCGTGATCGACATCTCCCACCTGACGGGCTGGATGGAGGGGTACACCCCGGACCCGTCCGGCGAGACCCTTCAGAAGACGCGCTTTATCGACGACTCGTTCGAGATCGAGTACGTCTACGACCTTCCCCAGGACGACGAGGCGCCGTATCTTTCCTACAGCGTCACTTTCGAGCCCAGCGAGAGCGACGCGAACACCACGTACGTCTCGCTCTGGGGAGGAACCAAAGTCGCGTTCTACGTCTTCGGCGAGGTGCAGGTCGAAGTGCAGGAGAAAAACGAGCTCTTCCGCTGGGGCGACGAGTCCCGGTTCGGGCTTCTCCTCGCGGACGGTCGACCCTTCGGAAACGTCTTCGTGGCGAAGAAGGGAAAGCGGGTGGTGTACCTGCTGGTCTCGGGGATCTACTTCGACGACTCCGAGAGCTTCTCGGGATTGCTCACCCCTTACCTCGAGAAGCTCGACGCATTTCCCGTCGAGGGGTGAACGGCCACGGCCGGGCGCGTAGCGTAGATCGTCTTGACCACGTCGAGGAAGTAGTTCTTGACTTCGCGAAGCTCGAAGCCCGCGCGGGTCACGTTCTCGACGGTGGGCCGGTTCAGGTCCGGACCGACGAGGCGCGATAGCGGCGTCATCGCGTCGAGCATGAGGTTGAACGGGAAGTAGCGGGAGCCGGTATGTTCGAACATGTAAAGATCGCCTCCGGGCCTGAGAACCCGAAAGATCTCCCGCAGGCCCTCGACCGGACGCGTGACGGAGCAGAACGTGCAAGAGGTGAAGGCCTGGTCGAGCGTCCCGTCTCGGACCTCGAGCGCTTCGACGTCCATCTGGCGGAGCTCGAGGGATCCTCCCGAGGCCTCATAGAGAGCGGCGCGCGGCGCGGCCTTCTCGAGCATCTTCTTGCTGATGTCGATTCCAAGGATGTCGCGGCCGGGGGGAAAATGCTCGAAATCGAGCCCCGAGCCAACGGCAACGAAGAGGATATTCCCCGCTCCCATGTGAAAGAAGAGCTCGTGCTTGATGGGACCCCAGCGTCTCTCGGGACCGAGGCCCGTCATGAGGTCGAACCGCGCCGCGGCTCGGTCCCACTTACGCTCGGCTCGAACGTCCATCGCGCGATCTCGCGGCCATGGCCGTGAGGAAGTAGACCCAGGCGACGACGGCGAGCCCGATCGAAGCTCCAGAGAGCACCGGAGCTCCGAGCATCGAGGCGGTCATTCCCGCGACCATCCCCGTCAGCATCGCCGGGAGCATGACCTCGAAGGCCCCAAAGAAAGGCATGAAGAGGAAGGCGACGACGGAAGCCGAGACCGCTCCCACGCACATGCCGAGAGGCATCGCGACGAGCGGATGCCAGGAGGGCGCGACGAGGCGGGCGGAAAACGCGGCCGCGATTCCCGCGATTGCGTTCACGAAGAGGTCTCCCAGGACGAAGTAGAGACGCTTTTCCATGCAGGCTGCCGACGCCTTCCTCAGCAGCCTGCTACTGGCCCCGGGAGCGATTCATCATCCCCCTCAACTTTCCGAACGTGGAGCTTTGGGGGCGTCCCGACGCAAGCCTCTCGAGAGCGTGTACGTTATCCGGGTCAAGGGCGAGCGCTTCCTCGAACATCTTTCTCGCCCGGGTCTCGAGTCCGCCCTCGTGATAGAGCTCGCCCAGGCCCACGTAGGAGTCGGCGTCGAATCGATTGAGCTCGAGCGCCTTCGAGAAGGCGTCCTCCGCCTGTTTCCTCCACTTCGGGTTCTTCGACAGAGCGAGCCCGAGCGCTCGATGATACTCGGCTTTCCAAGGGTCCAGTCGAATCGCTGTTCGGAGCTCTTCGATGGCTTCGTGGTAGCGCCCGTCCCTGAAGTATCGCTCGCCGTTTCCGAAATGGATCCGCGCCGTCTGGTTCGAGGTGAAGGTCTTGGTATGCGCGGCCTCGGGAGCGGACTTTCCTCTGGGCGCGGGGTTGGCCGCAGCCGTCTCCTCGGCGCGCGCTCGTCTCTCCGTTTTCAGCGAGAGCTCGAAATCGTAGCGCCTCCTCTCGGTCTCGCTCGAGAGGATCTCGTAGGCGTCCTTCACTCGAAGGTAGAGATCGTCCAGAACGCCGTCGGCATCGTCGAGCTTCAGCCCCGACCGGTGGTCGGGATGGAGCCGCTTCGCGAGTTGGAAGTAGGCGGCCTTGATCGCCTCGGGAGCCGCCGTGGGCTCGACCTCGAGGAGCTCATAGAGCGTGTTCCCGGCTGAGGCGCGTTGTTTCTCGCGCATTTCCTCGAGGAACCGGAGAGCCGACGGCGATAGCTCCGGCTCCCGCGGGGGCGAGTCGGGAAGCGCCGGTCTCGCGGCGCCCCGCACCTCCAGAATGCCCGCGGCCACGAGCGCGTAGACGCAGCGCAGGGTCTCTTCCTCCCCCAGGGGAGACAACTTCGCGATCTCCCCCGAGCTCGTGGCGCCGTCGACGCGGGAAAGTACGAAGCCCTCTGCCGGGGTGAGATCGAGATCGCTTTGGAGCTTCGTGGGATCGAGGGCGTAGCTCAACGGGCCCTCGAGATCGCCGAGACCCCGCCTTATGGTCGCGGAGTCCTCGATCCGGCGCACCCCTTCCATCAGGAGCCACGCGGTCGAGAGGTCACAGCGCTCCAGATCGGGGGGGACCGGACGGTCGCGGATCTCGGCTCGAAAGACACCGCTCTCCCAGGGAAAAAGCGAATGGACGATCGAGATGATCTGTTCCTTCACCCGGCGGTCGAGCTCGTCCGTCGAGAGATAGCCCATCTCCACCAGAGTCGCACCGAGCCGGAGGTGCGAGCTCGCGAGGACACGGCAGGCGAGATCCAGCTCCGACCGCTTGAGAGCCCCGGCGCGCACCAGCCGCTCTCCCAGACGCTCCTCGGTGTCGTCGGAGCTCGCGAACACGATGGCCCCGTCCTGGAAATAGATTCTCTTGGTGGTGCTTCCGCGCGACAGATGCAGGACACCGGATTTCCCGCTGGCGGTAAAGCTCTGGACGACCTCGGGGACGGGTATCTCGTCGAGAGTTCCTTCCATGGGGGGGGCACCGGTTGGAAGGGCCGATTTTCCCGCAGTGGCGGCCCGGGCGTCAAGCGTAGAAACACCCGGCCCGGTGATGTACTCTTCCGCACACTTCTTGGAGGGATCCCATGGCGAATCGGCGACATTTCCTTTCCATCCTGACCGGGGCCTCCTGGGCTGCCGCGGCCTGCACCACAGAGAAGTCGTCCTCGGAGGACGACCTCGAGCGGGCCCTTCAGGACCTGAACCAGGCGGCGGGCATCGGGATCGCCGCCGACGATTTCGAGCTCGCTCGGGAGTATGCCGCCGGCGCCTACCGGGAAGCGGCGAAGACCCTGAGGCCGATCGTGCTCGACGCGGGCCTGGATCTGCCGGTGGCTTTCGCGGCGAAACGAGGGAGCCGGTGATGCAAGAAGACGTCGTCTACCTGAGCGCCGTCGAGCTTGTGTCTCGATTTCGCGACGGCTCCCTGGATCCAGTGGCCGTCACCGAGGCTCATCTCGAACGAATCGCCGCTGTCGATCCGAAGCTCAACTGCTATATCACCGTCACCCGTGAGCGGGCGCTCGAGCGGGCTCGGGCTTCCTTGGAGCGCTACCGCGCGGGGAAACCCGCGAGCGCCGTCGACGGAGTCCCTTTCGCCGCCAAGGACATCTTCGCGACCGCGGAGATTCTGACGACTCACGGATCGAAGCTCGGACGAGAGAACGTCCCCTCGGAGAGCGCGACGGCGGTCGTCAAGCTCGAGGAGGCGGGAGCGGTCCTCCTCGGGAAGCTGAACCTTCTCGAGTTCGCGACGGGAAGCGGAACCGAGTCCGGCTTCGGCCCGACGCGGAACCCATGGAACCTGGAGTACGAGTCCGGGGGATCGTCGAGCGGAAGCGGCGCCGCGCCCATCGCGGGCCTTTCGACGGTGACCCTCGGGACCGATACCGGGGGCTCGATCCGCAACCCCTCGGGACGGTGCGGCATCGCGGGGATCAAGCCAACGTATGGCCGGGTGAGCCGCCACGGCGTCACTCCCCTCGCCTGGACCCTCGATCACGCGGGACCGATGGCGCGCACGGTTCGGGACGTCGCCCGATTCCTCGGGGCCATGTCGGGCTACGACTCGAAGGACCCGGGGAGTGCCAACGAGCCCGTGCCCGATTTCGAGGCCGCGGTCGAGACGATGGGTTCTTTGAGTGGGAAGACGTTCGCCGTCGCTCCCGAGCTCATGGCGCCGGCCGAGCCCGAGGTGCTTCAGATCGTGGAAGCGGCGATCCGGCATCTGGAGAGTGCGGGCGCGCGGCGGGTAGACGTCTCTATCCCTCACGCGGCCGCCGCCAATATTGCAGACGAGATTCTCATCGGCGCCGAGGCCGCGGTCTACCACGAGCAGAACATGTCCCGGCCCGAGACCCGCGCCTTGATGGACCCCGCGGTGCGCCTCTACGTCACCGCCGGCCGGACCTATCTCGCGACGGACTATGTGAAGGCCCAGAGGCTACGGCTCGTCCTGCAGAAAGAGCTCACGGAGGCGCTGTCGGGCGCCGACGTTCTCGTCGCCCTGAACGACCCCACGCTCACCGCCAAGCTCGGCGAGCCCACGCGGCTCCTTGGGAAAGAGGTCCGGTGGTTCGAGTACGGCACCGTGAACCTCGGAAACATCACGGGCTTTCCCGCGGCGACCGTGCCCTGTGGTTTCGACTCCCGTGGACTCCCGGTGGGGCTCCAGATCTACGGCCGTCCGTTCGAGGAGGAACGGGTCCTCGCCTTCGCCCACGGGTACGAGCAAACGACGGAATGGCACCGAAGGCGGCCGAATCTATAATTCCGCGATGAGCACCTTCAAGATCACCTACAGCACTCTTTCGGCGCCGCCGGAGGAAATGCACCGAGGGTACGAAGCGGCGGTCGAGAGCGTCCGCGCGAGCCTCGGGAAGACCCATCCGATTTGGATCGGAGACCGCGCCGTCCAGAACCGGCCTACGTTCGAGAATCGCTCGCCCATCGATCGCAACCTTCTCATTGGAAAACACCAGGAGGCGACCGCGGCTGACGCCGAGGCCGCCATCGACGTCGCCGCCGAGGCCTTTGCCCGCTGGAGCCGCACGCCCTGGCAGGAGCGGGTCGCGATTCTACGGCGTGCCGCCGAGCTCATCAGCGAGCGGCGTAACGAGCTCGCGGCGCTAATGACGCTCGAAGTGGGGAAGAACCGCTACGAGGCCCTCGCCGATGCCGAGGAGTCGGCGGACCTCATTCGCTACTACTCACAGCAGATGGAGGACGCCTCGGGGTTCGACCGCCCCATGGGACGCCTTTCTCCCGGGGAGAGAACGCGCGACATCCTGAAGCCCTACGGCGTCTTCGGGGTGATCGCGCCCTTCAACTTCCCTCTCGCGCTTGCGGCGGGGATGTCGGCGGGAGCGCTCCTCGCCGGAAATACCGTGGTCTTCAAACCTTCGCCCGACGCGCCGACGACCGGCGTCAAGCTCCTCGGGATCCTGCGCGAGGCGGGTCTCCCCGCGGGAGCGATGAGCTACCTCACCGACTCCGGCGCCGAGGTGGGAAAGACGCTCGTCGGGAGCCCCAAGGTCTCGGGAATCGTCTTCACCGGCTCGAAGAAAGTGGGCTTCGCCATCTACCAGAACTTCAGCCGGGCGAGGCCGCGTCCGTGTTTTCTGGAGCTCGGAGGGAAGAACCCGACGATCGTCACCGCGAACGCGGATCTCGAAAAGGCGGCCGAGGGTGTCATGCGGGGCGCTTTCGGTTTCTCCGGGCAGAAGTGCAGCGCCACGAGCCGGGTTTACGTCCATCGCGACGTCGCGGCGCGGTTTCGCGAGCTTCTCGTGGGAAAGACGCGGAACCTCGCGATCGGAGATCCCACGAAGCGCGAAAGCTACACCGGTCCCGTCATCAATCAAAGAGCCTACGATGCCTACCAGACCTACCTCGAGGAGGCGCGCGCGGGCGGCGGGCGCATTCTCGCCGGGGGAAAAGTCCTGACCGAAGGCGCTCTCGCGAACGGCTACTTCGTCGCTCCCACGATCGTGGACGAGCTTCCCCGCGATCACCGCTTTTTCCGTGAAGAGCTTTTCGTTCCCTTCATCACTGTCGCCAGCGTCGGATCACTCGATGAGGCAATCGAAGAGGCGAACCGCGTCGAGTACGGGCTGACCGCGGGCATCTTCAGCGAGGACAAGACGGAAGTCGAGACGTTCTTCGATCGGGTGGAGGCGGGGATTCTCTATGCGAACCGCGCCACGGGCTCGACCACCGGCGCCTGGCCGGGAGTGAATCCGTTCTGTGGCTGGAAATCGAGCGGCTCGAGCGGCAAGGGCGTCTGTGGACCGTACTACGTGCAGCAGTTCCTGAGAGAGCAGAGCCAGACGTTTATCGAGTAATCAAAAGGCATCGAGTAATCCACAGGCTCAGCTTTTGGAGTCGCTTTCGGAGCGTCGCGACTCCGGAAACTCTGCGAGCAGAAGCTCGCTCAGGCTCGTCGCGTTTCCTGGATCCCGACTCAGCCCTCCCCCTCCGGGGATCTCTTCGGAGCCTCCTTGGTCGAACGCGAGATACGCGGCGACCAGGACATCGAGGTCGGCCTCGGTCTCGTTCTCGAACCAGCTCGCGCGCTCGACGACCGCCTGGCGCAGCTTCTCCCCGAGCTCGCCGGCGCCGCCGTGCTCCGGGCAGAGCCTCAAGGCTTCGCTCACTCGCACGAGGCATGCCGCGAGGTTGCCGGAGGCGAACCGCTCGCGGGCGTCCTGATAGGCGGCTTCAGCCTTCCGGTCGACGCTCCGGCGCGCGCGCGCAGGAGCGGAGCTGACGTTCCTTTCGAGACGCCAGAGCTCGATAGCGATTCCATCCCGAAGGCCCACGAGAGCCATGAAGCTCAAGTCTTCACGCTCGACCGTCGCCAGGAGTCGCGCGGTCGATGCTCCCGCCTGAGGCGGAGCCGCGGGACGCTGCGCGAGGAGAGTCCGGAGCTTTCGAGCCCTGGCCTCGACCATATGACGGAGCTCCGACTTCTGTTGCGTCAGATGACGTTCGAATCGGGTCACGTCCTGGAGCAGCTCTTCGACCGTGGCGTATCGCTCCCCGATCGCCTTCCGCATCATCCTGGAAACGATTCGCGACAGTTCTTGCGCGACGGCGGGCGCCAGGCCTCGGATGGGCTCGGGCTCCGCGTCGAGGATCCGATCGAAGACTTCCGGAAGGGTGGGAGCGTCGAACGGCTTTTCTCCGGTGACGAGCTCGTAGAAGAGCGCCCCCAGGGAAAAGATGTCGGAGCGCGGATCCGGCCTCTTGCCCAAAACCTGCTCGGGAGACATGTAGTGAGGCGAGCCCATCACCTGGCCGGTCGCGGTGAGCGTCGACTGCGAGATGTGCGCGAGCCCGAAGTCCAGGAGCTTGACCTCTCCGTCCTCGGTCAAGAACACGTTTCGCGGCTTCACGTCCCGGTGAATGACCCCTCTCCGATGCGCGTGGGCGAGGCCTCGGCCCACCTCCATCAGGATGCGCACCTTCTGCTCCAGCGACAGGTGCCGGCGCGAACGGAGCCTCTCGCACAGGTCCTCCCCACGGAGGAGCTCCATGACGATGTAGACGCCGTCTTGGTCCTGACCCAGATCGAAAACCGTGACGATGTTCCGGTGCTCGAGATTGGCGATGAGGCGCGCCTCGCGGAGGAACCGCTGGATCGACTCGCCTTTCTGCACCCCGTCGACCGTCTGCTTCTTGATCGCCACCTCCCTTTGGAGCATGGGGTCGATCGCCCGGTAAACCACACCCGTCCCACCCTTTCCCAGCTCTCCCAGGACGGTGTACTTGCCGATGTTCTTCACTGCGGTCGACTTCCCCCAACTCCCCAGGCAATCAGAGCAGGCATGATTCCCTGAAGTCAAACCGGCTTCCGAGACGAGGGATTCACTTGCTCTCGAGCGCCACGACTCCGTCCCATCCCGGAGGAGGCTCCCGGCGGTGGCTCAAAATGTGGGACGTGAGGAAGTCTTTCCCCTGATCCCACGGCGGGACCTCGTGAAGGAGCGCGAAGGCCTCGTTCCAATCCCCCGCGACGAAGGCGTCGAGCGCTTTCTCGTAGAGCGCGACCCCGGTGTCGTCGAGGAGGTTCGGCTCGCCTCCCTTCGGGAGAAGCTCGCTCACGGTGACCGCCCGATCCATGCCGTAGGGCCGTAGCCGCGCGAGTCGGCGGAACCGGAGGTCGCCTCCCGCTTTCGACGCCTTCGCGCGGGAGACGGTGTTCTCGTCCGCGAGGATCGGCACGCGAAGCTGTTTCGTGATCCCCTCGAGACGCGAGGCGAGGTTCACCACCGGGCCGAAGACGTCGATCTTGAACTGTCCCGCGGTCCCGAGCCGCCCGGCGACGGCCTCTCCCGTAGCGATTCCGATACCGCAGCGGAAGCCGGAGAGAGGATCGGAGGAGCTGACCGCGGCGACGGCGAAACGCTCCCGGATCTCGACGGCGGCGCGGCACGCCTGAATCGCGGAGGTGCCATCGTCCAGCGGCCAACCCCAGAACGCGAGGGCGGCATCGCCCTGGAAATCTCCGATGACTCCCTGGTGGGAGTGGATGCATTTCGTCATCACGTCGAGGGCGCGGCTCACGCGGTGAAGGAGACCCATGAGGTCGTCCCGCGATTTTTCCGCCTCGCGGCTGAACCCCCGGAGGTCGCAGAACAGAACCGTGACTTCGGTCTGCCGGGGCTCGAGGGCTTTCTCCCCTTCCGCGCTCGAGAGCATCGGAAGCGTCACCGGGGAGAAGAACCGGCCGAGCATCGCCTGCTGCCTTTGAAGCGAGCGGAAGTCGCGCATGGCACCGAGGAGATCGGCGACGAGCTCCGTGAACTTCATGTCGGGGCGAAGGTCGACCCGGACGTCCCCCGACTTCCCGGCGACATAGAGGCCCCACCCGGCGCAGGCCTCCCCCGGAACCGGGGTGCAGAACGCCCAGTCGAGGGCGTCCGCGATGGTGTACTCGGGGGCCTCCCCCGAAGCCCCGCTCCAGAGGCTCCGCACGCTCTGGCGGCGATGCTCCACGGCATCGACGATGAGGCGCTTACTCGGCTTGAACGCCGAAGTCGTCGCGGTGCGGCTGTCCCAGTAGAAGACCTCCACCCGATGGTCCTTCCCGAAGACCCGGACGATCGCCGCCGCATCCGCGTCGGGGATCGCGGCGAAGAGAAGTAGGACCAGGCGCGAGAAGAGCTCTTCGTCGGAGGCTGCGCTCCTGAGGACGTCGGGGAGGGTGGCCAGGACTTCGATGCGCTGGTCGGGATCGCGATAGCGGGTCTCCCGCATCTCGGCCATGGTGTAGCCCACGATCTCGAGAGGGGTGGGATCGTCGCTCGCGACGCTCACCCGATCGTCAGAGAGGGTGAACGTGGTCTCCCCCACGACGAAGTGCTCTCCGACCACCATGGAGAACGATGTTTTCTCCTCGCCTTTGAAGAAGAGCGGGTTCTTCGCTTCCTTGACGCGCTCGACTTCGAGCTTTCCCCGGACCCATCGGAGATCGGCCTGGTTCCGGGAGAGCTTCCCTTCCCACGGGATCTCGAATGGGTCGACGGCAGGATCGTCGGCGCTCAAGCGGCGACCGAGGCGAACGGGCCTTTCCGGACGAAGCCGACAGCGCTTCTCCTCCGAGCCAGGTCCTCGAGCGACGAGCTTCGGCATAGCGGAGGTCAGAGGCCGAGCGAAAGGACGTCCTTCCGCTTCGTCCCCGTCGGCTCTTCGCGGACGAGTCGGTAGAGAAGCGCCCAAAGCCCGACGACCACCGCGAGCCCCGAGGCGGCGCCGAGCCAGGCGAGAATCGCGAAACGATCCGCGAGACTGGTGATCGGAGACATCGCGTGGAGCCGATCGTGCTCGACGATGGCGAGCCAGTTCGGATTCTCGCGGAACCGCACCACCGCCGCGAAATGAGCCCTCCCGCCCCGGAGTGGATCGAGATAGCGGTCGCTCCGACGGAAGTCGCTCGAGACCAGCCGGGAGACGGGGCCCGTTTCGAAGTAGTTTTCGCGAGCGATCGGAAGCGTCCCGCCGGCATCCATGGGACAGGGGTGGCGGACGAGCTGTCCGCGGTTCAGGAGCACGGCGAAGTGGTCGGGACATCCGGTATCGTTCTTCGGGCCCTCGGCATCCGCAATCCACTCGTTGAACGTCGCGAGATGAACGGTCGCCGCGAGAACTCCTACGACACGGGAATGGTCCTCGGACCAGATGGGGCTCGCGACGCTCACCAGGAGCGGGTTTCCCTCGGCAGTGCTCTCGAAAGCGAGAGTGATCCCGGCTGCCTTCCGCGGGCTCGCGACCGCAGGGGCTTTCTCCGGCGCCACGTCCTCGATTCCCGAGAACCACTCGCGATAGGCGTAGCGCGATCCGACCACCCGCGCGTCGAACGGAGTCCGCGCGAGCACCACGGCGTTCGCGTCGGCGACGACCCAGTTGTGGATGTGGCGGTCGCGGTTGAGCTCGTAGAGCGCATCCGTTCGACTCTGGAGCGCCGCTTTCGCGCCCGAATCGCCGCGCTCCATCCACCGTCCGACATCCCCCTCGCTCGTCTCCCGCTCCACCTGGCGCTTCACCGACGAGAGGTTGCGATCGACGACCGCGCCGATGAGCTCCGCGTAGCCTTCGGCGCTCTCGACCATCTCCTCGGTGAGCGCGGCCGTCGCCCGGGAGACGGCCTGCTGTCGCGCCCAGAGGCCCACGCCCGCGAAGGCCATGAGAAGCGCGAGCGGGCCGAGAAGCCCGAGGACGACGAGAGGTTTTCTCGTGTTGCGGCGATCCCGGACTGCGAGAGACTCGAGGACCTGGGGAACGTTCTCGAAGCGCCTCGCCGGGTCTTTCTCGAGGCAGCGATCGACGAGGGCAGCGAAGGCGCGATCGATTCCCTCGACCCGATGGTGCTCCGAGGGCGAAGGCGAGTCGTCGATGAGCTTCTTGTATCGCTCGATGCGCTCCTGGGTGGAACCGCTGGACGCGATCCCCTCGCTTCCGGACGCGCGCGCGTAGGGGGGCTTTCCCGTGAGCATGGTGTAGGCCAGAGCGCCGAGGGAGTAGATATCGGAGCGCACGTCGGGGCGGGCGCCGGCCTCAGTCTGCTCGGGGGCCATGTAGAAGAGCGTTCCCACCGCCGGCCCCGCCTCGCTGCTCAGGCGCGCCTGGCCGAAGTCCGCGAGCCGAATCTGGCCGCGGTCGTCGAGAAGAACGTTCGCCGGCTTGAGGTCGCAGTGAAGGATCGTTTTCCCGTGGAGGTAGACGAGCGCTTCGGCGACTTCGCGGACGACGGCGACGGTGTCGCGCACGGGAAGCGTGCGGCCGCTCAGCCGATCCGCAAGCGATCCCCCGGAGAGGAACTCCATCACGTAATAAGGAGGGTCGGCGTCCCAGCCGACGTGCAGGAGGTGCACCACGCGCCTTTCGCTCACCACCTCGACGAGCTTTCCCACCTCGCGCTTCAGAAGCGGCCAGTCGAGGCCTTTGAATCGGGAGAAAAACTTGATCGCGACCTTGCGCCCGGTGTTCTTGTGGATGGCGAGCCAGACCTCGCCGTAGGAGCCCGCGCCGAGCTGGCGCTCCATCTCGTAGCCGGGGACTTCGGGGCGCGGAAGGGCCTCGCTCCGATCCTTGGAGCGTGCGCGCTCGGCGTCATCCTGAACGACGGTTTGTTCGGCTCCGTCGCCGCCGGCGTTTTTCCTCATTGCGGGAAAGATTCTATGACAGAAGCCCGCGCGTCGTTGACTCCCAGGACAGCTGGGCGTATCCTCCTGCAACAAGGGCAAGGAGGCGGCATGGAAATCGATCGTCGGGCCTTCATTTCGAGCGTGGGCGGAGCGGCAGCGATCGCCGTCATGACGGCGGAGCAAAAGGCCGACGCGCTCGAGCATTACATGCAGCAGCAGCTCGATGCCCCGGAGAAGTTCCCGACGGTGGCGGAGCTCGCAGCGAAGAACGAGGATCTCGGCCGGCCCAGCCGGCGCGGGGCGGGAAACCTCTTCGTGCCGACCCGCGAGGGGAAGCTGCGGCCGATCGAGAAGATGCCGGACAAACCGACGCTCCTCGACTTCTTCCAGTATCGATTCGCCCCGGCGAACCACGTGCTGCAGAGCGCTACGCGCGCCCTCAAGACGGGAATGCGGGAGGAGATCGTCCTCGCGTGCCTCCTTCACGACGTCGTTCTGAACATGATCCACCCCGATCACGGCTGGTGGGGCGCCCAGCTCGTCGAACCCTACGTTCCAGAGATCACCACGTTCGCGATTCGCTACCACCAGACGCTTCGCTTTTATCCCGATACGGAATTCGGGTATGAGTATCCGGAGAGCTATTTCCGGACGTTCGGAGAAGACTACCAGCCGGAGCCGTACCTCGCGCGCACCTACGAATGGGTGAGGAACCACAAGTGGTACGAACATCCTCGGCTGGTGACGGTGAACGACCTCTACTCGTTCGACCGCAATGCCGTCGTCGCGATCGACCCCTTCGTCGACATCATCGGGCGCCACTTCAAGCAGCCGGCGGAAGGCCTGGGTTGGGACAACTCGCCTTCGTCCCACATGTGGCGGACGATGATTTGGCCGGACAGGCCGCTGTAGCAGGGTGCTAGAAAGCTGAGCCCCCACCCTGCGCGAGCGAGGCGAGCACCAAGAATGACGCTCTGGGCAAGAAGTCTCGTCCTGCTCGCGGCGGGCGCGATCCAGACGCCGAGCGCCTATAAAGGCCTCGAGATCACGGTGAAGAGCCTGGAGCGCGCCGTGAACGTCAGCCTGCAGGATTGCCCGCCGGGAGACAACATCGTGCGAGGGGTCATCCGGCCGAGCGAAGAGAACGAGTTCGCGACGGTTTCGATCGAAGTGAAGGTGCTTCCCTCGTTCGCGCCCGTACCGCTCCCGAAGCCCGTCCTGTATGACGAGGCGAATAAGCCTTACAAGACGGCGCAGTCGTTCGGCGAGCTGAACGCCTCGCCATCATACTCCTGCGCTTTTTCCTTCCGCGTTCCCAAGGGCGCGAAGTTGTCTCGCTTCGCCATCGGGGACGCGTCGTTCGACGTCGTCTCGTTCGACAAATAGCTTGGCTCACCTTTTCCCCGTCCAAGGTATGAATTGTTAGACCTGGCTAGCAAGTGCTAACATCGCCTGGGAGGTGGTCATGGGAACGGTACAGATCAGCGCTCGAATCGACAAGGCGCTCAAAAGCGCCATCGAGAAATACTGCAAGTCACGGGGAATCGTCGTCAATCATTTCGTCCAGGAAGCTCTTCTGGATCGGCTCGAGGAGCTCGAAGACATCGAAGATCTGAAGAAGATTCGACACGAGCCGACGCGGCCTCTCTCGGAGGTGCTTTCCGAGCTCAAGCTCGATGGCAAGATATAAGATCGAGATCTCGCGGACCGCGGAGAAGCAGCTCAAGAAGCTTTCGAAGGACGATCAGAAGCGGGTCGTGGCCGCTATCCTCGATCTCGCGGAAGATCCGCTGCCCAAAGGCTCGAGAAAGCTCGCCGGCTACGAAGACGTTTACCGAATCCGTGTGGGGCAATTCCGCATTCTTTACAGCCGCGTCGCCAGGACGTTGATCGTCATCGTGCTCAAGATCGGCCGTCGCAAGGACGTTTACCGATAAATTACTAGATCTTGACATACCAGACATTTGTCTGGTATCGTTCCCTCATGCCGGCAACGCCCCCCGGGGAGACGAGAGCACGCGTCCTCGAGTACGTGCAAAAGCGCCTTCTCGAGGGCCGCCCTCCCACGATCCGGGAGGTCCAGCGGGCGTTCCGGTTCCGCGCGGTCGAGACGGCTCGCGCGCATCTCGAAGCGCTCGTCCGGGAAGGCCGGCTTTCGAAGCGGGAAGGCGAGTCCCGCGGGTTCGAGCTTCCGCTGCCGCGCGGCTCCCATCTCCCCCGGCTCGTCCCGGTTCTCGGGCGGGTCCAGGCGGGAGCGCTCTCGACTGCGATCGAGGATTTCGAGGGTTATGTCCCGGTCGAGAGCCGCAGTGCCGACGAGGTCTTCGCCTTGCGCGTGCGCGGGGAGAGCATGACGGGCGCCGGGATCCTTCCGGGAGATCTCGTTCTCGTGCGCCGGCAGGATACGGCGCGCTCGGGAGAGATCGTGGTGGCGCTCGTGGAAGACGAGGCCACCGTCAAACGCCTTCGGATTTCCGGACCCTCTGGAAAAAGACTCGAGCTTCACCCGGAGAACCCGGCGTTCGAGGTCATCGTACCGAAGCCCGGCGAGTGCAAGATTCTGGGAAAGGTCATCGAGGTCCGGCGCACTCTTGATTAAGAGATCATGGCTCTCTCACAGTCGTTTTCGGCAGGACTTCCCTCCCCCGTCGGAGACTTCTGGGGGCTCGAGCCCCTTTCGGGCCGACTCGTCGAGATCTCGGGGCATCGAGCTTCCGCGAACCTGACCGTCGCCTTCGGTCTCGTCCTCGAAGCCCAGGGCAAAGACGAGCCCGTCGCCTGGGTGACGCTCGCCCAGAGCACGTTTTTTCCCCCCGACGTGGCGGAGTCTGGAATCGATCTCACTCGTCTCGCGGTGGTCCGCGTTTCGGATGGGACCACCGCTTGCCGAGCGGTCGTCGAGCTCACCCGCTCCGGAGGCTTCGGGCTCGTGGTTCTCGATCTCGGACCCGGTGCTCTGCAAGAGAAGCTGGAAACGTGTCCTCCGCGCGCTCGGCGCCTTCTGAAAAAGCGCGGGGGTCTCTCCGTCCCCTTCATCACCAAGCTCGTCGGCCTGGCGCAGAAGACTTCGACCGCGGTCGTGGTGCTCACCGAAAAGACGCGGGAGTCGAGCTCGCTCAACTCTCTCATCTCTCTCCGCTGCGAAGCGCGGCGGAGTCCCGACAAACCCTGTGAGGTCGAGATCGATGTTATCAAGGACAAGCGTCGGGGGCCGGGACGTCGTTACCGCGAGGTGTGCCGTGCGCCGGCTGGCTTGCGTTGATCTGCCCGCCTTCCCCCTGCAGCTCCTGGCGCAGCAGAACCCCGCCTGGCTCGAAAAGCCCATGGCGGTCGTGGCCGAGGAAAAGCCCCAGGCGTTTCTTCTCTGGGTGAACGAGAAAGCGAGGGCGCTCGGAATTCGACCCGGACACCGCTACGCCGCGGCACTCGCGCTTTCGGCCGAGCTTCGCGCGGGAGCGGTGAGCGAGGCCGCGGTTCGAGAGGGTGTCGAGAAGCTCACCGAGATCCTTCGACGTTTCACCCCCGACGTCGAGCCCGCCGGCATTCCCGGCCTCTTCTGGCTGAACGCCTCGGGACTCGAGCGCCTCTACCCGTCTCTCGACTCCTGGGCGGAGGCCATCCGAGAAACGCTGCGGGTCTCGAAGTTCTACGCTTCCGTCGCCGTCGGGTTTACCCGCTTCGGGACCTACGCCGTCGCACGCGCCTATCGCGGCGCCCGCGCCTTCCAGAGCGTCGAAGAAGAAGAGAACGTGAGCCGAAGCGTTCCCCTCGCGCGGCTCGATATCCCTCCCGACGCGCAGGAGACGTTCCTCAAGCTCCACATTCGCACCGTGGCGGACTTCCTTCGCCTGCCTCCCCAGGGGCTCCTCAAGCGATTCGGTCCCGAGGTGCACGATCTCCATCGCCTCGCGACGGGCGAGCTCTTCTCCCCCCTGCAACCCAAGCTCGAGGAGGAGATCTTCCTCCGCAAGATGGAGCTTCCCGCGCCGGAGACGGCGTCCGAGCGTCTTTTGTTCTTCGTCAAGCAGCTTCTCGACGATCTGCTGCAAGAGCTCTACGGGAAGAGCCTCGCGCTCGCGAAGCTTCATCTGAAGCTCGAGCTCGACTCCCGAAATGTTCTCGAGGAGACCCTTCGGCCCGACGAGCCGACTCTGAATGGTCCGCTTCTTCTCGGTCTCGTGCGCCTGAGGCTCGAGACGCTGAAGCTCGAGGCCGGCGCCGTCGAGCTCGGAGTCCGGGCGGACGTGGTGAGGAAGGCGTTCGAGCAGCTCTCCCTCATCGTGGAGAAGCCGAAACGGGATCCCAAAAGCTGCAACCGGGCCTTCGCGCGCCTGAGGGCGGAGCTCGGGGACGGAGCTGTGGTTCACGCGGAGCTGCGAGACGGGCATCTACCGATGTCGCGTTTCGAGTGGAAGCCGCTCGCGTCATTACCGGAAAAAGCCGCGGCCTCGAAAGGACCAGGACGTTCCCTCGTCCGCCGCATCTACGAAAAGCCCATGGTGCTTCCGCCGCGCTCGCGCCACGAGCCCGACGGCTGGCTCCTCCGGGGGCTCGAGTTCGGCCCGGTGCGCGATTTCCTCGGCCCCTACATCCTCTCGGGCGGCTGGTGGAGGCGCACGGTCGAGCGCGAGTACTACTTCATCAAGATGCAGCAGGGCGACGTGTTCTGGGTGTTCTTCGATCGCCAGAGACGCCGGTGGTTTCTGGAAGGCAGAGTTGAATGAAAAATACAAGGGGGGATAGGGGGGACCGGAGGGGATAAGGAGATGGGCGAAGAATTTTTCCCGGCCGGGTGTCTTATCTCCACATCTCCTCCCATCTCCCTATCCCCCTTCTTACACCAGAACGAGTCGAATAAGCAGCACGGCGGTACCTTTGCCGTTCGGTTGATGACAGAAGCGAGATACAAAGCTCGCCCGCAGGCGCTTGTCGCCGGAGGGCGAAGCCGTGGGGGTGGGGCCCCACGGCATTAATCGATGAGCTACGTTCCCCTCTTCTGCAAGTCCAACGGCTCGTTTCTCGAAGGCGCGAGCCATCCGGAAGAGCTGGTGGAAGAAGCCCATCGCCTGGGCCTTCGCTCGCTTGCCCTCGCCGACCGCGACGGGGTCTACGGCATCGTGCGCGCCCATCAAAAAGCCCAGGAGCTGGGAATTCATCTCCTCGTCGGATCGCAAATCACGGTCGACGACGGAGCCACCCTCGTGTTGCTGGTAAGCACCCACGAAGGCTATCGGAACCTCTGCCGCCTCGTGACGCACGGGCGCTTGCGCTGCGAGAAGGGAACGTCGCGTGTCTCCTGGCGCGAGATCGCGGAGCATCAGGAGGGTCTCCTCGCTCTCTGGATAGGAGAGGGCCCGATCGAGCTCTTGCGAGAGGCTTTCGACAAAAGGCTCTACGCTCTCGCGACCCGGCACCGCCGCGATCTCGACGTTCCCCACGAAAAGCGTCTTCGCGAGGAAGCGAGCCGATACGATGTTCCCGTGGTCGCGGGGATGGAAGTGCTCTACCACCATCGGGAGCGGCGCGATCTGCAGGACGTCCTCACCGCGATTCGAAACGGGACTACGGTTCGAACCGCGGGGAGGCTTCTGAAGCCGAACGCGGAGTACGCGCTAAAGACTGACATCGCCTTTCGCGATCTCTACGCCGACGATCCGAGAGCGGTCGAGCGGACCGTTTCCGTGGCGGAACGCTGCGAGTTCACCTTGAAAGACGTCCGCTACCGCTATCCCGCAGAGAGGCTTCCTCAAGGAAGCACGACGTCGGCCTGGCTCGAGCACCTGACGTTCGAAGGCGCGCGATGGCGCTACGGAGGCGAAGTCTCTGATGACATGCGCCGGCAGCTCCGAAAAGAGCTGGATCTCATCCAGGACCTCGACTACGGCGGGTACTTCCTCACGATGTACGAGATCGTCCAGTACTGCCGGAGGAACGAGATCCTCTGCCAGGGGCGAGGCTCGGCGGCGAACTCCGCCGTCTGCTACTCCCTGGGCATCACCGCCGTCGATCCGGTGAGGATGGGGCTTCTCTTCGAGCGGTTTCTCTCCAAGGACCGGGCGGAGCCTCCGGACATCGACCTCGACATCATGCACCAGAGACGGGAGGAGGTGATCCAGTTCGTCTACGAGAAGTACGGGCGCGACCGGGCGGCGATGGTGGCGAACGTCATCCGCTACCGGGCGCGCTCGGCGGTGCGCGACGTGGGAAAGGCTCTCGGTCTTTCGGAGACGAGCCTCGATCGGCTCGCAAAGCTCCTCTCCCACTACGACGGGCCCACGACCGAAAGTTTCCAGCAAGCGGGATTCGATACCGATACTCCGGACCATCAGAACCTCTTGCGGCTCGCGAACGCGATCCTCGACTTCCCCCGGCACCTCGGGATCCACCCCGGAGGGTTCCTTCTCGGCCACGAGCCCGTTCACCAGATCGTCCCCATCGAGAACGCCACCATGGAGGACCGCACCGTCATCCAGTGGGACAAGGACGACATCGAAGCCCTCGGCCTCTTCAAGATCGACCTCCTGGGACTCGGCGCCTTGACCCAGCTCGACCTCTGCTTCCGACTCCTGAAAGAGCATCGCGACGTCGACCTCAGCATGGCCACCATCCCTCCCGACGACAAGGAAACCTTCGACATGATCTGCCGCGCCGAGACCGTGGGGGTGTTCCAGATCGAGAGCCGGGCGCAGATGGCGATGCTTCCCCGCCTCCAGCCCCGGAACTATTACGACATCGTCATCGAGGTGAGCATCGTGAGGCCCGGCCCCATCACCGGGGGCATGGTGCATCCTTACTTGCGTCGCCGGCGCGGGGAAGAGCCCGTCACCTATCCCCACGAGATCTTGAAGCCGGTCCTTTCGAAGACCCTCGGGGTTCCCCTCTTCCAGGAGCAGGTGATGCGGCTCGCGATCGTGGCCGCG
>Ga0214471_10000817_pt1 | contig 25310 bp, 21 predicted proteins | sample RVTome_5_FD_207665 | JGI IMG/M metagenome (GOLD analysis project Ga0214471, IMG submission 207665) | Soil microbial communities from uranium-contaminated site in the Upper Colorado River Basin, Wyoming, United States - RVT142D155 | ecosystem: Environmental > Terrestrial > Soil > Contaminated >... | reverse complement strand
GCTGCTCCATGAGCAGCTTGGCCAGCCGCGGCGGGACCTCCTCGACCTGCTGGCGGTCGGGCTCCGGTGTCGGCAGCAGCGGGATCAGGACCGCCAGGACCAGGAATAGAATGGCGATGCGTTTCTTGATGCGGCGATAACGCTCCTCGCTCTCGGCGTCGAGCGTCCACGGCAGATCGGGCGAATGGTAATATGCCAGCACGTGCCTACCCCTTGTCCCCGGCCTTCCTCACGACCGCCAGCGAGATGTTCTCGTACTTGGCGCTCACGCAGGTCACCATGATCTTCTTCAGCAGTTTGTAGGGAATCTCCTTGTCGCCCATGATCGTGATCTCGCGCGCCTCGGCCTCTTCGCGCGACTGGCCGCCGCCCAGGGCCTTGCGGGTCTGGTAGTCCAGCTCGGTGCGCAGCGGCTCGATCAGGTCGCCGCCGCCCAGCACGGCGTCGACCGAGGCGACGCGGCGGCCCTGCACGACGATGTCCTGATCGTTGACGACGACCACCACGGTCTGGCGCGGCGGCATCGAAGCCACCGAGTCCGGCAGGCGCACCGACTTCGTGCTGGGCAGGGTCTCGACGTCCGAGGAGTTCACCAGCAGGAAGAACACCAGGATGGTGAAGATGTCCATGAGCGAGACCATGTTCAGCTCACCGAGCAGGCGCTTGCGCTTGTGGTGGCGGTCCATGCGCTGCGCGCGGCGCGACATTTTCATGAGCGCCGCTCCGCGCTGTATGGCGCCGCGGCGCCGCGCGTCGGGGCGTCGCCGATCGAGATCTCCGGGAACAACTCGACCCGGGTGAGCTGGCCGCCCTGCACGATCTCGGCCAGGCGCACGGCGTCCATGACCTGCACGATGTCGTCATAGGACGTGTCCGGCTCCGACAGGATCGCGGCGTCGAGCTTGTCCGGGAAGCGCTGCTTGATGCCGATCAGGATCTGCGACAGCGCCTTGATGTCATGGCCCTGGCCGCCCTTGGGCAGGCGCTTGAGCACGCCGCGCGCGCGCTCGCCGATCTCGAGGGCGTCGCGGCGTATCGTGATCTCCAGGCGCAGCTCCTGCTTGGGATCGGGGGCGGCGCTGGCGGCGGGCGGGAAGTTCAGCTCGAGGATGGTCACGCGCGAGAACACCGCGGTGATCAGCAGGAACGGCACCAGGATCACCATCAGGTTCATGAAGGCGGTGATGTTCATGTCCGTGTCCGGATGGGCACGGTGGCGTCGGCGATAGCGTATCATCTAACCGCCCTCGGGCTTGGCGCGCTCGGTGACGATGTTGAGGAACTTGACGCTCGCCATCTCCAGGCTGTCGACGATCTCGGTGGTCTTGGACTGCAGCATGGTGTAGATCAGCAGCAGTGGGATCGCCACCATCAGGCCGAAGGCGGTGGTGTTCATGGCGACCGAGATGCTCGACGACAGCAGCTCGGCCTTGACCGACGGGTCGGCCTTGGCGACCGCGGTGAACGCCTGGATCAGGCCGATGATGGTGCCGAGCAGTCCGAGCAGCGTGGCGATGTTGGCGAACGCCGCCAGGTAGGGCGTGCGCTTCTCGAGGCGCGGCACGATCTCCATCAACCCCTCCTCCATCGCCGCCTCGATGTCCTCGCGGCGCCGCGCGCTCTTGATGCGCGCCAGGCCGTAATTGAGGATCCGCGAGATCGCCACGTCCGACTTGGCGGTCATGCTCATGGCCTGCTGGTACTTGCCGCTGCGCAGCATCGGCATGATCTCGTCCCACAGCTTGCGGTTCACCGACTTCGAGCGGGTCAGATACACGTAGCGCTCGGCCGCCACCGCCGCGCCGATGGCCAGCACCAGCGTGATGGGATACATGAACAGCCCACCCTCCTGGAAAAAACTCACGATCGACGTATACATACTCATGGTCACTCTCCTCGCACTATCGCAATGTTCGATCCGTTCGCACCACCGGTCCGACCCGCGGGGCTGGAAGCCCCGCCTACATCCATTTATTTCGCGCCGCCGCCGTCGAGCATGCCGTGAAACTCCACCTGGCGCCGGAACACGTCGCGATCGACCGGCGCCAGCGCCTCGTCCAGCAGGCTCTCGACCGGCCGGCCGACCAGGTCGCCCGGGTCCGGCGGCTTCCACGGCACGATGTACAGCATCTTCGGCAGCTCGCGGTTGCCGATGATCGCGGTGCCCTCGAGATCGACGCGATCCTCGGCCCGCGCCGATCCGGCGGCGACCAGTACGGCGGCCAACAATGCCCGGGTCCACGGCCTGTTCATCCCTTGCCTCCCGCCACGCCGCGCGCGCCCTGGCCCGCGGTCTGGCTGCGCTGCTTGAGCTCGAAGATCCACTTGGCGACCAGCTGATCCTCCCGCGGCTGCAAGGCCTGGTAGCGCTGATAGTGAACGAGCGCCTGGTCCGGCTTCGCCAGGTACAGGTCGTACAGAATGCCGATGTTCAGATGCGCGTGGGCGTGGCCGGGGTCGATATCCAGGGCCCGGGCATAGGCCTGGCGCGCAGCGTCGAAGCGGCCGGCGGCGCGCAGCACCATGCCGAGCTGGTTCTGTATTGCCGCGCTGCGCGGGTTGATGCGCGCGGCGCGCGCCAGCGCCTCCTCCGCCTCCAGGAGCCGGTCCTGGCGGTAGTATATGATGCCGAGATTGGCCGGCGGTCCCGCCAGATCGGGGTTTTCGTCCGCCAGTCGGCGCAATCGCGGCTCCGCCTGGGCGAGCCGGCCGGCCTTGATCAGGCCGAGCGCCCGGTCGTACTCCTGGCGCAGCGCCGGGGCGACCGGCGCCTCGGCGGCCGGCGCGCGCGCCGCCGGAGCGGCTACGCCGACCTCTGGCCGCGGCGCGACCGCGCCGCAGCCGGCCAGCGCCGCGAGCAGCAGCGCCAGCATCCCGGCCGCGCGGCGGTCAACGGATCGCATCGATCACCTCCGGGCCGCGCTCGGGCTTGGCATAGCGCACCGGCTTGAGCTTGCCGAGAGCCGCGAAGCTGTCCTTCACCCAGCGATCGTAGATGCCCTGGGTCACGCGCGCGGCATTGACCTCGTGAATCTCGATCGACTTCTCCTCGAACGGAAAGGCCTGTTCCTCGAGCAGCACGTCGTACTGCTCCAGCTCCTCGGGCGACAGGCCCTTGGGGCGCTGCGAGGCGAGCAGCTCCCGGCTGAAATCGCGATAGATCTCGGCGATGCGGAAGGTCGAGGCGGTCGCCACCTCGGCGACACCGTACTCGGCGACGCTGCCGTAGGCCTTGAGCGCGGCCTGCATCTTGTCCTTCTTGACGGCCAGGCTCTTCTTGAGCGGCTCGACCAGCTTGACCTTGCGGTACTCGTCGTAGGCCGGCTCGGCCAGGGTCAGCGCGGCGGTCGCGCCCAGGTAACGCGTGCGGTCGGTGCGTTCGCCGCCGGCGCCCTGGTCGGCGCGCACGATCTCCGTGAGCGCCTGCTGGTAGTCGCGCCACTGGCCGTTCTTTTTATAACTTTCCGCCACGCGGCTGCGCGCTTCGAGCGCCGGCTCGAGCGGCCGCGGGAACTCGCGCGCATAGCGCTGGTAGGCGGCGATCGCGCTGCCGTGACTGCCGGCCTTGTCGTAGAGCTCGGCGGCCTGCCACAAGGCCTCGCGCCTGAGATTCGGATCGGTCTGCCCGGCGGCCATCGCCTCGAACTCGGCGGCGGCGCGCGGCAGCTGGCCGCTCTCCAAATAGGCGACCGCGAGCTTGCCACTTACCTCGGAGCGCAGGGCGTGATTCGGATAGGCCTTGCGGAAGCCTTCGAGCACCGTCACCGCCGCGCCCCAGTCCTTGAGCGCGATCAGGCCGGCGGCCGCGTCGTACTCGGCGGTGGCGCGCACCGGCGATCCCGGCGCGACCCGGCCGACGCGCAGGAAATGCGCGACCGCGGCGCGCGTATCGCCGGTCGCGCGGCTCTGCTCGCCCTGCTTGTAGACCGACGCCGCCAGCCGCTCGGTCATGGCGGCGCGCGCCGGATCGCCGGCCGGCATCAGCGCCAGCGCCTGCTGGTAGGCGGCCTCGGCGCGGTCGAAGGCGCCGCGCTCGAACTGGGTATGCGCCACCACCGTCCAGGCGGTGCGGCGCAAGCCGGCTTCCGCCTCGGGCTGGCGCGCCAGCACGCGTTGCGCGAGCTCGCCGGCCTGCTCCGGCGCGCCCAGGGCGTAATAGCGCTCGGCCGACCGGGTGAGCACGGCGGGCGTGCGCGGGTCCGCACCGAAGCGGTCGACGAAGCGCACGGCGCTCGTGAGGCCCGCCAGCCGCCAGGCCCGCTGCGCCTCGGACGCGAGCCGCTTCTCCTGCTCGTCGTAGGCGAGCAGCGCGGCATAGCCGGCATCGGCGCTCTTGGCGTGCGCCGGATAGTGGTAGGCGGTCTTCTCGTACTCCTGGGCCGCCTCGAAGAACTGCCGGCTCTCGAACAGCATCTCGGCCAGCAGGAAATTGAGCTGCGCCGCCTGCGGATCCCTGGGGAAGGATTCCAGCCAGGTGCGATACCAGACCGCCGCCTCCTGGTAATCGGCCGGCTGCTTCGACTTCTGCGCGCTGCCGTGGTAGTGGCGCGCCAGTTCCTCGAGCTGCGCCTTGAGGTCCGGCAGGATCTGCGCGTAGGCCGCCTCGGTGTTGACCCGCCGGAATTCGCTCTTGACGCCGTAGCGCGTCACGAATTCCTTCTTGGCCTCGAGCGATTGCGCCGCGAAGCCGCCCTGCTTGTAGGCGTCGACCACCTTGAGCTGGAAGAACGGCGCCTGCGGATGGTTGGGATAGCGGCGCACGAAGGCGTTGTAGCTGCCGGCGGCGTCCTGGATGCGCTCCTGCTTGAGATAAAGATCGCCGAGCCGCTGGTAGACGCGGAACTCGTAGCGGCGCGCGCCGTGCCGTTCGAACAGCGCGACGATCGTCTCGGGGCCATGCAGATACGACAGGCTCAGGCTCACCACGCGGAAGGTATCGTCGAGCAGCTCCTGCTCGCCGCGGCTCATGTCCGGAATGTCGCCGGTGAGCGTGCCGGGATCGCGGTTGCGCAAATGGCGGTCCAGCACGCCGAAGAAGGAGTCGAGCCCGGCCTCGTAGCGGCCCTGCTTGAAGCGCGCCCAGCCGTGCTTGTACTGCGCCTTCTCGAAGAACGCCGAGCCCTCGCCCTGGCGCAGGACCTCGGCGTAGGCCGACTCGGCCTTGCCGTAATCCTGGGTGACGAACAGGATCTCGCCGCGCCGGAAATGCGCCTCGTCGAAATGCGGCGTGGCGCGGTACTCGGTGGTCAAACGCGCCAGGGCGCGCAGCGCGCGCTCGTAATCGCCGGCGCCCTCGTAGGCGCGCGCCAGCTGGTAGAGCACGCGGTCGTTTCCGCGATAGCGTGGATAGGCCTTGAGCAGATCCTCGTAGAGCTTGATGGCATGGCGGTAGTCGGCCGACCCCGCGGCGCGCGCGCCGGTCTCGGCCCGGCGCTGCTCGCGCTCCTCGTTGGATTCGATTTCCATGTCGCCGAGCCGGCGCAGCGCCTCGACGCGCAGCGGGTCGTCCGGCGCCGATTGCAGGAAATCGCGGTAGCCGGCCATCGCCTTCTCCCGGCCGCCCTCGATCCGGGCATCGGGATCGATGTCGACCTCGGCGCGCGGCAGCGACTTGATGCGCATCGCGTCGTCGCGCCCGCCGGTCGCGCAGGCGGTCAGCGCGGCGGCGCAGGCGAGCGCCAGGCTGAGCGCGCGCCTCATTCGGCCGGCTCCGCGCCGCGCGCCGCGGCCTGATCGTAGATCTGCGCGACCGCGAAGCGCGCCTGGGTGATGTAGACGCCGATGCGCTGCTGCTGGCGCTCGAGCTCGGCGACCGCCAGCTCCTGCAGGTACTGCTCCTGCTGCAGGCCCGCGACCACCAGCTCCGACTGCAGGCGCTGGATGCGCTCGCGCGCCTGCGCAATGCGCTCGTCGTAGCCCTCGACGCCGCGCGCGCCGGTCTCGCGCGCCGCGTCCACCGCCGCGCGCCGGCGCGCCGCGTCCTCGAGCGCGCGGTCGAGGGCGCGCAGCTCGCGGTTGGCCGCCCACAGGCGCGGCATGAACTCCTCGTTGAGCTGCCACAGGAACACGCCGCGCAGCACGCGGTATTTCTCGCGCGCCGCCGCGAGGTCCGCGCGCGGCCCGAGCCGCGTGAGCGTCGCCTCGGCGCGCGTGAGGCGCGCGAGCAGCTCGCGCTCCTTGTCCGTGACCAGCGCGTAGACGTCGTCCTCGGCCGCGACGCGTTCGAGCTCCGCCGCCAGCGCGTCGCGCCGCGGCCGGAAGTCCCGGGCGTCGGCCTGGCGCAGGCCGTGCAGCACGCGCGGCAGGCGCTCGTGATAGGCCGCGCGGCGGTTCGCAAGCATCAGCTCGTAGGCGCCGATGTTCTCCGCCCAGGCGTCGAGGTTGTGGAGCAGGAAGCGGACGTCGCGGTAATTCTTGGTCGCCTCCTGGAAGTCGTGGCCGGCCATCAGCAGCAGCAGGTAGCGGCTCTCGGGCGCGTCCGGCAACGCGCGCATCTGCCAGAACCAGCCCATCTCGTCGCCCGGGTCCTGGCCCAGAATGTTCTCGATCATCCGGCCGTTGCGGATCGCCTGGATCGATGCCGCCAGGCGCTCGTGCTCGCGGTGGTAGATCGCGATCGCCTGCTCGTAGTGCGCCAGCGCCTGCTTGTAGTCCCCGAGCTCGCCGAAGGCATAGGGCACGGCCAGCAGCGATTCCTGCACCGCGGAGTCCAGCACATTGCGCCCGCGCAGCGCCAGCCACGGCGTCAGCGCCTCGCGATAACGTAGCTCGGACGACAGCGCCCAGCCGGCGCCGAGCAGCGCCTTGTTGGACATCAGGCCGCTGACGCGCACCTCCTGCAGATGGGCCTTGGCGCGCGACGGCTGCTCCTGCTGGAGGAACAGGAAGCCGAGCGCGACATTGGCCTTGTCGCGCAGCGCCTGCAGCTCCTCGCTGCCGGCGCGCAGGGCGCCGACCTGGCCGAGCAGCTCGACCGCGTCCTCGAGCTTGCCGATCCGGGCGAGCGCCACGCCCAGGTTGTAGCGGCCGTAGGCTGCCCACTCGGGGCTGCCGCGGAATTCCCTGAGCAGGACGATCGCCTCCGGATAGCGCTTCTGTGCGATGAGGATGTTCGAGTGCAGCACGGCGCGCTCGTCCTGCAGCTCGGCCGGCAGCCGGCCCTGGACGCGCGCGACGGCGTCGGCCGCCTCGGCCAGATAACCGCGCTGATAGCGGATCTTCGCCAGATAGAACCAGGCGCGATCGCGCACCGCCGGCGGCGCGCCGCGGTCGATCAGGGCCGCGAAGACGCGCCCGGCCTCGAGATGCAGGCCGTAAGACAGATACATGCCGCCGCGCAGCAGCTCGGCCTCGTCACGGTGGTGCGGCACGCGCTCTTGTTTCTGCGCCGCCGTGAGCCGCGTAATGGCAGTGAAGTACTGATCCTGGAAGAAATGGAACAGGACTTCGCCGTAGTGGGGGTCCTGGACCACCTGACGCTGCGCGCCCCAGGCTGCGCCCAGGCACAGCATGCAACCGACCGTTGCCAGACCGAGACGAACTGGCAACCGCCGGCGATGTCGGCGACCGGGCATCATGGCATACCCCAGCGTTGACGCTATTCCTGCCATTCCTTCACCACGAACTCGGGTTGCTGCTTGCGTTCGACGTCGGCGATGCGCAGCTCGATGAACTTCGCGCCCGTCGATTTCTCGAACTCCAGCTTCGTGCCGCGCCGGTAATCGCGTCCATGCGGGCCTTGGCCGACGAAGAAGGCCACCAACTCGTGCTTGCCCGCGCGCAGATTGCCGAGATAGATCCGATGAACCCCGCCGCGCCGGAGCGCCGCGATCTCCCGATCGGTATACAGGTAATTGCTCAACACCTTGTCGTCGATCTTGAGCTGAACGGAATCGAGCTTGAAGAACTCCCCGACGTCCAGGGACAGAAACACCGCCACCTGGGTGGAGGCCGGAAACAGCAGCTCCTCTTCCAGGATGAAGAGATCGCGGTTCAGCTCCATGACCTCCTCCTTCAGCGCCTGCACCCGACGGTCGAGGGGTTGGAAGCCGTCGCGTCCGCCGTCCACCGGATCGGCGGCCGTCGCCGCCGCTACGTGCAGCAGGGGCGCAACTACCAGCGCCGCCAAACCCTGTATCCACCGTTTCGTGTTCCCAACCACCACCATTACCCCGCTAGGTTCCGCGTGTCGGCACTGACACGCTCAATACCACACTGACAGAAACAGCTGCACCACGTTGGCGCCGAACGAATAGGGCCGACCGGTGCGGATATCGGTAAAATCATCGTAATCGAACTTCATGTAATCGTATGACAGATTGACGCTGGAACGCAGCGGCTCGCCGCCCTCCCGGCGCCGGTCGAACATCACGTAGCTGAGCTTTCCGCCGACGGTGTGGCTCTTGAACGTGCTCAACTCCTTGTCGCGCGCCATGAAGGTCTGGGCGGCGGTGAAGTCATCGCTATAAAAGGAAGCGCGCGACTGCGTGTAGTAACGATAGTGCAGATCGCCCAACCATCGACGCCCGAGGTACTGCTCGTAGCCCAGGCCCAGCGTCGTCGCGTCGATCTCCCAGTTGTCGCGGAAAAAGCGGTATTCGCCCAACAGGGCGGCATTCCATCCGCGCCGCTCGTACCGCCAGGCCTTCTTGGCCCGGACGGCGAGCGCCTGACTGGTACGCACGCGCGGGTACTGCTCCGGCACCGGCGCGCCGACGATCAGCGCCGCGCGGTACGGGCTGTTGAGATACCCGTCCTCGTCGATCGCTTCGAAGTTCACGGTGACGACAAAGGTCTTCGTGACGACCTGCGACCACCCGAGCTGAAACTGATAACGATCGACGCGGTCGGCGAACGAGTTGTCGGTGCTGCTGAACACCCGGTCCCTGCCGATGACATAGCCGAGACTGAACGTCGTCATGCTGCCGAACATCTCCTGCGCGAAACTCAAGCCGAGCGCCTCCGCGGTATAATCCGGCTCGTCGCTCGTCGTGAACGACAGCCCCAGCAAGGTGCTGCGATGCAGATAATCGATCGACGCGCTGTATTCGTCGCGCTTCTCACGGTAGGGACTGGCGGTGGTGATCACGTCGATCGACGCGCTGCTGACATTGTCGACATAATAGGAGGCCGACAGCGAGACCTTTTCCTGGTACCCCTTACGCACCAGCAACGCCGGCCCCGCCACCTTGACGCCGCCGCCCTGGTAATAGTGGTACATCAGGTCCGCACGTTCCTCGGGCAGCACCGCCGAATGCGCGACGGTCGCGACCAGGCAGCCCAGCAGCGCCAGCACGCATGTCGGGGCGATACGCGGCCCGAGCGTCGCAGCAACCCGCATGCCGGCGAAACCCTTCATGGCGCGATGCCGTGCCGGCCACGCTCAGTTGCACCCACAACCCACCCCCTGCGCCATCCCCGCCCCCCGTGCCGCCTCGCGCGTATCGAATACGTGCTGGAGATGCTTGCTGTACAACGGATCGCGCGAAAAGCTCATGATGGGATCCGCCAAATATTCTCGCTCGTAAGGCATTACCCAGGGTTCCGAAGCGCAGCCGCCTATCGCGAGAGCCACCGTAAGCACCGCCAGCGTTGCCGAAAGGCGTTGTCTTGTCGTCATGGCCGTTACTCCTTCAGTAGCTCGCGGATCTGAGCGTGGTAGGTCCGCTCGTAACCGGGGCGGTAGCCCTTGTGGAGATAACGCACCCGCCCGTCGCGATCCAGCAGCACGGTGGTCGGCATCGCGCTGACCCCATAGGCCTTGCTCGCCGCCTTCTTCGTGTCGAACAGGACCGGGTAGCGAACGCCGAGCGCCCGGGCCATGTCGCCGGCCTTGCGTGCATCGTCCTCGACGTTGATGCCCATGAGAACGAATCCCATATCCCGGTAACGGCGATACATCTGATCGAGCAGCGGCATCTCCTGCCGGCAGGGCCCGCACCATGTCGCCCAGAAATTGATCATCACCACCCGGCCGCGCTGCTCGCGCAGGCTGAGGTTGCTGCCCGCCAGACTGCGCAAGGTGAATTCCGGCGCCGGGGCACCGAGCAGGTCCTTCGCCGCCGCCTCGCCGGCCGCCAGCATCACGATGGCCATCGCCAGGCCGGCCAGTCCCCTCGGTATTGTTTTGAAACCCATGCTCATGCGCCCCGTCATCCGTCGTCTAGAAAAAGACCGTCAACCCGCCGTGCATCTCGAAGTTGTGGGTAAACTTGTTGGTGCCGAGCAGGTCGGACTCCCAGACATGGTCACGCATGTCGAAATGCACCGCGAACCAGTCGGTCAGCAGGATCCGCAGACCGACACCCAGATTGATGGTCGTCCGGTCCTCCCGGTCGAAATTCGTGTTGCCGATCCCGCCGATCACGTAGAACGCGCTGGCCAGGGTCCAGTTGTCCGTGATAAATATCTCGCCCGGAAGCAAGTTGATCCCCAGCGAGATGTTGTAGTAGGTCAGGTCGACCTCGCGCTGGCTGAACACCGGCAGCGCCTTCTGCGCATAGTTCTCATCCGACACGCTCGACTTGCCGTAGACGCCCTCGATAAAGAACGTCTCCGTGACATGGTAGGCGAGGCGCGCGCCCACGACGGACTTCGAACCGAAGTCCTCGACGCTCAGGATCCCCGCGTAGGCGCCGACCTCGAAGTCCTCGGTATCGATGCGCGGCACCTGGATCGTCCGGCGCTCGAGCTGCGGCTCGATGACCTGACCGGAATGCGTTGGCGCATCGGGATCCTGGGCGTGCGCCGGATGCATGGGCCACAGCGCCACCGCGAATCCCGCTGCCGCGAATGCCGTACGGCCGAAGCCGGATATCAAATTCATGTCCCCGCCTAGAAAAACACGCCCACACCGACCGTCAGATCCTTGAACTTGTCGATGCGGTTGTCATGGATCGGAACGACGTGTTGGCGGAAGTCCCCGCGCAACAGGAAACGCCGCGTCACGTACACGCGCACGCCGAGCCCCGCGTTGCCGGCGGTCGCCTCGGTTTCGGTCGCGCTCACCAAGGATGCCTTGGGAATGTTGCGGAACCTGCCGACGCCGATGGTGAAAAACGGCGAAACGCGCCAATCCGGAAACGGATGCGCCAGCAGGTTGACCTGCGTCAATCGCGTGCTCGAGAACCGGCCCGACACCTGCTGCGTCGACAGCTCGGCGGAGAAATTCTCGGTCAGCTTTGCACCCATACGAAACGCCAACACCGTATCGCCCTCGAATGCGCCGGTCGCGAAACCCACCTCGAAGCGATCCGAGAGAAAATCCCCCAGCACAGCGTCCCGGAAACTCGCCGGTACGCCGGCCTCGGTCAACGTACTCTCCATCTGCGCGCGATCGACCCAGCCTTCCCGCCCGTTCGCGGCGCGCACCTTGAACCAGTCGGTGCGGCGCTTGAGGACCTCCAGCCAGGCGCCGCGCTCGACCACGTAATACACGGGAAACCCGCCGCCCGGCCCGGTGCGCAGCTCCAGGTAGGCCTCGGCGACCTGCACGCGGTGATAATCACGCGCGGCCTCAGCATTGAACGTCACACACAGCGCGGCGAGCAAAAAAAAAATTTCGCCGCCGCCGCCCGCCCCGCCATCGGCTTGCTCAACATGGATTGGTTGCCAGCAACGCCTGGCACAGGCCGGTGTCCTGCGCCGGCGCCAGATTGCCGCGCACCGAGTCGGTATTGCCGAGCCAGGTGCGGATGGTCTGATAGTCCGCGTCGCTGGTATCGGCGAACAGCGCCCCGCCCAAGTGGCTGACGCCGGCCGGCTCCTGGAGCGGCTTGGTCAACAGCAGGCTGGACGGGACGTTGAACAGGTTTGCCATACCGACGGCGGTTTCGTAGTTCTTGGTCATGATCAACTCGTCCAGCGCCGCGTCACCGGTGCTGCCCGAGGTGAACAGGATGGCATTGACCTTGAACCGCCCGCCGATACCCTGGGCGATGGTCCGCCCGGCGGCGTCGTCGACGCGCGCGTGACAGCCGTCGCCCTGGCCCGAGCAGGAACCCGGGTTCGAGCGCGGGACGTGGAAGACGCGATCGACGCACATGGCGTAATAGCTCAGACAGGGAACGCCGGCACCGGTCTCCGGACCCACGGAGACGGATTCCGCGCACCCCGTCGCGGCCAGCGCCACGGCCATCCCGCCGAGCAGACGATGAACCAGATCTGTCATGACGCGCTTACGGGCAGCCGTTCGCACCCCGCGCGGCGGCGATCCAGTCCGCAATCGCGTTGTAGGTCGGCGATCCCGCGGTCAGGGCCGGCCCCATCACGCCGGTGACGGGATCGGGCCGCTGCGGGTGTGGCAGCAACGGCGGCGACGCCAGGGGGTCGCCGGTCACGCTGGTCGAGGTCGGGTAGCGCAGCAACAAGCTGTTGGCGGCATTGCAGGCGTCGGTCACCATGCTGACCGTGACGTTGAAATCGCCCTCCGAGCCGGTCAGCACCAGGCGCTTCGCCTGGAAGGGCTCCGTATCGTTCGTGTCGCGACCGGCCGCGAAATGGCAGCCCGCGCAGTCCTGCTCCATCAGCGGCTGGACGATGTCGGTGAAGACACGCGCGTTGAGCCCGGACACCGCGCGGAAGGTCGTGCAGCGTCCGTTGGCGTCGCGCGTCCGGCAGGGATCGTTGTAGTACTGGCCGCCGAGGTCAACCCATTCGACGAGCACGCGTCTCTCCGACGGCGTGAGCAGCGCGGCGTGATTCGCCGGATCGGACACCGGCACCGTGTGCGCCAGTCCGTCATTGGGCGACCCGTTGGCGAGCAGCTCCGCGCCATAGAGTCGCTCGATCAAATGGCTGCTGCGCGCGAGGCCGCGCCCGTCGTTACCGGCCATGGTGTTGACCAGCGCCGGCAGGCGGCGCAGGATGATCTCACCGTTGACCTCAACGAGATCCGGCAGGCCGTTGACGAACCGCGGTTTGCCCACCACCAGCGCTTCATAGGACGCCAGGCGGCCGGTCCCGGCCGGTGAGTCGCTCAAGTCCAGGGTCATCTGGTCCGATCCGCCCGGGCCGTGGCAACTGCCGCAGCGCCGGTTCAGAATCGGCTGGATATGTTCGGGAAAGTTGATGACCACCGCGCCGTTGATCTTGGCGGGCATCTCGGCTGGCGGAAGACCGGCGTAGCTGGTTGTGCCGATGGTGGCGCCGTCGTAGCGAATGCTGCGGAACATGCCCTTTGCCAGCGGATTTCCCAGCATATCGTGATTGGCAGTCCAGACGTCCCGGTAGCCGATGTCGTCAGGGTTGATGGGGTTCGCAGTCGGATCGAGGCGCGACCGGGTTTCGGCCATGGTATCGCCGAGCTGCTGGCTGGGATCGGGATCGACGATCAGGTTGTTGCCAGCGTCCCGCAGCGCCGAATTCGGATCGGCCGAGGCGAGCGTGCCGATATTGAGCGCCGCGATACTGCCGGCGCGCGGCGAATGACAGCCCTTGCAAGCGACGTTCTCGCCCGGGTGCACCTGCAGCCAGCTGGTGTGGGTCTGGAAGGCGCGCCCCTCGGCGTCCAGCACCGCGAGCGCCAACGGCGTGTTGGCCGGCACCTCGAGGTTCAGCGAGCCGTCGGGCTCGACCTCCGCGTAGCCGAGGATATGTTGCATCTCGAAATCGGTATCGCCGATCGCCTCGCGGTTCGATGGATCGGGTTGCGGCACCGCTTTGGTGACGCGCACGAAGCGCGCGGGACGATGATCGGGCGGCATGCCGCCGTCGACGGGCGCGGGATTCTTGAGCCGGGCGATATCCGCGACGAAGCGGCGCTTGTCGCAGTTCGGATAACGCGCCCGGCTGTCGGTCGACGAGCAGGGCACGGTGGCGTTGTCGATCGCGGGAATCATAAGATTTTGGCTGCCGGCCGAACGCGGGATGGGTGCCTTCGCCAATTCGTCCGCGGTCAGCATGGCGCCGCCCATCCGGCCGCGGTGATCGGTGTCGTACACGCTCTTGACCACCAGACGTCCCGTGTCCCCCGTCGCCGCGGCCGGCCCGACCACCGCGGAGTTCTGACCCGCCCGCGGCACCGACGGCCGCGCCATGATCGCGACCGGATCGGTGATCATGTTGATCGGCTCACCGTTGGCGTCGACGTCGGGCAGGGCCACGGGCCGGAAACTCTGCTTGTTCAGATCGTACATGTACACGCCGTACGCCGGGTGCTTTTCGCGCGTGACGTCGCGCAGCGAACCGTCGAGCAGGCTGCGCTCCTGGACGATCTCCGTCCGGCCGCCCGGCGTGAAGGCGACGAGCGCACGATGGGTGCCGTCCCAAAGCGGATAAGGCGTGGTGTAACGACCGTTCTCCGACACCGCACGGGGGCCGACCGGCACCGGGAGCGACGTGGGCTGATACTGCGCGATCGCGCCGGGCGGCGTGCCCGGCTTGGGCTCGTCGTGCTCGGCGAAATTCCCGATGTCGATCACCAACAACGCCCCACCCTGCCGTGTTCCCGACAACGGCATGCCGTCCGACATCACCCGGCCGTCCTGCATTTCGCGCGGGTGCAGGAAACTGTTGACCCGGTCGCCCGGGCTGTTCTCCTGATTGTGTGCGCCGTACTTGATGAACAAGTTGGTTCCGTCGGCGTTCACGGTGAAGATCGTAAAGTGATTGCGATTGCCGACATGGTCCCAACGGCTGAACATGATCGTCCCGTCGCTGAGCACCGTCGGGTTGCGGTCATGGCTCATGTTGAACGAGATCTGTTTGATCTTGATCTCGCCGTCGTCGGCGTTCATGGTGTGCAGCACGATGGTCGGTTCGCGCTCGTACTCGTCGAGGTACTTGTAGCCAAGATCCTGGAAGCTGGTCGCCTGGCGGTTGGAGGAGAACACGATGCCGCCGTCGGGCAGATAGGCCGGGTCCACGTCGTCGCCGAGGCTCGACACCGCGTTGTCAGGGATGATGCGCCGCAGGCTGTCGCCCTCGATGTCGTATTCCCAGATGTTCCAGGTGCGGTCCGGCGTGGGGCCGGGGCCGTAACATTCCGGGGCCGAGGTCGTGCCAGCGCCGCACTTCATGGCGAAGAGCAGCTTCTTGCCGTCGTACGAGACCTCCGGGTCGGAAACGTCGCCGGTGCCGCGCGTGACAACGGCGGTGACATTGCGCTCCGGCGCGCTCGGCGAGGATTTCTCGCGGATGTAGAGATCGCCGCCGGCACGGAAGATCAGGCTGTCGGTGGGATTGCCCGCGGCTTCGATAGAGCGCTTGACGTAAGCGACCGGCACGTCGCCTTCGATGGTCACCGAATCGTCGGTACTGGTCCCGCTCGAGCAGGCCGCGACTGCAAGACTGAGAATTGCGACGGCACCATACCGCGCGCTGTGACTGATCAAGGCACCCATTTCCGCCTCCTGGAAATGCAGCGTCCGCCTATGTTCTGATGCGCGGACGTTCTTTTTTCTGCCTTGGCGGCCCGACCGGCGTAGGCGGCATTCCGTGCAGCCGTTAGCCTCGCAGCTTTGCGTCGCCACCTTTCGATGGTTCTGCCTTGATCAAAGCGCTAGTGATGTGTATTCCGATTACGCTCTTCGATTATAGTGAGAGCTGATCCCCCTTACGGCGCGTCCAAATTAGCATGGCGCGCGGAAAAACATCTACTAATCAGGTGTTTCCGGCCGATGAACGGTAGCGCCGGCACGCCCCTTGGCGGCACCGGGCGGCCCGGCGCCCCCAACTGACGCGCAGCGGCCGCCAAGGCCGTCCGTCGGGTTTTCTTACGCTCCGGCCAAAAATGTAGGCGGAGCTTCCAGCCCCGCCCGGCACGGCCCATCCACGAACCGACGGGGCAGGATGCCCCGCCTACAGTGTAAGCCTGTCGTTGTCAGTCACGCTAAGGACGTTTAAGACCTGCGGAATACTCCATGCGGCCATCGGGCATGACGATCACCGCCTCGATGCCGGGCAGCGACTCGATCAGCGCCATACCGGCCTTGGGCCCGAGCACGAACACGCTGGTCGACAAGGCATCGGTGGTGGTCGCGTCCGGGCCGATCACGGTGGCGCTGATCAGCGCGCCGGCGGATTTGCCGGTGCGGGGGTTGATAATATGGTGGTAACGCACCCCGTCGGCCTCGAAATAGCGCTCATAGTCGCCCGAGGTGGAGATCGCCTCGTTGGTGAGCGGCAGCGCCGCCACCATGCTCTTGGCGTCGCCGCGTGGATTGCGGATGCCGATCACCCACGGCCGGCCGCGGTGGTCGCCGAGCATGCGGCTGTCGCCGCCGGCGCTCACCAGGGCATCGTGGAAGCCGCGCTTTTTCAGGATCGCGATGCCGGCATCGACCGCGTAGCCCTTGGCGATGCCGCCGAGATCGATGCGCACGCCGGGGCGGGCGAAGCGGATGCTGCGCGTCTTCGGGTCTAGCTCGAGATGCCGGTAGTCGATGGCGTCGAGATTCGCGGCGATGTCGGCCTCGCTCGGCCGGATCCCGCGCCGGTAGTCGTAGAGATAGCCGACGCTGGAAAAGGTGATATCGAAGGCGCCGCCGGTTTTCTTCGAATAGTCGAGCGACAGCGCGATGAGATCGTACAGCTCGCGGCCGATCCGCACCGGCTTCGCCGCCGCGTCGCGGTTGACGCGCGACAGCTCGCTGTCCGGCTTGTAGGGGCTCATCAGCACGTCGATGCGCCGCATCTCGTCCATCACCGCGTCGATCGCCGCCGCGCCGGCCGCCTTGTCTTCGGCCCAGAGCTCGACGCGGATGGCGGTGCCCATGATCGCCTCTTCGCGGCTCAGCCACTCGGCGGCCACGGGCGGCGGCGCGAGGCTGGCCAGCAGCAGCAATGCCATCGGCAGGATCGAGCGTAGCGGTCGCAGCATCGACGTTAACCGGAGTTTGAACTGTCGTGCATCATACCCGATCGCGGCGGCGCATGGCGGGGGCGATCATTGCGAGGCCCGCACGGCGGGCCGCGGCAATCTCGGTTTTGGCGCTCAGGGCATTCATGGAGGTTACCGCGGGCGCTTCGCGCCCTCGCAATGACGCGAATGACGCGGCGGACGGCCATGGTATGATCGCGCATCGAACCGGAACCCGCATCGAATTCCCATGGCACGCGTGAAAATATTCAGCACCGGCACCTGCCCGATCTGCGACAAGACCAAGACGCTGCTGACCAAGTGGCAGATCCCTTATGAAGAGTCGCGCGTCGACCTCGACCGCGCGGCCTTGCGCGAGATGGCCGAGAAGACCGACGGCGCGCGCACCGTGCCGCAGATCACCATCGACGGCGACTGGATCGGCGGCTTCAGCGAGCTCACCGAGCTGCACATGGAGGGCGCCCTGGATCACCTCGTCGCGGCCGGCGAGGCCTGAGCCGCGTGGGCGCGCCAGCGGCGGATGGCTGCCGGCCAAGCCGGCCGCGAGCGGTATCGGCCCGACGCCGTCGGCCGGCAACGGCCGCTCTCCGTCACCGGGTTCACGGATCGCGCCTGGAGTCGCCGCCTTCGGAACCTGCCGGACGACGGCGTGCTGAATCTCGAACAAACATAATAAAAACCATGTAACCAGTTAATTTATAAATACTAAGTTATAAAAATTCCTGCGCCAAGTTGTGACCCAGTTCCTATCTCGTCGTTTCATTTACTCCTAATATGCCCCTGAGAACGCCCTACCGGCTCACCCGGGGCGGGCTCCGCTCGACTGGCACAAGCGTTGCATAGACATAAGGCAACCACGACACACAGGAGGACGAGGCGCCATGACCCGTTCCGCACACGCCCAACCGCAAGCCGTACCCGATATCACCGCCCACATGACCCTGGACGCCCTCGGCATGGCCTCGCCCGGACCGATCCCGGTGATCCGCAAGCTGCTGCGCACCATGAACAACGGCGAGGTGCTGCGCGTCACCAGCGACTTCCCGAGTTGCGAGGGCGACTTGAACGTCTGGGCGCTGCAGACCAACAACCAGATCCTGCACATCGACCGGACCGTCGCCCAGGGGTTCGATTTCTATATTCTCAAGGGCGACCCCTGGCCGGTGAACGTCTCCGTCGACACCAAGCACGCGCCCTGCCCCACGCCCGTCATCAAGGCGAGCAAGGCGATGAAGGAGATGCGGGCCGGTGAAACGCTCAAGCTCGTGACGAGCTGCCGGGCGGCGGTGAGCGAGGTCGATGCCTGGGCGAAGTCGATGCACCTTCAACTGCTCGGCATCACCGAAGACTTCCGCGGGGTGTACCGGTTCTACGTGCGCAAGTAGCGCGGCGCGGTCATTCCCGTTACAGGCGCGCCGGTAGTGATACCGGCGGCCCCGTCACGCGCGCCGTTCGCATTCGCCTCTGTTTGTCTCCCATACATTCGACAGCACCCGCTGCCGGAATGGCACGGGCGTTGCCTCAAATTTAAGCACGTGCAATACCGAGTGGTTGGAGGACACGCCACCATGACCGTGCCGACCCGAACCGAGCCCCAGACCGTACCCGAGATCCGCTTCCACCGGTCGCTCACGATTCTGAACATCGAATCGCCCGGGCCGATCCCCGCGATCCGCCAGGCCCTGAAGTCGATGACCAACGGCCAGGTGCTGCGCGTCACCACCGATTACCCGGGCTGCGAGACCGACCTGTACGTCTGGGCCGCCCACACCAACAACCCGGTCCTCTACGTCGACAAGACCGCGCCCCGCGGCTTCGATTTCTACATCCTCAAGGGCGACCCCTGGCCGGCGAACGTCACCGTCGACACCCAGCACGCGCCCTGCCCCACGCCCGTCCTCCAGGCGCGCAAGCTCATGCTGTCCATGGCCGACGGCGAGACCCTGAAACTCGTCACCGCCTGCGCCGCGGCGGTCGGCGAGGTCGACGCCTGGGTGAAGTCGGTGTGCTACCAGCTGCTCGGGATCACCGAGGATGCGCGAGGGGTGTATCGGTTTTATATCCGGAAATAGAAGCTGAGGTAGTATTAGCACGCCCCGCATTATTCCGTTACTCACCAGCCAAATCGGGCTCCCCCACGCGCTTCAATATCTGCCCCCGCGCCGCGTCGCGCAGGCGCACGGCGGCGGCCCAGTCGGTGCCGTCCGGTACGATCGGCTCGCCGATCAGCACGGCGATCGCGCCGCGGCGCGGGAACCACGAGCCGTCGCGCAGGACCGAGCGCGTGCCGCGCAGGGTGATCGGCAGCACCGGCACGCCGGCATCGGCGGCGGCGGCAAAGGCGCCCATGTGGAAGGGCAGCAATCCCGGCATGCGCCGCAGCGTGCCCTCGGCGAAGAACATCAGGGCGCGGCCGCGGCGCGCGATGTCGGCGGCGCGGCGGGCGTCGGCCACGCCCTTCTGCTTGTCGTAGCGCTCGACGAACTGCGCGCCGATCCGGTTCAGGAACAGCCGCGCGATCGGCTGGCGCTTAAGCTCGCCCTTGGCGACGAAGCTGAACGGAATGTCGAGGGCGGCGACCAGCACGATGCCGTCCAGGTAGCTCGCGTGGTTGGCGACGATCACGCAGGCCGTGTCCTTGGGCAGGTGCTCGGCACCCTGTACGCGCAGCGGCACGCGCGCCAGGCGCAGCAACAGCCGCGCGCCGGCGCGCATCGCCGGCCAGCGCCACGCCGCGCGCGGCAACAGCACGACCAGCAGCCATACCGGCGGCGCCAGCAGCCAGAACAGTGCCTGCACATAGGCGGCGTAGCCGACATGGCGCGCGGTCCGCCACGCGCGGCGCGCCTCCGGCCACAGGCTCGCGGCCATCAGCCGCGCGATCTGCCACCACACCGCGCGCGGCTTGCGCCCGACCCGGCCCTGCTCGTAGAGCTCGCGGCTCGCGGCGCGGCGGATCTTGCCGCTCGAGGTCTTCAACACCGTGCGCGGCGGCGCCAGCACCACCTCGTCCGGCGGCAGGCCGAGCAGATCGTGGGTGGTCGCAGCGATGTGCGCCTCCAGGGCGGCGCGGGCGGCGGCCTCGGTCTCGCGCGTCTCGGCCATCACCACCAGGCGCTCGGTGCCGGAGGCCCGGTCGGTGCTGCCGAACACCGCGACGCAGCCCTTGCGCACGCCGTCCAGCTCGCCGACCGCCTGCTCGACCTCGTACGGATAGATATTGCGCCCGCCGCGGATGATCACGTCCTTCACGCGGCTGGTGAGATAGATATCGCCGTCGGCGATATAGGCGAGGTCGCCCGACTCCAGCCAGTCGCCGTCGAACAGCGCGCGCGTCGCTTCCGGGTTGCGGAAGTAGCCGCTGGTGGCCGACGGGCCGCGAAACTGCAAGCGCCCCTGGTGGCGATCGGGCAGCTCGCGGCCGCCGCCGTCGACGATGCGCACTTCGTAGCCCGGCAGCGGCTGGCCGCAGGCGACGTATTCGAGCGCCTGCGCGTCGCCGGGATCGGCGGGCAGCGCGCGCTCCTCGTCGACGAAGACGTCGCGCCGGATGCGATCGATGAGCGGCCCGCGCCCCAGCGGCGGAAACGCCAGGCCGACCGCGACCTCGGCCAGGCCGTAGACCGGCGCGATGGCCTCGCGGTGCAGGCCGTAGCGCACGAAACGGTCGGCGAAGCGCCGCAGCGTCTGCGGGCTGACCGGCTCGGCGCCGTTGAACAGCAGGCGCAGCGAGCCGAGATCGAGGCCGTCGAGCTCCTCGTCGGGAATGCGGTTGAGGCAGAGTTCGAAGGCGAAGTTCGGCCCGGCCGCGAGCGTGCCGCGGTGGCGGTATATGGTCCACAACCAGCGCTGCGGCCGCGCCAGAAAGGCCAGCGGCGACATCAGCACCAGTGTCATGGCGTAATACAAACTGCCGAGCCAGGCGCCGATCAGTCCCATATCGTGGTAGAGCGGCAGCCAGCTCACGAACACGTCGGTGGAATCGACCTCGATCGCGCGGCCCATGGCGCGAATGTTCGCCAGCAGGTCGGCGTGGGTGAGCACCACGCCCTTGGGCTGGCCGGTGCTGCCGGAGGTGTATTGCAGGAAGGCGATGTCCGCGCCGTTCAGCGCCGGCGCCATGAAGGACCCAGCGTCCCGGGCGAGATCATCCGGAATGACGACGGTATGCAGCGCCGGCACCTGCGACTTGAGCAATCGCGCCACCGGCTTCGCCTCCGCCACGGTGATCAGCAGCACCGCGCCGGCGTTGGCGAGTATGCCGGCATGCCGGCGCAGATGGTCCTCGATCTGCGCGGCGCGCACCGGCGGATAGATCGGCACCGGGATGCCGCCCGCGTACAGAATGCCGAGGAAGCAGCACAGATAATCACGCCCGGTCGGCAGCATGATGGCGACGGTCTGCCCGGGCGCGAGCCCGCGCGCCGCCAGGCCCGCGGCGATCGCGCGCGCGCCGGCGCGCAGCGCCCGGTAACTGATCGCCTCCGGCTCGTCGTCGTCGCCGTAGAGATGAACCTGGACCCGATCGGGCTGGGTCCGGACATGCCAGTCCAGAACCTCGGGCAGGGTCTGGGCGCCGTGCGGCGCCGCCTCGGCCTCCTCCACCGGCAGCGGCGCCGGCTGGCGCCCCTGGGCGCCGCGCCGTGGCGTGACGCTGCCGAGGATGGCGCGCAGCAGGTCGCGCGGCGTCTCGGCGCTCGCCACCAGTTGGTCGGGCAGGCCCACGCGGAAGGCGCGCTCGATGCGCGCCAGGAGCTCGGCGCGCGACAGGCTGTCGAAGCCCAGGTCGCGCTCGAGCGCGCTGTCGAGGCCGACCTCGGTCACCACGCGCGTCGGGTGCAGCTCCAGCGTAAGCCCCTGCACCGTCTCGAGCAGCTTGCGGGCGGTATCGTCGCCCGTGCGGTCACCCTGCGCTTCCTTCGAATTCGCCATGTGTCCGGGTGCCTCCGACGCGAGCCGGGAACGTCGCCACACCCTAACGCGGGCGCGGGCGCGCGACAAGCCCGGGGCATCACACGATCGGGATAAATCGCAGCGCCGCGCTCACCCGAACGGACAGGCCTGCCGTCACGGTGCCGGTGGTGCCGGCGATACGATGCTGCCGAATTTCCCGGCGCGCTTCATCAGCCGCGCCACGGTCAGGGTGGTCGCCGGCGTGAAGTCGAGGCCGGCGACGCGCAGGCCGCGCGCCGTCCACACGTTGCAGGTGTTGAAGGCATGATAGGTCTCGTGCGAGAGATAGAAGCGGCTGTCGCCGTACAGGCCCGGTCCGAGCCGGCGCCCTGTGCCGCGCGCGTCGCGCGCGTAGCTGCCGGCGATGTAGGCGATCAGGCGCGCGAAGCCGTCCGCCGCCAGCTCCAGCCGGATGATCTCGCTGTGGGGGAAATACTCCTCCACCGCGCCGTTGAATCCCACGATGTGCAGCACGCTCGCCGTCGGCAGCAGCCCGGCCTTGAGGACGATGCCGAAGTGGGGATCCGGCGTCTGGTAGTAATCCTTGTCGCCCCAGCCCGTCTCCAGATATTCCGCATCGGGAAAATCCGCCAGCTCCGGCCAGGCCTCGACCGGAACGTCGGCGCGCCGGATCACGATGCCGGCATGCCAGCCGTGGCTGACCAGATAAATCGTCTTGCCGGTCTCATTCTCGCGTGCCGCACCCAGCTCCTGGGCCGGCGACGCACAAGCCGTGAGTACGACCAACACCAAAACCCGGGCCAGAGAGGAATTTCTTCTAATATTAGCAATAATTCCTCTCTGGCCCGGGTTTTGGGGAGGGCTATTCATGCAGGAGGGCGACGGCCGGGAAGTGGGCAAACAGGGTGGCGAGTTCGAGAATCGCGCCGTCTTCACGCGGCACGGCGTCGATACGCTCGCCGGTCAGCAGGTTGCGATAGGGTCCCCGACCCATCGGCGCGGGCAGGGTGACCGCGGTATCGCCCCACAGCGCGCCGAGTGGCGCCGCGCAATCGCCGCCGGTGAGGCGGTGATGCCAGCGCGACGCGACCACGACGAGAACGAGATCGTCGCGCGTGCGGGCGAAGGCGCAGACATGGTCGGCCCGCTCACCGCCGACCGCCAGCGGCTGATAGTCGGCGTCGCGCAGCCGCTTCCAATGATCGCGCCGGAAATTCAGCAGCCGGCGGGTGAGATGCAGCTTGGCGCGGCCATCGTCCAGGGAGTCGAGCAGGCCGTGGGCGCGTCCGGCGAGCTGGTCCGGCTCGCGGTCCCAGCCCTCGAGCTCGGCGAGCAGCGCCTCGCGCCGCGCGTAGTCCACCGGCCGGCGGTTGTCGGGATCGACCAGGCTGAAGTCCCACAGCTCGTTGCCCTGGTAGATATCGGGCACGCCCGGCGCCGTCAGCTTGAGCAGCGTCTGGCTGAGACTATTATAGTAGCCGCAACGCGCCGCCTCCCGCGCCAGCGGGCGAAAGTCGGCGAGGAAGGGGTTGCGCTCCGGCTCGTCGAGCAGCGCCTGCACGAAACCGGTCAGGGCGCGCTCGTAATCGGCGTTCGGGTTGATCCAGCTGGTGTGCACCTTGGCCTCGCGCACCGCCTTGATCATATAGGCCGTCACGCGCTTGCGGAGCCGTACGAGCGCCGCGGCGTCGGGCTCGCCGGCCGGCCAGATCCCGATCAGCGTCTGGTAGAGCAGATACTCGTCGTTACGGCTCGGCGCCGAGCCGGTGTCGAGCTTGAGCTTGCGGCTGCGGTTGATGCGCGCCCAGCGCGCCAGCGCGGCCCGCCAGGTCTCGGGCAGCTCGGACAGCACGTCGATGCGCGCGCGCACGTCCTCGCTGCGCTTGGTGTCGTGGGTCGAGGTCGACAGCAGCGTGTGCGGCCAGCGCCGCAGCCGCTCCTGGTTGGCGCGGTGAAACGCGGCCGGCGAGACGCTGAAGCGGCGCGGGTCGCCGCCGACCTCGTTGAGCGACACCAGCGGGTTGTAGATATAGAAGGTGGTGTCCTCCAGGCCCTTGGCCATGACCGGCGCGCTGTACTGCTGGAAGCGCATGGCGAAGCTCAAGACCGCCGCACGGTAGTCCGGCGCGCGGCCCTCGGTGCCGGCCACCAGCAGCACGTCGCGGATGAAGTCGAAGATGCTGTCCTCCATCGCCGGGTTGCGGCGCTTGGCCTGGGCGATCGCCCACTCCACGTAGCGCCGGTCCTCGGCCGATACGCCGGCGGCGCTGATATACGTGCGGTAGACCGGAAAGCACGCAACCACCTCCATCAGCGCGTCGCGCAACGCGATGCGGGTGAAATCGCGCGTATGCCAGTCCGGCTCCGACAGCCGGTCGAGGTAGTTGGCCAGCACGTTGACCTCGCTCGACAGGCCAAGCTTCATCACCAGCTTCTTGCGCTCGTAGAGGAGATCGTCGAAACCGACCTCCAGGCGCGCGAAGCGCTGCCAGGCGCGCAGCATGGCGCGCTCCGCCGGCGCATACACCAGCAGGCCGTTGACCAGGTTGGCGAACTCGTAGCCGGTGGTGCCGTGCACCGGCCAGTCCTCCGGCAGGCGCTCGTAGCTGGCGAGGATCTTCTCGACGGTCACGTAGGCCCGCGGCGCGACCGGCGCGGCGCCGGCCTCCTGGGTCACGGGTTGGCCGGCGGCGATGCTGGCCTGCAACCGGCGGTAGTACTGGAGCGGATCGTGCAGGCCGTCGGGATGATCGATGCGCAGTCCCGTGACTTTGCCGTGCCGCACCAGCTCGATGATAAAACGATGCGTGGCCGCGAACACCTCGGGGACCTCCTGGCGCAGGCCGGCCAGATCGTTGATCTCGAAGAACCGCCGGTAGTTGATCTCGTCCGCCGCCACCCGCCAGTACGACAGCCGATAGGCCTGCTCCTCCAGCAACGCGTGCAGCGCGTCGTAGCCGCTCGCGCCGCCGCCGCGGCCGTTGAAGACCGCGGCGGCCCCGGCCACGAACTCGCGCAGATCGCGATGCGCCTGGCAGAGCTCGGCGAGGCGCTTCTTGTGCAACAGGCCGTCGCGCGCGCGGTCGCGCGTGCGCTGCGGTTCGGTGTCGTCGCGCGCCGGCAGGTTGCGCAGCGCGGTGATGAGGCTGTGCAGCTCGATGAGCCGCGGGTCGTCGCCGCCGAGCCGGCCCTCGAGCCGCTCCAGGTCGAAGCTCAGGATGCGCGGATAGCTGCGCGGGTCGATCGGGAAACAATGGCCGTAATAGCGCACGCTGAAGCCGCCCCGCTCCGCATCGAACGCGAGCTTGAGCTCGCCGGCCTCCAGCACCTTGCCGTAGTGATTGCCCAACACCGGCAGCAGCACCTTGCCGAGCAGCTCCTCCTTGGCCGGCCACCAGTCGATGTCGAAATACCCGGCGTACAGCGAGGCCGGCCCGTTCTCCAGCACGTCCAGCCACCAGGCATTGTCGTCGCCGCCGACGCCCATGTGATTGGGCACGATGTCGAGGACCTGGCCGAGGCCCTGGGTGCGCAGCGCCTGCACGAGCTGTTCGTATTCCGCGGGGCTGCCGATCTC
>Ga0214471_10000815_pt1 | contig 25344 bp, 22 predicted proteins | sample RVTome_5_FD_207665 | JGI IMG/M metagenome (GOLD analysis project Ga0214471, IMG submission 207665) | Soil microbial communities from uranium-contaminated site in the Upper Colorado River Basin, Wyoming, United States - RVT142D155 | ecosystem: Environmental > Terrestrial > Soil > Contaminated >... | reverse complement strand
AAGAAGAAGGAGGTCGACTTCCGCGCCATCCGCTTCCCCGGCCTCATCTCCGCCTTCACCCTGCCCAGCGGCGGCACCAGCGACTATGCTCCGGAGATGATCCACGCGGCGGCCAGGGGCGAGCCCTACGACTGCTTCGTGCGCGAGGACACGCGGATCCCGTTCATGGCCATGCCGAGCGCCATCGCGGCGCTATTGAGGCTCATGGACGCGTCCGCCGCGAGCCTGACCCGCGAGGTCTACAACGTCACCAGCTTCAACCCCAGCGCCGGCGAGCTCGCCGAGCTCGTGCGCGGCGCCTTCCCGGCGGCCGAGATCCGCTTCGTGCCCGACCTGCGCCGCCAGGCCATCGTCGACTCCTGGCCCGCCGACGTGGACGACGCCCGGGCCCGCGCTGACTGGGGCTTCGAGCCCGAGTACACTCTGCAGGGGGCCTTCGACGACTACCTGCTACCCAACATCCGGCGGCGCTACGCCTGAAGCCGGATTCGAGAAAGAGAGACGACGATGTACGCCACCTTCCAGAAACGCATTGCCGAGACCCTCGGGGAGATCCGCGAGACCGGCCTCTTCAAGGACGAGCGGGTGATCGAGAGCCCGCAAGGCGCCACCGTGACGGTGGGCGGCCGCGAGGTGCTCGTGTTCTGCGCCAACAACTACCTCGGCCTGGCCAACGATCGGCGGCTCGTGGAGGCCGCCAAGAAGGGCGTCGAGCGCTGGGGCTTCGGGCTCTCGAGCGTGCGCTTCATCTGCGGCACCCAGTCGATCCACAAAGAGCTCGAGGACGCCATCTCGGGCTTCCTCGGCACCGAGGACACCATCCTCTACACCTCCTGCTTCGACGCCAACGGCGGCCTCTTCGAGACCATCCTCAACCATGAGGACGCGATCATCTCCGACGCTCTGAACCACGCCTCGATCATCGACGGCATCCGCCTGTGCAAGGCCAGGCGCTATCGCTACACCCACGGCGACATGGAAGAGCTCGAGCGCTGCCTGATGGCGACGCAGGACTCGCGGCAACGCCTCGTGGTCACCGACGGCGTCTTCTCAATGGACGGCGACGTGGCCAAGCTGCCCGAGATCTGCGACTTGGTCGAACGCCACGACGCCCTGCTGGTGGTCGACGACTCGCACGCCACGGGCTTTTTCGGTCCCACCGGCCGCGGCACGCCGGAGTACCACGGCGTGCAGGACCGGGTGGACGTGGTCACCTCGACCCTGGGAAAGGCCCTGGGCGGCGCCAGCGGCGGCTTCACCGCCGGCCACGGCGAGCTGGTGGCGCTGCTGCGCCAGCGCTCGCGCCCGTACCTGTTCTCGAACACCCTGGCGCCGGCCATCGTCAGCGCGTCGCTGGCCTGCCTCGAGCTGCTGGCGCAGACCACGGAGCTGCGCGACAAGCTCGAGGCCAACACCAGGTGGTTCCGCGGCGCCATGGCCGACGCCGGCTTCGACATCCGCCCCGGCGAGCACCCGATCGTGCCGATCATGCTCGGCGACGCGAAGCTCGCCACCGACGTGGCCGCGGACCTCCTGAAGGAAGGGATCTACGTGATCGGCTTCTCCTTCCCGGTGGTGCCCAAAGGCGAGGCACGCATCCGCGTCCAGGTCTCGGCGGCCCACGAGCAGGAGCACCTCGAGCGCGCCGTCGACGCCTTCGTCAAGGTCGGGCGCAAGCACGGCGTGGTGGGATAGCGCCGGCGGCCGCTTCCGCCTCCGATTCCGTGCAGACGCCGGCGCTCGCCGCAGATGCGCCCCCGGCAGGACAATTCCTCACCTGCCGTGGACAAACTCGTCCTGCCCCTCAGCCCTCCTCCCGTCCGTCGTCCGGGCGCTGCCTTTCTCCATCCCCGACCCGGGCGGCGCCCCGGACAAAAACGTCCTGATGCGGTGACCCGGGTCTCGGAAAGTCCACGTTCCGAGCCCTGGCACGCGCATTGCTCAGGCCGCAGAGCATCGAAAATTGCCAGTGAGTTGCCCGTGGACGGACAAGAGCTTCGAGTCGCGCACGAGATCCTGGCTTACTTGATGGAACATCCCGATGCACAAGACACCCGTGAAGGAATCGCGGACTGGTGGCTGCTGGAACAGTGCATCCGGCGCCGATGCCAGGAAGTCGACGGTGCCGTTAAAGAGCTCGTGGCCGCTGGCTTCGTCACCGAGCGAATCGGGGCGGACGGCCGTGTGCGTTATCAACTCAATCGCGAAAAGCTCACACAAATCAGGAAGCTCGTGGAGAACGATCGTCGCGTCTGACGACGACCAGCGCAGTTTCGTTTCACGTCGCCGCCGCGGCGGCGTTCTCGCGAGCATCTCCTGAGGGTCGCGGCACGACATGTCGGACAAGACCGGAAACGACGAACGGGATCGCGGTGCCGATACCACCACGGGCGGCGGGCTGGGACGGCTCCTTCGCCGCCTGGGAGGGCGCCGAGAGCGGCAAGGTCCGGCGGTTCCGGTCCACGACGACGGCGGCGAGGCCGGCGCGGTGGCCGCGAGCGCGCGGGAGCTCCCGCGCGAGGCGGTCGCCGGGCTCGATGAGACTGGTGCCTACGGCGACCTCCAGGAGCACCTAGCCGACGAGCTGAGGATCCTCGATCTGCGGATCCACCTGCTGCTGAGCGAGCAGCGCCGCCGCCGCCCGGAAAATCCGTGGGAGCAGCTCAAGGGACTGATCGTGTCGGAGGAGGAAATCGCCGCGCTGGTCTCGACCCCGACGGATCGGCCGGACGGCCGCGGCGGCGAGGAGCCGCCGGCGCGCCGCCGACTGACCGCGGCCCTGAGCCGTCTCGTAGCGCATGCGGCGAAACGCCGGGCCGCGAGCCGCGAGGAGGACGTCGTCCTCACCCTGCCGCACCTCGCCCAGCTCTTCCAGCTCAGCCCCGTCGAGGAGCAGACCCTGGTGGTCTGCCTGGCGCCGGAGATCGACCGCAAGTACGACAAGCTCTACGCCTACCTCCAGGACGACGTGACCCGCAAGCGGCCGAGCGTCGACTTGGCGTTGAGCCTGGCGGGGCTTTCGTGGCGCGAGAGGCTGGCGGCGCGCGCCGTCTTCGACTCCCAGGCGCCGCTGGTCAGATACCGTCTCCTCCAGGTCCTCGATCGGGCGCCGGAGGGCCCGCAGCCGCTCCTGGCGCGCTCCCTCAAGCTCGACGACCGCATCGCCGAGCTGCTGTTGGGCAGCCAGCGGATCGACGCTCGTCTCGAGTCGGGGGCACGCCTGGTCGGGGCGGCGGAAGCGGCGCGTCCGGCCGACCTGCCGCCGCCGCTCGCAAGCCGGATGCGCGGCTTCCTGCGTTCCTGCTTCGTGGAAGCGCCGTCGGGCCGGGTGGTGTTCCATGTCCGCGGCCCCTACGGCGTCGGCAAGCAGGCGCTGGTCGCCCTCGCCGCCGCGGAGCTCGGTCTGCCGCTGCTGATCGGCGACGCGCAGCGGCTGGCGGGCGCCGACGAGCTGTGGCTGCTGGCGCGCGAGTCGTTTCTGCAGCCGGCGGTGTTGTGCCTGGAGAGCTTCGACGCCCTGCTCGCCGGCGGCCGGGCCGCCGACCTGCGGCAGTGGCTCGCCGCTACGCAGTCCCTGAGTCAGTTGACCTTCCTGCTCGGCGAGCAGCCGTGGCAGCCCCGCGACCTGCTGCGCGACGCGACCTTCGTCGTCCTCGATCTGGCGATGCCCGACGACGGCGCGCGGGCGCGGCTGTGGAGCTCGCAGCTCGGCGGCGAGGAGCTGGCAGACGAGGTCGACCCGGGATCCCTGGCCGGCATGTTCCGCTTCACGCCGGGCCAGGTGCTCGACGCCTTCAACGCCGCCCGTGACCTCGCCCGCTGGCGTTCGCCGGGGCCGGCCCGCGTCGCGCGGCAGGACCTCTACGCCGCCTGCCGCGCCCAGGCGACGCCCGAGCTCGCCCGCCTGGCCCGCAAGATCGAGCTTCGTCACGGCTGGGCCGACATCGTGCTCCCCGCCGACCCGGTCGCCCAACTGCGGGAGATCTGCGACCAGGCCCGCTACCGCCACGTGGTGCTGGGCGACTGGGGCTTCGACCGCAAGCTCTCCTACGGCAAGGGCCTCGCCGCCCTTTTCTCCGGTCCGCCGGGGACCGGCAAGACCATGGCCGCCGAGGTGGTGGCGGGCGAGCTCGGCCTCGACCTCTACAAGATCGACCTGTCGCAGGTGGTCTCGAAGTACATCGGCGAGACCGAGAAGAACCTCGACCGGATCTTCAACGCCGCCGAGCACGCCCACGCCATCCTCTTCTTCGACGAGGCGGACGCGCTTTTCGGCAAACGCTCGGAGGTGCGCGACTCCCACGACCGCTACGCCAACGTCGAGATCAGCTACCTGCTGCAGAAGATGGAGGAATACGAGGGCATCTCGATCCTGGCCACCAACCTGCGCCAGCACATGGACGACGCCTTCGTGCGCCGCCTGCAGTCGATCGTCGAGTTCCCGTTCCCCGACGCGGAGGACCGCGAGCGGATCTGGCGGGTGACCTTCCCCGGCGCGACGCCCGTGGGCGAGGACGTGGACTTCGCCGCCCTGGGCCGCGGCCTGCGCCTGGCGGGCGGCAACATCAAGAACATCGGGTTGCTGGCGGCCTTCTACGCCGCCGCCGACGGCGGCGTGGTGCGCATGCCGCACCTGCTGCGGGCTGCCCGCCGCGAGCACCAGAAGCTGGGGCGCACCTGGAACGAGCAGCAGATGGCCGCCGGCCTCGGCGCTCCCGCGGCGGTGGCGGGAGGGACGGCGTCATGATCGACGACCTCAGCCACACCCTCGAGGCGATCTTCGACGATCCGGCGCTCGGCGTCGACTTCCCCGAGCTGCTGGCCGCCAACGTGGTCTTCGATCGGCCCGACTCGACGTTCACGCCGCAAGCGCCGGCGTCCCTCGACCTCTTCCTCTACGACATTCGGGAGAACCTGGAGCTGCGCAACAACCAGCCCATCGTGGAGCGCCAGGGCACCGAGGCGGTGATCCGCAAGCCCCGCGCCGCATCGACTGCTCCTACCTGGTCACCGCCTGGCCCACCGGCGGGGCGCCGCTGGCGTTTCCGGAGCAGCGTCTGCTGGGCCAGGCGCTGCAGGTCCTGGGGCGCTATCCCAAGATCCCCGCGACGTACCTGCAGGGGGCGTTGGTGGGCCAGTCGCCGCCGCTGCCGATGATGGCGCCGCAGATCGACGGTCTCAAGAGCCCGGCGGATTTCTGGACCGCCATGGGCAACCAGTTGCGGGCCTCGTTCACGGTCACGGTGACGATCTGCGTGCAGATCCTGCCCGAGGTGACGGGTCCGTTCGTCAGCACCACGCAGGCCCGCCTGGGCGTCGGCGGCACCGTGCCGGGCGATCACGAATTCCGCATTGCCGGCAGAGTGCTCGCCGGCGGCACCGGCGATCCCATCGGCGGCGCGCAGGTGCTCCTGGTGGAGACGAACCGGACCGTGGAAACCAATGCCCTGGGGCGGTTCTCGTTCGGACTGCTCTCGTCCGGCAATTACACGCTCGCAGTGACCCATGCCGCCTTCGCCGACCAGTCGAAGGCCATCGTCGTCCCCGGAGCGTCGCCGACGGATTACGACGTCGAAATGGTTCCATGAGTGAGAGTCCCTGGCCAGAGAATCACACAAGGAGATCGCCATGCCCGTCTATCAAGCACCTGGTGTCTATGTGGAAGAAGTACCGGGCAGTCCGCCCATCGTCGGCGTTGGTACGAGCACGGCCGCCTTCCTGGGAGAAGTCGCGGGCGACGTGGAGATGCCGCTCAGACCGGGTAGTGACACCGATCACTACACGCTGGTAGCGGTCGAAGCCCCGACCCTGGTCACCCATTTCGAGCAGTTCAAGACCAAGTTCGGCAACTTCGACGCGGGCAACCAGACGCTCGCCCACGCGGTCTACGGCTTCTTCCTGAACGGGGGGACGCGGTGCTGGGTGACCCGGGTGGTGGACCTCGACAACGCGACGGACGTGGGAGACGCCCTGGCGCAGGTCGCCAAGATCGACGAGGTCGCGGTGGTCGCGGCTCCGGGAGCTCTCACTGCGGACGTGCAGACGGCGATCGTCAATCACTGCGAGCTGCTCGGCGACCGTTTCGCGATCCTCGACGGCCAGCGGACGACGGCCATCGATGTCGCCTCGATCCAGGGCACGGTGGCCGACAGCGACTACGCGGCGCTCTATTTCCCGTGGATCGACGTGGTCGACCAGACGCCCGACGATACCACCGGAAGGCCCGTCGCCGGCGCGCGGCTCACCGTGCCGCCGAGCGCTCACCTGGCGGGGATCTACGCCCGGGTCGACGCCAGCCGCGGCGTGCACAAGGCGCCGGCCAACGAAGTGGTCCGCGGCGCTCTGGACCTCGAGTACCTGGTGACCCACAACGAGCAGATGGGCCTGAACCCCGACGGCGTCAACGTCATCCGCGGCTTCAACGGCAACCTCAAGGTGTGGGGAGCGCGCACGCTGGGCGGCGACGACAACGGCGAGTTCAAGTACGTCAACGTGCGCCGCCTGTTCTTGTTCCTGCGCGAGTCGATCGACGAGGGGACCCAGTTCGCGGTCTTCGAGCCCAACGCCCAGCCGCTGTGGCAGAAGATCCGGCGCAGCGTCACCGGGTTTCTCACCAACGTGTGGCGCGACGGCGCGCTCTTCGGCGAGACGCCGGAGCAGGCCTTTTTCGTGAAGTGCGACGAGACCACCAATCCGCCGGAAGTGCGCGACGCGGGGCAGGTGGTCACCGAGATTGGAGTGGCGGTGGTCAAGCCGGCCGAGTTCGTCATCTTCCGGATCTCACAACTGAGCGGCGTCGCCTCGTGATTTCAGGAATTCCGCACAACGGCTCAAACGCCCAGGACCAGCGTAAAAGGAGAACGACATGGCGACCGGCGACCGGGTGGATCCTTACAAGAACTTCCGTTTCCTGGTGGAGATCGACGGCATCGTGCAGGCCGGCTTCAACGAGTGCAGCGGCTTCGGCTCCGAGGTCGAGGTCGTCGAATATCGCGAGGGCGGCGACGTGCGGTCGGTGCGCAAGCTCACGGGCAAGGCGACCTTTCCCGACGTCTCGCTCAAGTGGGGCATCACCGACTCGCGTGAGCTCTACGACTGGCACCTCGCCGCCTTGAACGGTCAACTGGAGCGCAAGAACGGCTCGATCATCCTGCAAGACGACGTGGGCGAGGAGAAGGTGAGATGGAACTTCTTCAACTCCTTCCCCAGCAAATGGACCGGACCGAGCCTCAACGCCACCGGCAACGAGGTGGCGGTCGAAGAGCTGACGGTTAGCTGCGAGCGCCTCGAGCGCGTGTGATGGAGAGCTGAGATGTTACAAACCGAGCACGAGTTCACCCTGCCCCTGGGCTACGTCGACGCCGAGGGCAACCTGCACCGCGACGGCGTGATGCGGCTGGCCACCGCGGGCGACGAGATCCTGCCGCTCAAGGATCCGCGGGTGCGCAGCAACGAGGCCTATCTCGTGGTCATCCTGCTGTCGCGGGTGATCACCCGCCTGGGCGCGCTGGCGCAGGTCAACCCCAAGGTGGTCGAAGGGCTTTACGCCGCGGACCTGGCGTATTTGCAGGAGCTCTACAACCGCATCAACGGCAACGGCCGGGCCGCGGTCCCGGCGGTGTGCCCGCGGTGCGAGCACGCCTTCGAAGCGGAGCTCGACGCCGCGGGGGGGTCCTAGGCTACCCCCTGGACGCGCTGTACGGGGAGGTAGCCTTCATCGCCTACCACTTCCACTGGCCACCGGAAGCGGTGCTCGACCTCGAGCACGCCGACCGGCGCCGCTGGGTGCAGGAGATCTCGGCGATCAACCAGCGCCTGAACGCCGAATGACCGAGAGTGAGCTTTGACGATGCCGCAGAATCGCACACACCCGCCGATCCTCAGAGCGCCGTACCGGCGGCCAGGGCGTGGGGCCGGCCGATCCCGGCGCTGGACGCTCTGGGCCCGCGCGCTGCGCCGGCGCTTACGGCCGCAGACGCGGCGCGGCGGCGCGGCGGCCATGATCCTCCGGCTGGGGCCGAGCCTCCCGCCGGGGCCGGCGGTCCGCGGTGTCGAACGCGTCATCGAACGCGGTCCGCTGTGCTTCTCGCCGCGGTTGCAGCTCAGCGTCCACTTACCGCACCTCCGGCCACAGATCACGCTGGCCGGCCGGATCGGCGCCGCGCCGCCGTCGCGGATCGGCCGGACGGCGGTCATCGCCGCCAGGGCGGTCTCCGGAGCGCAGACGCCCGCGGCGTCTCGGCCGCCAGCATCGCGGCCGCCGGAGTCGGCGCGCGGGCGCCAGGCAGGTTCACCCGGGGGCGCGCCCCCCGACGCCGCGATCTACCGCGGCCCCGACGCGGTCTTGGGCACTCCGACGCCCATGGAGCGCGCCTGCCGCCGAACGCGTCGAAGCGCCGGCGCCCCGCCGGCCAGCGCCCCGCTGGCAGGTGACCCGCCGCCGGTCCTGCGCAGCGGCGTCCGGATGTGGGAGGAGCACCGTGACCTTGCCCGACAGGTGGCCCGCCGCACCCGCCGGGTGGAGCAGCGTTCGTTGGCGCTGCCAGGACGCTACCTTCAACGCCCGCCGGCGCCCCAGCCGTCAACGCTGCGGGAAGCTCCGGCCGCCGCGGCGGCGCCCGCGCCGCCGTGGCCGGCAGGCGGTCCATGGGGCAGACCGCCGGCGCGCGAGCCGCAGGTCGACGTGCGTGCCCTCACCGACCAGGTCATGCGCCAGATCGACCGCCGGCTCGTCGCTTGGCGCGAGCGTACGGGAAGGGTTTGAGGAGACAAGGACCTGAGGAGACACAGCCATGGGACTGACGCGAGCGAAGATCGTGATCGAGCACACCGGCGAAGAGCTCGAGGTGATGTTCAACCCCGAAGAGGGGTACACCCTGAACCACGACAACAACTTCGCCGCGCAGAACGTGCCGGGGCTCTCCGCGCCGGTACTGCAGTTCGTCCACGGCAACATGCGCACCCTCGAGATGGAGCTCTTCTTCGATACCACCGACGAGCGGCGCGACGTGCGCGACGAGACCCGCAAGGTCACGCGCCTGCTGGAGATCGACTCCGAGCTCCACGCCCCGCCGGTGCTGCGCTTCGCCTGGGGCACGCTCGAGCTGCGCTGCGTGCTGGCGCGCGCCAGCCAGCAGTTCGTCAAGTTCCTCGACGACGGCCGGCCGGTGCGGGCGCGGCTCAGCGTGACCTTCAACGAGTTCGTCGACCCGGACCGCGAGTCGCGCGCGGTCAACCGCCAGACCGCCGACTTCACCAAGGTACACACCGTGCTGCGCGGCGAGGATCTGCCGGGGCTGGCCGGACGCTTCTACGAAGACCCGCGGGCGTGGCGCGCCATCGCCCTCGACAACGGCATCGACGACCCCCGCGCCGACTTCACCGGCCTTCGGCTTTCCATCCCGTCGCTGCCCTACCGCCATCCGGAGACCGGCGAGGTGCTGGCATGAGCCGTTATCCCACCTACGCCCCCGACTTCGAGATCCGCATCAACGGCGATCCGATGCCGGCGGCGGTGCGCTCGGTGGTCACCGGCGTGACCTATCAGGACGGCCGCAACGCCGCCGACCGGGTGGAGGTCGACCTCGCCAACCCCGACTTGCGCTGGCTGCGCCAGCACATCCGCGGCCTCGGTTTCCAGCCCTTCCCGACCGGCGTCACCATCGGGCCGGCGCGTTTCGACGCGGCGGGCGAGGGCACCTTCAACATCGACAACCGCCTCGACCTGGCCATGGGCTACGCCCCGGATCCGCTCGAGGACATGTTCGAGGGCGAGGTCACCGGCGTCGACGTCAGCTTCCCCAACGGCGGCATGCCGACCCTGAAGCTGGTAGCTCACGACTACCTGCAACGGTTGTCGCGGGGCACCTACGCCGGCGGCTTCGGCTTCCTGCCCGACTACCTGGTGGCGGTGATCCTGAGCGCCCGCAACCTGCTGATCCCGGCCATCGAGCCCAGCATCCAGGCGGTGGCGACGACGCTGGCGGCGATCAACGTCCTCTTCACCGGCACCGGGCTCAAGCAGGGCGCGCCGGGGGAGGGGGAGAGCGACCTGGCCTTCATCGAGCGGCTGGCGGCGACCTACGACGCCGACTTCTGGGTCGACGGCGACGTGCTCTACGTCTCACGGTTCATCAAGGAGTACGAGCCGCGCCTCACCCTCACCTGGGGTCGGTCGCTGCTCGATTTCTCGCCGCGGGTCAGCACCGTGGGCCAGGTGGCGGCAGTACGGATGCGCTTCTACCTGCGCGAGCTGGCGATGAGCTTCGAGGTCACCGTCGGCTGGGACTTCGACCGCGAGGCCCTGACCACCACGGTGGTCCCCGGCGTGGCGGCGATCGCCGGGCCGGCGGTGGGAGGGCCGGCGCTGACCATCGTCGACCAGCCGATCAACAGCCCGGGCGACATCCCCGGCGCCGCCCTCCAGATCCTCTACGAGCTGCGCAAGAAGCTCAACCAGCGCCTCACCGGCAGCGGCTCGGCGATCGGCGATCCGCGCATCCGCGCCGGCGCGATGATCCGCCTCGAGGGGCTCGGCCCCGACTTCAGCGGCGATTACCGCGTGGCCAGCGCCAACCACTCGATCGACGGCGGCGGCTACCGCACGACCTTCGAGCTGTTCAAGGAGGTCATCCCCTGATGGACGAGACGTTGAGCCGGCTGGCCGATTCCGCCGACAAAGTGAGCAAGAAGTTCTACGGCGTCACCGTGGGCAGGGTGATCAACCCTCTCGACCCGATGGCCCTCGGACGCGTGCAGGTGCAGTTGCCGATGATCGACTCCCTCGACCTGAGCCCGTGGGCGCGGGTGGCGGTGCCGATGGCCGGCATCGCCCACGGCACCTACTTCATCCCCAATCCGGGCGACGAGGTGCTGGTGGCTTTCGAGCAGGGCGACCTCAATGCTCCCTACGTCATCGGCAGCCTGTGGAACGCCACCGCGCCGCCGCCCTTGCCCTCTCCCATCCCCCAGATCCGGATGATCCGCACGCCGATCGGCAACCAGATCATGTTCACCGAGGCGCCACCCTCGGTCACCATCCTGACGCCCTCGGGGCAGACCATCGTGTTGTCGCCGGCCGGCATCCAGATCCAGTCCGCCGCCAACGTCATCAGCATGACGCCCGACGGCATCACCGTCACCGGCAACCCCAAGCTCACCCTGGTCTCCGGCGGCTCGATCGACCTCACGGCGCCCAAGGTCTCGATCAACGGCGCCGCCGCCGCCGAGGTCAAGTCGGCCGGGGTGTGCAACGTCACCGCGCCGCTGGTGAAGATCAACTAGCTACGAGTCGACCATGCCGCCCGCCGCCCGCGTCACCGACCCCACCGGACATCCCGGATCGATCTCCGGACCCGGCGTGCCCACCGTGCTGATCGGCGGCCTGCCCGCCGCCGTCGTCGGCGACCTCCATAGCTGCGCCATGCCGCCGCCGGCCGGCCCGCACCCGCCGACGCCGATCGTCAAGGGCAGCGCCACGGTGCTCATCGGCGGGCGTCCGGCGGCGCGCCTGGGAGACCTCGCGGGCTGCGGCGCGCCGATCGTCCTCGGCCTGCCGACGGTGCTGATCGGAGGATGACGATGAACCGCGATCCGAGCAAAGCTTTCCTCGGCGTCGGCTGGGCCTTCCCGCTGGCCTTCGCGGCCGACCGCTCGGTGGCGACGGTGGTCTACGAGGACGACGTGCGCCAGGCGATCCGCATCATCCTGGGCACGGACCGGGGCGAGCGGCTGATGCGTCCCGACTTCGGCGCCGGCCTCAGCGACTTCCTCTTCGAGCCGGTCACCGCCACCACCGCCGAGCGGATCCGCAACCGGGTGCGCGAGGCCCTGATCGACTGGGAGCCGCGCATCGACGTGACGGAGGTCAAGGTCGAGGCCGCCGGCGAGCGCAACCGGCTCGACATCGACATCGAGTACCGGGTGCGGGCGACCAACACGTTGCACAACCTGGTGTATCCCTTCTACCTCGACGAAGGAGGTTCCCGGTGAAACCGTCCGCCACCCTCGCCCTCGACTCCCGCCGCGCCCAGGAGCTCGCGGCGGCGCTCGTGGCCCGCCGGCCGGGTTACCTGGCGCTCTGGGAGCCGCCGGCGCGGGGAGCCGGCGCCGCCCTGGTGCGGATCTGGGCGCGCTACCTCGAGGCCGTGCTCGAGCGCCTGAACCGGGCGCCGCAGAAGAACGCCCTGGCCTTCCTCGAGCTCCTCGGCATCGAGCTGATCCCCGCCCGCCCGGCGCGGGCGGCGGTGGTCTTCCGGCTTTCCGAGACGGCGCCGGCGATCCGCCTGCCGGCCGCCTCCCAGGTGGCCGCGCCGCCGCCGCCCGAGACCCCCAGCCAGGTGGTCTTCGAGACCGAGCGCGCTCTCGGGTTGAGCGCCGCCCGCCTCAGCCAGGTCGTCAGCATGTGGCCGGGGCGCGACCAGTACCTCGACCACAGCGCCGCTTTCCTGGCCGGCGAGACGATCCGCACCTTCGACCGGCCGCGGCTCAAAGACACGCCCCACGTGCTCTACCTGGCCCACGACACGTTGCTGGCCCTGGCCGGGAGCTCTCGGCTCGAGGTGGAATTCGAGCTTTCCCAGGGCGGCAGCGAGCCCCTCGACCTCACCTGGGAGTACTGGGACGGCAAGGTGTGGCGCGGCTTCAAGCAGCAGCACCCCCAGTGCGCCGAGACCGACGAGGAGAAGCTCGACGGCACCGCCGGCCTGACCCGCAGCGGCAAGTACCGGCTCGAGACCGACTGCGCCGAGACCGCCAAGACGAAGGTCGGTGAGGTCGAGGCCTGCTGGATCCGCGGCAAGCTCGACGAGCCCTTGCCCGTCGACCCCGACCAGATCCTGCCGGAGGCGACCCAGATCCGCCTGAGCGCCGTCATCGAGCGCGGCCCGGCCCTCAAGGGGGTCGGCGAGACCTACCGGGCCCGCGCCAAGGCCGAGCCGGTCGGACTGGAGCTGGTCTGCGTCCTGAGCGCCACCGACGGCCTGCCGGTCGCCGGCGCTCAGGTCGGGCTGGTCGACGCGCAGGTCGACACGATTCCCGGCCTGGCCGCTGGCGCCGGCACCGGCATCTTCCATTGGTCTTCCCTGATCGAGGGGGAGGACTACACAGTGCGGATCTCGCTCCCCGGCATCGAGCTCACCCGTCCCCTGACCTACCGGCCTCACGACGGCTCGCGGCGCGTTCTGGAGCTCGCGTTCCGGCTCGAGCTGGGCCTGCCGGCCGACGCGGCCTTCGCCGACGCCGAGACGGTCGACCTCAGCAAGCCGTTCTATCCGTTCGGCCAGCAGCCCAGGCCGGGCTCGGTCTTCTACTTCGCCTCCGAGGAGGTCTTCAGCAAGCCCGGGGCGCGGCTTTCGCTCCACGTGCGGACCACGGCGACGCCGCAGGACCGATTCGACGTCACCTTGCCGGACCCGTCCCAGGCCCGGCAGGAGCTCGACCACCGGGTGACCTGGGAGTACTGGAACGGCCGCGAATGGTCGGCGCTCGATTCCTATACGAGCGTGGCCGGCGAGGATTCGCCGAAGGACTTCACGGCCAGCGGCGAGCTCGACCTCGTCGTCCCGGAGGACCTCACGCCGGTCAAGGTCAACGACGAGGAAGGCCGCTGGCTGCGCGCCCGCTTGGTCAGCGGCGGCTACGGCTTCATCCAGCACGTGACGGTCAACTCGACGACCGTGACCTACGTCATCCCGCGTCCTCCCGCCCTCGCCGACTTGCGGGTGAGCTACGTCTGGGAGCACGGCCCCTTCCACGCCGAGCGGGTGCTCTCCTGCACCGACTTCCGCTACGCCGATCACACGGCCGCCGCGAAGTGGCCCGACCTGCCCTTCCAGCCCTTCCGGCAGGTCGCCGACCAGACCCCCGCCCTCTACCTGGGCTTCGACCGGCAACTGCCGGTGGACCGGCTCAACCTCTACTTCGACTTGGTCGAGCAGCCGGGCGAGACGACGGGGCCGGCCCTGGTCTGGGAGTACTGGCGCGACGTCGACTGGCGGCTCCTGCGGGTCGAGGACGAGACCCGCGAGCTGGCCCATCCCGGCATGGTCTCCTTCATCGGGCCCGACGACGCCGCGTCCCTGGCGCGTTTCGGCGAGCAGCTCTACTGGCTGCGCGCCCGGCTCAAGGAAGACGCGCCGCCGCCGGAGCGCGAGATCCGCGGCATCCACCCCAACGCGGCCTGGGTGTCGCAGTGGCAGACGGTGACCAACGAGACCGTCGGCACCGGCACCGGCCTGCCGGGTCAGGTCTTCGTCTTCCGCCGCATCCCGGTGCTCGAGGACGAGCGCCTGGAAGTGCGCGAGTCCCCGGGCCCGCGAGCCGCCGTCGAGTGGCGGCTGCTCGCCGCCGAGGTGCTCCGCGAGCCGGCGCGCCAGATTCGCGAGCTCGAGGAGAGGCTGGGCAGCGAGGGATCCGAGACCGACCTCGAAGAGGGCGACCTGCGCCTGGTCCGCGACCGCCACAAGCGGGTGAGCGAGGTGTGGGTGCGCTGGCAGCCGCGCCGCCACCTGCTGGCCTCGGGCGCCGGCGAGCGCCACTACGCGGTCGAGCGCGCCCGCGGACGGCTGACCTTCGGCGACGGCGAGCACGGCAAGATCCCGCCGCTCGGCGCCCAGATCCGGGCCCGCCAGTACCGCACCGGCGGCGGCCGGGCGGGCAACGTGGCCGCCGGCGCCATCAGCCAGGCGCTGACCGGCGTCGCCGGAGTGGAGAAGGTCTTCAATCCCGCCGCGGCCGAAGGCGGCGCCGACGCCGAGACCCTCGAGGCCCTCGTCCGCCGCGGTCCGCGCACCCTGCGCCACCGCGGCCGTGCCCTGCTGCCGGCCGACTTCGAGACCCTCGCCTTCGAGGCCTCGGCGGCGGTGGCGGTGGCCCGCGCCCTGCCCACCCGCGACGCCGCCGGCCGCGAGCGTCCCGGCTGGGTCACCCTGGTGATCGTCCCGCGCAGCGAGGAACGCCGGCCGTGGCCCTCCTTCGGCTTGCGCGAGCGGGTGCGGCGCTTCGTCGAAGCGCGCGCCGACGCCGGCCTGGCCGCGGCCCACCGCCTCCACGTCACCGGCCCCGACTACCGCCAGATCGACGTCGAAGCGGCCCTGGCCCCGCGCGACCCGGCGGCGGCCGGCGCGGTCGAGGCGGCGGCCCGCGCCGCCCTCGGGAAGTTCCTCCATCCGCTCACCGGCGGCGCCGAGGGCGGCGGCTGGGAGCCCGGCCGCGATGTCTACCTCTCCGACGTGGCGGCGGTGCTGGAACGGGTCGCCGGCGTCGACTACGTGCGCGACCTCGCCCTCTCGATCGACGGCCGGCTGCAGGGCGAGAGGGCCCGGGTGCCGGACGGCAAGACCGTGGTGGCCGGCGACGTACGGCTCAAGCTGATCCTCGCGGAGGAAGGACCATGACCCTGCCCCTGCCCGACCTCGACGACCGCCGCTGGGCCGACCTGGTGGAGGAGGGCCGCACCCTGATCCCGGTCTACGCGCCGGAGTGGACGGACCACAACGTCCACGATCCGGGCATCACCCTGATGGAGCTCTTCGCGTGGATCGCCGAGACCGACGTCTACCGGCTCAACCGGGTGCCCGCGGCGCGCCGCCGCAAGCTCCTCGCCCTCGCCGGCGTCACGCCCCGGCCGCCGCGCGGCGCCACGACGGCCGTCGCCTTCCAGCTCACCGCCGGGGCGGCGGTCGACCTCCCCGCCGGCCTCGAGGTGGAGGGCCGCGACCTCCACGGCGTGCCCACGCGTTTCCGCACCCGGCGCCGGCTCACCGCGGTGGCCGGCGGCCTCGAGGCCGTGCAGACGCGCTCCGGCGACGAGCTCGACGACCTCACCGCCCGCTGGCGGCGCGGCGAGCCGCTGGCGATCTTCGGGACGGATCCGCGGCCGGGAGCGGCGCTCTACCTCGGCCTGCGCTTGCCGGCGGGGCCGCCCGCGGAGACGGTGAGCGTCTACTTCAACGTCGCGGGCGACGCCGCCGAGGAGACGGAGGACGCCGCCCTCCACCACTCGGCCCGCCTGGTGTGGGAGGCCCGCACCGGCGCCGACCGCTGGCGGACTCTCGCGCCGGAAGAGGCGCGCGACGCCTCCCGGGCCTTCACCCGCGGCGGCCCGGTGGAGCTGACGCTGCCCGCCGACATGGTCGCCGGCCCCTTCGGCGCCGTCGACGCCGAGCTCTGGTACCTGCGCTGCCGGCTGCTCGCCGGCGCCTTCGACGCCGCTCCCGAGGTCGACGCCGTGCTGCTCAACGGCGTCGCCGTGGAGCAGGAGCTGGAGGTCGCGGACGAGGTTCTCGGCGCCGGCTCCGGGCAGCCTCACCAGCGCCTGGAGCTCAGCCGCCCCCTGGCGTGCGGTCCGGTCGTGGAGCTCGCCACCGCGGAGACCGACGGCCGGCGCGAATGGACCGAGCGGCCCGACTTCGACGCCTCCGGCCGCGCCGACGCCCACTGCGTCGTCGATCGGCAAACCGGCGCCGTCGTCTTCGGCGACGGCGAGCGGGGCCGCACGGTGCCCGCCGGCGCCGTGATCACGGCGACCTACTGCTCGACGCGCGGCGCCGGCGGCAACCTCGAAGTCGGGAGCATCGAGCGGCTGGCCGACACGCTCGCCAACCGGGCGCTGGTCGCCGACTTCGACGCCGTGGCGGCGAGGATCGCCGCCGTGCGCCAGCCGCTGCCCGCGCGCGGCGGCTCGCCGGGCGAGACCTTCGACGAGGCGGCGAGCCGCGCCTTCGAGCTGGCGACGACCACCGAGCGCGCCGTGACCTCGGAGGACTACGAGACCCAGGCGCGCAAGACCCCCGGCGTGCGGCTCGCCCGGGTGGCGGCGCGGGCCAACCTGCACCCGGCCTTCCCCTGCTTCCGGGCCTGCGGCGTGATCACCGTGATCGTCCTCCCCCACCTGCCGGCCCGGCGGCCGGTGCCGAGCCCGGGCCTGCGGCGCGCGGTGGCCGCCTGGCTCGGAGAGCGCCGTCCCCTGGGATCGCGCGTCGAGGTGGTGGGACCCGAGTGGGTGGAGGTGAGGGTGCGCGCCACCGTTCGGGCCTGCCCCGGAGTGGGCAGGCGCGAGTTGGCCGCCCGCCTCGGCGAGGCTCTCGACCGCTTCTTCCACCCGCTGCGAGGCGGGCCGGACGGCGACGGCTGGCCCTTCGGCAGGGACGTCTACCGCGCGGAAGTCCTGCAGGTGCTCGACGAGACCGACGGCAGCGACCACGTGCTCGCCCTCGAGCTCGTCGACGGGCGCGGCAACGCCTCCTGCGGCAACCTGTGCCTGCCCCCCACCGCGTTGGTGGCGGCCGGGCCCCACGAGATCGAGGTGGTGTGAGCATGAAGACGCTGGAACGAGCCGACCTCGAACGTCAACGCCACTGGCTGGGACAGCGGCTCAGGAGCCGCGACCTCAACGACCAGCGCGCCGGCGAAGCCCAACGGCGCTGGTGGCACAACCGGGCGTTGCACGGCGCTTTCGGCGTGGCCGGCGGCCTCGAGCCGGAAAAGGCCGGCAACGCCGTGCGGGTGAGCCCGGGCACGGCCTACGACGCCTTCGGGCGCGAGCTCGTCCTGTCCGCGGAGCGGACGCTACCGCTACCCCCCGCCGACCCGGCGGAGCCGCGCGGCTGGACCTTGCTCGCGGCCATCGCCGGGCCGCGGGCCGGAGAGCCCGAGCTGCGCTGGCGGCCCACCCGGCGGGTGACCCTGGCCGACGGCGTCCCGTTGATCCGCGTCGACGCGCAGCTCGAGCCGCTCGACGGCGGATCCCGGCCGCTGGCGCGGCCGCTGGCACGACCCCGCATCGGCCACGGCTCCACCGTTGCGGGCCAGACGGCTTGGCGAGCATGGACCCTCCCCTTGGGGGACAACTTCGGCGGCGGGGGGATCGAGGTCACGATCGACGCCAGCGCCGCGGGGTTTACCGAGGTGCCCTGTTACTTCGCCTGGTTGCAGGGCGGCTCGCCGCGGGCAGTGCCGGTGTCGGTGTCGGTGCCGGCGGCGAGCACTATCAACCGTGCCTTCGTCGTTCCGTTCGCGCTCGACAGGATCCTGGACGCCACCGCGGAGAGCTTCGTCTTCAGCCTCTGGGACCTGAACACGCGCGAGTTTGGGAACTTGGCCGTCGACGCCCTCTTGCGGATGGCCCGCCAGCAGCTCTTCGTCTGCTGGCTCGGCATCCTGACGGAGACCGCCGACGACCCTCTCCACGAGGTGGACCATGGGAATCCTTGACCACACGCGCTTCATCGAGCGCCACCAGTTCTTCGACGGCCAGCGGCTGCTGGCCTCGGACCTCCAGGGGATCGAGGCCTTCCACCGCGAGATGCGCGAGCTGCACAACCGCAGCCTCCACCAGCCCGGCATCGGCAACGGCTTCGCGGTCAGCGGCGAGCGCGGCGAGCGCGCGCTCACCGTCGGCCCCGGATACGCCCTCGACGCCGCGGGCCACGAGATCGTCTCGACCCGGACCCGGATCGAGCCGGTGCCGCCGGTCGAAGGCGGCGACGACGGCGGCTCGGCCTTCTACTACCTCACGGTCTCCTACCCCTCCGACGAGGACCTGGAGGAGCTGGAGACCCGCCTCGGTCTGTGCCAGACCCACGGCGCCGTGCGCCTGCGCGAGGAGCCGGTGTTCTGCTGGGTGCGCCTGGCCCGCGACGGCGCCGGCGTCCTGCGCGTCGTCGACGGGAATCTCGATCGCGACGTCCGGGAGGGCCGCAAGATCGTACTCGCCCAGGTGGAGGTCCGCGCCTGCCGGCTCGAGCAGCGGCCCGCGATCGCCCGGCGCCGCAACGCGCGTCCCCCCACCCAGCCGCGGATCGTCTGCGGACGCGCGGCGCCGGTCTGGTCGCTCTTCTCCGAGCTTGACGAGACGGTGTTCGTGCTGCGCGGCGAGGTCGATACCCGGGAGGCCGGCTTCCTCACCCCGCCCTGCTACTCCGCCCGCATCGACGGACCGCGGCTGCTCCGGGTCTCGGACGGCGAAGAAAGATTCTTCGAGTTCTACGCCGACGGTCTGCTCAGCGTCGAGACCACGGAGCTGCGGCCCGGTCGTTTCACCGTGAACGTCCGCCTGATCCTGTCTCCGGAGCTCGTCCTTTCCGACGTGCCGGAGCCGGAGAGGGCGTTCCTCTTTCAGGACTGGCGCATCGAATGGATGGGCATCGAGTGACGCGTCATGAGTGACAACTTCCTCTACCTCAACCGCGAGGGCCGCTGGCCGGACTTCGAGCACCAGGCCCTGGAGCTCGGAGCCGACGGCGCCATGCGCCTCGCCTCCCTGCCGCTGCTCGAGCCGCCCGAAGAGCTGGCCGGCCTGCCCTCGCCCGACGCTCCCGCGGGCATTGCCGCCGGCGACGACGGCACCGTGTGGTGGAGCGGTGAGCGCGGGCTGTGGGCCCGCGACCCCTGCGACGGCTCCGCGGGCCGCGTGCCCTGCCTCGGCGACGGCGGCGACGGCGGCGACCTGCACGCCGTCCGCGCACTGCTCCTCCATCCCGCCCGGCCGGCCCTGGTCGCCGCCGACGCCGGACGCCACCACCTCCGGCTCTACCACCCCGACGGCTTCCAGCTCCTCGACGTCTGGGGCGGGCCCGGCAGCGAGCCGGGGCGCTTTGACGAGCCCTGGTCCCTCGCCGCGGATCCCGAGGGCAACGTCTACGTCGTCGACCGCGGCAACCGCCGGGTGCAGAAGCTCGACCTGCGCGGCGACGTGGTCCCCGAGTTCTGGGAGACCGCGCGGTCGGAGGTGAGCTTCGAGCGGCCGCTCGCGGTGACGGTGGCCAGCGTTGACGGGCAGGTCCGGGTCTACGTGCTCGACGACGGCCGCGACCTGGCGCGCTCCGGCAAGATCGTGGCCCTCGATGACCGCGGCCACGTTCGCCGGGTCCTCGCCCTGCCGGGCATCGAGGCCCCCCTGGGTTTCCTGGTCCGGGCGGGGGCGATCTACCTGGGCGACAACGCCCGCCGGCGTCTGCTCAAGCTCGGGCTCGACGGCACCCTGGTCGGCGAGGCCGCGGGCTACGAAGGCCCGGTCGCCGGGCTCGCCATCGATCCCCGAGGCGATCTCTGGCTTCACCCGGGAAGCGGCGCCGAGCCGCGCCGCTTCGCCGCCCGCGGCGCCTTCGTCAGGAGCGGCGCCCTGTGGGGCGGCCCCTTCGGCGACGGCCAGCGGCCCCGCGCCTGGCACCGCTTGCAGGCCCTCGGCTCGCCGCTCGAGGGCGGCGCCCACTTCCGCTACTTCCTCCACGCCGCCAACGGCCCCGATCCGCCGCCGGCTCCCGACCTCACCGCCGAGCCCGAGCTCTTTGACGAGACGGCCTGGCAGGCGATGGCCCAGGACGTCCCCGACGTGCTGGCCGGCGCCGTGACGAAGTACCTGTGGATCGGCGCCCACCTGGCGGGCGAGGGACGGGAGAGCCCGCGGCTCGGACAGATGCGCCTCGACTTCGACCACGAGACCTGGGCCCGCTACCTGCCGGCGATCTACCGCGAGCCGTCCAAGGGGGCCGACCCCGAGCTGCTCGACCGTTTCCTCTCGCTCTTCGAGAGCTTCTTCGAAGACGTCGAGGGCGAGATCGGCGAGCTCGACCGGCTCTTCGACCCGGCGGCGGTGCCCGCCGAGTGGCTGCCGTGGCTGGCTTCCTGGCTGGCCCTCGAGCTCGACCGCGAGCAGCCGGAGGAGAAACAGCGGCGAGCCGTCGCCGCGGCCTTCGCCGGCTACGCCTGGCGCGGCACCGCCCGGGGCCTGCGGGCCGCCCTGCGCTTCCAGACCGGAGTCGACGCCCACGTCGAAGAGCCTCTGGCCCAGACCGGCTGGTGGGCCCTGCCGGCGGAGGACGAGGACCCGGAATCGCCGGCCGCCGGCGTCTCGGTGCTCGGCTTCACCACCGTGCTGGTGCCCGCCGAGGCCCAGGGCGCGGCGCTCGGCTCCACCGCCATCCTCGACGCCGGCGACCTGATCCGCGGCGAGGACTTCGGCGCGCCGCTGTTCGCGGAGACGGCCCACCGCTTCAGCGTCAGCCTCTATCGCTCGCAGGTGACGGCTCCCGGCAAGCTCGACGAGGTCCGCGCCGTGATCGAGCGCGAAAAGCCGGCCCACACCGCCTACCGGATCTGCCTCATCGAGCCCCGCTTGCGGCTGGGATGGCAGGCCCGGCTGGGCATCGACGCCGTGGTGGCCGGCGGCCCGGGCGTGCCCACCCCGCTCGGCGGCCGCGAGCCCGCCGCCGGCGTGGTGCTCGGCGGCGAGGCCGCCCCGCGCCTCGGCGCAGCGCCGCGCATCGGCCAGACCATCCGGCTGGGGCCGGCGACCACAGGAAAGAACCACGAGTGCCCGAGCGGCAAACCCCGCTCGGCTGACCGGAGGTGACAGGAGGAACCATGGGCGCGATAAGAACCCTCAAGAGACCGAGCTGCGAGCTCGAGCCGCCGAAGCGCAACCGCTACTTCTACGGCAAGCTGCTCGACGCCTACCACTTCGAGCTCGAGACCGACTACTTCAACTCCAAGCGGCGCCTCCTCAACCGCCTGGTCACCGGCTACGGCGTGGTCTGCGGTCTCGACGTGACCGCGACCGCCGACGGCGAGGCCGTGGTCGTCCACCCCGGGCTCGCCATCGACGCCTGGGGCCGGGAGATCGTCGTCGACCGGGAGAGCCCGCCGATCCCCATTCCTTCCGCGGTGGCCGAGGCCGCGGACGCCGAATCCGAGCCCGCGTACCACGGCTGCTACGAGTGCCGCGAGCAGGCGGAGGACGAGCACTGGGCCCACCTCGTGCTCTGCTACCACGAGTGCGAGATCGAGCCCGCGCCCGCCCTGGCCGGCGACTGCGCCCACCCGGAGCCGTGCCAGGCCGCCGTGATCAGCGAGCGCCTACCGGGCCTGCTTCCGGCCAGGCTGCGTGCGCGGCTTCCGCGACGAAGCGTGCATCCCCGACTTCATCACCAAGGGACGGCTCGACTACGGAGCCCTCGCCAAGTGGGTCAGCGCCGAGTGCCCGCCCTGCCACAAGGACCCGTGCATCCCGCTGGCCAACGTCCACGTCGAGCTCGAGCAGCCCCACCACCACTGCCGTCCCGGCCCGATCGACGTCACCGTGCGGCCCATCGTGTGGACCAACGACCTGCTCTTCGAGCTCCTCTGGTCGCTGATGACCGAGAAGCCCTCCGCCCAGCGCCGCAAGTAGAAGCGAGGTGAGCCATGAAGAACTGTGCGAATAGCGATCCGACGACGACCTGCCGCGGGGGCGGCCGCCTCGAGCGCCCGCGGTACTTCCCGCGCCAGCTCATCACGCCGGCGGAAATGAACCTCGGCCAGGACTACTTCCGCAACCGCCTGCGCCTGCACAACCGCATGCTCCACGGCTGGGGCGTGGTCTGCGGCGCCCTGGTGTGCCCCGACGGCGAGCCGTGGCGCGTCAAGGTCAAGCCGGGCTACGTGCTGGGGCCCTGCGGCGACGAGATCGCCATCGACTGCGAGCACGTCGTCGACCTGCGCACCTGCGGCCTCGCCGGCGCCTCCGGCGAGCCGCCCGAGCAGTCCGCCGATCCCTGGTGCAGCGAGGTCTACGTCAAGCGCGAGCTCGACAGATCCCTGTGGGTGGCGGTGAAGTACGAGGAGCGCATGGCCCGGCCGGTGCGGGCGCAGCCCACGGGCTGCGGCTGCGACGACGACTCCTGCGAGTACTCGCGCTGGTGCGACGGCTACGTCATCGGCGTCCTCGACGCGTGCCCGCAGAGCCACCGGGGGACGCCGGAGTGCGTCCCCCTCTGCGACCCGGGACCGAATCCGACTTGCCCGGCCTGCTGCCCGGACGACCCCTGGGTGGTGCTGGCCGAAGTCAAGCTGGACGACGACGGCACGATCGACTGGATCGACAACTGCTCCTGCCGCCGCCTGGTGGCGTCACCGGGCCGCTTCTGGTGGCGGTGCGACGATTCGCAGCAAATGGGCCCGATCGTCATCGACGAAGTCCGGTTCCAGGGACGGGCCGAGCCGGGAGGGAGAACCAAGGTCGAAGTCGTCGGCCGCAACTTCGTGAAGGAGGGCGCCACGATCGAGCTCGGCAGCGACGTCGTGATCGACAACGTCCTCTGGGCACCGCCCGAGAGCGTGACCTTCGAGGTCACCATCGCTCCGGAAGCACGGCCCGGGGGCCGCACCCTGACGATCGAGCGCGCCGACGGCATCGTCGCGAAGCGCTCGAACGCCTTGACCATCCCGGCGGCGAGGACCCGTCCGTCCCCGGCCCCGCCGGCGCCGCAGGCCGCGGCCCCGGCGAAGAAGCCGGCGACGACCCGGAAGGCGGCGGCTCCCCAGAAGAAGGAACCCGAAGAGACCACTTGAGAAGAAACCTGGTGCCACGATGTCCTGCGAATCACTGTCCTGCGAATCACTGTCCTGCGAATCACTCCGCCAGCGGTTCACCCGCGCCCTGGACGCCTTCGCCCGGCCGCAGCTCACCCTGCTCCGCCGCCGGGCGTGCTCCTATCAGGTCTGCGGCGTCACGGGCCTGGTCCTCTGCGTCGCGCTGGGCATGACCCTGGCGGTCCGCCTGGGCCTCTCCCCCCGGGTGCTCGGACTTCTCGTGCTGACGAGCGTCGCGACCTTCGTGGCCCTGGCGCTCGCCACCAAGGTCGTGGTCGGCGAGGAGCGCCTGATCTACTACCACCACGAGATCGCCATCCTCGCCGTGGCCGCCCTGACCCTGCGGCTGCTCGACCAGCCGCTGCTGCCCTACCTCGACGTGACGGTGCTCGCCCTGGGCCTGTTCCTGGCCTGCGGCCGGGTCGGCTGCCTGATGGTCGGCTGCTGCCACGGAAGGCCGCACCCCTGGGGCGTCGCCTACCGGCCGGAGCACGCCGCGGCCGGCTTCTCCGATCAGTTGGTGGGGGTCCGGCTCTTTCCCGTCCAGGCCGTGGAGTCACTCTTCGTCTTCGCCGTCGTGGCCTTGGGCAGCGTCCTGCTGTGGAACGGCCGGCCCCCTGGCGAGGCCCTGGCCATCTACGTCTTCGCTTACGGCGCGGCGCGCTTCGTCTTCGAGCTCGGCCGCGGCGACGACCGGCCCTACCTCAAGGGCTTCTCCGAGGCGCAGTGGACCTCGTTGGTGTTGATGGCCGGCGGCGCCGCCGCCGGGCTGCGGGGTGGGCTGCCGCTGGCCGCCCTGCAGGTCGCGGGCGCCGCCTTCGTCGTCCTCGCCATGCTCGGCGTCGCTCTCAAGAGACGGCGCGACCCGGCCGCGAGGCACGAGCTGCTGCACGCCCGTCACATCTCGGAGGTGGCGAGAGTCCTCAGGAGTCTCGAGGCGTCGGCGGCCGAGCCGTCCGCCGCGGCCGCCGTGAACCTGGTCGAGACCTCGGGCGGTCTGCGCCTGTCGCACGGGCGCCTGGCGGGCGGCGAGCGTCCCCTGGACCATTACTGCCTCTCCCGCGCCGGTCGCCCGATGGGCGCCGCGGCCGCCGAGGCCGTGGCCGGATTGATCGAGCGGCTGCGTCCTGGCGAGGGAGCCTTGGAGCTCCTTCTCGGCAGCGCCGGCGTGTTCCATCTGCTGGCTCACCGGAGGACGGAAAATACCGCGCTTTGAAGGATCGGCCGCGAGGCGACGATGGCCAAGACAAGAAAGCTGGCGACCCGGCGCCGCGGCGCTGGCGGATCGGGGACGGCGGCCCGCGAGTCGGACGGCAAACCGTCGGCCGGGGGCTCCCATGAGTCGACCTACCTGAAGCTGCAACAGGAGATCGGCAACCGGGCCACCCGTCGAATCCTGGGCGCCGGCATCGTCCAGCCCAAGTTGCGGATCGGGGCCCCGCACGACCGTTTCGAGCACGAGGCCGACCGCACGGCGGACGCCGTCATGCGGATGCCGGCGCCCGACGTCGAAGCGAGCGCTCCACAGGTGGACCGGACTCTGGACGTCCGGGCGCAGCGGATGTGCGCGGAATGCGCCGAGGAGGAAGAGGAAGAAACGGCGCGCCGGCAGCCGCTCGAGGAAGAAGAAGAGGAGGAGCGCCTGCAACCCAAGGCTTTGCCCGGCGCTTTGAAGGCTCCACCGGCTGCCGGCCTCGACTCCCGCGTCGGCAACCTTCGCGGGCAGGGGCGTCCGCTGCCGCCCTCTGTGCGCTCCTTTTTTGAGCCGCGCTTCGGTCAAGACTTCCGTGACGTCCGCGTGCACACCGGCGGTGCCGCGGCGGACGTCGCGCGGTCGATCGACGCCCGCGCCTTCACCACCGGCGACGACGTCGTCTTCGGCTCGGGCGAGTACGCCCCCGAGTCCCTCGCGGGCCGTCGCTTGCTGGCCCACGAGTTGGCTCATGTCGTGCAGCAGACACTACGGTCTGCACGGCGAAATCGCCCAGACAGCAT
>Ga0214471_10000814_pt1 | contig 25346 bp, 25 predicted proteins | sample RVTome_5_FD_207665 | JGI IMG/M metagenome (GOLD analysis project Ga0214471, IMG submission 207665) | Soil microbial communities from uranium-contaminated site in the Upper Colorado River Basin, Wyoming, United States - RVT142D155 | ecosystem: Environmental > Terrestrial > Soil > Contaminated >... | reverse complement strand
ATGGCCTGCCGATGGTCACGCGTGCCTTGTACGCGCCGACGACGAATAGAGTGAGGGCGGCAATAACGATCGAGACCCAGATGCTCAGGCTCACGTTCCAGAAAAAGAACGGAAAGAGGGGGATGAGGGAGCCTGCCAGTGCGGAGAATCCAACGATGATGGCTGAACGGACCGCTTTTGATTTTTCGGGCGGCGTCATCTGGAATTCCTCAGACATCATCACGTTGACCCATACGTCAGGATTCGATGTGATGACCTCGACGATCTTTTCCAGGGTTTCGCCTTCAAATCCTTTGTTGCGATAAATATCGCGTATCTCTTCAATTTCCACATCGGGGGCAAGATGAATGTGACGATGTTCCCGTTCCTTTTCGCTGAGATAAAGATCATCCTCTGCCAGCGTAGAAGTGTACGCGACCGCGCCCATTGAGATGGACTCGGCAAATGTGGCGGCCAGCCCTGCGGCAATAACGATCCGCGCATCCTGCGTTGCCGCGGCTACCCCCAGGATGACCCCGAGGACATTTACCAGCCCATCCTGCCCGCCAAGGATCACATCCGAAAGCCGCGACTCACGACGGTGCGGATCATGATGGTCATGCAGACGGACCTGCTCAATCAGTTTGCCTTTTGTCAGGGGAATATTCGTTTCTGACATGGGATTTACTTCTTTCTGATCGTATTACTCAAGCGGCTGTTGTTCGCCAATTATTGTTCCCACTCACCCGCCCGGGCAACGGACTCCATTTTGGCACGATCAACTACGCTTCCATTCGTGATGACATAACGGGGGACAATATGCTCGCGTATGGCTTCCAATACGCTAGATGCACTCAATACGACCAGATTCGCTCTCGCCCCAACTTTTAGTTGATGATCCTTTAAGTTCATCGCCTGCGCCGCATTGAGCGTAACCATGTCGTAAAGAGTCTCTAACTCACGATTTGTGGTCATCCAAAGCAAGTGCGCGGCAAGAAACGCCACTTCGAGCATGTTGTTGCGCCCGAATGGATAGTAGGCATCAGAGACATCATCCTGGCCGAGACATACTGTCACGCCTTCTGCCAAAAGTTCTTTCACCCGTGCATGCAATGGTCCCGTGTGGGGATCGCTCACAATGGCCATCTTTGCCTGCTTGAGCAGAGCGGCGATTTTCTGAAAGTAAGGTTGCGGGTATAAAGCCATGGCACGGGCGTGATGCGCCAAGGCGCGTCCCTGCCAGCCGCGTCGAATGGCCTCAACCGTCATCGTTTCCAGCGAGCGCAAACCGGGGTCGCCCGCATCATCTACCAGCATAGAGACATCTTTGTTGAATTCCTGTGCGAGATCAAAAATCTCTCTGATATGCTGTTGCACATCCGCCTCTGTGTACTCGATCCACGGAATGCCGCCAACGACATCTGCGCCTAATTCCATGGATTGTCGCATTAATTTGTCCACGCCAGGCTCACGCACCCATCCGTCTTGTGTGAAGGCGCAGACTTGAATCTCAACGATTCCTTTGAACTCCTCACGGGCGAGCAGAAGTGCCTTAACTCCCTCAAGACGGGCTTTGCTATCCACATCCGCAAATGCACGGATATGGGTGTTGCCATAAATGGCGGCTTGTGCCAGTGCCTTGCGGACATTCTTGATGATCCAGGCTTCGTCATATTTTTCCTTGATCCGCGCTGCCAGTTCGATGGTGGTCATGGCTTTGCCCATACCTTCAGCATGATAGTCGGTGAGGGCCTCTTCATCCATCATTGCGCGGGTGTAGACCTTGCACAGGTGCAGATGTGGGTTAACAAAGGATTCTGTCACCAAATCCCCCTGCGCGTCGATCACTATCTCTGCATCCCCAACCAGATTTTCTTCGAGCGATACAATTTGCCCTCCAGTAATAGCAATATCCACCAGGGACTCGAGCCTCCGGCGCAATCTTGCTCTCTTGATCAGGATGTCATATTGATTGGGCATCGAATATTTTAGGAGGGTACAAATCTAATCGTTTCCTCCAGCTCCATTTTCTATTTGGGACTGAGACGGCATGATAAATAGCTACATTGTAAGTATAGCCGCGCTTCTCATTGTTTCCTATCCAAAAAAATATCTTCCATGGAGAGTTCATCTTCAACAGGTTCAAGGTGGGTAAAAACCGTGACTACACCTCCCAATACGGCTCGGACCTCAGACTCGAAATCCTCCGCAACGTGGTGCGCATCATGGACGGTCCAATCGCCAGGGACAAGAATATGGACCGAAATGAATCTTCGCGCCGCTGCTTCGCGGGTACGCAGTGCGTGGAAGTTGACACCTTTTTCGCGATATTTCTCCATAACTTCTTGAATCAACCTTTGCTCGCGCTCGGGCAAAGCGGCATCCATGAGACCGGCAACGGACCGGCGAACAAGCTTCACGCCAGTCCAAATGATATTAAGAGCAACAGCAATCGCAACGAGCGGGTCAAGAATAGTCCAGCCGGTGAATCCTGCAATGGCAACGCCACTGATCACGCCAACGGAAGTCCATACATCGGTCATAAGATGGTGAGCGTCTGCTTCGAGGGTAATGGAACTACGTTTGCTACCTTCATCCATTAATTTGCGTGCGACAATGAAGTTAATTACCGAAGCTGCAACGGAGACAGCCAGCCCAAACCCCAGCTGCTCCAAGTGTTGCGGATGGAGCAAACGCTCTATGGCAGCACTCGTGATCCCTATTGCGGCGCCTAAAATGAGAAGCCCTTCCGTGATACTGGCGAAATATTCCGCTTTGCTGTGACCGTAGACGTGGCTTTCATCTGCCGGTCGCGCTGCAATGCTGAGCATGATGAGAGCCATACTTGCTCCAGCCAGATTGACAAGCGATTCAATCGCATCAGATAATAGACCCACCGAGCCTGTTAGAAAATATGCAACTGTCTTGAGAGTGATCGTCGCAAGCGCCGCGCCAATGGATAGCCAGGCAAAGCGGGTAAGCGATGCACGATTTTGCATTAAGTCATTATGCTCGGCCCGTTGATGAGGCATATGAATATGATACTTGCATGAGGCAAAGTTGAGAATAGACGAAAATCATAAGTTGCTCTTCTGTCAGGCATTGAAAAAATTCCCCGGGATCTTTGGGTCTTGAAGAACGGGCCATGAAGGGATGAACCTTGATGGAAAAATATTTGGAAAAAAATTCAGGTCAGATATTTTATCTGCCCTGAATAGATTATGTTGTCTCTTGCGGTCTTGAGAGACGCAATCGTGCAGTTTCTCTCCGCCCGACTGCTTCCACATGTTCCATGGCGGCACCGAGGCCAAACTTTGGCATGTTTCCGTAGAACACCTCGAATCTATTGGGTTCGACCAGATATGTCTCGTGCCAGATTCCTGCAATGCCATCGGTGCCAAAGGCCTGATTGAACTTCTTCCATGCTTCGAGATGTGGTTCGGATGGCTGGCGGGCGAAGCGTTCAAGCTCTTCAAAGGAGCGCCAGTATTGAATTGTCACTGGACCTGTAAAGTTCCAATAGAATTCTGCGTGCAGGAATCCCTTTTCGGGATGTGTAAATAAAGTTGTCAGCATCGGTCCCATTGCGCTTGCAACAGGGATCCATTTATCGAAGTGCCACCATTTGTTGACGCGCATACCGATCAGAAAGACCACAAAAGGTTGGTCGGTTTTTGCGGTAAAACGACCATTGAAGATCTTAGCCATGATTTAGCTCCATATGATTTTTATACCAATTAACTGTTTCTCGAATTGCCTCGCGCATCGGTGTTGCCTTCACTCCAAAAGCCTTTTCAAATTTGCTTGAGTCGACAATAAAGGGCTTATCGAACTCATACATCATCTCCACTGTCTCCCTTGCCTCGGGGATGAAGAGGCCCCCAATCGCCATCATAAGTTTGCCCATACTGCTTATTTTGGGTTCAACACCTGCTTCTTCAGCGAACATGCGGACCAGCTCAGCTTGCGATATCTTGGGCTGATGATTTGGTACATGCCATGCCTGACCATCTGCTTCCTCGCGCTCACCTAGAATGACAAGCGCCATGCCAAAATCTTTTGTGTAGGTATGTGAATGAGGTACGTCCGTGCGCCCGATCAGTTGAGCAGACTTTCCACGCAATAATGGATAAAGCGCGCGTGCTCCCATTGTGGAGTCGGTACCCCAGGGCCCAAAGAAGTTGCCTCCGCGTGCCGATGTAACCCGCACACGTCCCTCCTTATGTGCATTAAATGCAGCTGTTGAAATCTCTCCACGTACCCGTCCCTTTCGCGTGTGTGCGTGATATGGAGTTTCCTCAGTCATTGGATTGCCATGGGTATCGCCATACATATACAAGTTCTCAACGATAACCAACTTTGCATCACGGCCCGTCAAACCATCAATAATGGACTTCTGTAAAAGCGGGAATTTCTCAGGCCATTCGCTGTATCTGGGTTGGGAGGCTTGGTAGACGACCCTTGCACCTCGCGTCAATTCTTTGACCTTCGCTTGGTCATAAAGATCTGAAGCGACCACCTCCACCCCGGCTGGGATTTCGTCCATCTTCCCCGAGCGATTAACCATACGGACGGATTGTCCGCGTTTGATAAGTTCATCTGCGACCGCACGTCCAATCGCGCCGGTGCCTAACACAACATGGTTTATTGACATTATTTACTCCTTGATAAATTGCTCATAAATAGACTGCAGCTCATAGCGATACAAGGCATCACCCTTCGGCCCGAAGGGTGGCAGGTTACCGCCGATCTCGAGTGAAACGATGCCGTGTACGCGTGCCCAGATGAGCATCGCAACAGAGAGAGACAGGATCTCTGCGTTGCCCCCGTAGGTCTTCCATGCCTCAAAGCTGATCTTGTAGTTGGATTTGACTTTCGGAAAGCTGTCAACATTTAGTTTTCCTGCCAGGCGCAATCCCTCTACCACGCTGACTAGGGCGCTCAAAGAGCGTGCTGAGGAGGGAAATATCTTTTCCATTGGACCTTCGTAGCCGGGGATGGGTGTTCCAAAAATGAGCTGGTAACGCTGCGGAAAGGTATGTGCCCAGTTTCGATATGCCAGACCGATCGCGTTCATCCGACCGAGGAGATCTTTCTCTGGGACAGAGTCTCGGGCTTCGAGTTGCCAATCGCCAAAAGATGTAAATGCATCAATAATGAGTGCTGTCACCAGTGCATCGCGATCACGGAAGTAGTTATAGATGGCAGGTGCGGTGATCTTCAGCTCCCGAGCTATGGCTCGCAAGGAAAGAGCAGGGGCGCCAAGTTCGGCAATCTGCTTCCAGGCTGTGCCCTTAATGGCTTCCTGCAAATTCGGGATTTGTTTATTCTTGATGGGTCTAACCATGTTATTCTCCATAACTAAACAATGTAAATATACAGTGTTTAGTTATTTTTGTCAAGGCAGTACGAGGTCTGAATACCCACTGTATCGAGCCGTTTGCATTGAGAGTGCGAGTAAGAACTTGCATCATTCTTGCAATGAATTTAGGTTTTTGTTATGCTACACTCTTTTTAGTGGCCAAAGCATTTTAGGGTGGAAAGCCCATCACTCATCAAAGGTCTTTAGTGATTGTCTTTGGGAGCAATTGATAACCAATCCAGCTATTCGCCGATGGAGGCAACATGCGCAAGTTTTTCCATATATTTGTTACATTTGCAGCGGTGATTGTTTTACTGGCAGTGTTGACCGGAGCCGCAGGTGCGGCGCCCACGTTGCCCGCGCCGCAAGCCAAATAGACCGTGATGGTTTACATGTCGGGGGATAACGATCTTGAAACTTACATTGTCAGCGATATTGAAACGGAACTCGCAACGGAACTCGCATTCACCGGATCGCCTGCGGATGTGCAGGTCGTCGCCCTGGCGGATCGAGGTCCGGGCTATGACACCAGCCGCGGCGACTGGCAGACGACCAAGCTCTATCATGTGACACAAGGCATGACCGCCGACTCGGCGAGCGCTGTTGCTGATTGGGGTGAACGCAACATGGGTGACCCGCAAACTCTCATTGATTTCGTCACATGGACGAAGACCAATTATCCCGCCGATCATTACGCCTTATATTTCTGGGGTCACGGCTGGAACTGGCATCCGGGTTGGGTGATGCTGGATGACACGAATAACGGCGATACCCTCGATATGGATGAAATGAAAGCCGCGCTCCCGTCAATTGAATTCATTGACATGGTTGGGTTTGACGGGTGCAATATGGCTTCGATTGAAGTGCAAATGCTATGGCACGGACATGCCACCGCGCTCGCTCATTCACAGGAATGGGTCGGTTCGGAAGGTATTCAGTATGATCTTGTGCTCGAACAATTGGCACAGAATCCAGACATGACAGCTGATGACGTTGCAATTGCCACCAGCCAGAGCGCGACGGGCGATAAGACGTGGTCTGCTGTTGCAGTAGATGAACGTTTTGATACGCTTCTAGCCGCGGTCAAAGATTGGTCGGTTGCGTTGAAGGTCGGACTTGCCGCGAATCGGTCCAAGTACAACCGTGCGTTCGGCGCGACCCGTAGTTTCTGGCAAGCGCCTATGGATAAAGACCTGTATGACATGGCATATGAGATCAATCGCCTGGTCAGTAACACGACGATCAAAACCAGGAGTCAGGCGGTGATGAACGCATTCAGTATAGTGGTTTTAGATGAGCATCATGTCAATGCGTATGCCGCCGTGCATGGGATCACGATCTATCACATCTCTAAGGCAAGTGAAAAAGACTCAAATTATGACTATTACCTGGATCTTGATTTTGCATTGCAAACGGGCTGGGATGAGTTCTTGGACGCGTATGCAAAGTAAATGAACATATAGGGGCGCAGGTCTTCCTGCCCTGTAGATGATGGTTTTACTGCTACATAAAATCGCCAAGTTCATCATGAATTTGGCGATTTTATATTTTGGGGATTTTCTTGGTCTTCATCCCATTGAGATGGATTGTCCAAGATGTAATCAGTCTTCCGTCTCAATTCTTTCTCGTTGCGGATGATGTGCTCATAATAATTTCGTTGCCAGAATTTTGTGATGATGCCTGTGTTGTCTGCCTCATTCATTTCTTTGGTAGATTGATATTTGAAATATGCCACGATTTGTCCCAATGTTGGCCTACGTAGGGGCGGAATCTCCCCGCCCTGGTTATCGGTTTCACTTGTTTGCATAGTATTCTTCTGGTTACTATCATTTGGCTGGTCATGGGGCGAGACGACCTCGCCCCTACGTTCTTCGGTCACAAAAACAATTCCATGAATGTGATTTGGCATAATGACGAACGCGCCTGTTTCCACATTTGGAAAATGGTGGGGAATATTGTCCCACCATTTTTGAACGATTTCGCCGTAATTGCTCAAATACATTTTTGCGTTGACAATCTCTCCAAACAAGCATTCGCGCCCCTGCGTCACAACTGTGACATAATACGCGCCCTCAGACGCGTAATCGTAATTCTTCAGGCGAATGGAACGGCGATTATGTTTTTGCGGGTCGAATTTCATTTTTCAACACACATATAAGAGCAGGTTAATCCTGCCCGGAGCGAGATGACCTTGCCCTTATGAAATCACTCTCAACTTCTTTCCTACCTTTTCAAACGCATCCAAGCCTTTCCCTAAATCATCATTATCATGCGCAGCGGAGATCATAACACGGATGCGCGCCTTGCCTTTCGCCACAGTCGGGAATCCGATCGACATGGCGAATACGCCTTCTTCAAATAACTCGCGACTGAATTGTTGTGCAAGTGGCGCTTCACCGAGCATGACGGGTGTGATGGGTGTTTCACTCACGCCAGTATCAAACCCGAGTTTCTTCATTTCGGCCTTGAAGTACTTTGCATTCGCCCAGAGCTTATCTACCAATTCAGTGGATTCTTCCAGCAGATCCACTGCCGCGAGACAAGCCGCCGCGTCCGGCGCGGTGACTGCGGAGGAGAACAGGAACGGTCGTCCGCGTTGGCGCAGCCATTCGATGATGACTTTATCGCCTGCGACCATTCCGCCTACGACGCCGAATGCTTTGGACATGGTACCGACTTCAATATCCACTTTGCCGTGCAAACCGAAGTGATCGACGATGCCGCGCCCACCTTTACCGAGTACGCCTTCACCATGCGCGTCATCCACCATGAAGAGGATGTCATATTTCTTGGCGACCTCAACCAGCGCTGGGAGTGGGGCGATGTCGCCATCCATGCTGAAGACGCCGTCAGTGATGATCAAGGCGCGACGGAAGTTTGAAGCGTGTTCTTTGATGGCGTCCTCCAGCGCGCCCGGGTCATTATGTTCATATGCGACAATTTTTGCCCCCGAGAGTCGGCATCCATCAATGATCGAAGCATGATTGAGCCGGTCTGAGAAAATCACATCTTCCTTGCTGACAAGCGCAGAGATGGTTCCAAGATTTGCGGTGAAGCCCGATTGAAACGTGATGACATCTTCCGCGCCTTTGAACGTGGCAAGCCGCTGTTCGAGTTGGACGTGCAAGTCCATGGTGCCCGCGATGGAGCGCACGGCGGCAGGACCCACGCCGTATTTCTTTGTCCCTTCCTTTGCAGCTTCAACGATTTTCGGATGATTCGCCAGGCCCAGATAATTGTTCGAACAGAAGTTGAGCACATTCTTTCCGTCGACGGTCAGCCATGCGCCCTGCGCTGAGCCAATCGTGCGGATGCGGTTATACAGGCCCTGTTCTTTCAGCCCCTCAATCTCTTGCGTAAGCCAATCGAGTTTGGACATGGGAACTCCGTGAATGGACATAATCTTGCGTAATGATTATAGCTACTTTGAATAAAGGCGATTGTCACCTTTTTGCATGACAATCGCCTTAAATTTTCTCTGCTCCCTGGTCGCCGGGGCCCATCCTGAGCACGGTCGGAGGAACAATGGCTTGAGCAGCATTATCCTCTGCCAACAATCCCAACTCTGCCAACATGTCCATCACTTTTTGGATGGCTCCGCTTTTGACGATCACCGTTGTCGGACTTAACACTTCGCCTAAAAATTTTCCCGCCTTCGATCTGCGCATCTCTTCCAGGATCTCGGGTTTGCTCACCTTTAAGATGACCTGAGTCTGCAACCGCGCTTCGGTCCCGTTAACTTCCCAGCGTTTGAGGGCCCTGACCAGCGTCGGCGGAATCCCGACGTCGGAATATTTTGCAAGCAGAGCGAGTAGATGCTCTACTTTCAGTCCCTGCGCTTTGGCCCTGGTGAGTGAATTTGTTGAAATACGGTAACGATAAATATCCTCTTTGCGTTCTTCCCACTCACAAAATCTTGAAACTTGGTAACGCACAACGCGTGGAGCAAGCCGCGGAACGGAGATCAGACCTTGAGATGCGACATGTATTTTAGTACTTTCTGGGTTGGAGATTCGAGAATCGGGATTCGTGGTTCGGAAAGATGTTGGTTCTGTGCTACCTTCTGCGATACACAGGTCAACCTGTCCCAGCCAATACAAAATATTCGTTATAAAATATTTGATCAGCGCGCCGTCTACTTGATCCCAGGCTGAGAAGCCGCGCAGGTACTGACCGTCAGATTCGCGTTTGATGAACCATGAGTCATAATCACCAGCAGGTCGTTGGAAGTCTGCATACTTTTGCTTGATGTCACGGATGAAAGCATTCAGACTCCACCATTTGCCCTCAGGGATGGCATCCAGTAAATTTAATAGGAATTCGCGTGTTTCCTGTGGCTGATTCTTCCATTCACCTTCGCAGATAATACCTGGCACGAGACGCAGTTCGTTGAAGGACTCACTTTCAATCCACACGTTTTGAAGGAAAGCCAGTGCCTGCGCGCGTGGTGATTCAAGAAAAACCTTTACTGGTTCCGGTTGGGGTGCAGTTCCTTCAATTAAATTTGCTGATTGAAGCAAGGCTTGCATCACTTTTATCGGTATCTTTGTTTCAGGAGGATCGATGCCTAGTCGTAACGCTGCCAGCAAAGTAGTTGCGTCATCCAAAATGGAATCATTTGTGGGGATTTCTTGTCCACGCTCGCCAGGAGATGCTGCACGGCCGAGTGGTTCGCTGCTTGTTACAGCCTCCTCCACGGAGGATAGGTCATGGATACGCAGAGATACTTTTTCGTTTTCTATTTGTGACTGGGTATTTCCTTGGCTAATTGCTTCCAGCAAATCATCAGGAATGTAGGCAAACTCCTGTGGTCCCTTTTTTGTATCAAAAAATGCCCGTGCCAGAAGTCCACGATAATACAAGATTTCTGATGTTGACGCAGGTTTGAGATACAACTTCTCCCGATCGCGTTTGCCTGCGCCTGCTTCGCGGATGTCACCAAATTTGCGTGTGAATGTAGGCCAGGGGATCCGTCCGCCCGAGTTGATAAGGGTGGTGAGAGCAGAGTCTGCTTCGGCAGGTAGAGAATCTATTATCTCGGCAAGCAGATTCGGTTCGAGAAGTGAAACGGAAAGTTTTTCGAGCGCCGCGTCCACGTTCTTGGGATCCAATTCGAGTCCCCATAATTCCGCGATGATACGCAGATGTCCGATATCCTGATTGAGGAGGGAGTGAAAAAGGTCAGGCATGGACGGAAGTATACATGTATTGTACCTGTCCACCTAATTAGGTGTCCACTTATCTATGCGTTTCGCTGTTTATCCTCTTATGACTTTCAACACACTTGGCAAAACTTCAAAAGTCACGTTGCGAACATCCGTGCCGAATCCCGAATAAATCTCGCCATCTGCATGGATGTACATTGGGCGGTCGGCGCTGACGCTCATCTTTTTGCATGAGCCCATTGTGACCTGTTTAAAGCGGCCATGGGTTCCGTTCATCACTTCAGGCACAAGCCGAAACATCATGGGGCGGCTTACCTTCTTGATCATTGCATAATGCAAAATGCCATCGTCAATTTTTGCTTCGGGCGCGATCATGAACCCGCCGCCTTCACGCGGACCGTTGCAGATGGTGAGGAGCAAATTGCTTTGTTCCCATTTGTGTTCCTCGGTTTCGATTTTCATGCTGATGGGGTCATGATTAAGGAAAATGGTTTGAATGACCGCCGTCAGATACATGAGAAAGCCGCGTAGAAGAGGCAGCCTGTGCGAGCGAATGGTAACGACTGTGTCAAACCCAATCCCAGTGGTGTTATCGAAATATTCTTTTTTCCCATGTCCATCGGTCATCAGACCCAGATCTACTTTGGACAGGTCGCTATTGAGCGCGTGTACCAGGGCATGATCTGATTTTGCCGGCACACCGATAGCGTGAGCAAAGTCGTTGCCAGAGCCAACGGGAACAACACCAAGGATAGGTCGTTTGTCTTCCGGAATCTCCATGATCCCGTTGATCACTTCATGAACCGTTCCATCTCCACCCATAGCGATGACCATGTCATAACCTTGTTCTCCCGCCTGTTTTGCCAGTTCAATCCCATGACCGGGATAAACTGTGCCGCTCCAATCCACGTTTCCATGTTGTTCTGTGATAGAGCGCAAGTCGCGGGCAACGCGCCATGCATTTCCCATATCTGCCATGGGGTTCAGGATGATTTTGACTTTGCGGGGCATGATGGTTCTCCGCTAAAATGTCACCCTGAGCATAGCGAAGGGTCTCCAATTCATTTTAGAGACTCTTCGGGCAAAGAACGCCCTCAGAGTGACATGTTTGTGATTATTATAACCCCCGAAAAATAATTGGAGGCTTTATTCGCCTCCGATTCGATGTGATGCCAGCGGACCTGTGATGCCGCGTGCTGGCTGAAAAGTCCCACGCTGATATTTCTTGGCCTGATAAAGCGCCGCGTCTGCTGCGCGCAGGAGGTCTGATCCATTAAGCGCATGGACAGGAAAGATGGCAATGCCGCCCGAGATCCCAATTCTCAATCTCTTCCCGTCTGGGAGTTTAAACTTGAGTTTTTTCATTCCTTCAACAATTTTTTCAGAAACCACCTGGGCCGAGAACATCTCTGTTTGACTGAGGATCAGGGTCAGTTCATCGCCACCATAACGCGCCAGAAAGTCTGTAGTACGGACGCCGCGCGCCATTTGACCAAATACTGTCCTCAACACATCATCGCCCGTTGCGTGGCCATATGTGTCGTTCACAGCTTTGAATCCATCGAGATCCATCATGATGACCGCGAAGGAATAGTTATTTCGACGCGCGGATTGAATTTCCTCCTCGAGTCTTTCGTCTAGCGCGCGGCGGTTAGGCAGACCGGTCAATGTGTCGCTGTAGGCTTGTCTGCTGATCATCTGATGCAGGCTGGCGTTTGAGATCGCCACGGCGGCCTGATCAGAAAGCAGGCTGAGCAATCGCAGCTCGGAGGGCGAGAAGCCGCCAAGTGTCGGACGGGAAAGATTCATCACGCCCACGACCATGTCCCCAACTTTCAGTGGAATACCAATAATCGATCCCGTCCACTCTTTTGGCGCGGATCGATAAAGTGGATGATCCTGCATATCTTCGACAATGATCGTGGCACCCTCGTGTGCCACTGTATAAGTAAGCCCATTGGATCGCGGTTTGGACCATGGCTTGTTGCGAGTACCATCCGAATCGAGAGCCGCACCGAAGAAGAGTTTATGGTTCTTGTAGAGAAAGATGTTTATATCACGCGAGTTCTCTATGAGCCGCATGGCTTCGGATACCACGGCGTCCAGCACATCAGGCAGATCCAGGCTGGACGTGAGATTGATGCTTAGTTTCTTGAGTGCATCCAGTTCATCAGTCTGCTGTTTGAGCATGGATAACAAGGCCCGGTTGTCGATTAGTTGCTGGACAAGATGTCGAGTGTTTTCAGGGTTGTCGGGAGAATAACTGTCCAATGAGGCTGTGAGGATATCCAGCAGTTTAAGCAGATACTCACGTTCAAGGGAAGATCCACCCTGCTCATCAAGCGCGCGACGTGCCTCTGCAAGGATATGTAGTCTGTCGTCACCCATTCTCTTTATTTACCGTGCAGTATTTAATCATAAATCGGTTCTCCCCATGGGGGTTCTTTTTTCCTAGTGTTTGCATCGTTTTCCGGCGTGATTATAACCAGTGATCACTTGTCCAGTATTGCATGGACGTTACAGCCCTTCAAAAGGGATATGCTAAAATAAGTATATCCTACATATGGAAAACAGCGTGCCAGACTCCCCCAAGCCTTCTTCCTCCTTTCGAACTGTCGCCACACCACTCTATCCACGCCGGCGAGGGATCATCATAGGCGCCTCGGATGGAATCGGGGCGGCGTTGGCGCGTCGCCTTGCCCGGGAAGGCTATACGCTCGCCTTGCTGGCACGCAGGCACGAATTGCTCGATGCGTTGTGCGGCGAGATCAACCGCGCGTCCAATGAACAACATGCTCGCGCCTATTCTCATGATGTGACCGAATACAATAAAATACCTGATCTCCTCCGTAGAGTTGTTGCCGACCTCGGCGGTCTGGACCTGGTCATCTTTGTTGCCGGCATAAACTATCCTCCTGGAGGGATTGACAAATACAACTTCGAGAATGATCGCAGGATGGTTGAAACCAATCTCATCGGTGCTATGGCGTGGCTGAGTCCGGTTGCTGCCATGTTCCAGTCGGCAAAGGCCGGGCAAATCGTTGGTATTGCTTCCGTGGCTGGAGACCGCGGCCGCGTTGGCAACCCCGGAAACAATGCGTCCAAGGCTGGGCTGGCGACCTACCTTGAAGCTTTGCGCAATCGGCTTACGCGTCATGGTGTGAACGTGTTGACCGTTAAGCCCGGATTTGTTCATACCAGTATGCTTCAAGCCGCGCAAGGTCCAACGCCTTTTGCCATTACCCCCGAAAAAGCCGCAGAAGATATCTGGAAGGCCATTGAGAAACGCAAACAAGTCATTTACACGCCCTCCATCTGGCGCTGGATCATGCTCGCGATCCAGCATACTCCATCAGTGATATTCCGACGATTATCCTTTTAGGATGCCCAGCTACCCTTGAACAATATGGCAACCATGTCTCTCACACTAGATAATACCTTCACCCAGCTGGAAAACTTTGGCCATTCCTTGCGAGCGCCATCCTATTGCTTCCGCCCCACCCGCGCCGAAGAGATTCTTGAGGTCTTTAACCTCGCGAAAAATCTTGGATTGACCGTCACCGCGCGCGGCGCCGGACGCAGCTATAACGATGCCTCGTTGAACGGTGGCGGTATCGTGCTTGACATGTCAGGCATGAATCAAATCCTCGACTGGGATCCAGCTTCCGGCTTAGTGCGATGCGAACCCGGCGTCACGCTCAAACAATTGTGGCAGTGTGTCGAACCGGAGGGCTGGTGGCCTCCAGTCGTCTCAGGGACGATGAAGACCACGCTCGGTGGCTGTCTCGCCGTGAACATCCACGGCAAGAATAACTTCCAAAAAGGAACCATCGGCGAACATGTTCCGGAGTTCACAGCGATGCTGCCGACTGGCGCATTGGTCACCTGCACGCCCAAAACGAATGCGGATCTGTTCCACGCGATGATCAGCGGATTGGGGATGCTGGGCGTGTTTACATCCATCACGCTTCAGATGAAACGCATCTATTCGGGGCTGATCGCTGTGGATGCGTGGCCTGTGCCGGATCTCAGCCGACACTTAAGAGACTTGCTCGAGAACGCTCCCCGCTATGATTACATTGTTGGCTGGCTTGATACGACTACGGGAGGCAAAAACCTCGGCCGCGGACAGATCCACGCCGCGCGTAATTTGAAGGAAGGCGAAGATCCGGACGCGCAAAAAACGATGCAACTGGCCTTCCAGCATTTACCCGATCGTTTGTTTGGGGTGATGCCCAAGTCTCTGCTGCATTATTTTATGAGCCCTTTTATGAATGATCTTGGCGTTTTGGGCATAAACACTGCAAAGTATCTTGCAAGCCTGCGCAAACATACATTCCGACAATCGCATGCTGAGTTTCATTTCCTGCTGGATTACGTCCCCAGTTGGGAACGGTCCTTCGGGAGAGGGGGATTGATCCAATATCAATCGTTTCTGCCGAAAGAAACTGCCGAAGGTGCCTGGCGTGAGATGATCCAGCTTTCACATCAGCGTGGCCTGCCCTCCTATCTGGGCGTCACCAAGAGGCACCGTCCCGACCAATTCCTGTTGAGCCATGCTCTGGATGGCTTTTCGCTTGCGATGGATTTTAAAGTGACGAACAATACGCGCGCAAAGTTAAGCCAGTTATTGCAGGACTTTGATCGCATTGTCCTGAAGGCAGGTGGACGTTTCTATTTTGCGAAGAACAGTGAGACGTCCGCGGAGGCTGCGCGTGCATTCCTGGGCGAAGAAACATTGGTAGAATTCAAGAAATTCAAGAAACGCTGTGACCCCAATAATGTACTGGAATCCGATTTATTTAGAAGAGTGTTTGGACAGAGTATTTGACAGAAGTATATGATTTGATCGTTATTGGCGCTGGTCCAGCGGGGCAAACGGGTGCATCGAAAGCCGCTCAACATGGGAAACGCGTCGCCCTCATCGAGCGCGCACCTTATCTGGGGGGCGCAGGGATCAACACGGGAACGATTCCCTCCAAAACTCTTCGCGAGACTGCCTTGTATTTCTCCGGTCTGCGTCAACGCGGCCTGTATGGAATCGACTATTCGCTCAAGGAAAACCTGTCCATCAAGGACTTGATGTATCGTGAACAAGTCGTTGTTGAAAAAGCACGGGAGATGATCGAGAAAAGTCTTCAGCACCCTAATATCAGTATCATCCATGGAGAAGGCTGCCTCAAGGATCGTTATACAGTACATGTCAAATCATCGAAGGGCGAAAAAGACATCTCTGGCGAAATCATTCTGATCGCCACCGGCTCCTCTCCCCGCCATCCTCCTGAGTTTCCATTTGACCACAAGCTGATTTACGACTCCGATTCCATCCTTCAGATGGATCATATTCCTAAAACGATGGCTGTGGTGGGTGGGGGTGTGATTGGCACGGAATATGCATCCATCTTTACGGCACTAGACATACACGTTACTCTGGTCGAGCCGCGTGGACGGATCGTCTCGTTCGCAGATTCAGAGATTTGCAAGCGCCTGATGAATCAACTTTTGCAGCTTGGGCTCAATTTCATTTTCAATGATCGTGTGACAGCGATTGAGCCGCGTGGGGATCACATACACCTAACTCTGGAAAAAGGAGGCAAACGGGACTTCGAGGTCGCATTGGTTGCCGCAGGTCGACAAAGCAATATAGAAGGGCTAGGCCTGGAACAGGTCGGCGTCAAACTTGGGGAGCGCGGATTGATCCTTGTGGATGAGAACTACAGGACGAACATCCCTAATCTTTACGCCGTAGGTGATGTAATTGGTTTCCCGGCATTAGCCTCGACCTCGATGGAACAGGCGCGCGCGGCAATCGTGCATGCCTTCGATCTGAAGTATAAGGAACGACTCGCTCCGTTCCTGCCTCTGGCCGTATATGCAATCCCTGAGTTTTCATCTGTTGGCCTGACGGAGGACGAGTGTAAAGGCCAGGATATTCCCCATCTCATAGGGCGTGCTTATTACGACGAAAATGCGCGTGGACAGATCATTGGCGACCTGTGCGGTATGATCAAACTTGTCTTCTCGCCTATTGATAAGAAACTACTTGGTGCGCATATCATCGGCGAGCAAGCTTCTGAGCTAATTCATATTGCATCGCACGTCATGCTGGCGAACGGTCCGATTGACGCGTTTATCGATGCTGTCTATAACTACCCAACTCTATCGGATTCTTATCAATACGCCGCGTATGACGGGCTGGCAAATCATGAGAAATGGCTCGAAGCGAATAAAAAATGAATTACGAAGTTCTTGACCTGGGTCTGATGGAATATGAACGCGCCTGGAAGTTACAGGATAAATACGCAGGTGAAATCGCAGACGGGAGGCGTCCGCCGACCTTATTGTTACTCGAACATCCGCATGTTTACACCTTTGGTCGACGCGGCAGACAAGAGAATCTGCTATGGGGCGAATCTCTGTTGAGGGAAAAAGGGATTTCTATTCATTGGGTCGACAGGGGTGGAGATGTCACGTATCACGGCCCGGGGCAGTTGGTTGGGTATCCATTACTTCCATTGATCCCCCTCTCCCGCTGGGAGAGGGGGAGGGGTGAGGGAGATACTCGAATCCCAGATGCCGATTACGTCGGCTATGTCCGCAAGTTGGAGAAAACACTCATTGTCGCGTTGGCGCGTCTCGGGCTCGCGGCGGGCCAGAGGTCCGGTCTGACCGGAGTATGGATTCAGGCAGATGTCCATTCGCGCTGTCCGCGTTGCAAGCCTGAAGATCGCAGAAAGCCAGCCAAGATCGCGGCGATTGGCGTCAAAGTGGATGCGCGCGGTGTCTCTCGTCACGGCTTTGCGCTGAACGTGAACCCGGACATGGAATACTGGGATGGCATTATTGCATGTGGGTTGGAGGATGAACCCATCGTTTCGCTTGCGGATTTGTTTCCCGAACCGCCATCCATGGAGCATGTGAAGCGGGAGGTGAGCACCGCTTTCAATGAAGTATTTGGCGTTGAACTGAAATAAGAAACAGGCTTCGTGTCTTTCGGACCCAAAACCTGTTTCTATTTTATGAAGCGATTCTACGCTTGCGACTGCACTCTCACTTTCACAGGAGCCACATCCCGTCTCCAGAAGATGCTCACAACGATAAGATAAGCAAAATAAGCGATCATCTCGGTGAGCGATGGATTGCCGTTATATCCGAACAATGTCCTAAGCAATTGTCCACCAAGTGAAGTCTCATCAATAATGGAGTTTACATCCCAAATGTGTTCCACGACAACGGGAATCCAACCGACCTCATTAAATTCATGTATGCCATGTGCAACCAGCCCGGCCGCGAACAGGATGAGCAGAATTCCTGTCACCTGGAAGAAGCGACGCAAATCGAGGCGAACGGTGGTGGCGAATAGAGTCCAGCCAAGTAGGGCAGCCGTACCTAATCCAAGAATCGTACCAGCCAATGTTTGGATGATGTTGGTGGTCACCTGGCTCTGGTCACCTGCGAAGAATGCAGCCGTGATAAAGAGCGCCAGTTCGACGCCTTCCCGCACAACCGCGACAAAAGCCAGCCAGAACATGGCGCGCTTGCCGGTGGATGCGGCGGCTTTGTTCACGCCTGCTTCCAATTCGCTTTTGAGGAAACGAGCCTGTTTTCTCATCCAGAAGATCATCCAGGTCAGGATGCCAGCCGCGATGAGCATGGTAATGCCTTCGAAGATTTGCTCAGCGGTTTCTTCAAGCGACATGCCGAAACTGGTGAGCAATACCGCGGTCAAAATGCTGACGCCGACCGCGCTTAGTGTACCCAGCCATACGGCAGAGGAGAGATCATCGCGACGAATCTTAGTCAGCGCACCGAGCACAATGCCAATGATGAGCGCCGCTTCAAGTCCCTCGCGCAGGGACAGTAGATAGGTTGGTAACATTCTTTGTTAATCTCCTAATTATGGTTTAAGTTGTCTTATTGCCGGTGTTATAATCGAAGTCTCTGGAGATATCCAGAAACTTGTTTGATACCATGTTTCACCTAGGGTGAAACTATTTTTATCTGTGGAGACCGTTTGATGGCGACACCCGCAATGCAGCGTTATGCGGCTGAGATTTTTCGACTGCAACAAGATACCCCATATGTTGGGTTGACAGAGTTATCAGAAAGCGCAAATTCATCCCTGCAAGCCACGGCACGCATGGTGGGGCGGATGAAGCAATCGGACTATTTGGAACATGAGCTATACCGCGGCGTCCGATTAACTACCAAGGGTGAAAAGATTGCCATGCCTGCCCTGCGCCGGCATCGTTTGGTTGAGGTCTTTCTGGTGAAGGTGATGAAATATGGCTGGGACGAGGCACATGAACTCTCCGATACGTTTGCGCTGGGGGTCAATGATCAGGTTGAGGAACGAATTGATGAAATCACGGGTCGCCCGACACGTTGTCCGCATGGCGAACCGATCCCGAGCAGAGATGGAGTGATGCCAGTCGTAAAGGATGTGCCGTTGCTGGAGGTTCCCTCTGGTTCAGATTGTGTCATTAGCCGGGTACGGACGCATGATGGGGATAAGTTGAGATATTTTGCCGAGTTGGGGCTTGTGCCAGGAGTCCAGTTTCATTTGTTCAGTTGCGCCCCCTTCAAGGGACCGCTTCGTCTGCAAATGAAACCGCATGACCATTTGATTGGCCATGAACTGGCAGGGTGTTTATGGGTGGAAATTACAAAACTGGGCGAGGGAAATAAACTCCCACCGAAGAAGAACAGCTGAGGCTGTGGAATTAATCAAGACATCCAGTTGCGAAAAATCGGAACTGGATGTCTTTTGTTTCAAATTACGATACAGATTTTGATCGGTTTATTTCCAAGAATCGTCAAATAATCTCGATCCCCACACTTCCTTGATTTTTGAGATTGGTGTGGAGTAGCCCGTGATGATATCTGCATAATAGTGCTAAATCGTCGAATCTTTCGTTGCCTATATTCGAATAATCTAAGTGATGCACTTCCACTTCTGACTCATTTCCTCCATACCAAGATTCTCCTATTGCGTTGCATTCTTTAGCTTGGCAAACAGCTTTGCTAATTAAGAGTATAGCAGAACGTGTTCTTTTCCAATGTGTTGTTTCACGATAATTTTCGTAATTTTCGCGAGAAACTTGCTCTAATTCTTCAATCTTTTGAGGAGAATTATTTATTATTTGATTAAACCAAACCCTGTCAACTTCTCGATTCGAGATCGTTTTTTCAGCAAAGAACAAAGTCATTGCATCAATCTCTTGTTGTGCTGTTTCCTGCAAGCGTTCCAGGCTTTGATGAATCTCTTGATACTCATCGTAATGGCTGTTGAGTCTGTATTCTTCTTTCCAATTCTGCCATTCAATGTCAAGACTGAAATTGTTTGGATGTTCACAATCTGGTAAAGAAAAAGTTTGGCAAAAGGCTGACCAAGTGAGGTCGGAGTGTTTACGATACTGGAACTGGTAAAAAATTTGTGCTTTACGGCAATAGTCGATTAACCATTGGGTATAAGTGATTTTCAAGAGATCGAGTGGATAATTGTCAGCACGGTTATAGAATTTCTCCATAAATTCTTCTTGACCTAAAGGTTTAAAAAAGAAATACTCGAAATCCATCTTATACTCTCGCTTGTTCTGTTAATTCGATATTTTTCGTGATCTCTTGGCAGAGAAAGCCATAAGTAACTACCTAGATCCTCTTTTTTGTGGTTTGGTCCGATCTTGTTTTGCCGCGCGGCGATAAGGTGGCATATCAATCACATGTATCTGGCACTTGGATGTATCCAACAGCTTATTCCACAGGCTCGGATAACTCACCGCGAAAGCCTCAGGCCTCAAAGTGGATGTCAACACGGTAGGCAGATGTGTGTTGAAGCGATAATTTAACACACTGTATAATTTGTCCTCTGCCCATACAGAACTTGCTTGGCTTTCTTTTATATCATCTAAAATTAAAAGCGGTGTAGTGCGAATTTCATGGATACGACGGCTGAATGAGACATCGGAATCTTTACTGAATGTTTGTCTTAGATAATCGAGCAGTGAAGATACGTCAACGAGAAGGGCTTGCCCTCCCAAGATGATACGATCATGCCCAATAGAGGCGGCCAAATGTGTTTTTCCACAATAAGATTCCCCCAGGAAAACTAACCAGCCTTTTGGATCCTTTGCAAAATTAATTGCAGCAATAAAAGCAGCATGTAATGACTTGACATCATTTTGCGTGACTGTTTTTCTGGTGACTACTCTTTCTTTAGTCCGATTTCGGTAGCCAGTTTCTTTTTCGACCGTCACAGTAGTAACGATTTCCTTGCCTAGTTCATGATCACGCGGTTCAAAGCTTTCAAAGGTCATTTCTGTGATTTCTGGCCACGATAGCATTGAGATTCCAGGATTGCTTGTTTCCTCCGGCCTGCGATAATCGGGTGCAGTAATTCGGATATGTTTGACAAATTCGTCATCCTGCAAACGCGAGCGGATTCGTCCTTCGATCTCATCCAACATCAAATTGGTTGTAATGACAGTGGGTAGTTTATTAATATAACGATAATTGATGATTTGGAATAATTTTTCCTGCGCCCAACCAGTCGCGTTCTGAGTCCCAAAGTCATCCAAAATCAATAAACTTGCGTTGCGGATTTCTTCAAAGCGTTGTTCAAAGGTTGTTTCGGGATCAGCATATGCAAAGCGTAAAGAGTCCAACAGATCAGGGACAGTGATAAATAAAGTTGGTATACCTCTGTTCACTGCATCATTCGCAATAGCTGCTGCGAGGTGGGTCTTTCCGCAACCATATCCACCTTCGAGCAAGAGCCATCCTTCTTGTAAGCGCGCGAACTCTTCGCACACTTCAAATGCATGATGTAATCTTTCTTTTTCTTGCAATGTCATGAACTTTGCTTTTTCATTTCCAGAAGGGTTGAAATTTTCAAACCCTAAATGACTTAAACGATCTAAATTGCTCAATGCAAATAACCGTGTACGCGCTCCTTCTACGATATCTTTTGCACGGCATATACACGGTTCTAATTTGCCGAAATTTTCATGACCGAGAGGAGCGTCTATACGTATATAACCCACGCCCCCACAATGTGGACAATCCGGGTCACCCAATGTTTTGACCAGGCTCTTAATCTCGTTTGAGGAATTCTGAGAATTGGCTATCTGTGTATCGCCCTGAACCTTTGTCAGAGTTTTGCTGATCTTTTTTTCCATTCTTTCCTTCTTCTTTCCAACGCTTCAAAATCGCTTCCACATATCTCCAGTTACGCTTATTATTTTTTACTGCAATTGTAAATGCCTCTTCAAACCATTCTTCTCTGTACAATTCTTCGGCTTCTTTCAACATATCTGCAATCAGTGGTGTAAGTGGTCCAATATTTTCTTCGTACAGCTTGAAAATATTTGGACGCTCTAATGGCGCGGATATAATCCTTGCAGACTCGCGCCACTGGCCCTTCGCGAAGGCTTTTGCTGCGGCGCGCCCGCGCGGCGAATTCAGAAAGTAGAACACACTCGCTTCGTACTCAGACCTCAGCAGGCTCCTGCGCTCTACGGCTTTCTCTAAGCCTGAGTGGATCTTGCTCGGAGAAAGTCCCAGCTCCTTCGCATCGAAATCCGTTTCGGAGATCGCGCGAAACGGACCTTCCATGTGATCGATCCACCAGATCGCATAAAGTGTTACCTTCAATTCATTGGTATCTTTAATTTCTTTCAACACCCGCCGAAAAAACGTATCAGGAACTTGGGTGAAGGTTTCAGAGTCGGTGAAACCTTTGAAACTATTCATTAAATTTCATGTGTCTGGTTGCTGCGTTCTCGAACTTTGCCAGCTCATTGCGGAAGATCAACTCCACGCTTCCCACAGGGCCATTACGATGCTTTGAGACAATAATCTCGGCGACATTTTGTTTCACAGTATCCTTTTCATATTGATCGGCACGGTAAATGAACATGACGATATCGGCATCCTGCTCCAGACTCCCGCTCTCGCGAAGGTCTGATAACACGGGTCTCTTATCTGAACGTTGTTCCACAGCGCGCGATAATTGTGCTGCGGCAAGAACCGGCACATTCAGTTCGCGTGCCAATACCTTAAGATTACGCGAGATATAAGAGACTTCCTGGACGCGGTTGTCATTGCGTGTATCTCCTCCCATCAATTGGAGATAATCTACAATAACCAGGTCGAGACCAAATTCCATGTGCAGGCGGCGGCATTTTGTGCGAAGCTGGAGTGGAGTAATGGCGGGTGTGTCATCGAGATAGATATGCGTATCGCCGAATACTTCGATTGAATGTGTAAACAACGGCCATTCAGTTTCATGAAGCTTACCGGTTCGCAGGCGTTGCGAGTCGATGCCTGTTTCCTGGGCGATCAAGCGTTGCACCACCTGTTCGTTCGACATTTCAAGAGAAAAGATTGCCACATGCTTTTTATGTGTTAGCCCGGCGTTCTTTGCAACCGAAAGCAGAAAACCCGTTTTCCCCTGGCCAGGCCGACCGGCGATGATCAACAGGTCCGAGGGCTGCAATCCGCTCAGCATCTTGTCGAGGTCGATGAAGCCGGTTGGGACGCCGAAAAATTCTTCGGGGCGTTTCGCAAGATCATCGATTCGGTCGTAGTATTCGCTGAGTACGGATGAGATCGGCTGAAGGTCATGTTTGAGGCGTCGTTCGCTTACATTGAATACAGCCTTTTCAGCCTCATCCATCACGTCTATAACATTGGTTTGCTCGTTGTACGCGATCGATGCGATCTGGTTCGCGGCATTGATCATCTTGCGGCGGATCGAATGAGACTCCACAATGCGGCCGTAGGATTCCGCGTTCAGTGAGGAAGGCACCTGATTTACCAGGGAGGTCAGATAGGCGGGCCCGCCTACTTCACTCAACTGGCCTCTGCGGTCTAATTCATCGGAAACGGTCAACAGGTCAATGGGGATGCGTTGTTCATGCAGGCTGGTGAATGCGTCCCAGATCCACTTGTGCCGATGGATATAAAAATCATCCGCGCTCAAAAATTGAGCCACATCGTAATACACTTCAGGATTAATAAATACCGCCCCAACGACGGCTTCTTCTGCTTCTCGGTTGTGAGGGATGCTTGGCGTTGCGGGGGCGGTAGTCTTGTCAGGAGGCAGGTAATCGGTCATTTCTTCTTTGGTTTTTTCGGTTTGTCAGGCGGCGTATCTTCTTCAGGATCATCTTTATCGCCGGGTTCATCGAACTCAAGTTTTTCCAGGAAGTCCTCAAAAATGGACAGCCGCTCGGTTCCTTCCCTGGTCAGTGGGGCTGGTTCACTTTTCTCGGGTTGGGTGCCATCCTCAGGCATATCCGCCTCAGGAATAATTCCCGCCGCGTCCATCACGCTCGGATGGACAAGAATCGGCACGTGCGCGCGCACCGACAATGCGATCGCATCCGATGGACGAGAATCCACGTTCACTTCCTTGCCATTTACTTCGGCGACAATGTTCCCGTAAAAAATCTCTTCCTGTAATTTAACGATCTCGATCCGTAAAACGCGTGCATTAAATGCTCCAAAAACATTCTTGAGTAGATCATGCGTAAGCGGACGGATCATTTCAACTTCCTGCAGGGCAATGGTGATTGCTTCTGCTTCGTAGGGTCCTACCCAGATGGGAAGGTAACGTTCCGAGTCGATCTGCTTCAACACCACCAATCGCTGGGGTGTCATCAAATGTACACGGACGCTGTCAATTTGCACTTCAATCATATCAGGCATGGAAACTCCAAGAGACTACATTTTAGCATAATCGAAGTCGAATGTCATCGTGTTGCAAGATTTATCAAATGAGACTATAATGTTGCCTTGCCAATCGGGGCGTGGCGCAGCCCGGCTAGCGCGCTTGCATGGGGTGCAAGAGGTCGGAGGTTCAAATCCTCTCGCCCCGACTTACCCTAAAAACACCGTCATTATGGCGGTGTTTCATGCTTAAGCATGGGTCACGGACAAAAACAAGACAGGAATGGTCGCTTGCATCGGTCGCATTGCGTGATGCGTACACGGACTTCTATCTCAGTCGCCAGGCGATGAACTGCACACCCTCCACGCTTGCATTTTACAAGTACACTGCTGGGAAGTTTTTAGAATGGATCGAGGGCCGCGGCATTACATCCCCCGAGGAAGTGACGGCCCGCTATGTCCGTGAATATATAGCCGAATTGGTGTGCCTTGGACGCGCAGACACGACCGTGTGGGACCATGTCAGGGCAGTAAAAATGATGCTACTCTTTTGGCACGCCGAAGGGTACAGGCCCGCGCTTGTTCGCTTTGAATTGCCAAGACTTTCCAAGAAGCGTTTACCAGTGTTGACGGCGGATGAATTGAGACAAGTCGTAAAAGCCTGTAACGTTCGAGACAAGGCATTCGTGTTATTTTTGGCGGATAGTGGGTTAAGACGCGCTGAGGCTATTAACCTGAATTGGGGCGATGTGGATATGCAAAGCGGGCTCGTGGTTGTGCGCCAGGGCAAGAAGGACCGGAGCGCGGTTATCGGTGCCACAACCAGACGGGCGCTACTGGCATATAGAAAAACCCTTGCAGATCGTGACGGTGTACTGTTTCAGTCCAGTCATGGGGAGCGCTTCACAGGATCGGGACTACTGCGTATCTTTCGCAGGTTGTCGAAGCGGACCGGGATCCACGTCACAGCTCACGCGCTACGAAGATCGTTTGTTATTTTGTCGCTACGAAATGGGATGGATGTCTTACACTTGCAGGCCATGCTGGGACATGAAGATTTAACCATGGTGACATTATGCCCAAATGGTTGACGATGACCTGCTACAGGCACATCGGCAATTCTCCCCCGTGGATCGTCTGAAGTAGTAGACGGATTATTCAATAGGACG
>Ga0214471_10000812_pt1 | contig 25360 bp, 23 predicted proteins | sample RVTome_5_FD_207665 | JGI IMG/M metagenome (GOLD analysis project Ga0214471, IMG submission 207665) | Soil microbial communities from uranium-contaminated site in the Upper Colorado River Basin, Wyoming, United States - RVT142D155 | ecosystem: Environmental > Terrestrial > Soil > Contaminated >... | reverse complement strand
GGCAGCAGCATCCCGAGGATGGCGTGGCCGGACTCGTGGTAGGCGGTCCTGCGCCTGTCCTCGTGCGTCATCATGATCTTGCGCTCCGCCCCGAGCACGATCTTCTCGAGGGCGTCGGTGAAGTCGTTCATCTGCACCTGCGGATGCCCACGGCGTGCCGCCAGCAGGGCGGCCTCGTTCACCAGGTTGCGCAGATCGGCGCCGACCATGCCGGGCGTCGACGAGGCGATCGAGTTGAGGTCGACGTCGGCGCCGAGCGGCACGTGGCGGCTGTGGACCTCCAGGATCGCCTTGCGGCCGACCTGGTCCGGGGGCGATACGGAGACGTGCCTGTCGAACCGGCCGGGCCGCAACAACGCCGGATCGAGCACGTCAGGCCGGTTCGTCGCCGCCACGACGATCACGCCTTCGGATCCCGAGAACCCGTCCATCTCGGTGAGGATCTGGTTGAGCGTCTGCTCTCGCTCGTCGTGTCCTCCGAACGACATCGCTCCGCCCCGGGCCCGACCGATGGCGTCGATCTCGTCGATGAACACGATGGCGGGCGCGCTCTTCTTGGCCTGCTCGAAGAGGTCCCGCACCCTGCTCGCCCCGACGCCGACGACCATCTCGACGAACTCGGAGGCGGCCATCGAGTAGAACGGCACGTTCGCCTCGCCGGCGACTGCCCGGGCGAGCAGCGTCTTTCCCGTCCCGGGCTGGCCGCTCAGGAGCACGCCCCGCGGGATCTGTGCGCCGAGCTTCGTGTACTTCTCGGGGTTGCGCAGGAAGTCGACGACCTCGACGAGTTGTTCCTCAGCCTCGTCGATCCCCGCCACGTCGCTGAAGTCGACCTTGGCACCGTCACCCGCCTCATAGAGCTTCGCCCTCGACCTGCCGAGCCCGCCGAGCCCGCCGAGGCCCTGTGTCGCCCTCCTCGAGACGCTGATCAGGAGCCACACGATCAGGAGCGTCGGGCCGAAGCCGAACAGGAGCTGCTGCCAGACGGGCGCTGCCTGGTCCGGCGGCTCGGCGTTGACGGTGACCTCTTGGTCGATCAGCCTGCGGAGCAGGTCGTCCTCCGCGAACGACGGCCGCTCCGTCTCGAAGCGCGTCGACGTGACCTCGGCGTCGTCGGGCGACGCCACGGCTTCGGCGAAATCCCCCTGGATCGTGTCGCCGGTGGTGACCACCGTCTCGACGTTGGCAGCGTCGAGCTGCTCGAGGAACGTCGTGTAGGGGATCCTGATGCGCGCCTCGGGCGCCAGCAGTGAGTTCGAGATCACCCAGTTGACCACGAGCGACACCAGCAGCACGATCCAGAACCAGCGACCTCCCGGCATCTTGGGGAGTCGCGGGCGCGAGCCTTCGGTCTCTTCGCCGTCCCGGCCGGCAGGCGGCTTGCTGGCAGGCGGTATCGGTCGGTTCGTCATCGCGTTGAACGCTACCGGTTTGTGGCGACGAACACTCCGGCGGGCTCTGGCGTACCGGCGTCGCACATAAGCGACGGACGGACGCAAGAACGGAAAGAGGCCTCAGCCGGCGACGCCTGCCGCCCAGTCGGTGTGGAGGGCGGCATAGACGCCGCCGAGGCTGAGCAGCTCGACGTGGGTGCCCCGTTCGACGAGGCGGCCCTCGTCGAACACGAGGATCTCATCGCTCGCTTCTGCGGTCGAGAGGCGGTGTGCCACCGTGATGCTCGTCCGGCCCTCCGTCAGGTGCTCCATCGCCCTGCGGAGGCGCACCTCGAGGGCGGGGTCGACGGCCGACGTCGCCTCGTCGAGTACCAGCAGGTCCGGGTCGACCATCCAGGCCCTGGTGAGGGCGACGAGCTGCCGCTCTCCGGCAGAGAGCCTGCCCCCCCGCTCGCCAACCGGCGTGTGGATGCCTGCCGGGAGCGTCTCGATCCAGTCGTCGAGCTCGAGTTCACGGAATGCCTGCCTGATCTCGTCGTCCGAGGCGTCGATGTCTCCATACCTGACGTTCTCCGCCACGGTCGAGTCGAAGAGGAAGCCCTCCTGGGGGACGAAGGCCACCCGGCTCCTCAAGCTGTCGAAGCGAACCCGGGCCACGTCGATCCCGCCGATCTCGACGACACCGTCGGAGGGGTCGAGCAGCCTCGTGACGAGCTTGGCGAACGTCGACTTGCCGGATCCCGTTTCGCCGACGACCGCCACCGAGCGCCCGGACTGGATCGCCACGTCGATCTCTCGGAGGACGTCGCCCCCGGTCGGGTAGCGGAAACGCACCCCTCGAAGCGCCAGCCCGAGCGGCCCGGGTGGAAGGTCGAGCCCCTCGTCACCCGGGTCGGCGACGTCGATGTCCCCGTCGAGCACGGTGAGGATCCTCCGCACGCCGGCGGCGGCGGACTGCGCCGAGTCGAGCGTCTCGACGAGGGTCTGGACCGGGTCGACGAGCAGATTGACGAGGAACAGGAAGGCGAGGAGCGTGCCGGCCGAGACTCCGCCGGCGGCGCCGGTGACCACGCCGACGCCGATCACGGCTGCGGTGATGAGGCCGGCGAACAGCTCGGCGCTCGAGAAGAGCATCGCCCCCAGCTTGCCGGTGCGGTACTCGGAGCGGAACTGGGCGTCCAGCACCTCTTCGACCTTCCTGACCGTCTCGTTTTCGGCCCCGTAGGCGCGGATCACCGGCAGACCGGTGATCGCCTCGCTCAGCGCCGCCAGGCTGTCGGCGACGCGGCGCCGCACCACGTCGTGGGCCCGCTGCAGGATGCGCTGGAACCAGACGAGCATGGCGGCGTAGGTGACGACGCCCCCGAGGACCAGCAGCGCCAGCGTCCACCCGTAGAAGAACATCACGACGACCGCCAGCAGAAGCTGGGCGGCACCGATGAGGAGCCCGACTCCACCCCAGTTCATGAAGTCCTGGATCGTGGTGACGTCCGACGTGACCCGGGCCACGAGCGCTCCTCGCCGCTCCGATTCGACGTGGAGCACCGAGAGCGTGTGAATGTGGGAGAACGTCTTGACCCGCAGCTCGGCGAGCCCGCTTGCGGCGGCAGTCGCCAGCCGAATGAGCGCGATGCGCCGTACGAACATCGCCACCACCATGGCAACCAGTGCGACGGCGCCCTTGGCGACGGCTCCGGTTACGTCGACCCCGGCCGGGTCGAGGATCTCGTGGTCCATGATCTGCTGGACGACGATCGGGACGACCACTTGGATGGCCGTGCCGACAACCGCGAACCCGACGGTCCCGAGCAGGCCGCGCCGCAGCGCCGGGGCTTCCTTCAGGGCCCGGCGCAGCGCCTGGGACGTGGTGATCTCCTTGCCCTCGATCACCGCGCCTCCTCGGCCCGTCTCCTGGCGTCGGCGTCGTAGGCGTCGAGGATCTCGGCGTAGCCGGGGACGGTCGCCAGCAACTCGTCGTGATGGCCGTGGGCGACGATCCGGCCGTCCTCGACATAGACGATCTCGTCGGCGAGCAGGATGCTCGATTGGCGGTACGCCACCACCACGATCGTCGACGGCAGCTCGGCGCGCCGGAGCCCCTCGAGGATGCGGGTCTCGACCGAGGGGTCGACCGCAGATGTCGCGTCGTCGAGGATCAGCAGCCGCGGCTTGCGAACCACCGCCCTCGCCAGTGCGATCCGTTGCCGCTGGCCACCCGACAGCGTCGTCCCTCGCTCTCCGAGGACGGTTTCGTAGCCGTGGGGGAGCGCGCCGACGAACTCGTGGGCGTTGGCGAGCCGTGCCGCCGCCTCGATGTCGGCGTCCGAGGCGTGCACCCCGAATCCGATGTTGCCCCGGACGGTGTCGTCGAAGAGGAACGCCTCCTGGGCGACGAACGCCACCTCGCCGGGAAGGGCCGACCGGGCGAAGTCGCGCAGGTCCCGCCCGTCGATGCGAATCGCCCCCGCCATGGGATCCCACAGCCGGGCGAGCAGCACCGCCAGCGTCGACTTGCCAGAGCCGGTCGGCCCGACGACGGCGACGACGCGGCCCGGCTCGATCGTCAGCTCGACTCCTTCGAGGACGAGGTCGTCCCCGGTGTACGAGAAGTCGAGGGTCTCGCTGCCGACCTCGGCGCCGTGTGCCTGGACGGTCGCCGACAGCGAGCCGTACGGGACGACGTCGCGGACTTCGAGCACGGCCTCGACTCGCTCCCATCCGGCCACCGAGTGGGTGAGATCCCAGATGACGAACCCGATGAGCCGCACCGGTATGTACAGGAGCGTGATGAGGTAGACGATCGTGATGAGGTCGCCTGGGCTGATCGCTCCGGCCTGGATCCGCCAGGCGCCGAGCATGAGGAGCACCACACTGCTGATCGATAAGATCCCCTCGACGGCGACCCGGAAGGTGTTCCACCGGGTGTCGACCGTGATGATCGTGTCGCGCAGCTCGTCGGACGCCGCCGCGAGTCGTCGCGTCTCGTATGCCTCGCGACCGAGCGCCTTCACGGTCAGTGCGCCGTCGAAGCTCTCGTGCGCCATCGCTGCCACGTCACCTTGCTGCTCCTGCACCCGCGCGAACTGCGCCTGGGTGCGCCAGCTCCCCCGTAGGTCGGTGGCGACGACGGAGACGAGGATCACCAGGGCGGCGAGCGCCATGACAGGATCGATGAAGAGGATCATCACGACCGACCCGATCAGCAGCAGGGTGGCACCCGTCCCATATGGAAGGGGGGCGAGGATGAAAGTCCCCTGATTGGCGTCCGAGTCGGTGACGGCCAGCAAGTCGCCGGTCGACTGCCTGCTGTACCAGCCGAGCTCGAGCCGGAGCAGGTGGTCGATGAGGCGGTTGCGCACGTCCGCCTTGGCGCGGAACTGGAGGTAGCCGGCGGCGGTGCGCCGCAGCGTGATCCCTGCGGCCTTCCATGTGGCGACGGCGATCACCGCCAACAGGCCGGGCCACAGCCTTCCGGCCGTCGAGGCGCCCTCGTCGAGCACCGGGACGATGAGGCTGTCTGTCACGTTACCGATGACGACCGCGGCGGCGACGATGGCGCTCACGAACAAGGCGGCGCCTGTGACGGCGAGCGCGAAGGCGGCCGGGTGCATGCGAACGAGCAGTGCGACGAGGCGGGCGCCGCGTCGCATCGATTGGCGGAAGGTCGGGGAGTCCGGCACAGCCGTTCGATGCTAGGAGGGTCCGGTGACAGCAGAGACGCCGCTGTTGACGCCGTCGGGGATGTTCAGCCGCCTCGAGGCGCCGCCACCCTCCCGCGCCAACCCGCCCAGCTCGATCGGCGCCGAGCTCGACGTCGCCGACGAAGGCTCGCCCTAACGTGGCCACAATGCTCCCCATCTCGTTCCTGTCGGACTTCGGGCGTGCCGACGAGTTCGTCGGCGTGGTCCACGGCGTCATCGCCCGGATCGCCCCGGAGGTGCGCGTCATCGACGTCGGCCACGACTTCCCGCGGGGCGACGTGCGCGCCGGGGCTCTGGCGCTCCTAAGGGCCATCCAATACCTCCCGCACGGTGTCGCCCTCGCCGTCATCGACCCCGGGGTGGGCACTGCCCGCAGGGCGATCGCTGCCCGCACCGAGTGGGGGACCTTCGTCGGACCGGACAACGGACTGCTCGCCCCGGCGGTCGCAATGGTCGGCGGCGCCGACCTGATCGTCTCGATCGACAATCCCGACCTGCGCCTTCCCGCCGAGGGTGCCACATTCCAAGGCAGGGACGTCTTCGCCCCGGCTGCGGCGGTGCTCGCATCCGGCGAGGTGCCGATCGAGGAGCTCGGGCCTGAGCTCGGCCCCGAGGGCGTGACTCCGTTGATGATGCCGCTCGTCGAGAACGAGCCGGGCATCGTGCGAGGCGAAGTGCTGTGGATCGACCACTTCGGGAACGCCCAGACGAACATCGCGCCGAGCGACCTGGAGCTGACGGGCGCCAGACCGGGGGAGGCCGTCACCCTGCGCATCGGCGCCATCGAGCATGCGCTCATCTGGGTGGCCGCCTACGGGGACGCCGGCCCGGGCGACGGCCTCATCCATGTCGACTCGTACGGGCAGATCGCCATCGCGGTGCGCGACGGGCGCGCCGACTCCTCGTATCCGGTGGAGGAGGGGATGGCGGTGACGCTGCTGGCCCGAGGGAGCGAGACCCCGATTCAGCGGATCGCCCCCGTCAGGTAGAGGCGCCACAGGAAGGCGGCGACGATGAGAGCCATGAGGACGAGCAGGACGATCGAGGTGACTGGTCGCATCCCGGAGCGACGTTAGGGGATGTTCCGCCGAAGCAAGCCGACGCTGCCCGCCGGATTGACCCTGGTGACCCGCCGGGCGTGCGGGCTCTGCGAGGAGGCTCTGGGGGCGATCGGCAGGGTCGGCGTTGCCGGTCCGGTCGCCATCGTCGACATCGCCGAGCACGCCGAGCACGCCATGTTCGATGAGCGGCTTCCCGTCCTCCTCGACTCGGCAAGCAACGTGCTGGCGGAGGGCAGGATCACCGAACGGCAATTGCGGGCGATCGCCAGATCGCTGGTGTGAGGTCGGGAGCGACCGTACCGAGTGGCCCTATTCCGGGCGCCGAGGCCCGGCCTATCCTCACCGAGCGTGAAGGGCGACATTCCTGCGGCGACCGTCTCGAGGCTCCCCGTCTATCTGCGGAGCCTCGGCGACCTGCCGCCGAGCCAGGACACGTGCTCATCCGAGCAACTCGCCTCGATCGCCGGGGTGAACTCGGCTCAGGTGCGCAAGGATCTGTCCCACCTCGGCTCGTACGGAACGCGCGGCGTCGGCTACCACGTCGCCGACCTACGAGAGCAGCTTCGCCACGCCCTCGGGCTCACCAGGGGATACGCCGTCGCCATCATCGGCGCCGGCAACCTCGGCTCGGCCCTCAGCAACTACGCCGGGTTCGGATCGTGGGGGTTTGGTGTCGCCGCCATCTTCGACAACGACCCTGCGAGGGTCGGCGAGCTCGTCGGAGGCCTCGCGGTCGAGCCGCTCAGCCACCTCGAGGAAATCGTCGCCGAACGTGGGATCACGATCGGGATCATCGCCACGCCGGCAGGGGCGGCCCAGGAGGTGGCCGACCGGCTGACGAAAGCCGGGGTCCGCTCGATCCTCAACTTCGCCCCGGCCGTCATCCACGTCACCGACGGGGTCGAGGTCCGTAGGGTCGATCTGTCGACTGAGCTCCAGATCCTCACGTTTCACCAGCAGCGGTGACCGCGGCGCCCTTAGCGCCGGGGGCGCTGTCTGCGCCCCGCGGCGACCTCGGCGCCGTTCAGACTTCCTCGTCTGCCTTCTCGTAGCGATCGAGGGCGGCGACGAACATGAAGAACAGGATGGCCGAGCCGAGCATCGCCGCGATGGCCGGGATCCTGATCTGGAAGGCGTTGAGGCCTTCGAGCACGGCGGGACGCAGCCCGCGGGGGGCGTAGACGACGAACAGGAGGCTGCCGATGACGAGCCACCCGAAGGTGGCCGCACCGGTGATCAGGAAGGCGAGGCGGCTGCCCAGGTTCGTGGAGAGGACGAGGAATCCGGTTCCGACGAAAGCGACGACCGAAACGATCGCGATGAGGATGCCGCGAGCGGCGATCGAGAACTGTGTGATGTCCCCCGCCTCGTCGCGTCGCTTGAACACCCCGTCGTAGGCGTCTCCGAGGAGGCCGCGGGCCGCGGGGATGAACGACAGCACGGTCACGACGATGAGGGCGACGCCGAGCTTCTCGAGCCTGGTGAGGCCCTCCTGGCGAGCCGCCACCTCGAGGACTTGTGCTCGGAACCTCTCCCTCATCGGTTTCACAGCGACCTCTCGAATGCGACGATCAGCTCGATGTCTCGCTGGGTGAGCACCTGGCCGAAGCCGGGCATCCGCCCCGTCCCCAGCCCGTTGATGCCGTAGTTCTTGCCGAACTCACTACCGCCGGTGACGAACGTGATGTGGGTGGCAGGGTCCGGGAACTGAAGGAGCGCCCTGCCATCCTCGAGCGACGGTCCCCACGCCCCCGAGCCGGGCGCCTGCTGGAACGCCACGCCGGCGCTGTAGCCGGCCGTGTGGCATCTGGCGCAGTAGGCGTTGAAGAGGCCGAAGGCGCGCCTTGCATCCTCTGTCGTCAGCGTGCTCTCATTCCCTTCCTCGTCGTGGACGGCGACGTCTGTGCCCTCCATCGCGGTGAGCACGTCGTCGTAGTCGACCTCCCACGCCGCGATCGCCTTGGCGTCCTCGAGGAACTCGATCCTCGACTCGACGCCGCCGAGGAAGACATCGTGACGATCCGTCGTCACGCTGAGGGTGAGCCGTGACGTGTCGAGCTCGGTGAGGAACGTCTCAGCTGCCTCGAGGTCGGCGATCGGGATCGCATCCGTGGTCTCGTTCGTGAATCCGTCGTCCGTCCTGAACGTGACTCCGTAGTCATCCACCGCTACGAGGTTCACCTCCAGCTCCTGGTCTCCGTCGTCGTTCGTGGTTGCCGACACCTGGCGGGTGACCACGGTTTCGTGGACGACCATGGCGATCTCCGTCAGGCGGCGCTCGGCGGCGTCGGCGAGCCCGTCGCGGTCCGTGTCGGCTCCGGCGCCGATGCACGACTGGCCGACGAGCGTCGCCGACCGGTCGGTGCAGGTCCCGTCGTCCGCGAAGAGTGCCCTGATCTCGGCCGGGAAACCCTCGATCGTGGCGAACTTGTCGGGCGCATCGTTGACGTCGTCGCGTTGGGCCAGCTGTTGCGCCAGCAGCAGGTCGACGACGTCTTCTCCGTTGACGATCCTGTCGAGGGCGATCTGGACGGCGTTGTCGATCCTGAGCAGCGCCTCGTCCTGCGAGAGCTGCAGGTTGTGGAGAAAGGCGAGGACCTGGTCGATCTCCTGGACCGTCATCGATCCTCCGCCCTCGAGACCGGCAGGCGCCATCGGGGTGCCGTCACGCCCATACGTGATGACGGTGCGCACCTCGTCCTCGGTGAAACGGAAGAAGACGTCGTCGAGGGCCGGCGCCAGCCACGACGTGTTGATGCCGCTTCGCCTCTCGAGGAAGGGAGCGGCACCGCCTCCGGCCGTCGGGCCGTGGCAGTTGACGCACGCGAACTCGGTGAACCACTCGGAGCCCGCCTCGATGTCCTTCTCGGCGAACTTCTCGGCTGCCCCCGCCTGTCTCCCGGACTCGTTCACGTAGTAGACCGGGAGCACGACCGCCAGGACCGCTGCCGACACGACTGCGGACGTCAGCACCCGATTGAGCCTGGTGGACTCGAGCACCTCGTCCGGGACTCCCGGACGGAGGTTCAGCGGCGTCTCCTCCTGGCGTCTGGCTCGGCGCCTGGCGTTGATGACGATGTACCCGACCCACCCGAGGAGGGCGGCGAGTGCCAGCGTGAGCACCACCGAGCCGAGCCCGACGTTGCTCGGCCCCACCGGGGCTTCCTCCTCGACCGCGAGGATCAGCGGGGCGGCTGCGAAGAAGGCCTTGTCGTGCATCACACGCAGGACGGGCCCTGGGGATATGTCGCCGTCTTGTTCTTGGAGCGAGGTGTCTGGAAGATGGCACCCGTATTGACGACGAGCTCGCCGGCGTCAGTCAGGGACACCTCGAACCGGTCGAGGTTGCGGGGTGCCGGGCCTGCCTCGTATTCGCCGTGGAAGTTGTAGCGCGATCCGTGGCATGGGCACTCGAAGCCCTGCGAAGGGACGCATGAAGGCACCCGGCACCCGAGGTGGACGCACCTCTGCCACAGCGCCATCAGCCCCGGTTCGCCTCCGCCCGCCCCCACCAGGACGGGCAGGTCCTCGAAAGAGCTCCCCGCCATCTCGTCCTCCGGAAACGAGATCAGCCATGTCTGGGCGGCGGCCACGAACTTCGGCACGACGGTCCCATCCGGTTGGACGATCTCCGTCCTGAGGTCTTCGAGGGTTCCGACGTTGAAGGACGTACCGAACCCGCCTTTGAGCTTCGGCCACAAGAACGCCAGGAAGCTGATGGTGAGGCCGCCCATGAACGCCCCGCCGAACAGGCCGAGGAGCGCCCGGTTGAGGAAGCGTCGGCGCGTGACGTCGAACTCGTCGGCGGAGATGTCGACCTTCTCGAGGAGCCGGTCGACGGGTGGCGCCTCTCTCTCACCAACTCCCTCAGTCTCTTCCTCGAGCTCGGTCTCCTCGCGCACCAGAGTCGCAACACCACCTGAGGCGGCGGCGATCCTGGCCTGGCGTTCCGCCCTGGCGGCCATGTCCCTGGCTGCCGCCTCCTTGTCGAACTCGCCTGTGATCGGGCCCGCCGCCGCCCCGCGCCGAACCGCCACGGTGAGGATGCCGCCGGCGACGAGCACCGCCGCTGCGATGAGCCCGATCACGAAGATTGTCGTTGATTCCATCACTGCCTCAGAAGTCGAAGAAGATGCCTGCGTCCCACGGGAACGTGAAGTTGAAACCGGGGCCCCTGAAGAACGAGCCGTAGATCGTGAGGATCGCAGACGCGAACACGAAGAAGCTGAAGATCATGATCGCCAACTTCCTGTCCGAGGGGCGAACCGACGGGTTCCTGTCGATGTACGGCACGATCGCCAAGCCGGCGAGGCCGAATCCCGGGATGATGACCCCGGCGACCTGCGGATCGAAGTACGAAAGCAGCTCCTGCAGGCCGAGGAAGTACCAGGGGGCTTTCGAAGGGTTCGGCTGGGCGTTGAAGTTGGCGAACTCGAGCAGCGGAGCGTCGACGAACACCGAGAACACGAAGACGGCGGCAGTGCAGATCATCAGAGCGACGAACTCCACTGCGACGAGGTGGGGCCACGTCGAAACCTTGTCGGTCGGCTCGGCCTTGACCTGCTGGATTGCCCCTGCCTTGACGACCGTGAGGAGCCGCTGCGTCCTCACGCCCTCCGGAATCGCCGGAGCCGCCGCCGGGGCGGTCGCAGCAGCCGCTCCGCCTCCGGTCGCCGCCGCGGCGGGCGCCGCCACAGCCGGTGCAGATGCTTCCCCTGCGATCGCAGGTGCGGGCTCGCCCGAGTGGCGCGCTCGCGCCAGTGCGGCCCTGCGGAGCAGCGAGGCCGGAACGCCGTACTGCTCGGACTCTGCCGAGAGGTCGCGCGCCGGACCAGAAGGGGCCGCCTGGACAGCCGGTGCGTCGGCGGCCGGGGCCTCTGCCGGCGGGGCCTCTGCGGGCGGCGTCTCGGCCGCAGCGACGGGAGGCTCCTGAACGGAGGCGGCGGGAGATTCTTGGACGGCCTCGCCTTCGGAGGGGGGAGCGTCTCCTCGCATCTCGGCGAGCACCTCGCTGACGGTGCGTCCCTCCGCCCTGGCTCTCGCCTCGGCGCTGCGGCGCAGTATGTGCTCGGGTATCTCAGCCATGCCTCGACCTCACAACGGCCCCGAGATGCCGCCGTCTTTGCGAACTCGCCAGAAGTGGACCGCCATGAAGATGACGATCACGAACGGCAGGAACAGGACGTGCAACACGTACCAGCGAAGCAAGGTGTCCGGCGTGATCTGGACGCCGCCGATCAGCGCGAACGACACCTGCGCTCCGAATACAGGGGTGTAGGCCGCCATGTTCGAGCCGACGGTCACGGCCCACACCGCGAGCTGATCCCAAGGGAGGAGGTAGCCGGTGAACGAGAGCAGCAGGGTGAGGAGGAGGAGCACGACGCCGACGACCCAGTTGAACTCCCTGGGCGGCTTGTACGCGCCGTGATAGAAGACCCGTGACATGTGGAGGAACACGGTCAACACCATGGCGTGGGCTCCCCACCGGTGCATGTTCCTCACGACCTGGCCGAACGCAACGTCTGTCGAGAGCGCCTGGATGTCCTGGTAGGCGGCCGGCGAGGTGGGCCGGTAGTAGAACATCAGGAAGATCCCGGTGATGGTCAGCAAGATGAACAGGAAGAAGCTGAGGCCGCCGAGGCACAACGTGTAGGACAGCCGGACGCTGTGCCGTTTCACCTTCACCGGATGGAGGTGATACAGAACGTTGTTCATGATGACGTAGGAGCGGTTGCGAGGGCTGTCGGTGTAACCGTGCCTGAAGGGGGAGCCGGGGCGGAAGATCGAGCTCCACGCCTGGCTCTGACGGATGTGATCGCCCACGTCGGCGAGCCGCTCCTTGAGGCCGACCCTCCCGTCTCCGTTGCCGTTGGCCAATTGCCCTCCTCAGACCCTCGTTCGCCGGAGAGTGCGGGGAACATACCCGGCAGGGAACCTCGTGGCGAGGAGCGGTCCGCTCTCCGCCCGTGCCCCTGAGCCCTCTCGGGTCCTTCCCTGCATCCTCCTGAGTCTCACGCGCCCGAGGCGCTCGTCCAAAACGACCGCGCTCACCAACGCATGCCGTACGAGTAACCGTTCTTGAAGTCCCGCTGGCCCGTGTTGTACTCCCAGGGAGCCATGCCGAACTGCTCTGCCTGCTCGGCGAGCGACCCGGCGAACTTGCCGAGCGTGATGACCCCCGTCGGGCACCGGTCGACGCACAGCGCGCACCTGGTGCACTCGTCTTCGTCGACGATGAAGAACCCGAAGTTCTCGGCGTTGTCACCCGGGTTCTCGACGTTGGCCCCCTCGGCGATGGCGTCGAGCGAGAGGTAGTGGATGCACTTCCACGGGCAGATGTCGACGCATCCCTCGCACAGGATGCACTCCGACTGGTCGATGTGGAGGAACTGCTTCGGTCTGACCGCGGCAGTGAGATAGGCACCGTCGACCGCCGTCAATTGGTAGTCGTCGCGCATCGGAGGAGTCTCGAACCAGACCTCGTTCGCCATGCCTACCTACCCACCTTCGTGAGCGGGCGCCCGTAGGTGGACACCGGAGCGGGCGGAGGGGCGGTCTCGACGCGCTTCGACCTCTCCTGCCACTGGTACATGCCGACGGCGATGATCCCGGTCACGACGACGACGTAGCCGCCGGCGATGGCGTCCTTGAGGACCGCGGCGCTGATCTTCACCTCGTTGTTGAGGACGAGGGCCTCGGGGACGGTGAGGATGATCTTCTGGGGGGTCCACTCCCAGACGGCCTGGGTCAAGGTCAGCCATTGGTTCGGGATGATCCCGAAGAGGATGATCATGAGCGTCGTGAAGACGGATGCTCCGATGGCAGCCCTGGCCCACGTCATCGGGCGCTTGTAGAGGAAGCCGATGGTGATGCCTGCCAGCATGGCGAGCCCTCCGCCGAGCGAGACCGTCTGGCCGATGAGGGTCCACAGCCAGCCGCGCGGGATGTTCGGGTAGATCTCGGCGTTGAAGGCGTTCACGGGGGGCAGGCTCGTGAAGTGTGAGAAGAGCGCCCCTCCGATCGTGACGGCGAGCCCGCCCACGATCAGCCCGACGCCGATGAGCTCGTTGCGTCGCAGCTCGCCTGGTTCGGCCTGTGGCATTGCCTGTCCTCGGTCGGTCGGACTCCCATTGTAAGTGGTCGCGCCGGCCTCGAAGTGACCGTAAGGGGTGCCCACTGCTGTGCGAGAAGCGGTCCGGCGATGCTCCGGGTCGTTCCCCGCGCGCAGGCCTGTGTTCAGGTGCCGTTCTGCGAGAAGTGCATCCAATCCTTCAGGGAGTTCCAGTCCCCGCCCCATTCCCATCCGATCGAGGCGAAAGCATCGAAGACGGCGTCGCCCCGCTCGATCATGCCGGGCCGCAGGCGTGACCGATCGACGTACGACGAGGACAGCTCCGGGAGCACGAGGTCGCCCTTGATGTACGGGTTGTGGAAGGGATTCACGTCGATGGCGAGACCGAAGGCGTGCTGCGACCACGACGTGCCACCGGTTGCCGGTCTGCATTCGAAGGATCCCGTGACGTTGCCGTCGCCCGTCGGCGGGGCGTCGAGCTCGTCGACGGTCAAGACCCTCATCTGCTCGATCGGGTAGCCGGCCGCGAAGAGCGCCTCGAAGACGGAAACGACGCCGTCCGCCACCGAGGCGTTGACGATGATCTCGCCGGTGTGGACGACCCCGTCGAACCCGTGGTGCGTCACCGTGAGATACGCCAGGTCGGAGGCGGCGACGGGACATTCGTCCTGCCAGGTCGACCGGGCGAGCACGTCGGCCGGCACGGGCCCGCTCGTCGCTGCGAACTCGTCCGCGTCGGGCCGCGGGAGGTGGTCGATCGTCTCGAAAGCCCGGTTCTCCAGCTCGGGCGGGGTTGGCTGGGCGATGCCGAAGCCGTCCGGGCGCTCAGGCAGGACACGGCTGCCGAGCCACTCTGGCCGGGCGTGCGGCGACTCGGTCGTCGTCGCTGCCGGGACGGTGGTCGTCGTGGTCGTCGGTGGCGGCTGGGTCGTCGTCGAAGCCGGGGCCGTGCTGGTCACGGTCGGGAGCGGCCCGAGAGTCGCCTGCGGCCCGGTCGTGATCGTCGCGCCGGCAGTCGAGCACGCCGCCAGCCAGGCGAGCCCGGCGACGGCGACGGTTGTGCGCATAGGTGAACGGTAACGATGCCTCCGACTTGTGCGGTTCGCTTCGTCGCAGGGTCGGCGGCGCCGGCGGATCGCCGCCGTAGTGGGTTGCGTGAGCCGCCCAACTAACCTGCCGAACCGCATGGCCCGAATGCGGATCGATCTCGTGGGAGGGAACGGGCAGGCGTGACTACGACGGCTGAAACGCTCGAGGCGGAGGCACCCGCCCCCGAGCCGTTCCACGATCACACCGACAGGGCAGTGAAGGCGCACCTCCAGGCGTCCCTCGTGCTCTTCGCCGTCGGCCTGCTCGGTCTGGTGGTGCTGGCGGTCAAGTTGATCGAGCCGGAGTTCCTCGGAGGCGTCGCCTTCCTGTCGTACGGCCGCATGCAGCCGATGGTGACCAGCCTCCTCCTGTACGGCTGGCTCACGATCGGGCTGTTGGGAGCCGTGTGGTATGTGGTTCCTCGGGCGACGGGCGCACCACTGCACGGTGAGCGGTTGGCCCTCGTCTCGCTCGGTCTCGTGACGCTCGGGCTCCTGGCAGGCGTCGCCGGCATCGGAGCCGGCCTCTCCGAGGGCCGCCGCTATCTCGAGATGCCGATCTGGGCAGACGGCATCGTCGCACTCGGCCTCGTCGCGGCAACGGTCGTCGTCACCAGGACGGTGCAGGGGGGAGACGTCAAAGCGCTCTCACCGGTCCAGTGGTACCTGGTCGCCGCCGTGCATTGGCTGCTCTTCATCCATGTCGTCGGCAACATCCCCGGGCTCACCGGCCTCAGCAGCATGTTCCAGGAGAGCTTCTTCAGGGCGGGCCTCGTCGGGCTGTGGGTGGGCGCCGCCGGCGTCGGGGTGACGTACTTTCTGATTCCCCGCCTCACGGGCCGCCCCGCTTTCACGGCGACCCAGATGTCGGTGCTCGGCTTCTGGTCGCTGGCGTTCCTGTGGGCTCTGACCGCTCCCGCCGAGCTGACGTACGGCCCGGGAGGCGACTGGCTCGACACCATCGGTATCATCTTCTCGATCTGCCTGTTGGTCGCGGTCCTCGTGATCCTCGCCGACATCGTCACGGCGATGCGGGGCATGTGGCACCGGGTCGGCGACAGGCTCACCCTCCGCCTGCTGATGGCGGGAGCCGTCTGTTTTGCGATCCTCCCCCTCCTCAACCTGATCGTGGCGCTGCGGTCCTCGAACACCGTCGTCGGCTACACGGATTGGGGCGGTGCGTACGAGTCGCTCGCCGTGCTGGGCGCCGGCTCGCTGTGGCTGGCTGCCTGGGTGAGGCACGCCGCGCCGGAAGTCCTCGGCAGGCCGAGCGGGTTCGGCTCGTTCCACTACGTGGCGTCGCTCACCGGACTCGCATTGGTCGTCGGATCGCAGCTCTTGGCGGGCGCCGTCACCGGGTTCACCTGGGCGGCGGCAGCCAACTCGGCGAAGTTCATCAATGCCGGGGACGGGTGGCTCAACACGGCAGCCACACTCGAGCTCCCGCATGCATTCCGGGTGACCGGCGTCGCCGTGTTCACGGCAGCCCAACTGGCGTGGATCGTCGCCAGCTTCGGAGGAATCGCCAGGCCCGGGGCCGTTGCGGCGTTGGCGGCCCAGGATGACAGTCCCGAGCCCGAGGTGACGCAGGAGCTGCTCCTGGCCCGTCCCCTCGGCCTGGGCCGGCTCCGCACCGGCTACGTCGGGCTGTTCGCCGTGGCGGCCCTGTTCGCACTGGTCCTCCCGTCGCTCGATCAGCCCCAGGCCGAACCCACGCGCCTCGCCGACGCCCATCGCTACTACCCGGATGGTGCTCCGGCGACGATCGGCCGCCAGGTGTTCATCGCCGAGGGCTGTGTTGCGTGCCACACGCAATCAGTACGTCCGATCGTCACCGACGTCGGGCTCGGCGCTGTGAGTCAACCGGGCGACTACGCAAGGGAAACGCCCGTCCAGGTCGGCTGGGTGCGGCTCGGCCCCGACCTGATGCACGCCGGCTCGCGCGACCTGACGTCGGGTGCCAGCTTCGTCACGGACCACCTCGCCGACCCGCGGCGGTTGCGGCCGTGGTCGATCATGCCGAGCTACGACTACCTCAGCGATCGTGATCTGAACGCCCTCGGCGCCTACATCGCCGGCCTGGCGAGCATCGCGGATGGGGAGGAGTGATGGACGAGCTGCTGCGGCAGGTCGCGGACGAGACGGGCGTGCCGGCCGACCTGCTGAGTCGCGCCGCCGCGGCGCGAGCCAAAGCGCTCGGCGTCGAGACGGCCGAGCTGGTCGCGTCGTGGGCCGGAGCAGAAGCTCCTCCACCTGCACAACCGGCGGCTCCTGCAGCTCCTGCGGAGCAACCTGCAGCCGAGGCGGCGCCCGAGCAGCCACAGCCGGCTGTGCCCGCCCCCGACCAAGCCGTGACGGCACAGCCGGACACTGCGCCGCAGGTCGAGGTGCTCGAGCCGGAGGCAACGGCGCCGGAGGCGGAGGCGGAAGTGGAGCCCGGGCCCGCCGGCCTGTTGAGCTCTTTCCCGACGTGGCTGGCGGCCGCCTTCATCATCATCCCGAGCATCGCGGTCCTCTATGCGTTGCTCACGCCGAACGCCCCTGAGTGCGGCACGGCGGGGCAACTCGCCATCGATCCTGTGAGCGGTGCGGCCGTGAACTGCGACGGGACGGCGTACGGCGTCGACATCGTCAACTTCTTCACGATCGGCCGCGAGGTCTACGACGCTCGGTGCGTCTCCTGCCATTCCGCAGACGGCTCGGGCGGCGCAGGGCCCGCCCTGCGCAGTGGCTCCGTGCTCACGACCTTCAACGCCGGGAACTGCATCGCCCACATCGATTGGGTGGCACTCGGGACGGCGGGCTGGCCTGCCGAGCATGGCAACACCTACGGCGACAACAACAAGCCAGTCGGCGGCAGCGGCGCCCAGATGCCGGGATTCGAAGGGCAGCTGACGCCTGAGGAGATCCAGGCGGTTTCCCTCTACGAGCGAGTGGCGTTCGGTGGCCAGCCGCTTCCGGAGGCCGAGGTGGATTGCGGCGCGGTAGAGAGCGGCGTGGTGGCGGCCCCGTGAGCCGGCCCAGCTAACTCGTCATCGCACGTACCATTTTCTGCGTGGATCGTGCTCGGCCGCTGCTCTTGGTGTTGTCCCTGCTCGCCGGCGCCTGCACCGCCGATCAGCGGTCCGACGCAACCGTCCCACCGACGACCCAGGTGGCGGCGCCGACGACGGTCGCTCCCGTGCCGACCACGACGACGACCGCCCCGCCGACCACGAGGCTCGAAGAGCAGCGCCTGTGGGCGTTCCCCGGGCCGGAGCACTACGAGGGCGACGTCCTCACTCTCCAACTGCCCCTCGGCGACTTCGGGACACACGAGCTTGGGCCGACGACGCTCACCATCGACGGCGAGACGGCGCCGGTGCGGGCGATCCTCGAGAGCGACCCGCTCCTCGGCTGGTACGTCGTCTTCCCGGACGCCTTCGACACTGCCGGCGAGGTCGGCCGTCACGAGGTGATCGTCACCGCAGAGATCGATGGCTCCCGTCGCCGCGTCGGAACCGGGATCGAGGTGCTCAGCGCCTCCCGCCGTCCCGCCCAGGAGTCCACGGCCACCTGGGACTTCGTGCAAACCGAGTGCTGCGTGCTCCGCTACCTCACGGACAGTGCCGCCGCTCGGGATCTCGACGCCGTAGCGGAGCTCCTCGACGACAAGGCTGCGTTCGTCGAGAAACGCTTCGAGCGCCCCCTCCCCGAAGTCGACATCACGCTCATCGACGTGCTGTGGGGCAACGGCGGCTACAGCGGCACCGAGGTGGTGGTGTCGTACCTCGACAGGGACTTCGGGCCGCGGGATGCCGAGGTGGTCGGGACGACACTTGCTCACGAGCTCACGCATTGGATGACAGACGACCTCGAGCAGAGCATCCTCCCCTGGCCGCTCGAGGAGGGGATCGCCGTCTATGTCACGGGCGGCCACTTCAAGCCGGAGGACATCGCGGCTCGTACCGGTGCTCTGCACGCCCTCGGGCACTTCGTGCCTCTCGCAGAGTTCCTCGACGATTTCGACGAGATGCAGCACGAGTCACGCTACGTCGAGGCGGCCGGCCTCGTCGATTATCTCGTGGAGCGGTTCGGTTGGGACCAGTTCATCGAGTTCTACTCATCTACCGTGCGGGCACGCTCCAACTCGTTGTGGTTCGATCGGGCTGCCCAGGTCACCTTCGGCTCGGGCATCGCCGAGCTGTCGACTGGTTTCGCGGAATGGGCGGCCGGCCAGGACCCGGAGCCCGAGCTCGACGACCTGAGGCTCACTATCGCTCTGCAGGAAGCGAGGAGAGCGTTCCAGGTCAGCTTCGCCCCGTACCAGAACTACTTCGTCTTCGACTCCGTCCGCAGCGCAGGGCAGCCGGCGGTGGCGCTGCGGGAGGCTCGCGACCCGGGCAACGTCGCAGCAGAGGCGCTCATCGGCTGGGCGCAGAAGCTGATGGCGGAGCGCCGGTCGGCCGAGGCGGCCCCAGTCGTCGAGCAGATCGAGTCGATCGTCGAGACGGGGCGCATCGACGGCGGGCTGGGGTCGCAGGTGCTCTCCGTCGCCGAGCGGCTCGACGAGAGCGGTTACGAGCTCCTCGAGTTCGAGATACGCGACGGGAGAGCCGTCGCCGTGGCGACGCGCCTCGCGCCCGATCGCGAGCAGTTCACATTCGAGATGCGGGCCGACGGGTCGGTCGACGTCGACGACCTGCCGGATCCGGTCGCCATCTCGTGATGGGGTCGGAGCAGTGGCCCGCCCCGCAAGCCCTAATGTCACCGCCATGACCTCGCCGGACGTCCTCGTCGTCGGAGGCGGACCTGGTGGCGCGGCCGCGGCGTACTGGCTCGCCAAGGCCGGGCTCTCAGTCCTCGTCGCCGAAAAGAAGGCGTATCCGCGGGACAAGACGTGCGGTGACGGGCTGACCCCCCGCGCCGTGAAGCAACTCATCGACATGGGATTCGACTTCGACGTTCCCGAGTTGCACCGCATCACGGGCCTGCGCGCCTATGCAGGGGATCTCACCATCGAGCTCCCGTGGCCCGAGCATTCGATCTACCCGAGTTGGGGCGCCGTCATCCGACGCGCCGACCTCGACATGCAGGTCGCCACGCTGGCGGAGAAGCAGGGCGCCATCGTCAGGCAGCGTACGGAGGCCGTCGCCGTCGTCGAGTCGGGGCGGCTCGCCGCAGTCGAGCTGAGGGAAAAGGACGGCGACCGCGACGTCGTCACCGACGTCGTCACGCCGAAGGTGACCGTCATTGCAGACGGCTCCCTCTCCCGCTTCGGCAGGGCACTCGGCACGAGCCGGCGCCGTGACTACCCGTACGGCATGGCCATCAGGGCTTACTACGAGAGCTCCAACTCGAAGGACTCGATGCTGGAGAGCCAGCTCAACATCCTCGACGCCGAGGGACGGACACTCCCCGGCTACGGCTGGATCTTCCCGCTCGGCGACGGCACCATCAACGTCGGCGCAGGTGTCCTGTCGAGCTTCAAGGGCTGGAAGGACGTGAACACGTCTCGCGTGCTCGACGCCTACGTTGGCAGCCTGCCCGGCTACTGGGAGGTCACGGCCGAGTCGCAACTGACGCGCCCGGTCGGGGGCAAGCTGCCGATGGCGCTGTCGGTGGGCCCGAGGGTCGGATCGAACTGGATCGCGATCGGCGATGCGGCAGGGGCCGTCAACCCGTTCAACGGCGAGGGCATCGACTACGCGTACGAGACGGGCCGGCTGGCGGCGGTGCACGTCGGACGAGCGATCGGCTCTCGAGACATGTCGCTGCTCCATCGCTACAGCCAGGCGCTCGAGGACGAGTACTCCGACTACAACAGGGTCGCCAGGGCATTCGTGATTGCGATCGGCAATCCCAAGGTGATGAAGACGCTGACCAGGCTCGGTCTGCGCTCCCGCCCGCTCATGGAGTGGGTGCTCAAGGTGATGGCGAACCTCCTCGAACCGGAGGACCAGGGGATGAGCGAGCGGGTCTACCATGCCATCGAGCGGGTCGTGAAGGTAGGCCCCGACCCATTGCTGAAGCCCTGAGTCACTCCGGCCGATCCGCAGGGACGCCCCAGCCACCACCGAAGAATGCGTGCCCGTCGACCGTGAGCGATGGGCTTTTCGACCCATTGCCATCTTCTCCCTCGCCGGTACGCTGACACGTGCAGACGGCGGGTCAGCTGTCGCAGGGGCTACACGGAGGGGGAAGCCATGCGCTTCGAGCGCGTGCGTATGCGTCGTTGGACATTTCTCGTGATCCTCGCGTTGGTTTGCGGCGGCCTTGCCGAGTGGGCGCCGCCCAGAAGTCCGGCAAGATCCATCCCTGCGCGTCGAACCGCACCGCCACAACGACGAGGTGCACGTCGTGTAGAACCGGCGGGGCCGCCGCGGCAAGCCCCGGGACGGCTGCGCTGATACGACGTGTCCTGATGGGACGAACTCGGATGCGAACGGTGGGACCTGTCTGGGTCACCTGACCCATAACCGGGCTGAGGTGCCGGGAAGGCGGGGGTCAGAGCCTCCGACCGGCCGGGCCGACGTCACGGGGGTGCGTTCGCTCGTGGGGGGAGGAGCCGACGCCGTTGCGGTGGTGTCGCGGGGTCGAGGGTGTAGCCGCGCAGGTGAACCACGACGTGGTGGTGATACCAGCACAGCGTGGCCAGGTTGTCGGCGTCGTGGCTGCCACCCTCAGACCACGGGATGACATGGTGAGGTTGGAGGCGGTAACGCGACGAGCACCCCTCGATCGCGCAGGCACCGTCGCGCCACACAACGAACCTGCGGACCGCTCCCGGGATGGCCCGCTGTGACCTGGTCACAGTGACCGGACGACCGCCGTCGCCGATCCCGACGACGTTGACCCCGGCGGTGCAAAGGAGCATCTCGAGGGTGGCCGGCCCGACCCGCGGACCGGCGGCGACCTCGGCGCCTGCCTCGCCCCGGGTGTCCGCTGCCAGAGCGGCGTCGACACCGTCACGGCAGGCACCCGCGGACCACCCATCCCCGGCTCACCGTCGAGTGAGTCCTCGGCGATCGAAACCAGCGCATCCGCCAACCTGGCGCCCCGCGACTCGCCGCCAGGAAACGACGGCAACTCATCCGAACGCTGATACACCGCCTTCTCCAAGGTGGCGAAATCGAAACCGGGGAGCTCCCCCCACGCCCGCCCCGACGACCGGTCGAGGCTCGGCTGCATCGCCAGATGCCGCCCGGCGGCGACCTGGCGCTCGTCACGGCGAGTGACACGACGGTGACGACCGGCCAACCTGCCCACCCCGGCGATATCGAAGCCACCGGAAGCGACGAGCAGATCGGCGTCACCGCCCGCAGCCGCCAAGCGACCCGTGGCGACCGCTCGGTCGAACGACACGTCCCCGACCATCAGCGCCTCCCAAACCTCCGGCACGCCAGTCAAGATCTTCATCGCACGGGTCAGCGAACGAGCCGATTCGTGAGACACGTCACAGCGAGCCGCCACCCAATCCTCCAAAGACCGGGCACCGTCGACCTGCTGAACCTGGGCCGCATCCAACCCCCGCAACAACTCGAGCTGCCTGGCCCGCAAGCGCCCGACGATCCGCTCACACGCCACCAACTCCTCCTCGAGCGTGTCAACCGACGTTTCACTCATCGAGAACATGACCACAACCTACGACCCGGATACGACAGAAACCGGCCTGCAGCGCCTGTGGGCTCGGGCGTCGTGGCGGGGTCGCGGCGCGAGCTCAGACGCCGCAGCCGACGGCCATCACGGGCACCGGGCCGAGGTCGTCGTCGACGTACTGCCATATCGTCGTGCTCGAGCCTTCGTAGTACTGATCGTCGACGGCGAACTCCATGATGCCGTCGCCGTTCAGGTCGCCGAAGGCGTCGAATCGGAAGACGTCGAGGGCGATGATCGCCCCTTCGACCTCTGGCTCCTCGACGACGAACAACTCGAGGACCGCAGTCTCGACCACCTCGTCGACGACCTTGCGCATGAATGCAACCGAGTAGTCGCCGACGGCGGCCGGGTTGAGGCTCCCGTTGGCCTGGCGCTCCGCCACGACGAAGGCCTCCTCGACGCCGTCGCCCTCGAGGTCGGTCCTGATCGCCTGGACGATCGTCGGCGCTCGATCGTCGATGCCCCGCGACGCCAGGAGCTCGGAGGCTGCTCCCACGTAGACCTCGGGGACCGGATCGAGGACGGTCACGGGATACGGCTGCACGTTCCACGAGGCGGACACGGCAACCGGCCGCGGGCGCGGCCAATCCGATCCGTCCAGCTCGCCGAAGTCGATCGGCACGTCTGCGCTTCCTTCGACGAACTCGCACCCGGGGCCCGGTTCTCCTCCGATTGCGAGTGCGACCGGCTCGGAGAGCAGGAGGAGCTGGTACTCCTCACCTCCCGACGCGGGAACGGGCGGGCCGCCCGTCGCCTCGATCCACTCGCTCCCGTCCCACCAGCCGACGACGCCGTCCCCTGCGGCGACCACCGGCAAAGAAGTGACGGAGCCGGCGAGCGACGTCGTGGTCGCCGGCGGAACGGTCGTCGTCGTCGCTGGAACGGTCGTCGTCGTGACCTCGGGAACGGTCGTCGTCGTTGGCGGAACGGACGTCGTGGTGGTTGCCTGCGTGGTCGTTCCGGCCGGCTGTGATCCCGATGTCGTCGTCTCCGCCTCGCCGCCGCACGCAGCTGCGGCGACGAGCAGAGCGAGGACCATGGCCGTCCTGCCCATCGATTCCTCCAGACATGTGCGATCGCCCAGGCAACGGTAACGGTCACGCCGTCCGCGCCATGCAGGTGAGGTTGATTTTGGACGCTGCATGGCCCTTCCTAATCTCACGCCGGTGACAGGAGCACCCCGATGACGCTCGCGGACTACCTCCCGATCGCCCTCATGGTCATCCTCGGCACCGGTTTCGCGGTAGCCGCGATGTACCTGTCGTGGAGGCTCGGCCCCAAGAACCCGACGCCCGAGAAGCTGGCGCCGTACGAGTGCGGGATCGTGCCTCTGCAGGAGCCGGTCGAGCGATTCCCGGTGAAGTTCTACATCGTCGCCATGCTGTTCGTGATCTTCGACGTCGAGTTGATCTTCCTCTTCGCATGGGCGGTCCGGTTCGACCAGTTCCAGTGGGCCGGGATCGGCGCCATGGCGGTCTTCGTCGGCCTCCTGCTCGAGACGCTGCTCTACGTGTGGAAGCGCGGTGCGCTCGACTGGAACGTGGCGCACCGCGCCCGTTACCGCCGGGTGGCGGCGATCGAGCCACCACCCTCAGAGGAAGCCGCCTGATGGCGGGTGAGACGACGCCGCCCGGGATGATGCTCACGACTCTCGAGAAGGGCGTGAATTGGGCGCGCACCCGCTCGATGTGGGGCGCAGTGTTCGGCCTGGCGTGCTGCGCGATCGAGATGATGGCGACCGGCGCAGCCCACAACGACCTCGGTCGCTTCGGGATGGAGGTGTTCCGGGCGTCGCCGCGCCAGGCAGACCTGATGATCGTGGCGGGAAGGGTGTCGCAGAAGATGGCGCCCGTGCTGCGCCAGGTGTACGACCAGATGTCCGAGCCGAAATGGGTGATATCGATGGGCGCCTGCGCATCGACGGGCGGCATGTTCAACAACTACGCGCTCGTCCAGGGCGTAGACCAGGTCGTGCCGGTCGACATCTACGTGCCGGGTTGCCCTCCCGGGCCCCAGTCGTTGATGCACGGCATCCTGACGCTGCACGACAAGATCATGGACGGGGAGATCGTCAGGTGACGGACGAGGCGCCGGCGCTCGAGACGGCAGACGGGGGCGTCGGCAAGGTACGGCCGGGATCGCCACCACCGGCCGACCCGGTGTTGAGCACCCTTCACGAGGCGGCGCCCGCCTCTCGCTTCGAGCGCTTCGAGCCGGGCAACGGCCCCGCTCAGGACGTCGTCATCGTCGACAGGGCCGGGTACCACGACCTCGTCTCCGCAGCGCACTCGGAGCGCTTCGACACGTTCGCAGACCTGTGCGGCGTCGACTATCTGGGACGGAAGCCACGCTTCGAGGTCGTGCTCAACGTCGTCTCACACCCGATGCGCAGGCGACTGCGGATCCGGGTCGGGATCCCGGGCGACAACCCGACGGTCGCCACCGTCTCGGACGTGTACCCGGGGGCGAACTTCTTCGAGCGCGAGGCATACGACCTGTTCGGCATCGTCTTCGAAGGCCACCCCGACCTCACCAGGATCCTGATGCCCGACGATTGGGAGGGTCACCCGCTTCGCAAGGACTACGCAGTCGGCTCGGTCCCGGTCCAGTTCAAGGGAGCACCGCACGCCTCATGAGCGACACCCCCGACCGCGCGACTGGAGACCTCGAGGCGCCGATCGCGGAGCCGCCGGAGTCCGATGAACTCGAGTCCACCGTCGCCACCCAGCGGCGTGCGGTGCACGAGATCTGGCTGGCCGGCACGGAGGAGCCCGACTGGGTCAAGGCCGGCACGGACGAGGGGGCCCAGGAGCTGCTGCCGGACACCGACGATCCGGGGCTGTCGATCCAGCGAGGCACCGTCGTGTCGGACGACTACGTCACGGACGACTACGTCACGGGCGACGAGCGCCAGATCATCAACATGGGCCCCCAGCACCCTTCGACGCACGGCGTGCTCCGCCTCCAATTGGAGCTCGAAGGCGAGACCATCCGCAGGGTGAAGCCGATCATCGGGTACCTGCACACCGGGATGGAGAAGACGGCGGAGACGCTCACGTACCTGCAGGGCCCGACCAACGTGACCCGCATGGACTACCTGTCCCCGTTCCACAACGAGCTGGCGTACTCGCTGGCCGTCGAGCAGCTTCTCGGGGTCGCCTTGCCGCCGCGTGCCGACGCCATCCGAGTGCTCATGACCGAGCTCAACCGGGTGGCGAGCCACCTGCTGTGGCTGGCTACGCAGGGCATGGACATCGGGGCGATCTCGATGATGCTGTACGGGTGGCGCGAGCGGGAGATCGTCCTCGAGTTCTTCGAGAAGACGACCGGGTTGAGGATGAACCACAACTACATCCGCCCCGGAGGCGTCGCCGCCGACCTGCCTGACGGGTGGGAGGCGGACGTC
>Ga0214471_10000811_pt1 | contig 25375 bp, 21 predicted proteins | sample RVTome_5_FD_207665 | JGI IMG/M metagenome (GOLD analysis project Ga0214471, IMG submission 207665) | Soil microbial communities from uranium-contaminated site in the Upper Colorado River Basin, Wyoming, United States - RVT142D155 | ecosystem: Environmental > Terrestrial > Soil > Contaminated >... | reverse complement strand
AGGTTACCTACCTGCATCCCAGCCTCGAGCACATCCTCTCCGACACGCTGGGCGTGATCCTCTACCAGGAGCAGGTCATGCAGGTGGCCATCGACATCTGCGGCTACACCGCCCTGGAGGCCGACATCTTCCGCAAGGCGATGGGCTCCCATCGGTCCCATCAGAAGATGCAGGCGGAGCGCGGCAAGTTCGTGGGCGGCGCCATGCGCACCGGCCTGACGGAAGCTGCGGCCGACCAGCTCTTCAAGCAGTGCTCAGCCTTCGCCGAGTTCGGCTTCGCCCGCGCCCACGCCGCCGCCTTCGCGAAGATCAGCTACGACACCGCCTGGCTGAAGCACTACTACCCCGCGCACTACACCGCCGGCGTGCTGAACAACCAGCCGATGGGCTTCTACTCGCCGGCCGTGGTCGTCAACGACGCGAAGCGCCACGGCATCCCGATCCTGCCGGTCGACGTCAACGAGTCGACCTGGGACCACGACACGCGACCGGTCGACGACGGCTCGGACCGCTTCGCGTTGCGCCTGGGGCTGCGCCAGGTGAAGGGCATCGACGAGGCTGCGCGCGAGACGCTCGAGCGCGAGCGCGCCATCGGTCCATACACCGGGATCCGGGATTTCGTGGCGCGCACCGGCCTGGGCGAGCAGGTGGTCGAGCGGCTCATCGCCATCGGTGCCTTCGACTGGACCGATGTTCCCCGCCGCGAGCTCCTCTGGCAGCTGCGCACGACCATGGAGGACGCGGATCCCGGGCACCCGGCATTGGGCCTGACCGATGACGCCCAGCGTGCGCTGGGCGCCTCCCTGCCGCCGATGACCCTCACCGAGCGTGTCGCCGCCGACTATCGCGAGACGGGCATGAGCCCTCACACCCATGCCGTGGAGCTCTTCCGGGAGCGGCTGGCCGCGCGGGGGACGATCACCGTCGAGCAGGCGGCCTCACGCCGTAACGGCACCCGGATCCGGTTGGCGGGCCTGGCCGTGTCGGTCCAGCACCCGATGACCGCCAAGAACTTCGTGTTCATCGCGCTGGAGGATGAGACGGGGATGATCAACGTCACCCTGCGGCCCGATGTCTACCAGGCGCATCGGGCCCTCCTCCACCGGCACCCGCTGCTGGTGGTCGACGGCCGCCTCCAGGTGGAGGGCGCCGTCCTCAACGTCGTGGCCCTGCGGCTGCATGCCGTTGACACCGTGATCAGCGAGGATCCCGGCGACGCGCCGCTGCCGCTCGCCAAGCAGCAGCGCATGTTCCACTAGGACGTCGATCGCAGCGGGATATCGCCACTAGCGATCTATCGGCACCGATGAGGCGGGTCTCGTGCCACCTGATCGCCAGGGGCGATCAGCGCGCTCTGGGCGACCCCGGCCGGCGTTCATTGATCGCTGCGGGCGATCGTGGGCGCAGCATCGGTATCCTCTCCTGCATGGAAGACCTGGGCGCCGCCATGCGGGCCTACGCCTACGGCCTGCCCGAGGCCTGGGAGGACCACCCCTGGGGCGAGGACGTCGCGAAGGTCGGCAAGAAGGTCTTTGCCTTCTTCGGCGCGCCCGAGGGTGAGGTGGGGCTCACCGTCAAGCTGCCGATCTCGGGCGACGAGGCGCTGGCCTTGACCTTCACCGAGCCGGCCGGCTACGGCCTCGACCGCGGCAGCTGGGTGAGCGTTCACGTCCCGCCGGACGCGCCGCTCGACCTTCTACTGGGCTGGATCGATGAGAGCTACCGCACCGTTGCGCCCAAGCGCCTGGTGCAACAGCTGGACGAGGCCGCGCCTCGACCTTGACGTGCTGGCCGGCCTCGCACAGAGTGGCGATACAGACGCACTCCGGAGGGCCAGCGATGTCCGAGCAGCACGAGGAGGGCGACGCGATCGGTCGCGTCACCCACTACTTCTCGCACCTTTCAGTGGCCGCCGTGACGCTGACGGCGCCGCTAAAGGTCGGGGAGCGCATCCACATCCGCGGCCACACCACCGACATCGTCCAGGACGTGGGTTCGCTCGAGGTCGAGCATGCCCCGGTCGAAAGCGCAGGGCCCGGCGACGACGTGGCAATGAAGGTCGACGATCATGTCCGTGACCACGACCTCATCTACCGCGAAGGCTGACGCTTAAGGGAACTCAGGCCGCCACCAGCTCGTCCTGCTGGGAAAGAAGGACCGACCTCCATCGGTCCAACGCCCGGGAGGACCCGCTCATGCGTCGCCTGATCTCGATCATCATCGCATCGGTCGCGCTGGTGCTGACCGCCGCCCCTGCGCTCGCCTGTGGCGGGCTCATCGGTCCAAACGGCGCCGTCAACCTGCTGCGCACGACCACCTTCGCCGGCTACCACGACGGCGTCGAGCACTACGTCACCGCCTTCCAGTTCGCCGGCGGCGGGGGCGCCTTCGGCAGCATCACCCCGCTGCCCGGCATCCCGACCAACGTCGAGCGCGGCGGCGACTGGACGCTCCAGCGCCTGGTCATCGAGACCACCCCGCAGGAGCAGAGCGCCGGATTCTTACTCGGCGCCCGTGCCGCGTCAGCCGACAGCGCTGAAGTGCTGCTGGAAACCCGCATCGACGCGCTCGACATCACCATCCTGCGCGGTGGCGGCGACGAGGTGGGCGTCTGGGCCAAGGAGAACGGCTTCCGCCTGCCGCCCGATGCTCCAGAGGTGCTCGACTTCTACGCCGAGCGCTCGCCGATCTTCATGGCCGCCAGCTTTGACGCCGATGCCGCCGCCGAGCGCGGTCAGGCCGTCGGCGACGGTACGCCCGTGCACCTGACCATCCCGACCGACAACCCGTGGGTGCCGCTTCGCATCCTGGGGCTGGGCAAGGGCGCGGCCGAGACGGTCGAGGCGGACGTCTTCCTGCTGACCGATGACCGGCCGGCGATGCTGCCCAACCCGTCCGACCTGCTCGCCAACTCGGGGCTCGCCCTCGACCACAGCGCGGCGGCGAGCGCCCAGCTGCTGGCCGATCTGCGCTCCGACGAGGGGATGGAGTGGATTCCCGATCGGGCGTGGCTGAGCAAGATCCGGATCGACGTCACGGCGGCGACCCTGCGCTACGACCTGGCTATCGACGTCAGCGGTGCGGGGACGCCGTCGTTGCAGGACGCGGGCTTCAAGCCTTTTGGCCCGCTGCCCGCGCCGCCGGCCACCACCGGGATCTGGATCCTGCTGCTGGCCTCTGTGCTGGCGCTACCCGTTGGCGGCGTCCTGCTCCTGACCGCAGCCGCTCGCGGTGGTGGGGCTCGACCCCTCGCCGGCGGCTGATGCGCCGACCATCAGCCGCGCTCCTGGCCCTGCTGCTTCTGCTGGCGGGGCTGGGAGCCGGCTGTGGCGATGGGTCGGAGCCCCTCCGGGTCGAGATCCGGATCCACTACTCGCATTTCGAGCCGGTCGCGTTCAGCGTGCCGCACGGCGTGCTGGTCACCCTCGTGCTCATCAATGAGGATCCGATCGACCACGAGTTCCTGATCGGTGACGAGGCTTTCCACGAGCGGCACCGGAACGGCACCGAGGCGCAGCATGGCGCGCGGCCGAACGAGGTCTCGATCGCCGCGCTGACGACCGTCGAGACGACCCTCGTCTTCGACGCGCCAGGGACGACCGTGCGCTACATCTGTCACCTGCCGAGCCACGAGGCCTACGGGATGGTGGGGACCCTGACCGTCACCTGAGGGAGCCGCGGCAGCCCAGCCAGCAGCCTCAGGCTGCGACGGACGGTACGCCCAGCAGGCCGGGCAGCAGGTTGCCGAAGAAGAAGCCGGCGACGCCGGCCACGGCGCCCAGCAGCAGGATCTCGAGGCCTGACCGCAGCCAGTTGCGCCGTGTCCAGCGCGACTTGACGACGCCGATGGCGAACAGCACCACCGCCGTGGCCAGGAGCGCACCCCAGAACCCTGCGCCACGGCCCAGCAGCAGGTAGGGGACGATCGGCACCAGGGCCCCCAGCCCGAAGGCGCCCCCCATGATCAGGGCACCCTGCAGGGGCGATCCTTCGGCGTGCTCGCCGGTCAGCCCCAGCTCCTTTTCGACCATCGTCTTGAGGAGCACGTCGGGGTGCTGCGCGAGCAGCGTGGCGACCGATGATGCCTGCTCGAGCGGCAGGCCATCCTCCTCGAGCATGTACGCCATCTCCGCCTGGGCCTCGCCCGGCCGCTGCAGGACCTCGTCGCGCTCACCCACGATCTGCGCTTCGAAGATCTCGCGCTGGCTCTTGCTGCTCATGAACTCACCCGCGGCCATACTGAAGACACCGGCCAGCCCGGAGGCGATCCCGGCGATCAGCACCGCGATCCTGTTGTCCCCGGAGGCGCCCGCAACGGTGCTAACCACCGCGAGCGTGCTGACCAGCCCGTCTTGGGCGCCGAAGATCGCCTCGCGAATCTCTCCGAGGAGGCTCGCCTTGCGACGCTCCTCGGCAAGGTGGGTGCGGATCCACTCACGATCGAACTCGTGCGCGGCGAGGTCGGCCCGCGCCTCCTCGTCACCCATCTCCACCGCGCGTCGCTCGTCCATGTCCTGATGCTAGCGGAGCGTCGCAGCCGCCGGGTGGAACGCTTTGAACGGCTGCGGCGTCCGGGTGGTAGTTAGTTTCACAGGGAGGGAACCACGGTGCAGCCCAGCATCCCGCCCCGCACCCGGCGACACGCCACGGCCGCGATCACGATAGGTCTTCTCGCGCTGGTCATGGCCTTCGTCCTGGCCGCCTGCGGCCCCGGCTCGGCCGCTGCCCCCACCTTCCAGAACGCCGGCGACGACCTCGCGGCTGGTGAGGCGGCGCAGGATCCGGCGGCCAGCGCGGCCGGTGGACCCCAGGCGTTTGCCCCCGGCGCCTCCTCGCCGCCAGTCCCATTCGCCGCCCTGGCCGACCGTCAGATCATCAAGACCGGCGAGGTGATCGTCGAGGTCGACAACGTCGCCGCGGCGCTCGGTCGGGTCCGGGCGATGACCGGTCAGCTGGGCGGCTACGTGGGTGGCTCACAGGCCGGCACGCTCGAGGACTCGGCGACGCTGACCCTGCGCATCCCGGCCGATCGGTTCGAGGAGGCCTTGGCGCAGCTGCATGAGCTGGACGGCAAGGTCCTCTCCGAGTCAACGCGCGAGGAGGACGTGACCTCGGCCATCGTCGACCTCGAGGCGCGCATCGCCAACCTCGAGGCGTCGGAGCTCCAGTACCGAGCCCTGGTCGAGCGCGCACAGGCGATCGACGACATCCTGGCGGTGCAGACCCGGCTCGACAGCGTGCGTGGGGAGATCGAACAGCTCAGCGCCCAGCACGAGCAGCTGAGCGGCCTGGCCGGCATGTCGACGCTGACCGTGACCCTCACTCCGTCGCCGACTCCGGTCGTGGAGCAGGCGACCGAGGACTGGGATCCAGGCGCGACCCTCGAGAACGCGGTGGCCGCCCTGGTCGGTTTCGGTCAGGGAGCGACGGACGTCCTCATCTGGCTGGGGATCGTGGGACTGCCGCTGCTGGTGGCGGTCGGCGTCCTGGCACTGGTCGCTGGTCGCGTGCTCCCGTTGGCGCGACGCCGCCTGCCGGCACCGCCGGTCGAGTAGCCGGGCGAGCCGCGGCGCGGTCGCTCAGTCGCTCAGTCGCCGTCCGGCGGGCCGTCGCGCGCAGGGTCGCGCCGGCCGACCGCGCGCCATGCGAGCGGCAGCAGGGCGGCCGCGACGAGCACCTTGAACGCGTCCCACGGCACGAAGACGATCGCTCCGTTCCAGATGGCGTCGGCGGGCGTCATCTGGAGCACGAGAGCGAGCACCGGCACGCCAATGGCGTAGATCAGGAGGCTGCCAACAACCATCAGGGCCGCGGTTGAGGCCGGCGAGCGGTCCCACCCGCGCTCCGCCAGGCGGCCGACCAGCGCGGCGGCGAGCACGAACGCGACCAGGTAGCCACCCGTATAGCCCAGCAGCTGGTCGATGCCGTGCGCGCCGTCGGAGAAGACCGGGCCGCCGGCGATCCCGATCAGGAGGTAGAGCAGCATGCTCGCCGCTCCGAGACGCCAGCCGAGGGCGGTGCCGACCAGCAGCACGGCCGCGGTCTGGCCGGTGTACGGCACTTCCGTCCATGGCATCTTGAATGAGAGCTGGGCCGACAATGCCGTCAGGGCCGCGCCGCCGGCGACGAGCACGACGGCGCGCAGCAGCCTGCCGGCCAGGTCAGATCCCGGGGCCGGGATAACGACGTCAGCCAGGGTGGCGGCCGGTGGCCTGCGGACGAGGATGTCGGTGGGCGTCGTCATGTGTCTCTCCTCTGAGCGCTCCTCCTCCCTCCGACGCGGATGGTAGCGCGCTGCCCGGGCGCCGGCGACGGCGGTGGATGCGCTAGACTCGGCGCGGTCCTTTAAGGCCGGCACAGTGATGCCGGAAAGGAGCTCGTCCGTGCAGACCCTCTCCCAACAGCGACGATCGACGCCAACCGCCATTGAGCGGCCGGCGTCGTTTTCGTCTACTGGCCTGCTTGCCCTGGAGGGAGGTACGCTGCATCGCGGGCGCCTGCGTGGCGCGAGCGTCGCCGTCGAGGGCGACCTGATCTTCACCACGGCCGCCACCGGCTGGGGCGAGATCCTGACCGATCCGTCGTACGCCGGCCAGATCGTTGTACTCACCCACCCGATGGCGGGGAGCTACCGGATCGACCCGGCCGAGCTCGAGTCCGATCGCGTCCAGGCTCGAGGCCTGGTGGTCACCCGGCTGATCACTCCACCGGCCGGGCCGGGCAGCACCCTGGAAGAGCTCCTGGTCGACGCGGCGATTCCCGCGCTGGAAGGGGTCGACACCCGAGCGTTGACCTTGGAGCTGCGGCGCGGGGCGGCACGACGGGCCGTGATCAGGCCAACCGACCCCACCGCGGACCAGGCAGCGGGGGACCGCGCGGCGGTCGCCGCCGCGCAGGAAAGCCCGGCATGGGAGAGCGTCGACCACGTCGCCGCCGTCGCAAGCCGCCGGCCGTACTTCGTCGCGCCGACTGGCGAGCTGCGCGGCCGCGCGGTCCTCGTCGACTATGGGGTCAAGCGATCGCTGCTGCGCGCGCTCGCTGAACGCGGGCTGGCGCTCACGGTGCTGCCGTACGACGCCACGCCCGCCGACGTGCTGGCGGAGGACCCTGCGCTGGTGATCCTGTCGCCCGGTCCCGGCGACCCGGCGCGCATGTCGCCGCAGATCGCGACGGTGCGAGCGCTGGCGGACGTGGCGCTCGCCGGCGGACCGGCGATCCTCGGCGTCTGCCTGGGCCATCAGCTGCTCGCCCTGGCCGCCCACGCACCGACGCGGCGCCTGGCGGTTGGGCACCACGGCGGCAACCACGCCGTGCTCGAGCTGGAGAGCGGCCGGGTCGACATCGGCGCCCACAATCACGAGGTCGCCGTGCTCGACGCACCGGAGCTTGCCGCGGCCGGCTACCGGGTCAGCCACCGTGACCTGAACGACGGCACGGTCGAGGGCCTGCGCCACGTGTCGGGCCGGATCGCATCGGTCCAATTCCATCCCGAGGGCGCGCCTGGCCCAATCGATGCAGCTCGCATCTTCGACGCCGCCGCGCACTCGGTCGGAGCATGAGGGCGCCCAGCCGAGTGCTGGTCATCGGCTCCGGACCGATCCTCATCGGTCAGGCGGCCGAGTTCGACTACGCGGGCGTGCAGGCCTGCCTGGCGCTCCGCGGCGAGGGGGTCGAGACGATCCTGGTCAACTCGAACCCGGCCACCGTGATGACGGACCCCGATGTTGGCGGAACGGTGCTTATCGGCCCATTATCAGTCGCTTACCTGACCGAGGTGATCGAGCGCTATCGGCCGGATGCCCTGCTGCCGACCCTGGGCGGACAGACAGGGCTCAACCTGGCCGTGGCCCTTGACGACGCCGGGGTCCTCGAGCGGTTCTGCGTGCGCGTCCTGGGCACGCCCCTCGCGGCGGTACGGGCGGCCGAGGACCGGGGTGGATTCCGCGACCTGGTGACCGGCATCGGTGAGCCGGTGCCCGAGAGCGCGGTGGTCGGGACGGTCGAGGACGGGCTGCGCTTCGTCCGCGAGCTGGGCGCTGCGGTGGTGGTGCGGCCCGCGTACACGCTGGGCGGCGGTGGGGGCGGGTTCGCGGCGACGGAGGCTGAGGCCGCCGAGCGCCTGGCGGAAGGGCTCCGCACCAGCCCGATCGGGCAGGTGCTGGTCGAACGCTCGTTGCTCGGCTGGTACGAGATCGAGTTCGAGGTGCTGCGCGACGCCGCCGACACGACCATCGCCATCTGCGGGATGGAGAACCTGGACCCGATGGGGGTGCACACGGGCGACTCGATCGTGGTTGCGCCGATCCAGACCCTGTCCGACCCGGTCGTCCAGCGCCTGCGGCGCTGCGCACTGAAGATCGTGCGCGCGCTTCGGCTGGAGGGTGGCTGCAACGTGCAGCTCGCGGCGCGGCCAGACGGCGCCGAGTACCGCGTCATCGAGGTCAACCCGCGGGTCAGCCGCTCCAGCGCATTGGCCAGCAAGGCGACCGGCTACCCGATCGCTCGAGTGGCGGCGCTGGTCGCCCTCGGTAAGCGCCTGGACGAGCTGCCGAATCCGGCGACCGGCATCGGGTCGGCGGCTTTCGAGCCCGCCGTCGACTACGTGGTGGTCAAGCTGCCGCGCTGGCCATTCGACAAGTTCCCGACCGCCGAGCGCTCGCTCGGCATCCAGATGAAGGCGACCGGCGAGGCGATGGCCATCGACCGCGAGTTCGGGTCGGCGCTGCTCAAGGCGGTCCGCTCCCTCGAGCCGCGCGGGCGCGGCTGGTTGTGGGAGGACCCGGCGTGGGGGCTCTCGCATCGGGCTCCCGACGACCTCGCCATCTTCCTGGCAGCCACGGACACGCGCCTGTGGCGCATGGTGGCGCTGCTGCGCCATGGCTGGACCGATGCCGCCGCCCTGGGCCAGGTCACCGGGATCGCGCCCTGGTTCACCGAGCGGCTGGCCGAGCTGGTGGACGCCGAAGGGCGCGTCGTCGGGGCGCCACTGGTCGACGCCAAGCTGGCCGGATTCGGCGACGCCGACATCGCGGCGCTGTCCGGCGTTCCGCCGGTCGCGGTGCGCCGCGCACGCGTGCGGGCCCGGATCGCCCCTGCCTACCGACGCGTCGACACCTGCGCCGGCGAGTTCCCGGCCGAGACGCCCTACTTCTACTCGTCATACGCCGCGGCGGAGGTTGCGCCGCCGTCCGATCGTCGCAGCGTGATCGTCGTCGGCTCCGGTCCGATCCGGATCGGCCAGGGAATCGAGTTCGACTACTGCTCGGTGCGGGCGGCGTGGGCGATCAGGGACATGGGGCTCGACGCGGTGGTCATCAACAACAACCCCGAAACCGTGTCGACCGATTACGACGCCTGCAGCCGCCTCTACTTCGAGCCCCTCGACACCGAGAGCGTGCTCGACGTGATCGATCATGAGCGCGCGCTCACCGGAGCCCCACCGCACGTCGTGCTGACCTTCGGGGGCCAGACCGCGATTGACCTGGCCAAGGACCTCGCCTACGCCGATGTGCCGATCGCCGGCCTGACAGCCGAGGCGATCGAGGTGACCGAGGATCGCGAGCGATTCGCTCAGCTGATGGAGCGTCTGGGCCTGGAGGGTCCCCGTGGGCGCCTGGCGGCCGACGAGGGAGAGCTCCTCGCGGCGCTGGGAGCGCTCGGGATGCCGGCGATCGTGCGCCCGTCGTGGGTGATCGGCGGGCGCGGAATCGCGGTCCTGCGCTCATCCGCGGACCTTGCCGAGCTGCTGGCGACTGAGGTCGGCTGGCCGCTGCGGGTCGATGAGATGGTGGGCGGCGTGGAGCTCGACGTCGACGCGATCAGCGACGGGGCGGACTGGTGCGTGCCCGGCATCCTCGAGCAGCTCGACCCGCCGGGCGTCCACTCCGGCGACTCGGTGGCCGTTCTGCCGCCGCAGGGCCTGTCACGCGCCGTCCAGGAGCGAGCGGCCGAGGTGGCGGGGCGGATCGCGCTTGCGCTTGGCGTGCGCGGCATCCTCAACGTGCAGATGATCGCCGACGGCGAACGGGTCGTCGTGATCGAGGCGAACCCGCGTGCCAGCCGGACCGTGCCGATCGTGGCTAAGGCGACGGGGCGCGACGTGGTGGCGGCCGCTGTCCGTTGCGCGCTCGGCGCGACATTGGCGGAGGTCGGCTGGGCGCCCGGCCTGGCGCTCGACTCCCCGCTGGTGGCGGTCAAGGTGCCCGTCGGATCGCTCTGGCGACTGCCGGGCGTCGACGCCGCCCTCGGTCCCGAGATGCGCTCGACCGGAGAGGTGCTTGGCCTCGCACCGGACTACGCCGACGCGCTGCGTGCCGCCAACGAGGCCGCCGGAGTCCACGCTCGCTGAGGCCCACTCCGTCCCGATCGGGCACGAACACGAAGAGGACCGCCCACGAGCCCGGTACGGAGGGTCCCGGACCCGTGGCGGTCCAATGTAAGGCGCATCGGGCTGGCTCTCGACCGGCGGGAGCGGTTCGAATGTCGCCGCCGGCCCGAGCTTCCGTTGGCGACGACCGCTCCGCGAGGTGCCGGTCGGGTCAGGCCCGATGACGCCTTCGCCCGTCGAAAGTTGCAAGATCCATGCCGCTTCGGATGAGGTCAGCGGCGCCGGGCGCCCCGCACCTGGGAGGGCGTCGCGGCGAGCCGACGCCGCAGGTAGCCGCCGTACCAGCCGGCGAGTGCGCCGAAGGCCAGCTGCAGCATCTCCTGCGAAGCAAGGCCGATGTACGCGGTGCTGGCTCCCGGCACTCGAGCGAGCACAGCCGCGGTGCCCAGGATGCCGGTGAACAGGATGACGCCCAGCACCGCGGCCGCCAGCCCGAAGGCCCACGGGCGCTGCCATCCCACCCAGCCGGCGGCGATCAGCGCGCCGAACGCGACCAGGGAGGCCACCGTACCGAACAGCGGATCGGGAATGCCGAGCCGGAACATGAGCTCGGCCACGGCCCAGATCACGGCGGGCACGACCCACGCTCTGGGGTTCTGGGCGAGGAGGTAGAGCCCCGATACGAGGCCACGCAGCGGCCCGCTGTAGGTGAATCCGGCGAGCGGATCCGGCTTGCCGGGCAACGGCGGAGCCGCCGGGAAGAGTCGGGTCAGAAAACCGCCGCTGAGGGGGCTCGCTCTCCGCGCCGCGGGACTCTCTGCCTCCTGCTCTTCCTCGGCCTCTTCCAGCTCACGGCCCTGGGCGATGTACCGCGCGCGGCGACGCGCCTCCGCCCGGTTCGCGGCAGCGATGCGGCTGCTTCGGTTCGACATGGGCGGCGATTGTACGCGAGGGGAATCGGTACGGCCGCCGGCGCCGTCCGATAAGCGTCCGGTAAGCGGCTGATACGCGGCCATTCGGCACCCTTCGAGGCCTCACCGGCCGCCTGCACCCCTCCCGCCCGGAGGTGCCGCGTGTCTCGTCCTTTCATCCGTGCGGCGCTTCGGCGCCGGCTCAGCGCCTGCGTGGCCGCGTTGCTGCTGGCTGCCTCGATCCTTCCCAGCGCGCTGGGCGTGCAGGAGATCGGCTCATCCGCGCCGGGCGCATTCGACCTGGCCGCGGAGGACGCGGCCGGCCATCTGCTGGTGAGCGAGATCGCGGCTGGAGGCGCCAGTGCATCGGACGAGTTCGTGGAGCTGTACAACCCGGCGACCATCGCCCTGCCGATCGAGGGCACGGAGCTGATCTACGTGACGGCCAGCGGCGGCACAATCACTCGCAAGGCGCTGTGGCCAGCCGGATCGCCGGAGATCGCACCGGGCGCTCACCTGCTCATCGCGAACGAGGCGGGGCTCTACGCCACCATCGCTGACCTGACCTATGCGAATGGCCTGGCGGCGACCGGCGGCAGCATCGCGCTCCGGATCGTGGGGGCCTCGAGCGCCATCGACGCGGTCGGATGGGGGAACGCCGCCAGCGCATGGCTGGAGGGGTCTCCGCCCGTCGCGGCGGCGGGTGGCCACTCGATCGAGCGGTTGCCGGGCGGCGCGGCAGGATCCACGCAGGACACGGGACAGAACGCAATCGACTTCGTCGAACGCGAGCTGCCCGACCCTCAGAATTCCGGTTCCCCTCCCGTTCCGTCGGGCACGCCCGCTCCCAGCGCATCCGGGGAGATCACGCCCTCGCCGACGGCCTCTCCCTCGCCTGACGTGACTGTGCCGCCGACGCCCGAGCCCACCGCACAGCCAACCCCGGATCCCACCCCGGAGCCGACGCCGAGCCCGCCAGCGACCCTGGTCACGGTGGCCGACGCGCGCGCTCTGCCGGATGGGAGCCAGGCGACGATCCAGGCGGTCTCCCTGACCGATGGCTCATTCGCCGACGGCGGGGGTTACGTCGCGGACGAAACGGGTGGGATCGCCCTCCTGCTGAGCGACGGGACTTTCCCCAGCGGCGTCCTGCTGCGCGCGACCGGGATCGTGGATGACAGGTATCACCAGCGCACGCTGCGCGCGACGGTGGCTGAGGTCACGGTGCTGGGCGCTGCCGGCGATCCGGTTCCGGCGGCCGCCGGAACCGGCTCCATCGGTGAGCAGGTTGAAGGCCGCCTGGTCGCCGTGACGGGCGAGATCGCATCAGCCGCCACCGAGCTGAGCGGTGGCCTCGCCTTCGATCTCGACGACGGCAGCGGCCCAATTCGGGTCGTCGTGGGCGACGTGACCGGAATCGAGACTGATGCTTGGGAGCGCGGAACCGGCCTCGTGCTGCACGGCGTGGTCGGGCAGCGCGACTCAACCGGCGCCGGCAGCGCTGGCTATCGCGTCCAGCCCCGAAACGCCGCGGACGTCGTCGCGGTCGTCCCTCCACCCATCGAGACGCCGGAGCCGAGCTCATCTCCGACCCCGGCTGGCTCGCCTTCCGCGTCGCCGACGCTCGGCGGCTCGCCGACGCCCGGCAGCTCGCCGACGCCCGGCAGCTCGCCGAGCGCCTCGCCGGCGCCTGCCCTCGTCTCGATCTCGACGGCGCGGTCGGCCACCAGTGGGCAGCGGGTCCGGGTGCGAGGCGTGGTCACCCTTCCGTCTGGCCTGACCGAGCCGGGAAGCGCGGCCATCCAGGACGAGTCCGGTGGGATTCTCATCCGCCTTGGCGACGAGGCAGGCTCCCTTGCGCGTGGCGAGCTCGTGGAGCTGAGCGGAACGCGCTCGACCAAGGCCGGGATGCTCAGCCTGCGGGTGACCGCGGCGGCACAGCGCCTGGGCCACCAGGCGGAGCCGAGCCCGCTGCGCCTCGCAACGGGGCGACTGGGAGAGGGCCAGGAGGCGCTCCTGGTGGTGGTCCGCGGCGCGATCGCCGGAAACCTGCAGCGCACCAGCGCCGGCAACAGCTACTTCGACCTGGACGACGGTTCGGGTCCGGGACGCGTCTTCCTCTCGCCGCGCGCCCGGATCACGACCGCGGCCCTGGTACCCGGTGCCTGGATCGAGGTGACCGGCGTGCTTGGCCAGGACACCACGTCGCAGCAGCCGACGCGCGGCTACCGGGTCTGGCCTCGAGCCGATGCGGACGTCAGCGTGCTGGCGCGACCGGTGGCGAACGCCGCAGCCGCTGCGGGCGGGGCCGGCGCCAGCCGTGGAGGTTCAAGTGCCAAGAGGGAGCCGGGAGACGGGGCCGACGGGGCCGATCCGGCCGAGGGCGACTCCCCGCAGGGTTCGGTTCCGCGACTCGCTCGCGCGATCCCGACGGCGTCGGAGCCGCAGGTCGTGGTCGGTCCCGCTGGGTTGGTCGGACCTGAGCCCGATGCCGGACCGAGCCCGGGAGTTATGGGGCTCCTCCTCGGCGGGCTCCTCCTGCTGGGCGCCGCCCGGCTGGCGGTCACTCCCGGCCTGCTGGGGCGGCTGCGAGAAGCCATGCCGCAGGCTCCACCCGGTCAGGAGGCGGACGGCGATGGGACCGCACGGACCGCGCAGGGCGCCGAGCCGGATGCGATCACGCGGCTGATACCGCTCACCGTGCTCGACGGTGGACCCTCGGATGAGGTCCCGCAGCGCAGCTCACCGCGGAGGGGCGGGCGTATACTCCCGCCGACCTGACCGGGTCCACGCTCGTAGAGAGGTGCTGCCGCTTCGTGAGCGAGGTTTCACGCGCCGACCACCCGACCACCGGCGACCGCCAGTACCACATCGCGCTCGAGCGCGGTGAGCTGGCCGAGTATGTCTTGCTGGTGGGCGACCCCGGTCGGGTGGCACTGGTGTCGAGTCGCTGGGACAGCATCGAGCTCGAGCGCAGCAACCGTGAGATCACCACCGCGACGGGGTCGTACCGCGGGATGCGGATCTCGGCCATGTCGACCGGGATGGGCACCGACAACGTCGAGATCGTGATGGCCGAGGTGCTGGAGATCACCGACCGGGCCACCCTCGTGCGCGTCGGATCGAGCGGTGCCCTGCAGCCGGACATCCGTGCCGGTGACCTCGTCATCTCGATCGGCGCGGTCCGTCTCGAGAACACGACCGACTTCTACGTGCACCCCGGCTACCCGGCCATCGCCCATCGCGACGTCGTCTGGGCCCTGGAATCGGCATGCCGAACGCTGGGCATCACCTACCACGTAGGGCTGACCGCGACGGCGAGCGGGTTTTACGCTCCGCAGGGAAGACAGATGCGCACGCTCCCAGTTCGCTATCCTCACCTTGCGGAGGAGCTGCGGCGCCAAGGCGTCGCGAACCTCGAGATGGAGTCGTCGGCACTCTTCGTGCTGGCGGGCCTGGCGGGGCTCCGAGCCGGCACGGTCTGTGCGACCTACGCACAGCGGGTCGATGGGACTTTTCTCGAAGACGCGGCGAAGGAGGCCGCGGAGGCGCGCTGTATCGATGCCGGACTGGCTGGCATCCACCTGCTCTGGGAGATAGACACCGAGCAGGACAGCGATCCCCGTGAACGCTGGTCCTCGTTGATCGGCAGGCGAGCCGGGGAGCGGTAACTGCAGATCCGGCACCAGCGCCGGAGAAGGAGGCTTCAAACCGATGGCGACCAACGCGTATTGCGTCAAGTGCAAGGCCAAGCGTGACATGCGCAGCGAGCAGCGGATCACGATGAAGAACGGCAAGCCTGCGACGCAGGGCATCTGTCCGGTCTGTGGCACCAAGATGTTCAAGATCGGCGGCTGATCTCCGAACTCAGGGAATCGACCGATCGCGCTGGCCCAGGGCGGGGGCGATCGGAAACCACTCGCGCGTCGGCCGCCCGGCCGCGCGCCATCGACGGGCAACCGATCCGATGGCCGTCGCCGGGCGGCCGCCGTCATCCGCCGCCGATGGGCGGCGGTACAATGCACCGAGCAGTGGATGAGCCAGCCGGCCAGCCGATCCTGGCGATCGACCTCGGCGGCACCCGAATCCGCGCCGCGCACGTGAGCCCTGACCTCGTCGTCGCCTGCCGCCGTGCCGTCGACACCGACGACGAGGAGGGCGTGGAGGCGGTGATCGATCGCATCTGCCGCCTTGCCACGGAGGTCCTGGCCGACGCTCGTGCTTCGGAGCTCACCCCACCGGCCGGAATCGGCATCGCCTCGCCGGGTCCGCTCGACCCGTGGCGCGGCGTGGTCGTGGCACCGCCCAATCTCGCCGGTTGGCGGGACGTGCCGCTCGTCGAACGGGTCGAGGCGACGGTTGGGCTGCCGGCCTTCCTCGAGCGCGATACGAACGTGGCGGTGATGGCCGAGTGGCGTCACGGCGCGGCCAGAGGCGCGGACGACGTGATCTACGTGACCGTGTCGACCGGCATCGGTGGCGGCATCGTCCTCGACGGGCGGCCGCTGATCGGCAAGGACGCGACCGCCGGCGAGATCGGCCACATGACCGTGGAGCTGGATGGTCCGATCTGCGGCGACGGCTCGCCGGGTCACGCCGAGGCGATCGGCTCGGGCACGGCCATCGCCCGCGATGGCCGAGACCTGCTGGCCAGCGGTCTCGCGCCGCGCCTGGCCGCCCTGGTCACTGATCCGGCGCAGGTCAACGCAGCCCTCGTGGCCCGCGCCGCGGACGATGGCGACGCCGCCTGCCGCGCCGTGCTGGATCGCGCCTGGACCGCCATCGGGGCCATGTGCGCCAGCCTTGTGAACGTGCTCAATCCCGAGGTGATCGTGGTGGGCGGCAGCATCGCGGTGCACCACCCCGACCTTCTCGACGCGGTGCGCGTCGAGATCGATCGGCGCGCCTTCCCGACTCCGGCGCGTCGCGTGCGTCTGCTGCTGGCCGAGCACGGCGACGACGTGTCGCTGATCGGCTCGCTGCCGATCGTCAATGAGCGACTGAACGATCCCGCCTACCGCCATGGACAGATGAGGAGCCCGGCGTGACCCGCATCGGCATCAATGGATTCGGACGCATCGGTCGTCAGACCCTCAAGGCCATGCTCGAGCGAGCGCCCGAGCGCCTCGAGGTGGTCGCCATCAACGATCTGGCGCCGACCGCCACCAATGCGCACCTGTTCAAGTACGACTCCACGTACGGCCGCTACCCCGGCGAGGTCAGCGCTGGCGAGGGCCAGATCACGGTCGACGGGCACGTGATCAAGGCCTTCAGCGAGAAGGACCCCGCCGCGCTGCCCTGGAAGGATCTCGGCGTCGAGCTGGTGATCGAGTCGACCGGCATCTTCACCGATGCCACCAGGGCGAAGGCGCACCTGGACGCCGGCGCTCGAAAGGTGATCATCAGCGCCCCGGCCAAGAACGAGGACGTCACGATCGTGCTCGGCGTCAACGAGGCCGCCTACGACCCGGAGCGCCACCACATCGTCAGCAATGCGTCGTGCACCACCAATGGGCTGGCGCTGCCGGCCAAGGTCGTGTGGGACAGCTTCGGGATCGAGCGCGGCCTGATGACCACGATCCACTCCTACACCAACGACCAGAACGTGCTCGACGTCTTCCACAAGGACCTGCGCCGCGCTCGAAGCGCGGGCCAGAACATCATCCCCACCAGCACGGGAGCTGCGCGTGCCCTGGCGCTCGTGATCCCGGAGCTGAAGGGCAGGTTCGACGGCTTCGCGCTGCGCGTGCCAACGCCGACCGTGAGCGTCATCGATTTCGTGGCAATCACCTCGCGGCCGGTGAGCGTGGAGACGGCGAACGCGGCGCTGCGCGAAGCTGCGGATGGACCGATGCGCGGGCTGCTCGGCTACACGGAAGAGCCGCTCGTTAGCATGGACTTCAAGGGCGACGAGCGGTCGAGCATCGTGGATGCCCAGTCCACGCTGGTCACCGGCGACAACCTGCTCAAGGTGATCGCCTGGTACGACAACGAGTGGGGCTACAGCTGTCGGGTCGCCGACCTGGCCAGCTTCATGGTGGAGCGGCTGTAGGCCGAGTGGCATGAACAAGAAGACGGTTCGCGACATCGACGTTCGTGGCAAGCGCGTCTTTCTGCGAGCGGACCTCAACGTGCCGCTCGACGACGGTCGGATCACCGATGACACCCGGATCCGCGCCAGCCTGCCGACCCTGATCTACCTCCTCGACCAGGGAGCGAGCGTCGTGCTGGCCAGCCACCTCGGCCGGCCGAAGGGCAAGGTCAACGACGCGTTCCGTCTCAAGCCCGTCGCGGATCGCCTGAGCCAGCTCCTCGGCCGCCCGGTGCGCATGACCGGCGACGCCCTGGGTCCTGGCGTGACGACCGCGGTCGAGAAGCTTCGCCCCGGCGACCTGTTGCTGCTCGAGAACCTTCGCTTCCACGCGGAGGAGGAGGCCAACGACCCCGGCTTTGCCACGGCGCTGGCCGAGATGGCCGACATTTACGTCGACGACGCGTTCGGGTCGGCCCACCGAGCCCACGCCTCGACCGAGGGGATCACCCATTTTCTGCCGGCCGTGGCCGGGCTACTGCTCGAGCGCGAGCTGAGCGCGCTCTCGCGCCTGATGGACCGCCCTGCCAGGCCGTTCCACACGATCATCGGCGGCGCCAAGGTATCGGGCAAGCTGGAGGTGCTCGAGGCCCTGCTGTCGCGATGCCAGGCGATCCTGGTGGGCGGCGGTATGGCGAACACCTTTCTGGCCGCCAGGGGCCTGGCACTGGGCAAGAGCCTGGTGGAGACCGAGCAGCTGAAGAACGCCGAGCGGGTCATGGCCGAGGCCAGGCGCAAGCGGGTGCGATTCATGCTGCCCACGGACGCGGTGATCGCGGCCCAGATCCATCCGCGCTCCCAGCGCGAGGTCGTGCCGGTGAGCGACGTGCCGAAGGACTGGAGCATCGTGGACATCGGTCCGGAGACGATCGCCGCCTTCACCGAGCACCTGGCCAAGGCGCGGACCATCTTCTGGAATGGCCCGATGGGCATCTTCGAGGTCACGCCCTTCGCGGAGGGCACCAACGCGATCGCCAGGTTCCTGGCCGCGCGGACGGCGGAAGGGGTGACCACCGTGGTCGGCGGCGGCGATTCGGTGGCGGCGGTCGAGCAGCTGGGGCTGGCCGACCAGATGAGCCACGTCAGCACCGGCGGCGGCGCCTCGCTCGAGTTTGTGCAGGGCAAGTCCCTGCCCGGAGTCGAGGCGCTGCTGGATGCCGACGCCCCCGTGGAGCCGAAGCGCGCCAAGGCGCCGCTGGTGGCCGCTCGGCGATGAGCACGCTGGTCGAGGATGTGATCGGGCGCGAGGTGCTCGACTCGCGTGGCAACCCGACCGTCGAGGTCGAGATCTTCCTGGACGGGGGCGCGGTCGGAGCAGCGATCGTGCCATCCGGCGCCTCGACCGGCGCGCACGAGGCGGTCGAGCTGCGGGACGGCGACAAGCAGCGGTACGGCGGCAGGGGCGTGCTCACCGCGGTGCGGCACGTGAACGACACGATCAGGCCGGAGCTGATCGGCTCCGACGCCGTCGACCAGGTGACCGTCGACCGGCTGCTGATACACCTGGACGGAACGCCAAACAAGAGCCGGCTGGGCGCCAATGCCCTGCTCGGCGTCTCGTTGGCCGTGGCCCACGCCGCGGCGCAGGGGCTCGGCCTGCCCCTGTACCGCTACCTCGGTGGCGCCTCGGCCCGCATCCTGCCGGTGCCGCTGGTGAACATCCTGAACGGCGGGAAGCACGCGATCGACTCGACCGACTTCCAGGAGTTCATGATCGCGCCGCTCGGCGCGCCATCGTTCCGCGAGGGGCTGCGCTGGGCGTCCGAGACGTTCCATGCTCTCGGCGAGCTGCTGCACGAGCGTGGCTTCGCCACCACCGTCGGCGACGAGGGCGGCTACGCGCCGAGCCTTGATTCGAACGAAGCGGCGGTGGCTGCCGTGCTGGAGGCTATCCAGCGCGCCGGCTACCTCCCGGGTGAGCAGGTGGCGATCGCGCTCGACCCGGCCAGCACCGAGCTCTACGCTGACGGCGCGTACGCGCTCGCGCGCGAGGGGCGGACGCTCTCCTCCGGCGAGCTGATCGACTTCTGGGCCGAGTGGCTGGAGCGCTATCCGATCGTCAGCCTGGAGGATGGCCTGGCCGAGGACGACTGGACCGGCTGGGCGGCGCTGACCGAGCGGCTTGGTGGCCGGATCCAGATCATGGGCGACGACCTGCTGGTCACGAACACCGAGCGGCTGGCGCGCGCGATCCGGGAGCGCAGCGCGAACAGCATCCTGGTCAAGCTCAACCAGATCGGCACGCTGACCGAGACGCTCGAAGCGGTCGAGCTCGCCCACCACGCCGGCTGGACGGCCGTCATCAGCCACCGCTCCGGCGAGACGGAGGACACCACCATCGCGGACCTGGTCGTCGCGCTGAACACCGGCCAGATCAAGACCGGCAGCGTCAGCCGTTCCGAGCGGATCGCGAAGTACAACCGGCTGCTCCGGATCGAGGAGGAGCTGGGCGACGCGGCGGAGTATGCGGGCCGCCACGCGTTCGTGGCCTTCCGATAGACCGATCTCCCTAGTCGGCGCCCAGTCGTTCCACCAGGTCGCCGGTGCGCACCGGGCCCTCGTGCAGCACGCGGGCGTACCAGCGCGCGTCCTCGGGGTGCTGCGGGCTGCCGATCCGGGCGATGCCGCGGTTCACGAACCAGTGGGCGATCGTCTGGCACGGCTCCGAGCGCTTGGTGAGCTGGATCACCACGCCGGCGTCGCCGATCTCCAATCGGTCACCGCTGGCGAGGCTGAGCAGCTCGATCCCCTCCAGGGTGATGTTCTCGCCGAACGCGCCGGGAAAGGCGGTGTGGCCATCAGCCGCGACCCGAGCGATCGACTCGACCGAGTAGAGGCAGACCGCTTGCTCCGGCCCGCCATGGCTTGGCTCGGGCTCGTTGTGCCCATCGCCGGCCAGGCCGCGACTGCCGACCCAGGCTGCCTCAACCGGCAGCTTGGGCACGCCACCGGGAGAGATGTTTACCGACGCGACGCGAGCCGCCGAGGATTCCATCTTCTCCGGCCCCGGCTAGCTCTCGGCCGGTGCCTCGTCGGGCTCGTCCGTCTGGGCCCGGCGGCGCGCCGCGGCTGACTCGCGGGTCGCGCGAGTCACCGCCACCTTGGCCTTGCCGGCGGCGGTTCGCGGCCGGTCGGCCGCCTTGGCTGCCGCTGACTTGGACGCCTTCGACGCGGCGACCTTCTTGCGCTGCGCCGTCTTTGTGGCGGTCGACTTCTTCCGCGCGCTGGCCGGCCCCTCAGTCTGGCCCGCGTCAAGGAGGTGTGCCGCGTTCGCCTTCGCCATCAGCCGGCTTTTGCGCCGTGCCGCGTTGTTGGGATGCAGGATCCCCTTCTCGGCGGCCTTGTCGAGCGCGCTGATCGCTGCTGCGATGGCCGCCGGACCATCACCGTCGGCCCGGCCGAGCGCGATGTTGGAGGCCTGTTGGACGAGCGTCTTGGCCTCGCTCCGGGCGCGGCGGTTGACCGCGCGCCGGCGGAGCTCCTGGCGGACGCGCTTGAGGGCCTGGGGCGTTCGCGCGCCCTTCCAGGTTCGAGACTTTCTTGCCACGGGTCGTCCTCAGCGTGGTGGTGGGTGAGCACAAAACGGGCGCGCGCGGAGCGCGGCGCCTGGGGAACCGAGTATAGCATCGGTCCCTGGGCAGACCCTGCCGGGGTCCCAGTACGGGCCGTGCCGGAAGGGCCACTCGACACGAATGGGCGAAAACCGCGACAATCCATCCGCGTGGCGGGCGTGCCCTTGCCGCCTCTGCAACGCGGCGCCTGGTTTGGGCGTCTGAGGGAGGAGTCCAGCGTGCCCGTCGGAATCCGTCACCGCAGCATCACCGCAGTCCGCGCGTGCGACGCTGGCTCCGTAACGTCATGACCAGCGCAACACTCGCCAATCCACGCACCCTCTTCCTGCCGGGCCCGCCCCGGCGCGGGCTGCTGGTCGGCTTCTTCGGGACGCTGCTGGTCGGCTTCTTCGGGGTGCTCGGCGTCTCCATCGGGCTGGGAGCAAGCCACAGCAACCGAATCCTGCCCGGCGTGGAGGTTGGCGGCGTCACGGTCGGCGGGCTCGACCGTGGGGCGGCCGCTGCGCGGCTCCAGGCTGAGCTCCCGTCGCTGGCGGCCGGTTCGATCACCGTGGTGGTGGATGGGACGCCGGTGGAGGTTCCCTACGCCGATGTCGGCCGCGGGTACCAAATCGACGCGATGCTGGATGCCGCCTTCGGCGTCGCTCGCAGCGGGAACCCGCTGACCGATGGCGTGACTCGCCTCCGGACGCTCGCCCACGACACGAGCCTGCCACTCAGCGCGCACGTGGAGGATGCCGCGGCGATCAACCAGGCGGCCGCCGACCTCGTCGCACGGTTCAGCGTGGCCCCGATCAACGCCCAGGTGTCTTACGATCCGACTACGGGCTTCGAGGTGACCTCAGCCGCTGACGGCGCTCGCGTCGACCGCGCCGCGCTGCGCGAATCGTTGGTCGCAGCCGCCTCGCGCTCCGACTTCGAGCCGGTGACGATCAGCGTTGCCACCATCCCAGTCCCGCCCAGCGTCAGCACCGCAGACGCGCGGGCCGCCTCCAGCGCGGCGACGTGGATGACCGGCACGCCACTGCCGCTGAAGGCCGGCGACGACACGTTCGCGATCGCGGCGGCCGACCTGGCGGGCCTGTTGACCTTCGAGCGCGGCAGCGATGACACCTTCACGCCCGTGGTCGACGAGACGGCGCTGGCCGTCCTGCTCGAGACCTACGCGGCGGGTGTCGAGCGCGCGCCGAAGAGCGCCGGCTTCACCTGGGCCTCATCCGGCGTGAGCGGTGTGGTCCCCGGCGTGGAGGGCAGGGCGCTGGACGTCGATGGCAGCGTCGAGTCTGTGGTCAACGCCCTGAAGGATCGAGCCGCTGGATCGCTGCGGCCGGTGGCCAGCCTGGCCGTCGTCACCACCCAGCCGGCGCTGTCGACCGATGCGGCCGAAGCGGCCGTCTCGAAGATGCGGCGCGTCGGGACCTGGACGACCTACTACGAGCCGGGCGAGGGCAACTTCTGGAACAAGAACATCCACATCCCGGCCTGGGACATCGACAAGCTGGTGATCGCACCCGGCGAATGGTTCGACTTCTGGGACGACATCGGCCCGATCAGCACCGCGCGCGGCTACGGCTATGGCGGCGCCATCATCGGTGGCCGCAGCGTGAAGAACGGCGCGCTGGCGGGCGGCATCTGCTCCACCTCGACCACGCTCTTCAATGCCGCCATGCGGGCCGGTCTGGAGATCGGCGACCGGACGAACCATTACTACTACATCTCGCGCTACCCGACCGGACTGGATGCGACCGTCTTCCAGACCGATACGTATGAGGTCAACATGACGTTCCGGAACGACACCACGGGGCCGGTCGTCATCCGCTCGTACACGGGCAATGGCTGGGTGCGCTTCGACGTCTGGGGCGTGCCCGACGGACGCACCGTCAGCCTCTCGGCTCCGTCGACGAGCAACCATCGCTCAGCCCGCGAGACGACGGTGGTCAACACCAGCCTGGCGCCCGGCACCAGCCGCCGCGTGGAATACCCGCACGACGGGTTCGACTCGGTCGTGACGCGCTGGGTGCGCGATGCATCAGGCAAGGTGATCTGGGAGAACACCTGGTTCAGCAGCTACCGACCCGTGAACGGCATCACCGAGGTCGGCCCCGCCGCGTAGACTTCCGCCCCGTGATCCCCCCGGAGCGCATCCGCAACTTCAGCATCGTCGCCCACATCGACCACGGCAAGAGCACGCTTGCCGACCGTCTGCTGGAGGCGACCCACACCATCGACCCGCGCCAGATGACGAGCCAGGTGCTCGACTCCATGGAGCTGGAGCGCGAGAAGGGGATCACCATCAAGGCGCGGGCGGTCCGCCTGCAGTACGCGGCGGATGACGGCCAGACCTATGCGCTCAACCTGATCGATACGCCGGGCCACGTCGACTTCACCTACGAGGTGAGCCGCTCGCTGCAGGCATGTGAGGGCGCCATCCTGGTCGTCGATGCCAGCCAGGGCATCGAGGCGCAGACGCTCGCCAACGTCCACCTGGCGCTGGAGCAGAAGCTCGTCATCATCCCGGTCATCAACAAGATCGACCTGCCCAGCGCCGATCCCGAGATGGTGCTCGCCGAGCTGGAGGAGACGCTCGCCATCCCGCGCGAGGAGGTGATCTTGGCATCCGCCAAGGAGGGGACCGGCGTGCCGGAGATCCTGGAGGCGATCGTCAAGCGCATCCCTCCGCCGCGGGGCGACCCGGCCGCTCCGCTACAGGCATTGGTCTTCGACAGCCACTACGACCCGTACAAGGGCGTGGTCGCCTACGTGCGGGTGGCGAACGGCACGCTCCACGACCACGAGCGGATCCGCTTCATGGCGACCGGCGTCCAGAGCGACATCCTGGAGCTCGGCTACTTTCGGCCCGGCCCGGTGCCGACCCGGCGGCTGACGGTCGGCGAGGTCGGCTACGTGGCGTCGGGCCTGAAGAGCATCGCGGAAGCGAGGGTGGGCGACACCCTGACCGATGCGGACAAGCCCGCGCCCGCGCCGCTGCCCGGCTACAAGCAGGCGCTGCCGCTCGTCTTCGCCGGCATCTACCCGATGCGCGGCGACGAGTACCCGCTCCTGCGCGACGCGCTCGACCGGCTGCACCTCAACGACGCCAGCTTCGTATACGAGCCGGAGTCGAGCGCCGCGCTTGGCTTCGGCTTCCGCTGCGGATTCCTGGGTCTGTTGCACATGGAGATCGTCCAGGAGCGGCTGGAGCGCGAGTTCGACCTGGAGCTCATCGCGTCGGCCCCATCGGTCGAGTATCGGGTCAAGCGTCTCAACCAGCCCGATGAGCTGGTCGTCGACAATCCTGCACAGATGCCCGGTGCCGGCGAGATCGAGACGATCAGCGAGCCATGGGTGGCGGCGCAGGTGATCACGCCGTCCGACTTCATCGGTCCGATCATGGAGCTGGCGACCGCCCGGCGCGGCGAGTTCGGGAACATGGAGTACCTCGACCCCAAGCGCGTCAACCTCCACTTCGAGATGCCGCTGGCCGAGCTGATCATCGATTTCTACGATCTGCTGAAGAGCCGATCCAGCGGGTACGCCAGCCTCGACTACCAGTACCTCGGCTACCGACCCGGCGAATTGGTGAAGCTGGACATCCTGGTGAACGGCGAGCCGGTCGACGCGCTCTCCCTGATCGTCCATCGGTCCAATGCCTACCGCATCGGCAAGGGGCTGGTCGACAAGCTGAAGGAGCTGATCCCTCGCCAGCTGTTCGAAGTTCCGGTCCAGGCCGCGGTCGGTTCCCATATCATCAGCCGCGAGACGATCCGGGCGATGCGCAAGAACGTGCTGGCCAAGTGCTACGGCGGCGACATCACGCGGAAGCGCAAGCTGCTCGAGAAGCAGAAGGAAGGGAAGCAGCGGATGAAGCGGGTCGGCTCCGTGGAGATTCCGCAGGAGGCCTTCCTTGCCGTGCTGCGCATGAACGAGGGCAGCTGAGTGGAGCTCGAGGAATCCCTGCGTCTCTCGATCGCGCTGGGGCTGACCATCTTCCTGGTCCTGCTGCGATTCGACTCCGAACGGATCCTGCGCTCCGACTACTTCCGCTACCGCTACCCGTGGATGGGGCCGGTCAGCTACTACGGCCTGGTCGCCGCCTTCGCGATCGGGATCGCGGTGATCCTGCCCAATGGTCGCGGACAGCTCTTCCTGACGCCCGGCGATCCGGAGACGATGCTGCCGGTGATGCTCCTCTTCGTGGCGGTGGCGATCGTGAACGCGATCGCCTTCGCGTTCCGCTGGTACGGCGGCATCACCCCGCTGCCGACGCCGCTCCTGCCCTCACGGCTGCTCGGCGCCGGGGCCAGCGCCGTCGCCGACGAGCTCCAGTTCCGCTCGATCGTGCTCGGAATGCTGCTCTTCGCCGACATCCCGGGCGGGGTCGGCACCGCGCTAGTCCTCCAGGCGCTCCTCTACGGGCTGGCGCAGCGCCGTCTCTGGCGCGAGCGGCAGTGGTACTTCCTCATCGGGTCGGTGC